>Ga0302046_10000879_pt1 | contig 28800 bp, 21 predicted proteins | sample RVTome_11_FD_200261 | JGI IMG/M metagenome (GOLD analysis project Ga0302046, IMG submission 200261) | Soil microbial communities from uranium-contaminated site in the Upper Colorado River Basin, Wyoming, United States - RVT147D111 (version 2) ...
GCGGCGGTGCTTGAGCTCCTCGACCTCGGCCAGCGCGGCGCGGCGCTCGGCGTCGAGGCGCAGCCACTCGGCGACCGCGTCGACCTCGGCGCCACGCGCCGCCAGCGCCGCGCGGACGCGCTCGCCGTCGCTGCGCAGGAGGTCGCGGGAGAGCATGGCCGCGGCAGTCTAGCGGCGGCCCCCGGGGCGGTCAACGACGGTCGCGGGCTCGGGCGGCGGGATAAGATGCCGCGCGGAGACAGCGCCGCCCGCCACCCGACCTCTCGTGTCCCCGCGATCCGATATCCCGTCCTCCGCGCCGGTACCGGACGGACCGGCGGTGAACCGCGGCGAGCCGGCAAGCGCCGGCCGGTCGGCGTCCGGCGCCGCCGCGGCGCGCTCGGTCCCGCCGGCCGCCCCTCCCGCCGCCCCCCCGGTGCCGTCGCTCACCGCCTTCGCCGCCCGCTCGGCGCCGCCGCTCGCCGCCGGTCTGCTCCTCGTCCTTCTCGCTGCCTTTCAGGCCGACCGCGCGAGCGCCGCCGAGACCGCCTATCTGGCTCTATGGATCGTCGCGGTGCTGTTGCCTGTGGCGGCGCTGGCGCCGGCGCCGGCTCGGGAGAGCACGCTCTCGGCGACGCTGGCGGCGGTTGCGGTCTGGACGCTCCCCACCGGGGCCGCACGGTCGACGGTGGTCGGCGCGTTGCTGCTGGCGGCGCTCGCGCTCGCCGCGGCGAGGGCGCTCGGCGGGGCGCGGACGCCCGCCGCCGGCCGGGCCCTCGCCACGATGGAGCCGCCCGGCTCGACGCCGGCACCCGGGACCGACCGACCCTCCGGCCGCGCCGCGCGCGAGCTTCTTGCCCTGACGCTGCCGCTCGCACTGGGCGCCCAGGTGCTGCTCCGCGGCGACCTCCTGCTCGCACCCGGACCGGCCGAGACCGCTTCCCTGGTCGCGCTGCCGGCGATCGGGGCGGGAGCGCTGGCGCTCCTCGCCGCGCGCTGCGGTCTGCCGGCGGCGCTCCTCGCCGGGGCGGCGGCCGTGACGCTCGGGCCGGGCTGGACCGCGGTCACCGCGCTCGCGCTCGCTGGCGCGGCGGGCGGGGCGGAAGCGCGGCTCTGGATCGAACGGGCCGGGGAGGCGAGCGGGCTGCGGAGGTGGCTCGGGGGCTCGCTCCCTCGGGAAGCGGAGGCGAGCACGAGCGGCTCGGGCGCACCGAGCGTCGAGAGGCGGACGACGCCGACCGGGTCGCGGCTGATGATCGGCTTGCTGCTCGCGCTCCTCGCCTGCGGGCTCGCGATCGAGACCCGGGCCTCGGCGGCGGCGCTCGCCGCGGCCCTGGTGATCGCAGTCCCGCGCTCGCACCGGCGCGCCAGGGTGCTCGTGCTCCTCCTCGCCGCCGCGCTCCCGGCGGCCGCGGCGCTGGCGCCGCTCCGCTCCTGGCCGGACGCTCTCGGGCTGCTCGTCTGGGTGCCGATCGTGCTCCCGGCGCTGGCGTGGGCGCCGGCGCTGCCGCGGCAGCGCTGGGCGCCGATGGCGGCCGCGCTCGGCCTGACGGCGGCCGGCGCGATCGCGGTGCCGGGGCCGGCGGCGCCAGCGGCGGGGCTGGCGGCGCTCGCCGTGCTCCTGGCCGGCGGTTCGCGGGGCGCGCCCCCCGCCGCCTCCGCGGTGCAGGCGACATGGTCGGCGGCGCTGTTGGCCGGGACCGCGCTCCTCGCCTCCTACCCCTGGCGGCGGCCGTCGCCGGCGGGCGACGCCCTCGGGCTCGCCGGGCTCTCGCCCGGATGGGTCGACGCGGCGGTGCTCGCCGCGCTGGCGCTGGCGATCGGGTTCGGAGCGGGGGCGGCGCACCGGGTTTCCCACCGCGGGCGGCTGGCGGCGTGGGCCACGGCCGTCGCGATCGGCGTCGCCGTCTTCGCCGCGCTGCCGCCCCCCGCCCATCCGGCGTTCGCGGGGCCCGCGGCGCTCGGACCGCAGCGGCCGGTGCTGGCGATCGACCTGAACGGCTCGCCGGTGAGCACGGTCGATCTCTTCTCCAACCTCTCGGGGGCCGCCGAGCTGGCGGCGGGCACGGAGGTCGCCTCGGTGCGGCTGCTCGGCCCCGGAGGCGAGACGTTGACGGGCTGGGTGCTGCGCGCCGGCGAGGGCACCGGCGAGTGGGCGGCCAGGCGGCCGGACGTGGCGGCCCTCCCGGCCCTCGCGGCGCCGCCGGCCTGGACGTCCTGGGTGGAGGCGGCGGCAGGCGCCGGGGACGCGGCCGGTGAGCCCTTCTTCGGCCAGCTCTATCGCGCGCGGTGGACGGCGGAGCCGCCGGTGCCGGCGGCGCGCCTGGTGATCGAGCGCAGCCCGACGCTCCCACCCGGCGTCGGTCTCGCCGTCCAGCGGGTGGAGGCCGCACCGTGACCCGTCCTCGCCGGCGGTTCCGGCACTGGCCCGACCTCGCCCTGCTCGCCGCCGGTGCTCTGGCGGCCTGGGCGGCGGCGCGCTCACTGCCGCTGCCGCCGGACGATCCCTTGCGCTCGACCCTGGTCGCGCTGCCGGCGGCGGTGGCGGCGCTGGCGGCGATCGGCCGCGCCGCCCGCCGCGCCGGAGCCCGGTCGATCCCGGCGCCGGCCGCCGCCGCCGAGCTGATCGCCGCCGCCCTGCTCGCCGCGGCGGCGCTGGCGCGCTCGCGGCTCGGCTTCGCGCTGCCGCCCGAGGCGTTGTTCGCCGGGCTGATGCTGGCGCTCGCGCACCACGTGGCGCGGCAGGTCGTGGCGCTGCGGCCGTTGCTCGGCCGGCGGCTGCCGGCGAGGCCGGCGGCGGTCTTCTTCTTCCTGCCGCTCGCCGCCTACCTGGCGCTCCTGCCCTGGCACACCGAGCGCCGGGCGCCGGACGGCGACGAGCCGTTCTACCTGCTGATCACCCATAGCCTCGCCTACGACATCGACGCCGACCTGACCAACAACTACGCCGAGAGCGACTGGCGGCACTTCCTCGACCGGCCGCTCGAGCCGCAGCCGGGCGATCCGGTCGGGCCGCACGGCGAGCGCTACTCGCGCCACAACCTGCTGCTGCCGCTGGCCCTGGTCCCCGGCTACCGGCTGGCGGGGCGGCTTGGTGCGCTCGCGACCATGGCCGCGCTCGCCGCCTCCCTCGCCTGGATCGGCCTGCGCCTGGCGCACCGCTACGTCCCCGAGCGGCCGGGGCCGGCGCTGCTCGGCTGGGCGCTGCTCGCCTTCGCGCCGCCGCTGCTGCTCTATTCGGTCCAGGTCTGGGTGGAGGTGCCGGCGGCGCTCCTGGGGATGCTGGCGCTCGACCGCATGCGCGCCGGCCGCGACGCCGGGGCGGAGGGCCGGTCGTGGCGGCACTGGGCGGCGGTGGCGGTGCCGATCCTGGCGCTGCCGCTGCTCAAGATCCGCTTCCTGCTGCTCGCTGGCTCGCTCCTCCTCCTCGCCTGGTGGCACGCCGAACGGCGGCTGCGGCCGGCGCTGGCGCTCGGCGGTGCGCTGGCGGCGGTGGCGGCGGGGACGCTGCTGCACAACCAACTCCGCTACGGCAACCCGCTCAAGATCCACCAGTGGGCGGAGCTCGAGCCCGGCCGCTACGCGGCGGTCGAGTACCTCAAGGGCGTCTCCGGCCTGTTCTTCGACGGTGCGTTCGGCCTCTTCGGCTGCGCACCGATCTGGATGCTGCTCGTGCCGGCGGCGGCGCTGGCGCTGCGGCGCGGCAACCCGGTGGCGCTCGACCTCGCCGTCTTCTCGCTCCCCTACCTGTGGGTGGTGGCGCCGCGCAGCGAGTGGTACGGGGGCTGGTCGCCGCCGTTCCGCTACGCGCTGGTGGCGCTGCCGCTGCTCGCGGTGGCACTGGCGCCGCTGCTCGCGCGGCGTCGCCCCGGAGGGGCGCAGGCACGTCGCCCCGGAGGCGCGCAGGCACGTCGCCCCGGAGGGGCGCAGGCACTCACCGCGGCGCTCGGCGCGGCGACGCTGGTCCTGACCCTGGTCTGGGTGGCGGTGCCGGGCTGGACCTACAGCTTCGCCGACGGCCGCGGCTGGATCGCCGACCTGGCGGGCGAGTCCCTGGGCGCCGACTTCGCGCGCCTGGTCCCCAGCTCGATCCGCACCCGGCCGGCGACCTGGCTGGGGCCGCTCGCCGCGGTGATCCTGCTGCCGCTCGCCTGGTGGCGACCGCGGCGGCTGCCGCGGGCGCCGGCCTGGGGGGTGGCCGCGCTGCTGCTGGCGGCCGGGGCGGCGGTGGTTGCCGCGGAGAAGCTCCCCACCCGGGTGGTCCACTTCGAGGACCGCTGGGTGGAGCACCACCGCGGACACCTCCACCCCGGACCGTGGGTGATCGAGCGACGGCGCTTCCGCGGCGGCTGGACGCTGATCGGGGGCGAGTCGCTGGCCGTGCCGGTGGTCGCCGGCGGCGAGGGCGTGGCGCTGCGGCTGGAGGCGATGTTCGTGCGCAACCAGCGCGTGCCGCTCGACGTCGAAGTGCACGCCGGCGAGCGACTGCTCGCGGTGTGGCGGGCGCGCGACGACCGCCGCTGGACCACGGTCGAACTGGGGCCGTTCCGCTGGCCGGAGGGCGAGCCGCTGGTGATCCGCGCCCGCGGCCGCGCCCGGCCCGGCCGGCCCAACGGGATCGTCCTCGACCGGGCGGAGCTGACGTGGTTGCCGTGAGCGGAGCGCCGCGGCCGGGGGGATCGGACGTGGGTTCCCCGAGCGCCGGGGACCGCGGCCGGCTGGCGGCGGTGGTGCCGACCGCGGGTCTGAGCCCCCACCTCGAGCGCTGTCTCGAGGCGCTGCGCGCCGAGGGGATCGAGGCGGTCGTGGTCCACCAGGGAGAGGGCGAGCCGCCGGAGCCCGCGCGGCGCCTGGCCGGCCGGGTGCTGCGGCTGCCGCGCAACCTCGGCTTCGCCGCCGCCACCAACGTCGGCATCGCCGCCACCGCGGGCGGCTACGTCGCAACCGTCAACGACGACGCGGTGGTCGAGCCGGGCTGGGCCAGCGCGCTGATCGCCGCGCTCGACGCCGACCCGGGCGCCGCCGCCGCCCAGGGATCCAACCTCCGGCTCTCCGATCCGGCGCGGCTCGACGGCCGCGGGCTGGCCTGGAACCGCTGGTGGCAGGCGGTGCAGGTGGGGCACGGCGAGGCTGCAGCCGTGACCGCGGAAGGCGCGAGGAGCGCTCCCGACGCGCGGCGGGCGCCACCGCCGGGCGGCGGCTCGGAGGCGGTCCAGGGAACGCACCGCTCGATGTCGCCGGAGATCGTGCCGGACGCGCCGCCGCGGGAGGTGTTCGGCGTCTCCGCCACCGCCGCGCTCTACCGGCGGAGCGCGCTGGAAGCGGTGGCGCTCGCGCCGGGCGAGGTCTTCGATGCGCCCCTGGGCGCCTACTACGAGGACGTCGACCTCGCCTGCCGACTGCGCCGCGCCGGCTGGGGCGCGCTGTGGGTGCCGGCCGCGCGGGCGCTGCACGCCGGCTCGGCCACCGGCGACCGCCGCCGGCGCTGGCGGCTGACCCGCCTCTACGGCAACCGCTGGGCGGTGGCCGCGCGCTGCCTGGGCCGCGGCTTCCCGGCCGCCGCGCCGCGGATGGCCGCCCGCGATCTCGCCGACCTGGCACGCGCGTTCGGCCGCGGCGACCTCTCGGCGGCCGGGGCGATCGCCGCCGGCTGGGCGCGGGCGCTGGCGCTGCTCCCCGGGGCGCTCCACCGGGGCGCGCCCTGCGTGGGGTCATCGCCGGAGGAAGCCCTTCGGGGTTGAGCCGACCCGCGAGCCGACGGCAGGCGTGCTGCGAGCGCCGCGCCTCCGCCCGCACCCGGGGGCGGCAGGGCGCCGGGGTCGGCCGCCGGCCGGCGCGGTTCGGGCAATAATCCCGCCAGATCGCCATGCCGTCCACTCCCGCCAGCGCCAAGCCCGAGCTATCCGGCATCGCGGTCTGCTGGGGCGGCGCATCGGGGCTGGAGGAGCTGATCGCCGCCTGGCCGGCGGACCCGCGCTTCGAGCTCGTGGTCGTGGACAACGGGCCGGCCGGCGAGGTGAACGCCCGGCTCGCGGCGGTGAAGGCCGGGGCGCCGGCCGGCGTTCGGGTGCTCGAACCGGGCGTCAACCTCGGCTTCGCGGGCGGGATCAACGCCGGTCTTGCGGCGGCGCAGGCGCCGGCGGTGCTCCTGCTCAACCCGGACGCGGTCCCCGAGCCGGGGGCGCTCGAGGCGCTGCTCGACGGGTTGGCCGCCCACCCGGAAGCCGCCGGGCTGGCGCCGCGGCTGGTCGGGCCGGACGGCCGCCCGCAGCACCGCTGGCAGCTCCGGCGCCTGCCGGGGGTGGCGACCCTGCTCGCGCAGGCGGCGTTCCTGCCCGCCGGCGCCGGACCGCGCGAGGAGCCGGCCGAGGGCGCGGCGGTCGAGCAGCCGGCGGCGGCGGCTCTGCTCCTGCGCCGTGCAGCGATCGAGGCGGCCGGCGGCCTCGACCAGGGCTTCTTCCCCGCCTGGTTCGAGGACGTCGACCTGGCGCGGCGTCTCGCGGCGGCCGGCGCCACCCTCCGCTACTGGCCGCGGGCGCTGTTCCGGCACCGGCTCGGCTCCTCGGTCCCCCGGCTCGGCTACGGCCGCTTCCTCTGGATCTACGACCGCAACCTGGTGCGCTACCTCGGCAAGCACCACGGCCGCGGTGCCGCCCTGCTCGCACGAGCGCTCCTGCCCGCCGCGGCGCTTACCCGGCTGGCCCTCCTGCCGCTGCGCCGGCCGCGGCGGGCGGCCAGCCGGCGCGAGGCGGCGCGCGGGCTGCTGGCGGTGGCGCTCGGCGGGCTCACCGGTTGGCGGCGGCCTCGCGCCTGGGCGTGCGCGTACGAAGGTGATCTGAACGGCGCGCGGCGCGCCCCTGAACCCGCAGAGCGACGTGCCGCGGAGAACGGTGGATGACCGCGTCACCCGCGGTCGACGTCTGCATCGTCAGCCACGGCAGCGCCGCCGACCTGCCGGTGTGCCTGGCCTCGGTGGCGGCGCTCGAGCACCGGCCGCTGGCGGCGGTGGTGGTCGACTGCGCGAGCGCGGACGGCTCGGCCGCCGTCGCCGAGACGCAGCGGGAGGCGCTGGCCGCGAAGGGGGTCGCGCTGACGGTCGAGCCGCTCGCCGACAACGCCGGCTTCGCCGCCGCGATGAACCGGGCGCTCGCGCTCTCGGCGGGCGATTCCGCGGGAGAGTGGGTGCTGTCGCTCAACCCCGACGCCCGGCCGGCGCCGAACTACCTGTCGCGTCTGCTGGCGCGGGCGGCGGCGCACCCGGAGCTGCGGGTCGGCGCGGTCACCGGGCGGCTGGTGCGGGAGGCGCCGGGCGGCGGCGGCGCGCCGGCCCTCGACGCCTGCGGGATGCGCCTGACCCGCTCCTGGCGCCATCTCGACCGCGGCTCGGGGGAGCCCGACGACGGCCGTTTCGGCGCCGCCGAGCGGGTGTTCGGGGCGACCGGCGCGGCCTCGCTCTTCCGGCGCGCGGCGCTCGACGACGCCGCGGTCGAGGGCGAGGCGTTCGACCCGCTCTTCCACTCGTTCCGCGAGGACGCCGAGCTGGCGTTCCGCCTCCGCGAGCGCGGCTGGGAGGTGCTCTACGAGCCGGCGGCGCGGGCGGTGCACCGGCGCTGGAGCCTCCCCGAGCGGCGCCGCAGCCTGCCGCCGGAGGTCAACCGCCACTCGCTCAAGAACCGCTACCTGCTGCGCCTCCACCACCAGACCGCGGCCAACCTCCGGCGCACCCTGCCGTGGGCGCTCGGGCGCGACCTCGCCGCGCTCGCCTGGGTGCTCGCCGCCGAGCGCTCGTCGCTGCCGGCCTACGGCTGGCTGTGGCGGCACCGCCGCGAGATCCTCGCCCGCCGGCGCGCCATCCAGGCCCGGCGCACGGTACCGGCGCGCGAGCTGGACCGCTGGTTCGGATGCTCGGGGATGCCGCTGTGAGCGCGGCCGGCCCCGGCCCCGGGCGCCCGCTGTCGGTCGCCCTGATCGGCAGCCGCGGCGTGCCCGGCCGCTACGGCGGCTACGAGACGCTGATGGAGGAGCTGTCCGCCCGGCTGGTCGAACGCGGCTTCCGGGTCACCGTCTACTGCCGCTCGCACGCCGTCCCGGCCGGCCTCGACCGCTGGCGCGGCGCCGAGCTGGCGGTGCTGCCGACGGTGCGCACCAAGCACCTCGACACGCCGGTGCACACGCTGCTCTCCTGCCTCCACGCCGCCGGCCGCGGCTTCGACGCCGCCCTGGTGGTCAACTCCGCCAACGCGCTGTTCGTGCCGCTGCTCTCCGCGGCGGCGATCCCGGCGGCGCTGCACGTCGACGGCATCGAGCGCCGGCGCCGCAAGTGGGGGCTCTTCGGGCGCGCGGTCTACGCGCTCTCGGAGCGGCTCGCCTGCGTCGTCCCCGACGCCCTGATCACCGATGCCGAGGTGATCCGCGGCCACTACCTCGAGCGCCACCGGGCCGACTCGGTGGTCATCGCGTACGGCGTCGATCCCCGGCCGGTGCCCGCCGCCCGCGGGACTCTCGCCCGGTTGAACCTCGAGCCGCGGCGCTACTTCCTCTACGTCAGCCGCTTCGAGCCCGAGAACAACCCCGACCGGGTGGCCGAGGCCTACCGTGCGGTCGGCGGCGATCTGCCGCTGGTGATGGTCGGCGGCGCGCCCTACGCCGGCCGGTTCATCCGCGGCTTCACCGCCGGCGCCGACCCGCGGATCCTCTTCCCGGGGCCGGTCTACGGCGACGGCTACCGCGAGCTGCTCGGCCACGCGCTCGCCTACGTCCACGCCACCGAGGTCGGCGGCACCCACCCGGCGCTGGTCGAGGCGATGGGCTACGGCAACTGCGTGGTGGTCAACGACACGCCGGAGAACCGCGAGGTCGCGGGCGACGCCGCGCTGTGGTTCCGTGCCGCCGAGCCGGCCGGGCTGGCGGCGGCGCTCGAGCGGGTCCGGCACGATCCCGAGGCGGCGCGCCGGCTCGGCGACGCCGCCGCGGCGCGCGCCGCCGAGCGCTACTCATGGGACGGCGTTGCGGAGCGCTACGCCCGGCTGTTCCGGAGCCTGGCCGGCCGGGAGCGGGCCGGGGGCGACGGCTGATCGGCTCAGCAGGGATCTTGCATCCCCGCCCCTCATGGTGTCCCGAAGCGAGGGGGTGGCGGGCCGCCCGGGGGTCTCTCCGGGACGCCGCCGGCTGGACTGATTCGCGGGGGCCGGCTGGACTGATTCGCGGGGATAGACGAGAATCCGCCGCGATCCGTTATGATATGTGGAGCCGCCATAAAGATTGCACTTGATAAGCTACCGCTGAATCGACGAACGCCCCGCGACAACCCATGTTGAAAGAACGCGCACGGATCCTCGCTGTTGCGATCTTCACGCTCGACCTGTCGCTGGTGGCGGCGGCCTTCCTGATCGCCTACTGGCTGCGCGACGCGGCGCTGCCGCGGATGATGCCGGGGGCGTTCGGCGGCCACCTCTACCCGCTGGACGAGTACCTGCCGCTGCTGGCGCTGGTGCTGGTGATCTGGGGCGTGCTGTTGCTCGCCACCGACTCCTACAGCTCCCACCGCACCGTCCCGCTGCGCGACGAGGCGGCCTCGATCCTCAAGGTCTGCGCCGCCGGCACGGTGGTCTTCATCCTCACCCTGTTCGCGCTGCGGCTGGGCGAAAAGCTCCTCGAGGACGACCAGGTCAGCCGGTCCTGGCTGCTGCTCTTCTCGCTGCTCTCCTTCGCCTTCCTGCTCAGCGAGAAGCTGGCGCTGCGGCTGACCGCCCGCTACGTCCGCGCCCACGGCCTCAACTACCGGACGGTGCTGATCGTCGGCACCAACCAGACCGCGGTCGAGATCGCCCGCTCGATCGCCGACCACCGCTTCTGGGGCTTCCGCATCATCGGCTTCGTGCGCAACGACGAGGCGCCGGCCGAGGACCGGCGACGCGGCCTGCCCGAGGGCCTGCCGGTGCTCGGGAGCCTCGCCGACATCGCCGGCCTGGTCGACCGTTACGTGGTCGACGACGTGATCTTCGCGGTCGCCCGCCGCGACCTCGACCGGCTCGAGGACCTCTTCCTCCAGCTCCAGGAGCAGGGCATCCGGGTGCGCTTCGCGATGAACATCTTCCCGCACACCCGCGCCGTGGTGCAGCTCGAGGATCTGGACGGGATGCCGATCCTGACCTACTCGACCACCCCGACCAACGTGCTCCAGCTCCTCGCCAAGCGGCTGATCGACGTCGCGGTGGCGGTCTCGGTGCTCGTGCTGGCGCTGCCGGTGATCGGGCTGATCGCGCTGGCGATCAAGCTCAGCTCCGGCGGCACGGTGCTGTTCCGGCAGATCCGCTGCGGGCTCAACGGGCGGGTGTTCACGCTCTACAAGTTCCGCACCATGGTCCAGGGCGCCGAGAACCGCCGGCGCGAGCTGCAGCACCTCAACGAGATGGCGGGACCGGTGTTCAAGCTCCGGCGCGACCCGCGGGTGACCTGGCTCGGGCGCTTCCTGCGCCGCTTCAGCCTCGACGAGCTGCCGCAGCTCTGGAACGTGCTGCGCGGCGACATGAGCCTGGTCGGGCCGCGGCCGCCGATCCCCGAGGAGGTGGCGCAGTACCAGCGCTGGCAGCGCCGCCGGCTGTCGATGAAGCCGGGGCTGACCTGCCTGTGGCAGATCAGCGGCCGCAACGACCTCGACTTCGACCGCTGGATGCAGCTCGACCTCGAGTACATCGACTCCTGGTCGCCGATGCTCGACTTCAAGATCCTGCTCAAGACGATTCCGGCCGTCCTGTCGGGGCGCGGCGCGTCGTAGCTCCGGCTCAGCTCGGTTCGACAGGCTCGGCCGCTGCCGGCTCGGCGAGCCGCCGCTGCCGGCGCTCCTCCGGCTCGATCCGTAGCGCCAGTAGCCCTACCACGCCGACCAGCCCGGCGGCGACCCAGAACGGGCTGCGGATGCCGAGGTGCTGGAACAGCAGCCCGGCCCAGAAGGGGCCGACGCCGCGCGCGATCCCGCCGAACGTCTGCTGCACGCCCAGGGTCTGGCCGGCCTCGCGCCGGCCGGCGCGCCGGGAGACCAGCGAGGTGACGGCCGGGAAGAGCAGCGCGGTGCCGATCGGGATCAGCATCACCGCCAGCCCGAGGCTCCAGATCGACCGCGGCAGCGGCACCGCGGCGAGGCCGAGAGCGAGACAGAGCGTCCCCAGGCGCATCGTACGCACCACGCCGAGCCGGTCGACGATCGGGCCCAGAGCCGCCGCCCGCATCACCAGCGAGACCGCGCCGACGAAGACGTAAAACCAGCCGATCGTCTCCTCGGTGACCCCGAACACCTCCTTGAGATAGAGCGCGAGCACGCCGTTCATCGCCATGAACGCCATCATCGCGATCGCATAGATCCAGATCAGCGACGCCACCGGCGACGCGGGGTGGAGCAGTACGGCGGCGACCGATCGCCAGATCGCCACCCGCTGCGGCGCTCCCGGCTCGCCCTCCGCCGGATGGCCGTCGTCCTCACGCTCGGGCTCGGGAAGCCAGCGCCAGGCGAACGCGAAGTTGAGCGCGCACAGCGCCGCGGCGACGAAGCCGGGGGCCGACTCGCCGAGCTTGAAGGCGAGCGAGCCGAGCGCCGGACCGAGCATCACCCCGGCGCTGGTGGCGGCGGTCACCCAGCCGAGCGCCTTGGCCCCCTCGTCGTCGCCGGCGCGGTCGGTGACGTAGGCCTGGATCACGCCGATCGTGCCGCCCGCCGCCCCCTGGACCAGACGCGAGACCAGGAGCACCACGACGGAATCCGCGAGCGCGAAGAGCGTGAACGAGGCCGCCGAGGCGACGATCCCGCCGAGGATCACCGGACGGCGGCCGAAGCGGTCGGAGAGCCGCCCCCAAAGCGGTGCGGTCGCGAGCTGCGCGAGGGCGAAGACGCCGACCAGCGCGGTCGCGATGAACGGCGAGGCACCGAACCTCAGCGCGTAGAACGGCAGCAGCGGCAGCACGATCAGGAAGCCGACCATGTCGACGAAGCTGGTCGCCATGATCACCCATAGCCGGGTGACCAGGTGCCGGCCGCCACCGTTGCCGCCGCGCGCCATCGCCTACGCGACCTCCCGCCGGCCCCACAGCACGAACGCCGCGCCGCCGGCGATCATCAGCAGCACGCCGTAGACCCCGGCGACCCCCAGCTCCTGCAACCGCAGGCTGCTGAGGATCTCGATCGAGATCGGCCGCGTCGAGTAGGTGTAGAGGACGATCGAAACGATGAAGTCGCCGAGCGCGGTGATGAAGGCGAGGCTGGCGCCGGCGGCGATCGCCGGCCGCACCAGCGGCAGCACCACCCGGCCGAGGGTGCGCCACGGGCCGGCGCCGAGCGAGGCGGCGGCCTCCTCGAGCGCCGGGTCGAGCTGGCCGAGGCCGGCGAGCGCGGCGCGGCCGGTCATCGGCAGGTCGCGCACCAGGTAGGCGAGCGGCAGGATCCACGGCGTGCCGATCAGGACGAAGCGCCCCAGCCACGGCTGGTTCGCGCTGAACGTGGTGGCGAGGGCGACCGCGAAGACCGTCCCCGGGATCGCCCACGGCAGCGCGATCAGCCCCTCGAGCGCGCGGCCGAGCCGGCCGCCGCGGGCGAGCGCCGCCCGCGCCGCGGCGAGCCCGAGCGCCACCGCTGCCAGGGTCGCCACGGCGGCCATCCAGAGCGAGTTGAAGACCGGGCGGAGGCGCTCGGGCTCGGCCGCGAGGGCGCGGTAGTTGGAGAGATCGAGCACCGGCGGCAGCGCCTCGACCGTCCAGGTGCCGGGCGGCACCAGCGAAATCAGGACCAGCGTGGCGTGGGGCAGGAGCAGGATCGCCGCCAGCCCCCAGCCTGCCGCGGCCGCCGCCGCGCGCCCGCCGCGGCTCGCCACCCGCCGCCGCGCCGGCGCCACCCCGCGCACCGCGCCCGCGGTCGCCGCCGGCGGCGAGACCTTCTGGAGCACCCACAGCCCGGCGAGCGCGACCAGCGCCAGGGTCACCGTCTCGACCCGCGACATCGCGTCCTCGCCGTTGAGGCGCGAGAAGACGATCTGGGTGGTCATCACCCGGAAGCCGCCGCCGAAGATGTAGGGCGCCGAGAACGACGCCAGCGCCGTCATGAAGGTCAGGAGCGCCGCCCCCGCGAGCGCCGGGCGCAGCAGCGGCAGGGTGACCCGGGCGAGCGTCCGCGCGCGGCCGGCGCCGAGCGACACCGCGGCCTCGAGCAGGGCGGCGTCGAGGCGGGCGAGGCCGGCACGGGTGAAGAGATAGAAGTACACGTACATCGAGTATGCGTGGACGAGCAGGATGGCCCCGGCGCCGCCCAGCCGCCAGGGCGGCTCCTCGAGCCCGAGCAGCGCCTGAACGGCACGCGAGACGAAGCCGCTCTCGCCGTAGAGGAAGAGGAACGCGATCACCCCGACCAGCGGCGGCAGCGCCACCGGCAGCGCGATCAGCGCGCCGAGCAGCCGCCGCCCCGGGAACTCGGTGCGCTCGAACACGAACCCGAGCGGCACCCCGACCGCCGCCGCCAGCGCCACCGAGGCGACCGAGATCCACAGGCTCCGCCAGAGCGCCAGCCACTCGTCGCTGCGGGCGGCGAACGCGGCGTAGTGGGCGAAGGTGAACCCGCCGCCGCGGACTCCGGCGACGCCGAGCGACTGGAGGACGGTCATCAGGAGGGGATAGCCGACTAGCCAGGCGAGCAGCAGGGCGAGCAGGACCGCCGGCCAGGCGGGGCGGCGGCGGGGGCGGGTGGGCGCGCTCAACGGAGACTCCCGGCGGCGAAGATCCGTGGCCGCGGACCGGCGACACCGGGGGCGACCGCGACCTCGTCGCCCTCGCGCCCGGCGCCGTCGCCGGAGGCGGCCAGCACCTCGACCTCCGGCCCGCCTTGCAGCTCCAGGCGAATCGTGGCGTAGGTCACTACACCGGTGAAGCGGCGCTCGATCACCCGGCCGGCGAGCGCGCCCGGCTCGCCCGGCGCGGCCAGGCGCAGGCTCTCGGGGCGGGCCACCAACTCGGCAGGCCCGCCCGGTTCCGGCTGGCCCTCGGCTCCCGCCACCGGCTCGCCGCCCCAAACCGGCCCGCCGGCGCCGCCGATTCGCACTCCGGGCCCGCCCTCGTTCGCCCCGACGAACGTGCCCGGAAGCGCGCTCGCCCGGCCGACGAAGCCGGCGACGAAGCGGGTGGCCGGCGCCGCGTACAGCTCCTCCGGCATTCCGACCTGGTCGAGCCGGCCCTGGTGGAGCACCGCGACCCGGTCGCCGAGGTCGAACGCCTCCTCCTGCTCGTGGGTGACCAGGACGGTGGTGATCCCGACCTCGCGCACCGTGCGCTTCAGCTCGCGGCGGGTGCGCTCGCGCAGCGCCGGGTCGAGGTTCGAGAGCGGCTCGTCGAGCAGCAGCAGCCGCGGCGCCGGAGCGAGCGCGCGGGCGAGCGCCACCCGCTGCTGCTGGCCGCCGGAGATCTCCCCCGGCTTGCGCCCCTCGAAGCCCTCGAGATCGACCAGCCGCAGCATCGCCGCGATCCGCGCGGCGACCGCTTCGCGATCCCGGCCGCCCTGCCGGCTCCGCCCCGCGAGCCCGAACGCGACGTTCTCCCCCACCGTCAGGTGCGGGAAGAGCGCGTAGTGCTGGAACACCATGCCGAACCGCCGTTTCGCCGGCGGCAGGTGCGCGACCTCGGCGCCGCCGACCCGGATCGATCCCGCGTCGGGGGTCTCGAAGCCCGCCAGGAGACGCAGGAGCGTGGTCTTGCCGCTGCCGCTCGGCCCCAGCAGCGCCAGCACCTCCCCCTCGGCCACCGAGAGCGACAGGCGCTGGATCACCGGCAAATCGCCGAAGCGCTTCTCCAGGCGGTCGAGGACGAGGAACGGCTCGGCGGGCATGATCGGTGACGGTCCTCGTAAGTAACGCGTATGCTGTGGAACCAGCGCGCGTTGGCGGCTGCTCGCGGGTGCCCGGGCAGCATACCGGTCGCGGAGCCTATCTCAGTGCCCGTGACCGGTCCGCCCATGTTCGTGGACACCTTATCTACTAGGAGCAGGAGCCTGCCACGCCGAATCCTGCCGACCGACCTCGACCTCATGAAGACTGAGGCGCTTCAACAGGGCAACGTCATCCAGCAGAATCGTGTCGAGGTGAATTCCAGCGAGAACATGGCTTAAAACGACATCCTTGGCGCCGCCGACGAAAGAGGCTGATGGGCTCTCGAGAACCCTGGGTTGCGGCAGCCAAAGGAACAGTAACGTATCATGGCGCGCCAGCACCCTTCGACCGCTAGGGCGGTTGGCCGCGGAGCGTGGGGGCGTTGCAGGAGACTGCGAGGCAGGTCCGCAGATCTACCACTCTTCCGTTTCGATCTCCACCCGAAACGAGCGAAGAGTCTCCTGCTTGGGCTGAACCTCCTCCAGATACCAAGTACGCAGATTCTCACCTGGTCGGTACTTTTGGATCAACAAGTTCGTCGCATCCAACTGAAGATGCACCGCCAGATCTGCTAGTGAGATCAAGTTCTCTGGGGATCTAAGTGGGTTGAAAGCCACGCCTCCAGATGAGGAGGCAGTGAATCCAGCGGAAGCATCACCGCCGTGGGAGTACGTGGACCAATGTTTGTAAAGATGGGTATAGTGGTCCTCTCGACCCAACTGCTTAGCAAGGTCGCGCAAGGTGCTCGGACCATCGAAGAGCGAGTACCAAGCAGGGTCTTTACGTCGCTGCGAGACCCTTTCATACTCTTGCTCGATTGGCGCCAGGTCAGGATCGTCCAACGATTTCGCCAGGTTTTCCTTTGCTTCTCTGGCCGTGACAGGTTCGACTAGCACCTCGCCTTTTCGCTTCTTACGTGGCACGACTCTGTCTGGTTCAACGAGGTCATAGAGCTGCATTCGCTTGTGGGTGTAGACACAAAGCCAGGATCGTGCCCTACGCCGAAACTCGTCCGGCGAACCCGAAAGGATAAATTGTAGGCCCAAACTGGACTCGAGAGAACTCCTGAGCAGAGGTATTGCTGGCGGTACGCAGCTGTTTGCTAAAAGCACCTCAATGGCATCCGTAAGCTCAATGATGTGCCTGTACAGTATTAGGACCGGAAGGTCAACACCCATCTCTCCTGTAGCGTTCGGCTGGCACCGGATGAAAGCATGGGTGGCGTGGTTCACTACCTCTTGGAGTAGAGGGGAGGCTAAGGCGACAAGGTCAGCGACACTAGCGTTCGCGCGATCGCGGTCCAGCACTCTACTAAGGGGACGAGTTGTTACGTCGCTGTTACGAGGTCGTCCGGAACTCTGTAGCTCGTCGCGCAGCACCCGGCGTAGCGTCTCCTCGTTAACTGGCGGCTCGACCTCACCGAGGTGGTCGCGCAGTGTCTGGTTGATCAGCGTCTGGTAGCCCAGACCGGCAGCATCGGCCCGCTTCCGGAACCGCTCAAGGACATCGTCGTCGAGGTAGATCGTGATCCGCGTCTTACCCTTGGGGCGGATCACCGCGCCGCGCCGGCCCCGGCTGAAGTCATACTCCTTCTTCATAGGCTTGCCTCTCCGTGCGAGTCGCTTGTCGCGCCGAGATCAACCGGACGTCGTCACCACGAACGGTGTAGACCACCACGAGGATGTGGCTGACTGCGTCCATTCCGATCGTCACCAGCCGCTGCTCGCCCTCCGCGTCCTCGTCTTCCACGGTTACCGCCAGCGGGTCGTACAGCACCAGCTCCGCGTCGCTGAACCGGACCCCGTGCTTGGCCAGGTTCGCCGCGGCCTTCTCGGGGTCCCACACCACCTGCATGCAGACAATATGCATACATAGCGGTGTCCTGTCAACGTCGGATCACCGGCATCCGGGTACGGGGCCGGGGTAGCTACTCGCCCCGCCCACGCACGGACCGGTCCCAGGTCGACATCCACTCCTGGCCGTAACGCTCGAGCAGCTCGTAGTCGACCTCGGCGGGGACGATCTGGTGGAGGACGGTGCGCGCCCACTCGGGCAGCTCGGACTCCGGGAGGTCGTTGCGCGCCGGCAGGCGGAAGGCCTTCTCGGCGGCCAGCTCGAGCGCCTCGGGGCTCCCGATCCAGTCGATGAACTCGCGCGCCGCCTCGGGGTGGGGGGAGCCGGCGACCAGGCCGACCGAGTCGACGATGATCGGGGTGCCGGAGGCCGGGAAGCGGTAGTCGAGCGGTTGGTTCCATCGGCGCTGCCAGAGCGCGTCGGTCAGCTCCCAGACGGTCACCAGGCCCTCGCGGCGGACGAGCTTCTCGACCATCAGGACCGGGTTGAGGACGTACTCCTTGGTCCGGGCGTCGAGCCGGCGCAGCCAGTCGAAGCCGGCGCGGGTGTCGCCGGTCTCCTCGAGCGAGCGGTAGAGGATCAGGCCGAAGAAGGTGCGCATGGTGCCGCTCGCCACCGGGTCGCGGATCAGGATCTCGTCGTCCCAGCGCGGGTCGAGCAGGTCGTCCCAGTCGTCGGGCGCCTGGTCCGCCGGCACGGCGTCGGAGTTGAAGAGGATCACCGGCGCGGTGCGGTAGACGGCGTGGTAGCGGTCCTGCGCGTCGCTGTAGCCGGCCGGCAGGTGCTCGGCCCACGGCGGCCGGTAGGCGGCGAGCAGGTCCTCGGCGGCGCCGCGGGCGAAGATCGTCGACGGCCCGCCGAACCAGACGTCGGCCTGCGGGTTCGCGGTTTCGGAGCGGACCCGGTCGTAGACCTCCTGCGAGCCCATGTCGAGCCAGCGGACGTCGAGCCCGGGGTGGGCCGCCTCGTACGTCTCCTCGACCAGGCTCAGCAGGTCGCGGCCGTGGGGGGAGTAGAGGAGCAGCACGTCGTCGCTTCCGCCGCAGCCGGCGAGGACGGCGGCCGTGACGGCGAGGCTGAGAACGGCTCGACGACTCATCGCTCCTCCCCGCGCCGCGGCAGCGCCAGCAGGTTCGCGAACAGCCGGTAGGCGCCCGGCACGCCGGCCGGGAGCTGGCGGAAGAAGGCGAGGCCGGTGTAGACGTAGGTTCCCTCGCCGACCGGCGCCACCAGGAGGCCGCCGCGCCGGGGCTCACCGCCCGGGTCGGCCATCTCGAGCAGCGGCCGAAACGGCTCACCCCACGAGGCGGGCATGTAGAGCCCGCGCTCCTGCACCCAGCCCTCCCAGTCGGCGGCGCCGATGCGGTTGGGCGCAGTGAACGCCGGGTGCGCCGGCTCGAGCACGGTCACCGGCGCGGTCTCGTCGGTGACCCGGCCGTGGGGGCGGGCGATCTCGAGCGGGTAGGGCGCGTAGCCGCCGCCCGAGTACTGGTATTGCTGGTACTGGACGATCACCAGACCGCCGCGGCGGGCGTAGTCGAGCAGCCGCGGGTTGGCCTCGGCGAGCGCCGGCTCGGTCTCGTAGGCGCGTGAGCCGATGACGATCCCGTCGAAGCGCCCGAGGTCGCCGGTCTCCAGCTCCCGGGGGGTCAGGATCTCGAGCGGCACGCCGACCGCGGCGAGCGCCTCGGGCACGCGGTCGGAGGCGCCGCGGACGTAGCCCACCCGGTCGAGCCCGGGCAGCACGAGGTCGGCGGCGACGAGCCGGACCGCCGCGCGCTCGGGCAGCGGCGTCGGGCGGATGTGCGGGTAGTCGACCAGCGGCACCGCGAGGTCGTAGCGGCGCTCGGCGGCAGCATGGGCGTAGCCCTCGTCGACGCCGCCGCCGTCGGTGCCGGCGTCGCCCGCGACCGCTTCGCCGCTGGCGCCCCCGCCCGTCGCGTCGGCTCGGGAAGGGACGTCGCCGGTCACCACCGCCGCCACCTTGATCTCGTAGCCGCCCGGAGGGAACGGAGAGGGCGGGGTCAGCGTCAAGCGGACCGATCCGCGCGCGCCCGCCGCCGGCAGCTCGAAGGCCGCCGGCGCCGGCTGCGGCCAGCCGGCGGGAACCCGCGCCTCGACCCGCCCGGAGAGCGCCCGCCCGGCGTGCGAGGTGACCACCACCTCCAGCTCGCGCGGCGCCGCCTCGGCGACCGGCCAGACCAGCAGGTCCCGGCCGGCGGCGACTTCCAGAGCCGGCACCACCCGCAGCGGCCGGCGGACCTCGCCGGCGGCCTGGTCGCGGTAGCGGTGGACGACCTCGCGCCACAGCCGGATCCGCTCTCCCGCCACGCGCAGCGTGAAGACCGCCGACAACGGCGGGCCGTCGAACGGCTCGCCCTGGAGCGCGCCCGGGGTGTCGCTCCAGTCGTAGAGGTCGCCGCCGAGCGGGCGCTCGAGGAAGTACGGCACGGTCGGCTCGGCGTCCGCCGGCACGGTCACCCGGAAGGCGCGCAGGTGATAGCCCTCGGCGGGGGCGTCGCCCCGGCCCTGGAAGCGGGCGGCGAAGCCGTCACGCTCCTCCGGCTCGACCGGCTCGTCGCGAAAGCCGACCGGGGCGCCCAGGCGGACCTCGAGCGAGTCGAAACCGGTGCCGGCGGCGTCCCAGACCGCGGTTTCGACTCTCGCCTCCTCGCCGGGAACCAGGGTCTCGCGGTCGGCGACGGCGTCGAGGCCGATGCCGGCGGCGGCGGCGACCAGCTCGGCGGCCAGGTCGGTCTTCTCCTGGAGCAGCCACAGGAAGGCGTAGACCTCGGGGGGAGTGATCTGGAGCGGCACGTGCTTGCCGAAGCCGCCGCGGATCTGGACCAGCCGCCGATGGATCTCGACCGCCGCCGGCAGCGCCGCGCGCGGGGAGGCCGGGCTCGACGCCGCCCGAGCTTCGCGCGCCAGCGCCTCGACCACCGCCAGCTCCTTCTCGACCTCGTCTCGGGTAACCCAGTACTCGCTCGCCGGCAGCACCGCGGCCAGCGCGGCCAGCCGGGTGTCGACGCCGGCGAAGACCTCGTCGCCCCCGGCGCCGGCGCCGCCGGCCTCCCACGCCAGCCGCCCCTCGAACGGCCCGAGCGGCTGGAGCATGCCCATGTCCTGGCAGCGGTGCTGGCTGCGGCTGGCCATCGCGATCTGGAAGATCGAACGGCCGCTGACCGGCTCGAGCAGCCCGAGCGGGAAGGTCACCGTGGCCGACTCCGGCCGCCACCACGCCGCGCGGTAGAACGCTTCGGGCCGCCACGGCACCGCGTCGGGCCACAGCGCAAGGTCCTCGCCCTGCTCGCCGATCGGCAGGAAGTCCGGGTCGGAGGCGGCGGCGTAGGCCTCGCCGGCGACGATGCCGGAAGCCTGATGCTGGCCGTGGCCGGCGCGCTCGTCGGGCGGGAAGATCGCGACCACCACCTGCGGCCTGAAGCGGCGGATCACCCGCACGGTGTCCTCGAGCAGCACCTCCTTCGGCCAGCGCTCGAGGGTCTCCTCGATCGAACGGGTGTAGCCGAAGTCGTAGGCGCGGGTGAAGTACTGCCGGGCGCCGTCGATCTGGCGGGCGGCGAGCAGCTCGCGGCTGCGCAGGAGCCCGAGGCCGACCCCCAGCTCGGGGCCGATCAGGTTCTGCCCGCCCTCGCCGCGCGACAGCGACAGGTAGGCCGCCTCGCCGCCCAGCCCCCGGACGACGTAGGCGAGGAGGGTGGTGTCCTCGTCGTCGGGGTGGGCGCCGACCACCAGCAGCCGCCGGTGGGTCGCGAGCTTGGCGAGCAGACGGTCGACCCGCGCGGCGCCGCCGGCGGATGGTGGCGTCAGCGGGTCGTCGAGCGGGTCGAGGACGTCGGTGGCGGCCGCCGGACCGGCGGCGAGCAGCAGCGCGGCCGCGAGCATGCCGGCGAGACAGAGGGCGGCCGGGGCGGTGGCTGGGAGGGATCTGCGCATCGGGTCGTCTCTCGGACCGGCCGCGGAGTCGAGGCGCTCGGGGTACGCCGCCGGCGCGGCGCGCGCAGTATAGCCACTGCCCGCCGGGGACGCCGCACGCGCCACCGCGGGGGAATGCTCGCGCCCGACGCGCTATTCTCATCACTGCATTCTCACGGCTGCCCCCGGCCGCTCCGGCCGCGGGCCGAACCGGCAGTCACCCCCGGGACCGACCATGATCGAGACCCCGACCCTCGCCGTCGACGCCTCCCGCACCGAGCAGACCCTCGACCTCTTCCGCCGCTGGGGCTATCTGCGGGCCGACCTCGACCCGCTCGGCCGCCCGCTGCCGTTCGCGCCCGCCGGGCTCGACCTCGACGGCGAAGGTGAGGAGGCCGAGCGCGGCCGCCGCTTCTACTGCGGCACGCTGGCGGTCGAGTTCATGCACATCCCCGACCCCGAGCGCCGCGCCTGGGTGCAGCGGCAGATGGAGAACGACCCGCCGGAGATCGACCGCGACATGGTGTTCGATCGCCTCCTGCGCGCCGAGGTCTTCGAGCAGACCCTCCAGCGCCGCTACATCGGCACCAAGAGGTTCTCGATCGAGGGGGTGAGCGCGACCATCCCGCTGCTCGAGGAGATGCTCGACGCCTGCGGCGAGCACCGCGCCGAGATGGTGGTGCTGGCGATGAGCCACCGCGGCCGGCTCAACGTCATGGCGCACGTGGTCGGGGTGCCGATCGAGAACCTCTTCGCCGGCTTCGAGGACGTCGATCCCAAGAGCGTGCTCGGCGGCGGCGACGTCAAGTACCACCTCGGCGCCACCGGTGTGTTCACCGCCGAGAACGGCCAGGAGCTGCGCATCCACCTGGTCTCCAACCCGAGCCACCTCGAGGCGGTCGACCCGGTGGCGGTCGGCCGGGTGCGCGCCAAGCAGGCCAGGATCGGCGACGCCGAGGGGCACCGGGTGCTGCCGATCCTGCTCCACGGCGACGCCGCCTTCGCCGGCCAGGGGATCGCGGCGGAGACCCTCAACCTGGCGAGCCTCGAGGGCTTCACCGTCGGCGGCACCGTGCACGTGATCGTCAACAACCTGATCGGCTTCACCACCGAGCCGCACGCGCTGCACTCCTCGCCCTTCGCCTCCGCGGTCGCCCGGCGGATCGCGGTGCCGATCTTCCACGTCAACGGCGAGGACCTGGTCGCGGTGGTGCGCGCGGCGCGGCTGGCGGTCGAGTACCGCTACGCCTTCGGCAGCGACGTCGTGGTCGACCTGATCGGCTACCGCCGCCACGGCCACAGCGAGATCGACGACCCGACGATCACCCAGCCGCTGCTCTACAAGAAGATCGAGCAGCACCCGCCGCTGTGGCAGGTCTTCGCCGACCGGATCGGCCTCCCGGAAGAGGAGCGCGAGGAGCGCCGTGAGGCGGTCAAGGCCGAGTTCGACGCCGCCCAGAAGAAGGCCGCCGAGATGGAGAAAAAGCCCCGGCTGGCGCGCCTGCCGGCCTACTGGGACGAGTTCCGCGGCGGTCTCTGGCGGCCCGAGATCGAAGTCGACACCGGCGTGCGGCGCGAGCGGCTCGGGTCGATCGCCAGGGCGATCACCCGGGTCCCCGAGGGCTTTCACCCCCACCCGAAGATCGCCAAGCTACTCGAGCAGCGCGCCGAGATGGGGCGCGGCGAGCGCCCGGTCGACTACGGCATGGCCGAGCACCTGGCGTTCGGCTCGCTGCTCGCCGAGGGCGTGCCGGTGCGGCTCTCCGGCCAGGACACCCGGCGCGCCACCTTCAACCAGCGCCACGCGGTCTTGATCGACGTCGAGGACGAGGCCGAGTACGTCCCGCTGAAGGGGCTGGCCGCCGAGGGCGCGTTCTTCGAGGTCTACGACTCGATGCTCTCCGAGGCCGCGGTGATGGGCTTCGAGTACGGCTTCTCGCGCGACTACCCCGAGGCGCTGGTCTTGTGGGAGGCCCAGTTCGGCGACTTCGTCAACGGCGCCCAGATCATCATCGACCAGTTCCTGACCGCCGGCGAGGACAAGTGGGGACTGCTCTCGGGCCTCGTGCTGCTGCTCCCCCACGGCTACGAGGGCCAGGGCCCGGAGCACTCGAGCGCCCGGTTCGAGCGCTTCCTCACCCTGTGCGCCGAGTGCAACATCCAGGTCGCCCAGCCCTCGACCGCCGCCCAGTACTTCCACCTGCTCCGCCGCCAGGCGCTGCGCACGTGGCGCAAGCCGCTGATCGTGATGACCCCGAAGAGCATGCTCCGCCACAAGGCGTCGTCCTCGGCGCTCGAGGAGCTGACCCGCCCGCGCTTCCTGCCGGTGGTCGGCGACGCTGGTCCCGAGCACGGGGGGGCCGAGGAGGCCGACCGGGTGCTGCTCTGCTCGGGCAAGATCGGCCACGAGCTGGCCGCCGAGCGCGAGAAGCGCGGCGACCGGAAGACCGCGATCGTCTTCCTCGACCAGCTCTACCCCTGGCCCAACGACGGGCTGGTCGAGGAACTCGCCCGCCACCCCGGCGCGCGGCAGCTCATCTGGGTCCAGGAAGAGCCCGCCAACATGGGCGCCCTCTCCTTCGTCCACCCCCACCTGCGCCTGCTCGCCGGCGAGCGCGCCCAGGTCCGCTCGATCAAGCGCTCCGCCTCCGCCAGCCCCGCCACCGGCTCGGCCAAGGCGCATGCGATCGAGCAGAAGAAGCTGATCGAGCTGGCGTTCGCGGGGCGGTAGGGAGCGTCGTCACCAGACGACCCGCCCCGTCTCTCCGGCGGTGTGTTACACTCTCCGTATTACGAGGATTTCGCCATGACGACCGTGAGACTGGACACCGCTACCGAAGCGACGCTCAAGCGCCTCGCGGCCCGGCGCGGCCAGACCAAGTCCGACGTGATCCGCGACGCGATCGTGCGCCTCGCCAACGACGAGACCGAGCAACCCTCGGCGCTCGAGAAGCTGCGTGCCTACGCCGGGATCGCCGACAGCGGCGGCCAGCAGCTCTCGACCGACACAGGCCGACGGCTGCGCGAGCTGCTCGAGGAGCGCCGGCGTGCGCGGCGTCCTGGTTGATGCCGGGCCGCTGGTCGCCTTTCTCGACCGGAGCGACGCCCACCACCAGAGCGTGGCCGATGCTCTCGCGAAGCTCCGGGAGCCGCTGCTAACGGTGTGGCCTCCCGTGGTCGAGGCCATGTACCTGCTTTCGTTCGCCCCCCAGGCTCAGGACGCGCTGTGGGAGATCCTCGAAACCGGCGTCGTCAATCTCCTCCCGCTCGCCCACTCCGACCTCCCGCGGATGCGAGAGCTGATGGAGAAGTACCGCGATCTCCCAATGGACATGGCCGACGCGGCTCTCGTCCACGTCGCCGAGCGCGAAGGCCTCCGCCGTATCCTCACCCTCGACAAGCGCGATTTCAGCGTCTACCGGCCGGCACGAAAGGGCGCCTTCACACTCCTGCCCTGAACGCCCTCTCTCCTTCCCCTCAGTTCCCCAGATACGCGTACAGGTGCGCCTCGATGGTGCGGGCGGAGGTGTTGTAGAGATAGACCTGATAGCGGGGGAAGCCGACGGCGAGGCGCTCGGGCTGGGAGGTGAAGTACTCGTGGCCGGGGACCAGGGTGGCGGTGGACTGGAGGGGGAAGAGCAGGACGCCGTCCTCCTTGAGGGCGCGCAGAACCGAGCCAGCGTCGGGGACCAGGACCGCCACCGCCGCGCCCGGCTCGGTCAGGACGCCCTGCAGCTCGCCGCCGAGGCTGAGCACGACCCAGCCGAAGCCGTCGGTCCTGAGAACCCCGGCGTGCCGCCAGCTTCCCGGATCCCGGCTGCTGCCGTGGGCGCTCACGATCTGGTTCTCGAACGCGGCGAGCATCGCCTGACGCGGCGCCCCGCGGACCTCGACCTTCTGGACCTCGGGGAAGTTGATCACCTCGACCCGCTGGCCGGGGCCGCCGCGGGACTGGGCCGATCCCTCGTCCTGGAAGGCGAGGACGACGACGAGGGTGGCCGCGAGGGCGAGAACGACGGGGAGTGCTCTGCGCACCATGAGGCACCTCCGGGAGGGTCGGAGTCCGCGAACGGTGACTGCGTTGTCCTGCCGGTGTCTACGCGCCCGGACGCCGGGGCGTTGGCTCCCGCCGGCGATCGCGGTCGCCGCCGACGGTGCCCTCCGGCGGGAGCCGGCCGCTACGCCGCCAGCTCGCCCGCCTCGGCCAGCCGCCCGGGGCTCTCGCGGTGAGCCTTGAGGAACGTGTCGGACCGGCCGAGGACGTCGCCCATCCGCATCCCCTTGCGCAGGGCGCTGACGGTCACCTTGCCGGTGGCGAGCGCCGCCACCAGCTTGAGGTGGGTCGCGAGACGGCCGCGGATGCGGTAGCGGACGTCGAGGGCGTGGCGCCACAGCCCGGCCAACTCGCGGTAGAACTCGTCGAGCGGCAGCCGCGTGGGGAGCACTGCGTGGGTGATGTCGAACAGCTCCCAGTCCTCGGTGTTGACGTCGCGCTTGACGTCGTCCCAGAGGTCGGTGCCGGGCAGCGGGGTGAGCACCGAGAAGCCGCTGTTGTAGGCGCCGGTGCGGTCGATCCAGCGCTTGAGTTTGTCGAAGTCGGCCCGCTCCCAGGACGGATCGACGATGAAGTTCGGGGTGTAGCCGACCCCGAGGTCGGCGAGGATCTCGAGCGCGCGCTCGTTGTTGGCCGCGGTGTTGCCCTTGTTGACCGAGGCCAGCCCCGCGTCGTCGATCTTCTCCAGGCCGAGGAAGACCGACAGCTCGCCGCAGTCCTTCCACATCGCCACCAGGTCCGGGAAGCGGGTGATGATGTCCGAGCGGGTCTGGAGCGTGTAGTGCTTGCGGATGCCCGAGTCGATCAGCGCCTCCGCCAGCTCGCGGCCGCGCTTGACGTTCATCCAGAAGATGTCGTCGGTCAGGAAGATGTTCGGCGCCTCGACGAGCGCCAGCTCCTCGACCACCCGCGCCGGCGACTTCTCCCGGAAGGTCGACTCGTGGAACTTCCAGACCGAGCAGAAGTTGCACTTGAACGGGCAGCCGCGCGCGGTCTCCATCAGGGCGAGCGGGCGGCGGAAGTTGATGTAGTACTCGGCGGCGTAGTCGGTGATCAGGTGGCGCGCCGGCAGCGGCAGCTCGTCGAGATCGCCGCGCGCCGGCGCGTGGCCGGTGTGCACCGGGCCGTCGGGGCCGGGGAGCACCAGGCCGGGGACCGAAGCCGGGTCGGCGCCGCTCTGGTAGGCGCCGACCAGCGCCGGCATGATGTCCTCGCCGTCGCCGACCACGATCGCGTCGATCCCCGGCTGGCGGAACCAGTCGGGGTCGCGCGAGGCGTCGTGGCCGCCGATCACCACCTTGGCCTCGGGGAACTCCGCGCGAACCCGGTGCAGCAGGCGCAGCGATCGGTAGCGCTCGGTGGTGAAGTTGCACTGCAGGCCGATCACCTCGGGATCGAACGCCTTGGCCTTGGCCAGCCCGCGCTCGAGGCCGTCGATCCGCAGGTCGACGATCTGGCAGTCGTGCCCCTCGAGCTCGAGCGCGCCGGCGACGCACGAGAGCCCGAGCGGCTCGACGAAGGTGATCATCTCGAGCCCGAGGATGCCGCCGATCGGCGGTTTGAGGAACGAGACCCGCATGGCAGTGCCCTCCCGCAGCCGCCGGCCCCAGCGATGCCGTCCGGCGGTCGGAGATCGATGTCGGGCACGGAGCCTAGCAGATCGACGCGGGAAGGCCGGAGCCGCGGCGGGCTCATGTCCGGCTACCGCCGGGCGGGACCGGAGTGGAGCATGCGGCGGGTACCGGTGCGCCTGGACGGCCAGCCGGGCGGGCCGGAGGTCCGGGACCGGAGTGGAGCGTGCGACCGCCACGCGCCGGCGCGGTCGTCGCGCGGCGCGCCCACCGTCACTCGACGACGATCCCCGGCGCCAGCGCGCACACCGGGCCACGGCCGTCCTCGCCAGGCGGGCCGCAGGTGGCGATCGTCAGCCCCTCCGCCGGATCGACCAGCCGGCCCCTCCAGCTCCCGGAGGCGCCGCCGAAGGCGACGTCGAGATAGCCGAAGGCGGCCTTCTCGCCGCTCGGGGTGCCGACCTCGGCGCCGGTGGTCAGCACCTGCGCCGGCAGCCCGCCGACCGTGGCCGCGAACGCGCCGACGGGCGGGCTCGGGTCGAGCGCCACGCCGCCGGTGCCGACGACGACCACCGGCGGCCTGGCGCCCACGCCGGCATCGCCGGGCTCGAAGGTCACCGCCTGGAAGCGGTGCATGTGGCCGGCCAGCACCAGCTCGACCGCCGGCGGCAGCGCGCCGCCGAGGCCGCGGCCGAGCGCCGCCTGGAGCGTCTGGTTGTTGCAGCCGTAGCGGTCGTCCGCCGTACACCCGGTCGACTCGCCGGACTCGAACCCGGTCACCCCCCACAGCGGCCGGTGGCTGACCCACCAAGCGGTCCCGGCCGCCGGGGCGAGCCCGCCGAGCGCGGCGAGCTGGCGGGCGTAGGCGGCGGTGAAGGTCTTCTCGGTGAACGAGTCGCAGGCGTTGGCCGAGTCGACCACCAGCAGGGTCAGCGAGCCGAGGCCGACCGCGTACGGCGGGCTCAGCACGACGTTGTCGATCGGCGCCTTCGCCGGGTCGGGCGGCGGGCAGGAGTACTGGCGGCCGCCGGGCACCAGGTCCGAGTGCGGGTCGAGGAAGTAGAACCACCCCGGCCCGGCTTTGCTGCACAGCTCGTGGTTGCCGCGCGCCACTACCCAGGGCGCCGCCGCCAGCAGGTCGGGGGCGGCCGAGAACAGGTCGTCGTTCCAGGCCTCCCAGCCGTCGGGAAAGCCGGCGTTCGGCGCGCTCTGGCTGTAGAAGCCGGCGCCGGCGGCCTGGACGCACTCCTCCGGCTCCTCGGTGCCGTCGCCGGCGTCGTAGGTCCACTGCCCGACCTGCTGCGCCGCGGTGCCGTCGCGCTCGGTGAACAGCACCTTGCTCGGGGTACCGCGGTAGTTGTAGTCGCCGAGGTGGATCACCAGGTCGGGCTTACCCGCCGCCGCGGCCGCCGCCAGGCCGGCGAACGGTTGGGCCGGCGTGCCGGCGGGGCACGACTCGCCCGCGGCCGCCGCGCCGAGCTTGCAGCCGGTGTCGCCGAAGACCGCGATCCGCCGCGGGTCGCGCCGGACCACCGGCAGCGACAGCGAGCCGCCGTCCATCGCGATCGCCAGCTCCCGGTCGAACCCGACCGGCGCCTCGCAGACGATGACCGGGAAGTGGTACGGGTTGTCGCGCGGGGTCATCTGGATCGGCGGGGCGGAGCCGGACGCACCGCCGTCGCCCCCGCCGCCGCCCGCGGCGCCGGCCGGGACGATCGAGGGGCAGCCGAAGCCCGGGTCGAGGATCAGCCGCGCGAGCGCGACGGTGGGGCCGTCGGCCGCCTGGCCGAGGACGACGTACCGGGCGTGGGCGGCGGACAGCGGCGGCGCTCCCGAGCCGGACGAGGCGGCCACGGCCGGCGGCGCGACGAGCGGCGCACCGGCGAGGACGAAGACAAGGACGGCGGGCGGGCGGAATCGTCTCACGGCGCGGTCTCCCGGGGGTCTCTCGAGCGCATGCGCGAGGTCGGTTCGGTCACGGCGTCTCACGCGATCCCAGGAGAATACCGCCCCGGGAAGCACCGGTCCCCGGTGTAGAGTGCCCCCGCCGCGGCCGACGGCGACACGCCGCCGCGGCGGAGGTGGCCCGGTTGGACCCCCAGGTCGTCACCCTGCTGACCCTGCTCGCCGCCGCGGTCGTCCTGTTCGCCAGCGAGGTGGTGCCGGTCGAGGTCACCGGGATCCTCCTCCTGCTCGCCCTCCACGCCTTCGGCCTGCTCGGCCCCGAGGAGCTGTTCGCCGGCTTCGGCGATGGCGTGGTGGTCTTCCTCGGGAGCCTGTTCGTGGTCAGCGCGGCGCTCACCCGCTCGGGCGCACTCGAGCCGTTCGAGCACCGGCTGGCGCGGCTGGCCGAGGCGCGGCCGCGGCTCGCCCTGCCGGCGTTGGCCGGCGGCACGGGGCTGCTCTCGGCGTTTCTGAGCAACACCGCGACCACCGCGGCGGTGCTGCCGATCGCCAGCGGCCTCGCCCGCCGGCTCGGCCGGTCGCCGTCCACACTGCTGATGCCGAT
>Ga0302046_10000880_pt1 | contig 28742 bp, 19 predicted proteins | sample RVTome_11_FD_200261 | JGI IMG/M metagenome (GOLD analysis project Ga0302046, IMG submission 200261) | Soil microbial communities from uranium-contaminated site in the Upper Colorado River Basin, Wyoming, United States - RVT147D111 (version 2) ...
ACGTTGAGGGCGACCGAGTTGACCAGGCTGTAGACGGTGACCATCTCCTGGAGCGAGCCGCTCGGCGGCGGCGCGTCGCGCTCCGGGGCGTGGAGGTCGATCAGCAGCACGCCGTCGGGGCCGAGCAGGACCGCGGCGACCTCGACCTCGGCCCAGCCGGCGGGGAAGACCGGCATCAGCTCGGGGCCCTCGGGGCCGGCGAGCAGGGCGGCGAGCACCGCGCGCGCCTGCTCGACCGGGTCGTCGGGGGCGGCGAGGTCGCGCCGCTCGGGGTGGAGCCGGCCGTCGGCGCCCGGGAAGTAGAGATCGACCGGCAGCCGGCGCCCCTCGGCCGCGGCCGGCGCCGGCGCGCCCTCCGAGGTGCCGGGGTCGGTGGCGCCGCCGCCGCAGGCCGCTCCGCCGGCGGCCGCGAGGGCCGCCAGCAACGCCCCGGCGGCCGCCCGGCGCCGGGGGCTGGGCCGGCTCACCGCCGGCTCTCCCGGCCGTCGGCGCCGGGGCTGGCCGCTTGGACGTCGGGCTCCGGCAGCCCCTCGGCCTGCGCGCGGTAGCGCTCGACCGCGCGCGCCACCGCCTCGACGAGCTGGGCGCGGTAGGCGGCGTCGCGCAGCCGCTCTTCCTCCTCGGGGTTGCTGATGAACCCCAGCTCGACCAGCACCGCCGGCATCGCCGCCCCCATCAGCACCCTGAACGGCGCCTGCTTGACCCCGCGGTCGCGCAGGCCGAGGGCGCCGTTGAGCTCCTCCTGGATCAGCGCCGCCAGCCGCTGGCTGTCGGCGAGGTGGCGGCTCTGGGCGAGGTCCCAGAGGATGAGCTGGAGGTCGTAGAGCGGATCCCCCTCGGCGAGACCGTCGAGCACAGGGTCGGCGGCGGCCGCGGCGGCCTCGCCGGCGGCGAGATTGCCGCCGGCGGCTTCGCCGCCGGCAGCGATGAGGTCGCCCGGGGCGCGGCCCCGGGCGGCCTCATTCTCGATTTCCGCCGCGCGCGCCGCCCGGGCGTCGCTCGCCTGCAGGCTCAGGAAGTAGGTCTCCGCGCCGCGGGCGCCCCGGCCGCGCTCGGAGTTCAGGTGCAGCGAGATGAACAGGTCGGCCTTGTTCTGGTTGGCGAGCGCGGTGCGGCTGTCGAGCGGCAGCTCGGCGTCCTCGCCGCGGGTCAGCAGCACGCGCACCGGCAGCCGCCGCTCGAGCCGCGACTTCAGCGCGCGCGCCAGCAGCAGGGTGATCTCCTTCTCCTCGGTGCCGCTGGGGCCGATCGCGCCGGTCTCGCCGCCGCCGTGCCCGGGGTCGAGGACGATGGTGTGGATCCCCGGCTCGTCGCGCGGCGGCTGGGCGTCGGTGCGCAGCTCGGGCAGCGAGGTCGGCGGCGGCGCCTCGGGCGCGCGGTGGACGTCGAAGACCACCCGGAACGGGCTCGCCAGCTCGTAGCTGGCGTAGCCGGCGCCGGCGGCGAGGTCGATCTCGACGCGGTCGCCGTGGAGGCGGACCTCGCGCACCAGGGGGTCGCGATGGGAGAGCCGGAAGGCGGAGGGAGCGAGCCGGTCGCCGAGCAGGCGCACGACGACGCCGGCGGGCACCTGCTCGATGCGGTAGCGCGGCTCCTCGGGGAACTGCAGCACGACGGTCGTCAGGCCGCCGAGGTTGACGACGTCGACGCCGACCGCCAGCTCGCGCGCGGACCGGCGCTCGATCGCCAGCCGGCCGGCGGCCGGGTCCCAGGTGAAGCGGAAGCCGAGGATCTCGCCGTAGGTGGCGCGCAGGAAGTCGAGCGGCACCTGGATCTGGAGGCCGGCGGCGACCGGCGCCATCGACAGCCGCACCGGCTCGCCGTCGACCAGCGCCACCGGGTTGCCGGGTCCGAACAAGACCTTGCGGCCGTCGAGCACGAGCTGGCGCGCAGCGCCCGCCGGCCCGACGGTCAGCTCGCCGCCGAGACCCCGGACCAGCGGCTCGAGCGCGAAGAGCGGCCCGTCGGGGGTGACCGTCGCCGCCACCGCCATCTCGGCGGCCGGCCGCTGGGGGGCGGCGAACGGCACGCGCTCGCCGGGCTCCTGCCCCGGCGGCTCCTGTGCCGCGGCAGCGGCCCTCGACAGCGTCTCGAGCGGCTCGTCCCCGGCCGCCGGTAGAGGCTCCTGCGCCGCGGCCGGCAGCGCCCCGCAGGCGATGGCGAGCCCGGCGAGGAAGGCGGCGGCGAGGCGCGGCGAAAACCCGCGCCGGCGGCGCGGGAGGGCGCGTTGCACGGCAGCGAGGATAGCATTCGGTGGGGCGCCGCGGCGGCGCGTCGGCGGCCCTCCGGTGGCTCTCAGGCGGCCCTCCGGTGGCACCGAACGGCGCTTTCGATGGCGGGTCGGAGCGGGTTTCTGCGTAGATCCAGTCGAGGGCGGCAGCGATCGTCCTCCCCCACGGAGAACCGGCCGGGAAGCGCCGCCGGCAGCCGGCGGCCGGGCTTGCCCACGCCGAGCTTCGGAAACGGCCCGGCCCGGGTTCTCCGCGGGAACTCACGAACGAGATCACGACGACGCCGGCTCGGCCGGCGTCTCGCGTCCGAACGAAGGGAGCGACCGTCATGTCATCCAGCCCCGCACACCCCAGCCACCGTCTCCGGCGCCCCGGCGCCTCGCTCGCCGCGGCCCTGCTCGCGGTCCTCGCCGCCGCCCCCGCCGCCTTCGCCGCCGGCGGCCACTCCCACCCGCCGGTCCCGGGCGGCGACGCCGACGTTCCGGCGCCGGCCGCCACTGCCGGGGCGGCCTCCGACGGCCGCCTGGCGCCGCTGCTCGAGGGGATGGGCGACCTGCACTTCCCGATCTCGACCGACGTGCCGCTGGCGCAGCGCTACTTCGACCAGGGGCTGGTGCTGGCCTACGGCTTCAACCACGCCGAGGCCGAGCGCTCGTTCCGCGAGGCGGCGCGCCGCGATCCCGACTGTGCGATCTGCTGGTGGGGCGCCGCGCTGGTGCTCGGTCCCAACATCAACGCCCCGATGAACCCCAACGACGTCGCCCGCACCTGGTCGGTGCTCCACACCGCGCGCGAGCTGGCGGCACGCAACGGCGGCGCCGACGAGCGCGAGCGCGCCTACATCGAGGCGCTGTCCACCCGCTACGCCGAGCAGCCGCCCGAGGACCGCTCGGCGCTCGACCTCGCCTACGCCGGCGCCATGCGCGAGGTCGCCCGCCGCTTCCCCGCCGACCTCGACGCCCAGGTGCTGTTCGCCGAGGCGCTGATGGACACCATGCCGTGGGACTACTGGCAGGAGGACGGCTCGGCGAAACCGGCGACCGAGGAGGTGCTCGCCACCCTCGATTCGGTCATCGCGCGCGACGCCGACCACCCCGGCGCCAACCACCTGAAGATCCACGCCGTCGAGGTCCACTACCCGGAGCGTGGTCTGGAGTCCGCCCGCAACCTCGCCGACGCGGTCCCCGGCGCCGGCCACCTGGTCCACATGCCGTCGCACATCTACCTCAACCTCGGCATGTACCACGAGGCAACCGCGGCCAACCTGCGCGCGGTGGCCTCCGACCGCGACTACCTGGTGCAGTGCCACGCCCAGGGGCTCTACCCGGTCTCCTACGCCTCGCACAACCTGCACTTCCTGTGGGCCGCCGCCACCCAGGAGGGGCGGAGCGCGCTGGCGATCGAGACCGCCGAGAAAATCGCCGCACGGCTCGAGGGGGAGTACGAGAGCGAGCTGCGCGGCGAGACCGCCGGCTCGGCCCAGCACTTCTGGATCACCCCGCTCTACGCCCGCGTCCGCTTCGGCCGCTGGGACGAGGTGCTCGCCGTGCCCGAGCCGCCGTCGGACTTCCACTACCCACGCGGGGTCTGGCACTACGCGCAGGGCCTGGCGCTGACCCGCAAGGGCCGGCTGGAGGAGGCGCGCGGCCACCTCGAGGAGCTGACCGCCGTGAGCGCCGAGCCGGCGCTCGAGGGCATGACCTTCTGGGACATGAACCTGCTCACCGACCTGCTCGGCGTGGCGCGGCACGTCCTCGCCGGCGAGATCGCCGCCGGCAGCGGCGACTTCGAGACCGCGATCCGCGAGCTGGAGGCCGGGGTCGCGGCCGAGGACGCCCTCAACTACGACGACCCGCCCGACTGGCACCACCCGGTGCGCCAGGTCCTCGGCGCCGTGCTGCTCGCCGCCGGCCGCCCGGCCGACGCCGAGCGCGTCTACCGCGAGGACCTCGAGCGCCGGCCGCACAACGGCTGGTCGCTCTACGGCCTGCACGCCAGCCTCGAGGCCCGCGGCGAGACGGAGGAGGCGGCCGCGGCCGCCGAGCGCTTCGCCGAGGCCTGGCGGCACGCGGACGTCGAGCTGACGAGCTCGCGGCTGTAATCCTCCGCGTCGGGCGACGCGGCGCCCCCGGCGGCTCGACCGGCCGCCGGGGCGCTTCGCGCTCGGCCCCTGTGCGGCGGATGTTTGATAGCTTTCCGCGACCGGCGATCTGTCGATCGTTTCACCGAGGAGGGTCCGGGATGGACATCGAGGAGGTCCGGGTCGTCGTGCGCACCAAGCGCTTCGAGCGCACCTGCGGGTTCTACGGCGAGACTCTGGCGTTCCCCGAGGTCGGGCGCTGGGAGGCCGGCGGGCGGCGGGGTGCGCGCTACCAGGCCGGCACCGCGGTGGTCGAGGTGGTCGGCCGCACCGAGGAAGGCCCGCTGGGCTGGGACGAGGAGTTCGACTACGTCGGCCCCCAGCACAAGCTGGTGCTGACCTTCACCGTGCCCTCGGCCGAGGAGGCCTACGAGACCCTGCTCTTCCGCGACAAGAACGTCCCCGGCGGCCTGCGGGCGGACGAGACCGGCGCCGGCGGCCTGGTGTTCGAGACGCACGACCCCGACGGGGTCAAGATCCTCTTCCGCGAGAGCGGCGAATAGGCGATGCGCCGCGTCGCCGCCGCCACCCTGCTCGTCGCCGCCGCCGCCCTCGTCGTCTCCACGCTGGCGCTCCCGTTCTCCGCTTTCGCCGCCGCCAACGGCGAGGCCGAGGCGCCAGCCCTCCCCGACCCGCGCTGGAGCGTCGACGACGTGATCGCCGCCGAAGGGGCGGAGGACTGGACGGTGTCGCGCGACGGCCGGCTCGCGGCGTGGGTGAAGACCACGATGGTCACCGAGGAGGGCGAGCAGAAGCCGGCGGCCAACCTCCAGCTCTGCCGGCTCGACGGCGAGGCCGCACCGGGCAGCGCCTCCGAGAAGCCCTGCCGGCCGCTCACCCGCGGCCCCGGCGAGCGCACGGATCCGGCGTTCTCGCCCGACGCCGCCCACATCGCCTACCGCTCCGCGGACCCTCTGCCGGACGCCGGCGGCGGCGAGAACGGCGGCGACGACGACAAGCCCCAGCTCTGGGTCCTGCCGCTCGCCGGCGGCGCACCGTGGCCGCTGACCCGCTTCGACCGCCCGGTGGCCGTGTTCGGCTGGATCGACTCGCGCTCGCTGGCGGTGCTCGCCGCCGAGTCGCCGACCGCCTGGGAGCGCGAGCGCGAGGAGGCGGGCGACAGCTCGGTGGTGGTCGAGGACGCCGAGCGCGAGCCGCCGGTGCGCCTGTTCCGGGTCGGCCTCGACGGCGAGGTCGAGCGGATCACCGACAACCGGCTGTGGCTCGACGGCCTGGCGGTCGCGCCCGACGGTCGCCGGGCGGTGGTCGCCGAGCGCGAGAGCCTGTCGTTCGAGTTCGACGCCCGCGTGCCGCCGCGGCTCTACCTGGTCGACCTCGCGACCGGCGGGCGGACGCTCCTGCTCGAGGGCGCGCGGCTCCTCCCCTACGCCGTCCAGTGGGCGCCCGACTCCTCCGGCTTCTACTTCGTCGACCGCCGTTCGAACCACCCGCTCTACCGCGAGGCGACGGTCGCCGACTTGTGGTTCTACGACCTCGCCGCCAGCTCACCCTCGCGCCTGCCGCTCGACCCCCGCGGACTCGGCGGCGCCTACGCGCCGACCCCCGACGGGGTGATCGCGCTCGAGGCCTCCGGAGTGCGGCTGACGCCGGTCCGGGTGGCGCGCACCGCCGGCGGCTGGGAGCGCCGCCCGCTCGCCGCCGGACACGACGGGCAGATCCAGGGCTGGGAGCTGGCACCCGGCGGCACCTCGCTGGTCTACAAGCGCTCGACCGCCGCGATGCCGCCGCAGTGGTGGACGGCGCGGCTCGAGGGCGACGCGATCGCCGCGCCGCGCGAGCTGACCGACCTCAACCCGTCGTGGCGCGCCAAGCCGACCGGGCGGGTCGAGGTGGTGCGCTGGGCCGGGGCGCTCGGCGAGGAGGTCGAAGGCCTCCTCCACTACCCGCTCGACTGGTTCGAGGACGGCGCCGCCGCCCCGGGCCGAACCCCGGGCCGGCGGCCGCTGATCCTCAACATCCATGGCGGCCCGGCGGGCGCCGACTACGACGCCTGGGACTTCGACTGGGCCGACCCGGTGATGCTCTGGCGCCAGCGCGGCGCCTTCGTGCTCCAGGCCAACTACCACGGCAGCAGCGACTACGGCCTCGACTGGGTGACCTCGATCGAGAAGCGCTACTACGAGCTGGAGGTGCCCGACCTCGAGGCCGGGGTCGACTTCGCGATCGCCGGCGGCCTCGCCGATCCCGAGCGGCTGGCCGCGATCGGCTGGTCGAACGGCGGCATCCTGACCGCGGCGCTGATCACCGAGAGCCGGCGCTACCGTGCGGCCTCGATCGGCGCCGCCGACGTCGAGTGGATCAGCGACTGGGCCAACGTCGACTTCGGCGCCACGTTCGACAACTACTACTTCGGCGGCCCGCCGTGGGAGATCCCCGAGGTCTACATCGAGAAGTCGCCGTTCTTCGACCTGCCCGAGGTCACCACGCCGTCGATCGTCTTCACCGGCACCGAGGACCGGGCGGTGCCGCCGCACCAGTCGTGGTCGATCTATCGCGTGCTCCAGCAGGTCGGCAAGGCGCCGGTGCGGCTGGTGCTCTTCCCCGGTGAGCCCCACAGCCTCCGGAAACCGGCCCACCAGCGGCGCAAGGTCGAGGAGGAGATGGCCTGGCTCGAGCGCTGGCTGTGGGGCGAGGAGGGCGGCGGCGCCCGCCCCGGGGCCCGCCGGCCCGAGGCGGTGCCCGCCGGCTCGCCGCTGGCGGCGCTCCTCGGCCGGGCGAAGGCGGCGCGGGCGCGGGACGCCTTCGGAGTCGAAGCCGGCGGCGTGCTCGCCCCCGAGACGGTGCCGTTCCGCGGCCTCGCGGTCGGCCGCTTCGAGGTCACCCGCGCCCAGTGGGCGGAGTTCGATCCGGCGGCGGCACCCGCCCCCGGCGAAGAGGAGCTGCCCGCGACCGGGATGCCGTTCGAGCGCGCCCGCGAGTACGCCGCCTGGCTGGCGGCCAAGACCGGCCGCCCGTTCCGGCTGCCGACCGCGGCCGAGGCCGAGGCACTCGCCGGGGCGGCGGAGAACGGCGGCGGCGGCGGCAACACTCTCGCCCGCTGGACCGGCGCCGCCCCCAACCCCGAGGACGGCGCCGCGATCGCCGCCGCCCTCGCCGAGGCCGCCGCCCGCCTCGGCCGTGCGGCGCCGCTCCTGCTGCCCGTCGGGAGCTTCCCGGGGACCGGCGACGACCCGCTGTTCGATCTCGACGGCAACGCCGCCGAGTGGGCGGCCGGCGACGACGGCGCCGGCGTCCCCGCCGGCCCGAGCGCCGACCGCGCCGACGACCCGCGCGGCGGCGAGAGCGCCTCCGATCCCGCCTACGTCGGCCTGCGGGTGGTGGCGGACGGCTAGCCGGCGGAGCGCAGTCGGCGGAGCGCCGCCGCGGCGAGCAGCGCCGCCAGCGCCGCCAGCGCCGCCGCGCCGAGGGTCGGGATCTCGAGCACGCCGGCGATCGTGAACACCGTCGGGTCGAGCGGCGCCGCGGTCCGCGGGTCGTCGGTCGGCACGGGCGGGCCGGCGTTGAGGTCCAGGAACTGGCCCTGGTTGACCACCACCTCGCCGACCTCTCCGTCGACGATGCCGGTGATCGTGATCGTGACCACCTCGCCGGCCGGCACCGAACCGTCCCAGAGCACCGCGTTGCCCGGCACCACTGCCACCACACCGGAGTCGGCGACCGCGTTCGCCTGAGTGACCTGCGCCGGGAGCGGGTCGAGGAACTCTCCGGCGAGCGCCGGGTCCGGCCCGCCGTTGAACAGCAGCACCTCGTAGACCACCGTCGAGCCCGGGGCGTTGGGCAGGCTGGTCACGTCCTTCGACGCGCAGAGGTTGACCACCGGCGGCGGGCCGATGCCCGGCGGCGGGAAGATCAGGTTCGAGTCGGTGACGGCGTTGTCCGAGAGGTCCGGGTCGTCGTGTCCCGGCGGCACCAGCACGCTCGCGGTGTTGTCGAGCGGCCCGCAGAAGCCGGGCGGCGTGGCGCCGAGCACCGCGCAGGCGATCGTCGAGCCCGCCGGCAGATCGACCGTGACGTCGAGGTCGCCGCTGCCGAACTGCGTGCCGCAGCTCCAGCTCGCGCCGGTCAGGTTGGCCGGGAGCAGGTCGAGGATCCGCACGTCGGTGGCGTCGTCGGGGCCGGCGTTGGCGACCTCGAGGGTGTACTCGATCGGCTGGCCCGCGAGCGTCTGGGTCGTGAAGTCGCTCTTGGTGATCGAGAGGTTGACCACCGAGACGATCGTGACGGTGGCGGTGGCGGCGTTGTCGTCGGGATCGGGATCGGTGACGCCGGGCGGGGTCGTCGCCTCGGCGGTGTTGTCGATCGGACCCGTGCCCGGGCCGACCACTTCGCAGACGGCTTCGTAGGTCACCATCCCGCCGGGCGGCAGCGTGACCGCCTCGTCGATCGCGCCGGAGCCGGTCGGGGCGCCGCAGACGGCGCCGCCGGCGGCGGTGCACGCCCAGGCGCAGACCAGCGCGCCCGGGAAGGCGTCGCTCACCTGCGCCGGCGCCGCGGTGCTCGGGCCGCCGTTGGTCACCGTCACGGTGTAGCCGAACGAGTCGCCCTGCGCCACCGACGTCCGGTCGGCGGTCTTGCTCACGCTGAGGTCTGCGACCCGCAGCACGCCGTCGGTGTCGGTCGCGGAGTCGTCCGAGGGGTCGGGATCGGTGGTTCCAGGCGGCGGGGTGATCGAGGCGGTATTGGTCAGCTCGGCGCCCTCGAACCCGGGGTCGAGCACACACTCGGCGACAAACGTCACCGTGGCCCCCGCCGGCAGGTCGACCGGCTGGTCGATCGGGCCCTCGCCGGCGTCGTCGAAGCACCCGCCGCCGCCCGTCGCCATGCAGGTCCAGGCGCACGACAGCCCTTCGGGGAAGGCGTCGACCAGGCGCGCGCCGGTCACCGCCTGGGGCCCGGCGTTGGCCGCGGCGATCGTGTAGGTGACCGACTCGCCGGCGGCGACCTCGGTCACCTCGTCACTCTTGGTCACCGACAGGTCGGCCGCGCCGCCGGCGCAGACGACGGTGTCGGCGTCGGTGGCCGAGTCGTTGGCCGGGTTGATGTCGCTGCCGCCCGAAGTGACCGCGACGGTCGCCGTGTTGGACACCGTACCGCCGGCGCTGGCGGCCACCGCGCAGGTGGCGGTGAAGGTGACGGCCGCGCCGACCGGCAGGCCGACGGTCTGGTCGATGTCGCCCTCGCCACCGGCCGCGGCGCATGTGCCGCCGGCGGTGCCGGCGCAGGTCCAGGTGCAGGAGAGCGCCGGCGGGAAGTCGTCGACCACCCGCGCCCCGGCGATCGGCAGCGACCCCGCGTTGAGCGCCCGGATCGTGTAGGTGGTCGAGCCGCCGCAGGTGACCTCGGCCACGCCGTCGCTCTTGCTCACCCCGGCGTCGGTGACGTCCGGAGGAGGCGGTGGCGGAGGCGGTGGCGGGGGGGGTGGAGGCGGAGGCTCCGGCTGTCCGACCTCCTCGAAGACGCAGAAGGTGCCGGCGTCGGTGCCGGCGTCGTCGTCGCGGTAGGCGCCCGCGAAGACCGCGGAGCCGGCGATGCCGACCGCGAAGCCCAGCTCGTCGCCGGCGCCCGGCGTCGCCGCGATCAGTCGGTGAGTGACCACCCAGCCGCCGCCCTCGCTCTCGAAAACGTAGGCCGCGCCGGCCCCGGGCAGACCCGAGACGGCGCCGAAGCGGGCACCGGCGACCACCGCGTCGCCGGCGAGCGCCACCGAGGAGCCCAGCTCGTCGCCGGCGGTCAGGTCCGGCGGCAGGAGCTTCGCCTGCTGGCTCCACGGACCCCCGGCGCGCTCGAAGATATAGGCCGCGCCGGCATTGCCGGCGGCGCCGTCGTCGAGCCGGGCGCCGATCGCGGCGCGGTCGCCGGAGAGCGCCACCGACCAGCCGAAGACGCTCGCCGCCCGGCGGTCGGCGGCGGTCAGCTTGGCGGTCTGGACCCAGGCGTCCCCCTGGCGCTCGAAGACGTAGACCGCTCCCGCCTGCGCGCCGCCCTCGTCGGCGAACGGCGCTCCGACCAGCAGCGTCCCGCCGGCGAGCGCGAGGCTGAAGCCGAAGCCGTCGCCCGCGGCGCCGTCGGAGGCGGTCAGCTTCTGGACGGTGTCGCTCTCGACATCGAAGACGTAGACCGCCCCGGCCGAGGAACCGCGGTCGTCGTCACCGGGCGCGCCGGCGGCGACCACGGCGCTGGAGACCGCGACCGCGCGCCCCAGCTCGTCGTTGGCGCCGAGGCCCGGCGGCACCAGCTTGGCGGTAGGCGCCCACTGCGATCCGCCGCCCTCGAAGACGTAGACCGCGCCCGACCGGGTGCCGACCTCGTCCCGGAACGGCGCGCCGGCGGCGATCCGGCCGCCCGAGATCCCGACCGCGAACCCGAGCTGGTCGCCGGCGGCGCCGTCGGCGGCGAGGACCTTCGCCCGCTGCGCCCAGGCGCCGTTGCCGCCGCGGCCGAAGACGTAGACCGCGCCCGAGCCCGAGCCGAGGTCGTCGTCGAGCACCGAGCCGATCGCCGCCTGCTCGGGCTCCATCGCCAGCGCGCAGGCGAAGAGATCCCCGGCCGCGGCATCGGCGGCCTGAAGCGTGATGCACGGCTCGGGCGGCCCCGGCACCTGCGCGACCGCACCGGCGGGAGCCAGGAGCGCGGCGAGCGCCGCGGTCGCGACCCCCGCCGCCCGGCGGGAGGCCCCGGAGCGCGACGGAGGAGTCATAGCTAAACCCAAAAACTTGAGCGGATTGTAACACGGGCGGTGACGCCGTGGACGATGTCCACGCCGAGGTGTCGCCCGTCTCGAAACCGTCGGCGAATACCGGGCCGCCGGCGCCGTGCTCGTCGGCTCCCACGTCGCTCAGCCCGGCGCCCGCCGGCCGCGGCGCGCGGTCGAAGTCGGCGGGGGCCTCGGCCAGCCGGGTCACCTGATCGATCGCCGGCGCTCCGGCGGCGGTCAGGTGGAGGTCGCCCGCCGGCTCGTCGACGAACCACGCCGGCTGTGCCCCGGTCAGGTTGCCCGCGACCGTCGGGGCGGCGCCGTCGCGCGGCGTCACCGCGGCGTCGAGCAGGTTGTTGCGCACCTCGGTGCCGGCGGAGCTGGCGAAGCGCACCTCGATCGCGCTCGGGTAGCGACCGCGGGCGAGCGCGGTGTTGTGGAGAATCAGCGCCCCGGCCGAGGTGGTGTAGATCGGCACGTCGACCTGGTAGGCAGCGTCCGGGTCCCAGCGCAGGAAGTTGTCGCGCACGACCCCGCCGGTGTGGTCTCCGGCGAGCAGGCCGAGCGAGATCCCGCGCGAGCAGTCGAGCAACGTGTTGCGCTCGACGACCGTGTTCGAGGAGCCGCCCCAGAGCAGGATCGCCGGCCCGGCGAGCGCCCCGTTCTGGCACCGGATGCCGCGCACCACGCTGTCGCGCACGATCCAGCCGTCGGCGCCGAGGGCGTCGATGCCGTTGGTGTAGCACGAGCCCGCCGGGCTCCCCTCGGGGTGCTCGACCGCGCCGGCGGTCAGGAACACCTCGCTGTACTCGATCGTCACGTCGTCCGGACCGCCCGAGCCCTTGACCACTTGCTGGCCGGCGTCGAACAGCCGCACGTGGTAGAGGCGCACCCGCACCGCCCCCTGGTCGCCCTGGATCGTCACCGCGTGGTAGTAGACGTCGCCGACCGAGAGGTCGGCGATGGTGACGTCGGTGGCGGTGAACACCTGGAAGCCGAACGGCACGATCGGGTCGAGCATGCCGGCGCCGAGCAGCACGACGTCCGCCGGATCGCCGGTGGCGCCGCGGATCTGGAGGTTGGCGATCGGCGGCGCCCCGAAGCGGCCGACCGTCAGCCGGCCGTCGGCGCCGTTCGGGAAGCTCACCGAGGCGAGGTCGTAGACCCCGGGCGCGATCACGATCGCGGTGTCGCTGGTGAGGTCCCAGCAGGCGTCGGCCAGCTCCTGGGCGGTGTCGACCTCGACGATCGTGAACTCGCCCGGGTCGGGAGGCGGCAGCGGCGGGGCCTCGGACGGCAAGCGGGCTGCGGCGGGCGCGGCGGCGAGCAGGAGAGCCGCCGGCACCGCGGCGCGAGCGACGCCCCGCCACGGCCGACCGATCAGCGGCCGGCGCCGCGCGAGCTGCGGCCCGTCACCGGAGAGACCACGGGTGCTCATCGCCGCGCGCATGCTACGCCCCCGGTCCGCTGCATCGGCCGTCATTTCGTCGTCAGCACCTCGACCGCGTCCCAGTCCGGGGGCGGCGGCTCGAAGCGATAGCGCCGACAGCGGGCGAGGAAGACGGCGGCCGGGCCGTCGTGTGGTTGGGCCTCGACCAGCGCCTGGAAGGTCTCGGCCGCCTCGTTGAAGCGGCGCCGGCGGTAGGCCTCGAGGCCCTTCGCGAAGGCCTCGGCGCGCGCCTCCGCGTCCGCCGGCGCCGGCCGCAGGGCGAGCAGCTCGAAGAGCGCCACCGCCTCGGTCTTGCCCTTGACCCGCACGCGGTCCAGCTCCCGGAACAGGAAGTCCCAGCCGGCCGCCTCGGCGGTGGCGCCGGTGACCAGGATCTCGCTTCCGTAGAGCTTGTTCAGCCCCTCGACCCGCGAGCCGAGGTTGACGTTGTCTCCGATCACCGTGTAGTCGAAGACCTGGTCCGAACCCATGTTGCCGACCGACATCACGCCGCTGTTGAGCCCGATCCCGATCCCCAGCTCCTGCCCCTCCGCGAGCCGCCCCTCGGCGCGCCAGCGCCGGTTGAGCCGGACCAGCTCCTCGCGCATCGCCAGCGCCGCCGCGCAGGCGCGCGCGGCGTGGTCGGCCTGGGCGACCGGGGCGCCGAAGAACGCCATCATCGCGTCGCCCATGTACTTGTCGAGCGTGCCGCCCTCGGCGAGCACCAGCCGGGTCATCGGGGTGAAGAACTCGTTGAGCAGGCGCACCACCACCTCCGGCGGCAGCCCTTCAGCGAGCGTGGTGAAGCCGCGGATGTCGGAGAACAGCACCGTCATCTCGCGCTGCTCGCCGCCCAGCGCCAGCTCGCGCTCGGGATCGCGCAGCATCTCCTCGACCACCGCCTCGGAGACGTAGCGCTGGAAGGCGCGCCGGATCCAGCGCGCCCGCGCCTCGACCGTACCGACCTGGAAGCGCAGCGCCGCGACCAGGGCGACGCCGCCGGCGAGCACCGGCGGCACCACCTGGAGGTGCCAGCCGGCGACCCGGTAGGCGAGGTGGCAGACGACCGGCCAGGCGAGGACCAGCGCGATCGCCGCCGCCGAGCCGAGCAGGTAGCGCCGCCGCCGCTCGACCGAGGAGACCAGCAGCGCCACCAGCGGCCCGATCGCGAGCAGCGCGACCAGCGACCAGCCGTACTGGAGCGCGGTGTCCTGGAGGAAGCGGCCGTTGAGCAGGTTGTCGGCGGCGTTGGCGTGCATCTCGACTCCCGGCACCTCGCTGCCGAACGGCGTCGCGGCGAGGTCGCCGATGCCGGTCTCGGTGGCGCCGATGAACACCAGCTTGCCGTCGAACGTCCCCGGCGGCACCGAACCGTCGATCACCCGCACCGCCGGGTACGGCGCGAACGTCCCGGACGGCCCGCGGTAGTCGATCCACAGCCGCCCGAACTCGTCGGCACGCACCCGGCGCTCGCCGATCCGGACCTCCGGCAGCACGCCCTGGTAGGGGTGGATCGACAGCGGCTCGCCGAGGAACTCGGCGACGGCCGAGAGCGCCAGCGCCGGGTAGTAGCGCTCGCCGTGGGCGATCACCAGGTCGTAGCGGCGCTGCACCCCTTCCTCGCGCTCGTTGCTGAAGAACCCCTGCGCGGCGGCCTGGTCCTCGAAGAGATCGAGATTGGGCTCGGCCCCGGGGCGCCGCGCGATCGAACGGTACGGACCGCCGCGCACGACGCTGAAGGAGGGGGCGTTGAGAGTGCGGTCGTCGGCGCCGGCAGGCGGGGCGTAGCAAACGGCGTCGGCGGAGTTGGTCGGCGCGGGGACGAGTTCCGCGGTGGGTGTGGCGGGCCCGGCCGCCGCGGCGGAGGCAGGGACGGCGGCGCTCGAAACGGCCAGCGGCACCGATTCCAACTCGACCGCCGAACCGGCCGGCGACGGCGCCGCGCCGGCCGCCGCGCCGCGCCGGAAGAAGTACCCGAGCACCACCCCGCGCGCCTCGCGGATCGCCTCGGCGAGCGCCCGATCCTCCACCGACAGATCGATCCCCGGCGGCGAGCGCGTCGGCTCCGAGAGCACGATGTCGAGCGCGATCACCCGCGCCCCGGCCTCGTCGAGCCCACGGATCAGCGCCGCCAGACACGTCCGCGGCCAAGGCCACCGCCCGAGCGCCTCGACGCTCTCCTCGTCGATCGCCACGATCGCCACCCGCGGGTCCGCCGGCTCCGGCCCGCGCAGCCGCATCTGGAGGTCGGTGACCACCGCTTCGACCGGCTCGAGCACCCGCGCCGCCTCAAGCGCGAGCACCGCCAGCGAGGCGGCGAGCCCGAGGGCGAGCGCGATCCAGCGATGGCGGGTGCGGGCGCGGGGCACGGTGAACTCTTGTGAATCCGGTCAGCGGTCGACCGGTGGCGCCCGACGGCCGAGCTCCCGGTAGACGTCCCGCCGGTGCCCGATCCTGAGCACCCAGAGCTCATCGCCACGGAGAGCGAAGATCACCCGCCAGGAGCCGACCCGCAGCGACCACAGACCGGCGCGAGTGTACGCGAGCGGCTTGGCGAACTGCTCGGGAGATCGCCGGAGCTTGTGCTCGATCGCCCGCTTGATCCGCGTGCGGGTCGGTGCATCGAGGCGGGGAAGATCGTCCGCGACGACCTGGGGGTGGTAAAGGAGCCGGAGGTCCACAACCCCGGCTCAGCTCCAGGCGTCCTCGTGCGCGACGGCCCGGCCCCGGTCGAACGTCGCGAGGCGCTCTTCACCCTCGCGCGCCCAGTAGCGCTCCTCTTCTTCCTCGCGGAAGCGGGCCAGGACGTCGCGCACCAGGAGCGACACCGACTTGCCCTCCTCCTCGGAGCGGCGCCGGAGCCAGTCGGCCAGCTCTTCGTCGATCACGGTCGAGATCCTCGGGTTCGTCGCAGGCATCAGGTCACCTCGGTGAGTGTAGCACAAGTGCTGCACCGGTCTCCGACACTCCGGCGAGCCGCCGTCCTCACGACTGAGATCCGGCCGATCGGGCGAGCTGTGCGACCTCCTCCTGGGCAACGCGGTCCAAGGTTTTCTCGAGCAGCAGAGCCGCTATCTGCAGAGGAGCCACGTGCAGACGATGCGCCAGTTCTTCGAGGCGGCGCAGTGTTGCCGGTGACAGCGGGATGAGCCGGCGCTCCGTCCACCCGGGATCCGTCGCCCGCCCACCCCCCTTGGGGACGCGGAATCGTCCGGCCACCTCGGCCGCGAGCTGGAGCGCGCCGAAGTAGCCCCCGGAGGAACGCACCGCGCCCACCCGCTGAGCTCCGAGGCCCTTCGCGGTCTTGTCCATGTTGAGCCTCTGCCCCATCGCCTCTACTCCGAGAAGTCGATGATCGCAAAGTACTCGTCTCCGATCACCAAGCCGACCTCCCCCTGGTTCGGCCCTGCCCCTCCGCGGCCTTGCTCCTCTCACCCCGGCCCGCGCCCCGGCGGCGGCGGGTCGTTCGGTTTGGCCTGACCCTGTGGATCGCCGCGGGACGGGTCGTTGGGCCTGTCGTCGCGCCGGGGCGGCAGGTCCTGGTCGGCCGGGCGCAGCGGCGTGTCGTCGATCGCGTCCTCGTGGGGGGCGGTGATCTCGGGGGGGAGGGCGCGGACGGCGGCGGCGCCGCTCTCGGGGTCGAAGGGCGCCGGGTCGGTCGGCGGGGCGCCGCGGCGGACGGTGGTGAAGTAGCCGGCGCGGACGGCGACGGTGCCGCCGGCCTTCGAGGTGACGTCGACCTCGCCCTCCTCCACCCACACGGTCGCCGCGTCCGGGTCGGCGACGTCGATCGCGAGGACGGTGCCCTTGACGCCGATCGTGGCGGTCGGGGTGTCGAGCTCGACGCTGCCGCGGAAGGCGCTCGAGAGCGCCAGGCGGATCTTGCCGATCAGGACCGACACCAGCGAGTCGGAGGCGCCGGTGGCGGCGTCGATCTCGGCGCGGTCGATCACCACCTCGGCGCCGGCGCCGAGCTGGAGCGAGCCGTCGGGGTCGAGGGTCAGGTGGGCGAAGGAGTCGCGGCCGGTGGCGATCTTCATGTCGAGCAGGACCGGGTCGGCGACCGCCATCGCGGCCGGGGCGCCGCCGGAGGGCGTGCCCGTGACCTGGCCGGCGACCTCGACCATCGTGCCGACCTGCTGCTGGGCGGCGGCCGCGGGGGCGAGGAGGAGGGCGAGGGCCAGAACGGGAGCGAAGCGGATGGGGGTGGAGCGGATCATCGCGCACCTCCGAGCCACGACCAGCGGAAGCCGACCGCCACCACCGTGCGCTCGTAGTCGAAGTCGAAGAACTGCTCGGCCACCGGGCCGAGGTCGGAGTCGCGGTCGGTGCGCGCGGCGCGGGCGGTGAGCAGGAAGCGCGGGGTCACCGCCCACGACAGCGCGGCGCCGAGGCGGACGATCGAGTCCTCGCGCGCCTCGTCGACCGGGAAGATCCCGAACACCGGGTTGGACTCCACGCCGTCGAACTCTACCCGCTCGACGCCGCCGGCCAGGGTCAGGGTCCACGCCTCGCCGAGCGGCAGCGCCAACTCGGCCCGGCCGCCGACCGACGAGCCGTCGAAGGCGGCGCCGGCGTCGCGCTCGCCGGCGGCGGCCGCGAGGCGGAGGAAGCGGTGGCGCGCGCCGAGGTAGCAGGTCTGCTCGATCTCGGCCTCGGTCTCGGTTCCGCTCGCCTCGAAGACGCCGGCGGCGTCGTTGTCGAAGTCCTCATCGCGGTAGGTCGCCGAGAGGCGGGTGGTGCCAGCCGCCCCCTCGCGGACGAACAGCGAGGCCGCCGCGGCGGTGGTCGAGAGATAGCCCTCGCCGTCCAGCTCGTCCTCGGTCAGCGCGCCCTGGAGCAGGAGGCCGAAGCGCGGGTTGGCGATCGGCACCCGCAGGTAGCCGAGCGGGCCGGCGAGGAAGCCCGCGGGATCGCCGCCCCAGGCGATCTGGCCGGCGGCGCCGAGGCGGGTGAAGTCGAGGAAGTCGAACTCGTCGAAGACCGCCTGGTAGCCCTCGCCGACCAGCGAGACGGTGACGGTGTCGCCGCGCACCGGCGCCACCGCGAGGCGGGCGCCGCCGGCGATCACGGTGTCGGACTCCGGACCGTCGAACAGCTCGCCGCCCGGGCCGACGTAGACGACGCCGTCGGCGAGCAGCGCCGGGTTGGAGTCGTTTCCGTAGGAGGCGCGCAGCTCGAACTCCCACGGCGGCACCTCGCCGAAGCGGTCGAGCGGGACGGCGGGCGGCGCGGGCTCGGCGGCGGGCTCTTCCCCTGCGGCCGCCCGGCGCGCGCGCTCGAGCCAGGCGCGGGCGGTCTCGCTGTCGGGGTCGGCCTCGACCGCTTCGGTGAAGCGCTCCACCGCCTCCTCGTAGTCGCCGCGGTGGTAGGCGGCGAGGCCGAAGGCGAAGGCGACTTCGGCGTCGGCGGTGGAGGCCGCCAGGGCGGCCGGCGCGGCGAGGAGCGACGTCAGGCCGAGCGCCAGGATCAGCGCGACGGCCGGGATCGCCGCTGCGGCCTGCGGCTGGGCTCGCCGCACCGGGATCGGTTGTGCCGCCACGGCAGGCGGCGAGGTCGTGCGGATCGTCGTTCGTCTCATCGCGGCAATCCTCTCACCTGCTCGCCGAGGCGCCCGAGCAGCGCCTCGAACCGTTCGCGATCGTAACCCGGACGCGACCCGAGCGCGCCGTCGAGGGCGTCGAGAGTGGCGACCACCCCGGAGCGCGCCGTCGCCGGGCGGCGGGCGATCAGCTCGGCGACCAGCGAGTGGGCGGCGAGCAGGGTCTGCGCCGCACCCTCGTAGTCGGGCGGCGCGCCGGCGGCGGCGAGCGCGGCGAGCATCGACCGCGCGCGCGACTCGTTCCAGGCCACCGCCGCCAGCTCGCGTTCGAGCCCGGCGACCGCGGCGGCCGCCTCGCCGGCGCGGCGGGCGACCTCGGCTCCGGGGAGCGCGAAGTCGGGCACCGCCGCGGCCAGCTCGGCGAGCCGGCGGTCCAGCTCGTCGAGCCGGCCGGGCGCGGCCTCGACGACCAGCGGCCGCAGCACCGCCCAGCGGGCGCGGTTCCAGGCCGGGGTGCCGGCGCGCCGGCCGGGCTCGCGCGGCCACCGCCACCGCTCCTCGGCGAGCGAGTGGTGGCAATCGTCACAGCGCATCTCCGCGAACTCCGGCCACGGCCCGGAGCGGGCGCGGCGGGCGAGCTGCTCGAGGCCCTCGCGGAAGCCGCGGGCCTGCCCGAGCGCCCAGGCGCGGGCGCCCTCGGCCGCCGCGACCTGGCCCGCCCGCTCGGGGTCGTCGCGCTCGCCGGCCGGCGCCCAGTGCGGAGGCAGCGAGGCGGTGTAGTTGTCGAGCTCGAAGAGCAGCTCGGGGTGGCCGGCGGCGATCAGCTCGTGGTCGACCTGGCGGCCGGGGGCGCCGAGGTGGCAGCCGAGGCAGAGCCCGGCGCGCGCGGCGGGGTCGCGCAGGTCACGCATCCCCGCGGCCACCGAGTCGGCGTGCCTCCAGCCCTCGGAGCGGTGGCCCTGGAGCCAGCCGCTGGCCGCCCCGTGGCAGCTCTCGCACGAGATGCCGTCCTCGATCTCGAGCCGGCCGGCGACCGCGGCGCGCGGCGGCGTGAGCGCGTGGCAGTCGAGGCAGCGCTGGGCGCGCTCGGCGGCGCCGAGGCCGAGGTTGCGCGCGATCGCCTTGGAGCGCTCGTCGAACAGCACCTCGTAGGCGCCGGCGTGGCGGTCCCGCTGGAGCCAGGTGTAGTACTCGTTCTGGAGCACCGGGGTGGCGTCGAGCGGCACGGTGCTGCCGTGGCAGGTCGCCGAGGCGCAGGTGCCGACGCCGACGTAGCGGCCGGGCTCGGCCGGCAGGGCGCCGGGGGTGCCGGGCGGGGGCGGGGCCTCCTGGGCCGCGGCGAGCGGCGGCAGCGCCAGCAGCAGTGCCGCCGCGATCGGGGTTCGCGCTCGTCGGCTCATCGTTCGCTCCTCCCGGCGCCGTTCTCCGACTCGTCGCGCACGGTGTAGACCTCGCCGTCGCGCAGGTAGAGCCGCTCCATCTCCTCGCGGGTGAACGGGCGCGCGCCGATGCGGTTGAAGACGCTGACCTGGTGCCCGCTCTCGTCGACCGCGCGGTCGCGGTCGAGCCCGCGCGAGAGCGCCAGCGCCGGGCCGTGGGTATGGCGCTGGGCGATCAGCACCGGCGCCGGCCGCGGGCTGAAGCCGAGGTAGCCGGGGACGGTGTCGGGCGAGGTGAGCTGGAGCACCTTGAGCCCGCCGGCGCCGTCGGCGAGGTAGGCGAAGAGGCTGGCGTTGGTGGCGCCGATGACCACGTCGCGGACGTCGGTCAGCCCGCGCACCCGCTGGTAGATCCAGGGCTTCTCGGGCCGCTCGACGTCGACCACCACCAGCCCCTCGGGCCCGGCGGCGACGTAGGCGTAGGTGCGCGCGAGGTAGACGCTCCACGCCTTGCCGAAGCCGCCCAGCCGGGCGGCGAGCCGCGGCTCGGACGGGTTCGTGATCTCGACCACCGCCAGCCCTCCGGCATCGGTGACGAAGGCGTAGCGGAACTGCACCGCCACCGAGGTCGGCTCGGAGAACCCCTCGAGCACCGCCGCCACTTTCGGCTCGAGCGGCACCGCGCAGTCGACGACCACCAGCCCGGCGTCGGCGAGCACGTAGACCCAGGTGCCGGCGACGGCCAGCGCCCCGGCGCCGTCGAGTGCCCCGCCGGGGTTGAAGGTCAGCGCGCGCTCGAGGAAGTTGTTGCGCGGGTCGCCGTCGGTCAGGGTGGCGACGTCGACCAGGATCAGCCCCTCCTCGCGGTCGGCGACGAAGGCGTAGCGGTAGATCGGATGGATCGGCTGCTCGCGGTTCTCCGGCCCGGGGGTGCGGTCGAACGCCATCGGCATGGTCGTCGGCAGAGCGACCGCGGCGGCGGCGCGGGTGGCGACCCGGGTGTCCTGGCCGAGCGGCGACACCGGGGCGGTGACCACCCGCTCGGAGAAGTCCTGGTTGTCGACGTTGGCGACGTCGAAGACCTCGAACCCGCCGCGCCCCTTGGCGGTGAACAGGTACTCGCCACGGAGCTGGAGGTCGACGATCCCGCCGCCACCGCCGTGGTGGTGGTGCGACTCCTCCAGCTCCCGCCCGCGCTCCTCGTGGGCGCGGTGGAAGTCCGGATAGGCGAGCCGGTGCAGGGTGCTCCCGATCACCGCCTGCGGCTCCTCCCACTCGGTCACCGCCACCGCCTCGAGCCCCTCCTCGCCGGTGCCGACCCACGCGAAGCGGCCGACGAAGTTGACGAAGCCGGTGCCCTGGGTCAGGAGCTGCGCCATCCAGGCGTTGTTGTCGCCTCCGGCGGAGAGGTGGCAATCGGTACAGGCCTTCGTCTCGGCGGTGCGCACGGTGTGCGGCACGTGCGGGTTGAACGCCTGGCTCGAGAACCCCGGCCGCGAGATTGGCGGCTGCTGGACGTAGAAGCGCTTGCGGTTGGCGTTGGTGGAGCTGAGGACGAGCGCGCTCGAGGAGCGGAGCGGCGCGATCCGGTTGCCCTTGGTGTCGCCGTTGATCCCCAGCATGTAGACGTCGGTGCGGATCACCTGCGGGTTGTAGGAGGCGTAGTTGCGCGTGGTGTGGCCTTCGTAGTGCTTGACCTCGGTGAGGACGTTGGCCTCCTGCGGCAGGTGGCAGCCGAAGCAGGAGGTGACCCACGAGGAGTGGCAGGCGTAGCAGGTCATGCGGTCGTCGCGGTGGGCGAGCGGCGAGGAGGGTGTGCCGTCCGCGCGCACCAGTTTCGCGCGGGCCGAGCGAGGGTTGTAGCCCGGGTGGCCGGGGGTGACCGAGTCGCGCACCTGGGGCACCTGCCACTCGCGGCCCGGTTCGAGCATCGAGCGCTGGAACAGCTCCGCCCCGCGCCAGCGGAAGCGCCGCTCGCCCGCCGGCGTCACCGCGAGCGACAGGTCGGTGCCGCCGGGAGGCGCGGCCGGGCCGCTGGTGCGCAGGCTCGTCACCGCGCCCGCAGTGCCGTGGCAATCGGCGCACTCGATCTCGATCGCGTCGCCATACTCGCCGTAGAGGTTGCCGTCGCCGTGGACGTCCTGGGCGAAGTGGCAGTCGGCGCAGTGCATGCCTCGCTCGAGGTGAATGTCCTTCAGGTGGACCGCCTTGTCGAACCGCTCGGGGTCGTCGAACGGCACGACCTCCCCGTCGGTATCGAGGAGGTTCCCCCGTCGGTCCCGCTTGTAGACCGCGCGGAAGACCCAGCCGTGGCCGTGGTAGTCGGCGAACTGCGTGTGCTCGAGCTGCGGGTTCAGCTCGGAGACCCGGGCCAGGAACTCCGGGTCTCCCCACATCCCGCGCACCACCGCGCCCTCCGGGTTGGCCTCGAGCGCCGCCCGCCGCTCGGCCTCCGTCGGGTGGCGCTGCTCGGCCGGCCAGAGGTGCTCGCCGTCGGTCTCGTAGTCCCACATCGTGTAGCCGAGGTAGGTGTTGACGAAGGAGTTCGGCTGGTGCATGTGGCAGCTCATGCACTGGCTGGTCGGCACCGCGCGGGTCAGGCGATGGCGGATCGGGTGGCCGCTCTCGCCGCGCGGGATCGCTGGGTCGCCCGAGGCCGAGCGCCCGCGGTGCCCGAACTCCGCGAACGGTCCGGAGTGCAGCGGCTCGCGGTCGTTGGCGTAGACGACGTGGCAGCCGGTGCAGCCGCTCGAGCGGTAGTCGCCCGGGTGGTCGTTGGTGCCGAGGAACGACAGGTGCGGGTCGTTGAGCCGGGTCTTGTGCAGGTTGATCAGCGCCGGGCTGATCCGCAGGCCGGTGCCGCGGCCGCGGTTGGAGAGGCGGACGTCGGGCCGGCCGGAATCCTCGAGCGGGGTCGGGTTGCCGATCTCCGGGAACGCCGACGGCTGGACTAGGCCGCCGCGCTCGAAGGCGCGGAAGTACTCGCCCGGCTGGACGATCTCCCAGCGCGGCAGCGGGAAGAGCTGCGGCAGGACGCCGCGGGCGCGCTCGGCGGCGTCGGGCGGCGGCGAGGCGACGATCGCCTGCGCCTCGCCGTCGCGGCCGTAGCTCTCGCCGAGGAAGGCGCGCTTGTCGGCGACGATGCCGTTGGCGTAGGCGGCCGCGGCCCAGAAGATCGACGACGTGGTCATCGGGCTCTTCGGCACCGCGTCGGCCTCGCGCGGGTGGCACGGGCCGCAGGTCGCGGCGGCGACCCGCAGGTCGCCCGGGTTGACGAAGCGGACGAACTCCGGCGACTCGTCGTTGAGCAGGGTGTAGGAGCGCACCGGGTTGGCGGAGCTGTAGGTGCCGTCGGCGCGGCTCCAGCGCTCGGGGTGGCGCGGAGGGACGTGGGCGCGGTGCATCGCGTCGTCGTAGGCGGCGTCGCCGCGGTCGGTGCCGGCCGGGCGGGCGGGGGTAGCGTCGCCGCCGTGGCAGTCGGTGCAGCCGAGCTGGACGGCGGGGGAAGCATGCATCTTCTCGATGCCGGCGTGGCAGGTGAGGCAGCCTCGGCTGGCGGTGGCGGCGGATTCGGGGGACTGGAAGAGGAGGGGGCTCGGCTCGGGTGGCTCGGCCGGGGCAGGAGCCTGGGCCGAGACGGCTCGGACACCGGCGGCCGCGGCGGCCGTGGCGAGAGCGGTGCAGGCGATGACGGCCAGCCGGTGGGAGAGGTGACTGCGGCGGCTCGCGGGGGGCGGGGTGAGGGGCTCCCTCCCAGGGCACGGGGCGCGCTCTGAGGGTGCGGGGTGCGGTCGGCGCGCCCCTCGTCTGCCCCGGCGCAGTTCCGGCGTGCTCTTCCGGGACGCTCCGTCGAGCGCCGGGTCAGGCGTCCCTGGGAGGGAGCCCCTCACCTCGCCTGCACCTGCCCGGACTGCGGCGAGGAGGCGAAGGGCGAGGGGGTGCCAGCGGCCAGCACCGGGTCGGACTGCGACGAAGGAGGCACGGAGGCGGGTGGCGAGGGTGCGCCAGGGGTGGGGGGAAGTGGACATCAGAAGGTGAGGGTCAGGTTGAGGAAGCCGAGGTAGAGCGGGTCGTCGGATTCGTAGATGTCGGCGAAGCCGTCGCCCGGGAGAAAGGTGGCGGCGCCGGCGAGGAGGATGACGTTGTTGTTGAGGAACGGGCGCCAGCGGGCGCCGAGGGAGAGGTCCCAGCCGATCTCGTCGTCGATCGGCGCCTGGAAGAGGATCAGCTCGAGGGTCTCGCTGGTGTCGAAGCGGAGGTAGTTGGCGGTCGCGATCGCCTTGATCTCGGGGGTCAGCTCGAGGTCGAGGCCGGCGCTCGCGAGGATCAGGCCCGGGTTGACGAAGTTGGGCTGGCCCTCCTCCTTGCTGCTTTTGAGGCTCGGCAGAAGGCTCCCGCGATTGACCAGGGTGACGCCGGTGCCGGCGAGGCGGATGCCGAGGCGGTTCCAGAACGAGAAGCCGCCGCCGGCGAAGGCCGGGTTGTCGAAGATCGCGTCGAAGCCCTCGGCGTCGCGGTCGGTCGGGTCGTCGTCGCCGGAGGCGTAGAGGAGCGCCAGCTTGGGCCGGTACCAGTCCTTGTCGATCGACAGCTCGACGGCGCCGAACAGCCCCTCGATGTCGACCTCGCTCTCGCCTCTGAACGGGTCGTCGCCGGCGATCGGGTTGAGGCTGTCCTCGCCGGTCGCGAAGTAGATCGCGTGGTCGACGTTGATGCGGCCGACGTGGCCGAAGCTCGCCCATCCGAGGTAGAACGCCTCGACCTCGTGCGGGGTGAACGAGCCGACCGGGTCGGGGCGGGCGAGGAAGCCGTTGCGGTCGAACTGGAAGGTCGGCTCGTCGCGCAGCCAGTGGACCGACAGCTCGTGGGTCCAGCCGGGGGCGAAGGTGTCCTGGCGGTAGACGTTGGCGACCGCGACCTGCTGGTCGCGCCACTCGAGGAGGTTGAGCCCGCTGTTGGTGTCCTTCTCCAGCCGCTCGGAGAAGTAGAGGTTGTACTGCCAGCGGTTGGAGCGCGCGTTGCCGAACAGCCGCAGCGCCAGGTTGGTGTCGGTGTAGACGAAGCCGCGGAAGTCGCTCGCGAAAGGCTGGATGCCGGCGCGCAGCGAGAGGAAGTCGTAGTTGACCGAGAGGTCGGCGAGCTTCTTCTCGACGAACAGCTCCTGGAGCGAGCCGCGGCCGTCGGTGCGGTCGGTGCCGCGGCGGACGTCCGGCTTGACGACCGCGTTCTCCTGGGTCTCCAGGTGGTTGACGTTGCCGACCAGGGTCGCCTTGACCCGCCACTCGAACGGCTTGAACGCGGTCGCTCCCTTGAACAGCTCGGCGGAGAGGGCGACGTTCTGGTTGAGGAAGGCCTGACCGTCGTCGCCGAAGAACTCGATCGAGCCGGGCTCGGCGGCCGAGACGCCGCTCGGGGTGGGGAGGGTCATGCCCTGGACGAGGGTGTCGGAGACGCCGGTGAGGACCAGGAACACGTCTTGGCCCCAGCGATCGGGCCAGATCGGGTAGTCGCCCTTGAGGACGTTCTGGTTGTAGGGGTCCCAGCGCGAGGGCTCGGCGGTCAACTCGTAGGGGGGCGGGACGATGCGCCAGCGGTCGGTGAAGGCGCGGAACTCGTCGGCGGGCGGGCGGTACGGGGGGGCGTAGTCGATGGGGGGGGCGACGAGGGGGCGGCGGGGGAGGTTGCCTTCGGGCTGGACGATCAGGAGGACCGTGGCGGTGGCGGTGCTGGCGTCGGGGGCGGTGACGGTGGCGGTGACGTCGTAGGCGCCGGCGGGGAGGGGGGTCGGCCAGACGAGGGTCCAGTGACCTCGGGGACCGATCTCGGTCTCGGCGGTCTCGGGGGCGGCGGCGGTTTCGTCGGTGGGGCTGGTGATCTGGACGGTCACTCGGCTGCCTGGGGGCGCGGTGGTGATGCCTCCGATGGTCGGCTGTATGTCTCGGCTAAACAGAGCCCGGCCTTCGTTGATCTCGATCTGGTGGTCGGCGGCCACCGCAGCACTCGGCAGGACGATGAGGAGTGCGATTGCCAGCAGGCGCCGCAGGCCCCCGCCCAGGGGCGGGGTGAGGGGCTCCCTCCCAGGGCACGGGGCGCGCTCGGAGGGTGCGGGGTGCGGTCGGCGCGCCCCTCGTCTGCCCGGGCGCAGTTCCGGCTCGCTCTTCCAGAACGTTTCATTGAGCGCCGGGGCAGGCGTCCCTGGGAGGGAGCCCCTCACCCCGCCTGTTCCCCTTTTTCCCAATCAGCCCTCCGGGTTCCGGGGGAACTTGAGGAAGGGCATGCGGACGCCGCGGATGGCTCGGCGGTCGGCCCAGAGGGACTCGGGGGGGAGGAAGCCGGCCGCGCCGAGGTAGGAGACGTAGTCGTCCTGCTCGACGCCGTCGCCGCTGACGCCGAGGCCGCCGATGAGCTGGTCGCCGCGGTAGAGGGGGATGGAGCCGGGGAAGAAGACGATGCCGTTGCGGTTGGGGCCGGGGCCGAAGCCGTGGAAGCAGGGGCGGGCGAGGTCGTCGACGAAGAGGTCGAAGAACGGGCCCGGGGCGGTCGAGTCGATGCCGGCGGGGAAGAGCGGCTGCGCGCCGAAGGAGATGGTGCGGTTGGTCACGGCGGTGCCGGGGGGGAGCGGTGGGAGGTCCTGGCTGAACCAGACGACGTTGCGCGCCTTGGCGACGGCGACGTCGATCGAAAAGACCGTGGCGTCGGGCATGCGGTAGAGGCCGAGGATCTCGCCGTCGAGGTCGGAGACCGCGATCGCCATGCGCGCGCGCGAGCCGAGCGGGAGGCGGATCACAGCGCGGGTGCGCCCGGCGGCGGCGATCGACTGCCGGACGATCCGGTCGACGTCGGCGGCCGAGAGGTCGGCGCTCGCGTAGGGGCCGGCGAGCCAGGTCTCGGGGGCGCAGGCGCCATCGGCGGGGCCGAGGAAGAGCGGGTCGGCCTGCGGGGCGTCGGGGGCGCTGCCGGCGGGGCGGTCGACCTGGCGGACGAAGGGCAGGCGGATGCCGTCGATGAAGACGACGCCCGGGTCGGGCAGCGGCTGGGGGATCGGCGCGAGGCCCGGGACGGCGCCGGCGGCGGTCGCGAACGCCGCGAACTCGGCGTGGTCGGGCGGCGCGTCCGGGGCGTAGACGCCGATCCCGCCGACCAGGGCGGAGCCGCGGTAGACCGGGACGCCGCCCGGGTCGACCGCCACCCGGGGCGGCCGGTGCACCGGCGAGTCGAACGGGCCGTGGGTGTCGGCCGGGTCGGGCTTGCCGGTCACCGGGCCGGTGCCGCAGGCGGTGTCGTCGAAGGCGTCGCAGCCGCCGGCGTGGACCACCGAGCGCGCCGGCGGCACGGCGGTCGCCGGGGCGTTGAAGGCGACGTTCAGGTCGCAGCCGCGGTTGGTGTTCTCGATGCCGTAGAGCGCGGCGTTGGGCGCGCGGGCGACGCCGGGCGGGAAGTGGACGCCGCTGATGAAGCGGACGGTGCGCGACGACAGCGGCGCCTGGTCGTGGCTGAAGAAGGCGCCGGTGCGGGCGAGGCCGACCGCGAGGTCGAGATCGGCGTCCGGCGTCCCCGGCTTGCGGTAGACCGCCAGCGGGTTGCCGAGCCGGTCGACCACCGCGGCCGCCAGCCGCGGCTCGTCGAGGGCGGCGGCCGCCGCGAGCGCCAGGGTCTCGGCCTCGGCGCCGGCGAGCGCGGGCTGGCCGTTGGCGCACACCGGCGGCACGTTGCCCAGACCGGGCGCCCGCGGGCGCGGCCGGCCGCGGTCGGGCTCGCCGGGCTCGGGGTTCCCATCCTGCAGCGGCACCCGCACCTCCGGCCTGCCGGGCCGCCGGTCGTGCGCCGCGGCCCCGGCGAGCAGGCCAGCGGCGAGCAGCAACGCCGGCGCCGCCCAGCCAGCTACCGGCGCTCCTCGGAGCCCGAGGAGCGCTGGCACTCTCCTGGGTCGGCTCATCCCCGCCTCCCGTCCTTTAGCGATCCTTGGTGTAGCCCGCGAGCCAACCTATCCCCCGTGGTTCGGGCTGTCAAGGCGAGGCGAGGGGGCCCGGCGTTACCCCCGCTGGTAGGATCGGACCCGCGGGAACGGCTCGGACGGCCCGCGTCGCCGCCCGCCCGTCACCGCTGATCCCGCGATCCAAGCGCGATCGAACCAAGGAGATACGGATATGACGAAGCGAGTCTCCCTGCGGGCCCTGCTCGGCGCCTTTGCGCTCCTGGCCTGCGCGCTCCCCGTCCCGGCCCAGGCCGAAGACGAGATGATGGACACCCTCGCCGGCTGCCTCAACCCCGGCGAGGGCGACGGCTGGTTCGTCCTCACCACCGACGACGGCGACGTCTCGGTCAAGGGCGGCGAGGGCATCGCCGCCCACGCCGGAAACCACCAGGTCGAGCTGACCGGCAAGTGGGTCGAGGGCGAGGACGGCGAGAAGTACTTCGACGCCTCGGGCGTCGAGCACAAGGGGATCTGCGAGTAGGACCAGACACCGGGCTCGCGGCGGGGCGGGCGCTCCGCCGCGGGCCGGGCTCCATTCGGGCGTGCCGGCGCCGCTCAGGGCACCAGCTTGTAGCCCAGGCCGCGGACCGTGACGATGTGCCGCGGGCGGTGGGGATCGGCCTCGATCTTGCGCCGCAAGGTGGCGACGTGCTGGTCGACCGTGCGCGAGTAGACGTCGGCGCCGTAGCCCCAGACCTCGTCGAGCAGGCGGTCGCGGCCGAGCACCTCGCCGCGGTGCTCGATCAGGTGGCGCAGCAGCCGGAACTCGAGCGCCGACAGCTCGATCGGCTCGCCCGCCCGCGTCACCTCGACCCCCCGGAAGTCGACCCGCACCTCGCCGAAGGCGAAGACGCCGCCCTCGACGTCGGGCCGCGAACGGCGGAGCAGCGCCTCGATGCGGGCGAGCAGCTCGGCGGTCTCGAACGGTTTGGTCAGGTAGTCGTCGGCGCCGAGCTTGAGCCCGAGCACCCGGTCGATCACCTCGCCGCGGGCGGTGAGCATCAGCACCGGGGTGTCGACGCCCTCGCGGCGCAGGTCGCGGCAGACGTCGAAGCCGCTCTTCCCGGGCAGCATGACGTCGAGCACGATCAGGTCGAAGCCGCCCCCGCGGGCGAGCGCGAAGCCCTCCTCGCCGTCGGCGGCGGCGGCGACCTCGTAGCCCTCGCTCTCCAGCCGGTCCGAGAGGCCGAGCCGCAGCGCCGCCTCGTCCTCGACGATCAGCACCCGCCGGCTCACGCCGCGTCCCCTCTCGCCCCCGGGCTCCGCCCCGCCGGCAGGCAGAGGGTGAAGGTGCTGCCGCCGGCACCGGTCTCGACCTCGACGCGGCCGCC
>Ga0302046_10000881_pt1 | contig 28702 bp, 24 predicted proteins | sample RVTome_11_FD_200261 | JGI IMG/M metagenome (GOLD analysis project Ga0302046, IMG submission 200261) | Soil microbial communities from uranium-contaminated site in the Upper Colorado River Basin, Wyoming, United States - RVT147D111 (version 2) ...
AGTTGCCCAACCAGTACGACTTCGTCGACTTGCGGAAGACCCCGGCCCAGCTGCGCGAGGACTTCACCCGTCATGGCTGGACCAAGGTCGTCGCCTTCCAGACACGCAACCCGATGCACCGGGCCCATGTCGAGATCACTCGTAGGGCCGCGGAGGAGGTCGGAGCAAACCTGCTCATTCATCCGGTGGTTGGGATGACCAAGCCGGGTGACGTCGACCACTTCACGCGGGTCCGGGTCTACCAGCACATCGTTGGCCGCTACCCCAAGGGGACGGCGGACCTCGCGCTGCTGCCGCTCGCCATGCGCATGGGCGGGCCGCGGGAGGCCGTCTGGCACGCCATCATCCGCAAGAACCACGGCGTCACGCACTTCATCGTCGGTCGGGATCACGCAGGTCCCGGCACGGACTCGAAGGGCAACGACATCTACGGCCCCTACGACGCCCAGGAGCTGCTTGCAAAGCACACCGAGGAGCTCGGCATCGAGATGGTGCCGTTCAAGATGATGGTCTACGTCCCGGTCGATGACGCCTACGAGCCAGTCGACGGGCTCGACGAGGAGACCGAGACCGCGTCGATCAGCGGAACCGAGCTGCGCGAACGCCTTGCATCTGGCCGGGAGATCCCGGAGTGGTTCAGCTACCCCGAGGTCGTTGCAGAACTGCGGAGGACTCATCCGCCCCGCAGCAAGCGAGGCTTCGTCGTCTTCATGACCGGCCTGTCAGGATCGGGCAAGTCCACGGTTGCCAACGTGCTGCGAACCAAGCTGCTCGAGCACGGTGGCCAGACCGTGACGCTCCTCGACGGCGACCTCGTCCGCAAGAACCTGTCGTCGGAGCTGGGGTTCTCCAAGCAACACCGCGACCTCAACATCCTGCGCATCGGCTATGTGGCCGCCGAGATCGCCAAACACGGCGGCATCGCGATATGTGCGCCGATCGCCCCGTACGACCAGGTTCGCCAACAGAACAAGCGGACCATCGAAGAGAACGGAGGCGGTCACATCCTGGTCCACGTCGCCACGCCCCTGGAGACCTGCGAGGCCCGCGACCGCAAGGGTCTGTACGCCAAGGCCCGGGCCGGGATCATCAAGGGCTTCACTGGGATCGACGATCCCTACGAGGAGCCCGACGACGCCGACATCACCATCGACACGACCGACATCACACCCGAGGAAGCCGCCAACCAGATCCTCCTCCACCTGGAGAAGGAAGGTTGGTACGGCGCCGACTGACAGGACGCGTGGGAGGCTTGTCGGGCTCACTGAATGCCCACTTCACAGGACAAGCCGCCCCGTGCGCAGGGAACCGTACAGGGCCGACCACCCCTCCAGCACGTCACGGATGATCCTCGCGACCCCCACTCTCCATGTGGTTCGCCAACCACGACGTCTCCCTGGCTCGAACGCGAGCCAGAGATAGGGGACGGCGGCCAAGCCCAGCCCGGGATGCACGATCATCGCCACGAGGCCGACGGTCGCAAGCCAGCCCAGCGCGTGACGTCGGCTGAGGAAGACACCACCCCAAAGCATCGTCCGACGCAGCTCGGGGCACGCCTTCACGAGGGCTGGAAACCCGGCGGCCAGCAGGGATCGGCGCACGACGTAACCCAGATCCCCGTCATAGACATTGTGGTGCACGACGGCATCCTCGACGAAGACCGAGCGAACACCGTGCCGCTTGACACGCCAAGCCAGCTCGGTGTCCTCGCCGAAGGCGCTCACAGCCAGCCCTCTGCCGAGTAGACGTCGGATGGCGTCTGGCATTCTCGTTGAGAATGGGGCTGCCCCTTCGAGATCCAGGGCACTGCGCCGATAGGCGATGTTGCAGGTCTCGTACAAACCTTGCTCCGACAGCGTCCACTGCGACCGGCTGAGCGGGCCAACGGACTGTGCGGGATCGGGCCGTGTCAGTCCCTGCGCGATGCCAATGTCCGGCGTCAACGCCGAGAGCAGCTCGTGCAGCCAACTGCTCGTCGGGCGGCAGTCGTCGTCCGTGAAGGCGATCACCGCCCCACACGCCACCGCGAGAGCCCGGTTGCGCGCGATGGCAGGTGGCACGTTCTGTTCGATCGTCACGACCGTGACGTCTGTGGGCACCTGATTGGACTCCAGCCACTCGGCGGTCTCGTCGGTCGATCCGTTGTTGACAACGATCGTCTCGAGTCGGTCGCGCGGCCAGTCCATCTCCGCGATGGCCCTGAGTGAACGCTCGAGCAGGGATCGGCGGTTGAACGTGGTCATCACGATCGAGACAAGCGGAAGCGTGGTCATCGGGATGGTTCGTCGGGGCGAGCGTCATTCAACCCTGAGTTGACCCGGTTTTCGGCATCCCCACACAAGCGGATGTGAAGGCGCGCCGAGGCGCACGGCGTGGGCACCCGGCCAACCGTCAGGCGGACGGCGCCTGTCCAACCCGGGTCCAAGGCGCGCCCGCACGCGCGATCTCCGTGAGCGCCAGGGCGTCTTTGTAGGTGTCCATCGACTGCCAGAAGCCCAGATGGCGGTACGCGTACAGCTCCCCAGCTGACCCCAGTGCGGGTAGCACCTCGCGTTCGAGATCCTCGCCGGTCCAGAGGTCGAAGACGCTGCGGTCAAAGACGAAGTAGCCACCATTGATCAAGTGTTCGGCCAGCCGCGGCTTCTCGCGGAAACGCGATACACGCCCATCCCGGTCAATGTCGATGGTCCCGTACTGAGAGGGCAACGGCACGGTGGTCAGTGTCGCCCGCCCTGGGTGACCGTCATGGAAGGCGACCAGCGCGTCCAGGTCCACGTCGCCCAGGCCGTCCGAGTAGTTGACCATGAAGGTGCCGTCGACGAGCGACTTGCAGCGGGCTACGCGGCCCCCCGTGTTGGTCTCTTCCCCCGTGTCGACGACATCGACGTCCCAGGACAACGGCAGTGTGCGTGCGAAGTCCTCGATGCGCTCAACGAGGTAGCCCGCGGCCAGGATGAAACTGGTGAACCCCTGGTCGGCGTAGATGCGCAGAACGTGGCCAAGGATGGGCGCACCGTCCACTTCGAGCAGCGGCTTCGGCAGCGTCTCGGTGTGAGGGTAGGCCCGTGTGCCCTTGCCCCCGCAGAGAATGACTGTCTGGATGGTGATCCTCCGCTCGATCGAAGAGTAGGCCCTACTGCCTCGTGTCTTCATGAGCAAGGTGCGCTGGCGAACCGAGCCTCCCGGCGAAGTGGCCGCCTCGTTGACGTCGATGGACATGACACCCAGCGCATCCGGATCCGACGGCTTCGCGACGTGGGTAGCGTCGACAACACACCGACGGGGACCAGAGCATGGTTTCAGCCGAGCTGCGTCAGCGGATTGAAGCGCACCTCGAGTGGTATCACACGATCGAAATCGAGCCTGGTCTCGTCACGCCGGGTGCCTTCGACTACCGCGACGTGATCGACGGCCTGCCGCTGCCAGACGCGTCGGGTCTGCGCTGCCTCGACGTGGCGACGTATGACGGGTATTACGCCGTGGAGCTGCACCGGCGTGGGGCGGCAGAGGTGGTGGCAATCGACATCAGCGACCACGCGCAGTGGGACTGGCCGCCGAGAAAGCGTCAAGCAGGTATTGAACGCCTGTCGCGCGAACGAGCAGCAAAGGGTCTCGGGTTCGAGCTCGTCAACGAGGCACTGGGCTCCCCAATCAAGAAGATCGAGCTCAGCGTCTACGACCTGAAGCCCCAAGTCGTCGGCACGTTCGACCTGGTGACGTGCGGGGCACTCCTGCTGCACCTTCGTGACCCATTCCGCGCCCTCGAGGCAATTCGATCGGTGACCGGGACGTGGTTCTTCTCGAATGAATCCGTTGATGTCGGCCTGAGCACGCTGCTGCGGCGCACGCCGGCTTTCCGTTTGAACACGAACCTGCCCACGCCCACGGGCCAATGGCTTGTCCCCAACGCGGCCGGTTTTCGCGAGATGATTCGAGCTGCTGGCTTCGACATCGAGTCGGACTCCGGGAACTATGTCCTGCCCTTCGGGCCCGGATACACATACTCCAACACCACCGGCTTGAGAGCCCTCGGGAAGCGCCTTGCAACGTCCGCGCTCACTCGATCGAGGGGCAGGGCCGGGGGCCCGCACCGAGCGCTCCTCACTCGGCCGGCCGATCTGTAATGGAGGGCACCGCGACGACTGGCCCCTGGTACCACACGATCGAGCTCCCAAGCGGGGAGGTAACGCCGGGTCTCTTCGACCACCGACCGGTGCTGCAAAAGTACGGGCTGCCCCCCAAACTCGAGGGCAAGCGAGTCCTGGATGTCGGGACTTTCGACGGATTCTTCGCGTTCGAGTTCGAGCGCCGCGGCGCCGCCGAGGTCGTGGCGCTCGACGTTCCGGAGCCAGGTGCCATGGACTGGCCCACCCCCCTGCGCCGCACGGGAACTGGCATGGCACGGTCCTACGACAACTTCGACGTCGCCCACTCAGCACTGGGATCGCGCGTCACGCGCGAACGGCTCCCTGTCTACGAGGCCAGCACCGAGCGGCTGGGCACGTTCGATCTCATCTTTGTGGGCAGCCTGCTCGTGCACCTGCGCGACCCCGTCGGCGCCTTGATGGCGCTGCACGAAATCTGCGCCGGCGAGTTGTGGCTGGCCGATGCCGTCAGCCGCACACTCGACATCGTCGGCCGAGGTCGGCCGCTTGCGCAGATGCGCGGTGCCAGCGGAAAGCTCGAGTGGTGGCTTCCGAACCGGGCCGCTCTGCGGGACTGTATGGACGCCGCGGGTTTCGTGGACATCCACGCCGGGCCGCGGTTCACCGTGCCTTTCCGCGCGCAGCGAGGCGGGATTGCTCACGCCGTCCTGCGCGGTCGACCCGGCGGCCCGGTCAGTCCGTGAGCCTGGCCGGCTCAGTCCGCGACCCGTCCTCGAGCCGGTCGTACTCGATCAGCGCCAGCGAGTGACCATCCACGAGCAGTTCGAGGCCAAGGTCCGCGAACCCGAAGCCCCTGCCGGAAGTACTGACCTCAAAGAGCAGCGGCTCGGAGTTTCCCAGCATCGTGTCGGCATCGCGGGTCTGGACGACACCCCGGGCCGCGAACGTCCCGGCCAGCAAGCGTGGTCCGATCTCGACGACCGCGGTGAGCGGGCGGTCGGGGCCGAAGGTGCCCGTCAGCGCTCCGGGCGCGGACAGCACCGCATGAAGAAGTCCGGCGCCCGCCCGCTCGATTGACAGGCCTACCAGAGGATCGGTGACTGGCTCCGCGAAGGTGGCTCGAATCTCGACTCGGGAAGGCCGATCCCCCAGCAGGTGATACGTGGGCCCGCCTTGGTCGTCGAGAAGGCGGATGTCGACTGCTGCCACGTCCGCGGAGCGCAAGGGCGTTGACCGTCCGAAGTCACGGATTACCGCGCCCGCCGATCGCGATTCGCGCTTGTGGCTGTGCAGCAAGTGGTGGTAGGCCGAGATTGCGTCTTCCACCTTCCCATCGTGGACGATCCGGCCCTTGTCAAGCAAGATCGCTCGTGCAGCGAGGCGCTGGACCGTCTGGAGATTGTGCGTGACAACCACGACCGTCGCGCCGCTCTGCTGAATCTGGCGGATCCGCTCGTTGCACTTCAGCTGGAAGCCGATGTCGCCGACGGCCAGCAGCTCGTCCAAGACGAAGATGTCGGGAGTGGTGTGGATCGCGATCGAGAAGGCCAGCCGTAGGAACATCCCGGTCGAGTAGAACTTGACGGGCGTGTCGAGGAACTCTTCGATCTCGGAGAAGTCTGCGATGGCATCGAACTTCTCTCTGATCTCGTCAGTTCCCATTCCGAGCAACCGACCGTTGACGTACACGTTCTCGCGCCCTGTGAGCTCGCGGTTGAAGCCCACGCCCACGCCGATCAGTGGTGCGACACGACCGACGACGCGGAGTCGTCCGGCGGTGGGTGCAGAGACCCCCGCGAGAAGTTGGAGCAGCGTCGTCTTGCCGGAGCCATTGCGACCAATGATCCCGAGGGTTTCGCCCGGAGATGCCGTGAAGCTGATCTCGTCGAGGGCGGTGATGACCTCGCGCGATCGTCGCCGATGCGGTGCCACGACACGCATCAGGATGGACGCCTCGTCGCGATACTGGCGATACCTCTTCGTGAGACCCTGGACCTCGATGGCGTTCACAGGCGGTCCACCGCGACCCGGTCGAAACGCCGGTAGGCGAGAAGGCCCGTGACGGCGAACACGGCAGTCCACAAGCCCGACACGAGCAACGGCCTGGCCAGCGCGACATCGACTTCGCTCCCAAAGATGGCCCATCGCGTCGCTTGCAGCACGCCCGTGAACGGATTGAGCTCGAGGACGAGTCGGACGCTCCTGGGGGCGATCCGAACGGGGTAGATCACGGGCGTGATGTAGAAAAGGACGAGCGTGGCTGAGGAAACAATGTGCTTCACGTCACGAAAATAGACGTTCATCAGCGCAGTGACGAACGACAGGGAGACGACCAGCAACCAGGTGCCGAACATGACCAAGGGCAGAGCCAGCCAGGTCCAAGCGGGACGAATGCCGAAGCCGACGCTGAGCAGGGCGGCCAGCAAGAGCGAAATGGTGTACGTGGGTACGGCGGATGACGCGGGCGTGGCAGGCAGCAGCAGCCTGGGAAAGTAGACCTTCGTGGCCAACGAGCTCGTGTCAATGATCGATGAGACACCGCCAACGATGCTGGTCGAGATGAACGCCCACGTGGCCGTTCCCGTGAACGCGAAGGCTGCGTACGGCACACCTGCGTCGATCGGGACGACGCGCGTGAAGATGATCGTCAGGACCAAGCCCTGAACGATTGGCTGGAACACGCTCCATGCCAGGCCAAGGGAAGCTGCGCGGAACTGGCCCCGAAAGTGCTGACGGGCCAGCATCGGCAAGAGATCGATGTGCTCGACGAGGTCAAGCACGAGACGCCGAAGGGACACGGACTCGGACGTCATCTCATGAATCCGCAATTCCGGTTCGTCCGCGACGCGCGCGCTGCTCACCGATTCACCGAGCGGATGCCAACGAAGAAGAGTGCTGAAAGAGGATAGCGTCGCCCTCCTGTGCGGTCGGCCATCCCGGGAGCAGAGGTGACGTTGCCAGCGCGGCGCAAGCCTCGGCTGATCTCCATCTACGAGCAACTCGAGGCGGCCAGGGCCCGGGGCCTCGACCCCTCAGCAGGTCGGACCTTCGACCCAAGCGAAAGCCCGTGGCATCGACGAGCCGTATTCGTCGTGGGCGCCCCTCGCTCCGGCACGACATGGCTGCACCAGATGCTTGCCTGTCATCCCGACATTGCCACGGCCGGCGAAACCCATCTGTTCGATCGCGGCCTCGGCACGATCTTCGCCAATCACAATGACCCAAGCCCGTTCCTCGGGCCCCACGCCGGCTTGGTTACATGGGCGACGTACCCAGAGCTTGTGCGACATGCCCGAATCTTCGCCGACGGAGTCTTCAGCGACCTGCGCGACGCGCTGAATCCAGCCGCGACCATGGTCCTGGACAAGACCCCAAACCATCCGCCGCATGCCTCCCTCCTTGCGGCGGTCTTTCCCGACGGCCGATTCATCCACCTCCTGCGCGACGGCCGGGACTCGGCGGCGTCGTCGCACGACCTCTGGTCGTGGGACGACGAGTGGCGGAACCCACGGCGCGCCGCTCGGAACTGGGTGATGGCGGTTGAGGACGTTCGTGCCCACCTCGCCGACTTGGACTACCTGGAGGTCCGCTACGAGGCTCTAGCTGAGACAACTGACGATCAGCTCGTTCGGATCCTTGAGTTCCTGGAGCTCCCGATGCCCGCGAAGGACGTCCGGATGATCGTGGAGTTCACCCGGACACCGGTGAACCTGCGCCCGTCCAGCCCCGAGGTCGGGGTCCGCAAGTGGGCAGGCCGTGACAGCTTTCTCGAGCGCGAGATCACTTGGGAGGCCGCTCCGCTGCTACGCGAACTCGGATACGTGAACGACGAGGAGCTGGCCCGCCTTCGGCCGGTCACCCTGTCCGAACGAGCGTTTCGACAGGCGCGGCGCGCGCTGAGTTCGCCGCTCGGCAGGCGCACCCAGCGTCGACGGCGGACTCGCCTCGAGCAGGCACGCCGACTGGCCGATGCCCTGACATCCGGGGACGCCGAGACGTCCCGCGTCGTGCTCCACCCAGCCGTTCAACTGGTTCGCGCCGGCGTCAGGAGCGTTGGCTCAGAGGAGGTGTCCTCGATGTTGTTCAAGCTGCTGACGGCTCACGAGGTTGTCGCCATCGACGCTGATGCCGAGGGTGCCGGCATCCGCTGCACGGACAGGGCGGGCCGACAAGTGCTACTCACCTGCTCCTTCGATCGACGAGCTCGAGTGACCGGTCTGGCCCTGACCGACTGAACCTCACAGAGCGCGCTCGGCATCAACGATGACGTCGGCCGACGTGAGCACGATATTCGTCGCCCCGACCCCGCGGCGTGTATTGTTCGGCCGGACCGGACACAAGCCTTGACATGACCGTCTACACGGCGGACTACTTCCTTTCGGACGCCTGCGAGGGACTGGACGCCTACCTCAACGGCACGATCTCGCTCGTGAAGCAGCGCGAACTCGACCTGCTCGATCCTCAACCAGGCGACCGAATCCTTGACCTGGGCTGCGGTCGAGGCGAGGTCGTCGCACACCTCATTCGCGACGGGTACGAGGTCATTGGGATCGACTACTCCGGGGACGCCCTGCACCTCTCTCGGGAGCTCCTCGAGCGCGAGGACCTTCCGGTTCATCTGGCTCGCTGTGACGCCGCGCGGCTGCCGTTCGCGGATGGATCGTTTGACCGCATTCTGATGGGAGACGTGATCGAGCACCTCGAGTGGGAACACGGCGAGGCCGCACTCCGTGAGATCGGACGCATCTTGGCGCCGGGCGGAACGGTCCTTGTTCACACGGCACCGAACCTCTGGTTCGTTCGCCTTGTGCTGCCGATCGTCCGTCTGCTGCTGAAGTTCTTCGGGCAACGCGATCTGGTCAAGCGCATCGACGAGTACAACGAACGGCGCGCGGAGGTTCACCCCAACGAGCTGTCCATCCTCGGCCTCAAGAGAATCGTTCGCAACAGCGGACTCAATGGCCGGGTCTGGATCGACCCCGACGTCCTTCGCTCGGGAGCGAGCACGTGGACCGAGTCCATCGGTGGGGGAATCGTTGGGCGCGTGATCGGCGCCATCGCCGGTGCAATGCCGTTTCGATGGCTGCTTGGCAATGACCTGTATGCCCTGGTGGGACCGCCCACAACGGAGAGTTGAGGGCGATTCGAGCGCTCAATCCCTCGGCAGGGCGACAATCATCATCCGGTCGAAGAAGTTCGGGGCCATCAGGCGATCCGCGAGGCCCAGCCGCGCGGTTGCGCGAGTGAGCGCGTCCGCCGCGCTCGGCGCATAGCCCGCGACACGTTCGGCGTAGTACCGGACCGTGAAGACCTTTGGATGGCTCCTCGTCAGGACAGGCTCCCAGCCGGTTCTTCGCAGCAACAAATCCATGGATCCGCGCGTGAAGTACTGGAGGTGCATTGGCAGCACCGACCACCAGCGCCTGCCGAGTACTCGCGCCAACGGGCTGCCCGCGTCCGGGACGGTGAGCACCAGCCCGCCGTGCGGTTGAACCAGTCCGCGAGCGTGGGCAAGCGCCGCCGCAGGGTCGGCGAGATGCTCCAAGACGTCGCACATGGCAAGTCCCCGCAGGCTCCGGGCCTCGATGGCAGCATCCTCGAAGGTGGACGAGACGACGTCGAGGCCGCGTTCCCTCGCCCGTGAGACCGCCCATTCGGAGGGCTCCAAGCCTCGAGCCTTCCAGCCGCGTTGCCGTGCGGCCTCCACCAGCGAGCCGGTCCAGGCACCAACGTCGAGAAAGGTCCCAGGCTCGACGAACTTCTCCAAGAGGAGCAGGAGGCGGTGGCCGGTCTCGACCTGTCCAGCCTCCTCGCGGAGGGAAACCTCATCGATGGCGTCCGAGTAGGCGCCGTTGATTTCCTCGGGGCTGGGCAACTCGACGACCGCGGCATGGCCACAAGTGGTGCACCGCCGCACGGCCGCGACCGTTCGCCCCAATGCCTGTGAACTGGGCACGAAGCTTTCGGGAGAAACGCCCAGCTCGGTCCCTTGCGCGCCAATCTCCCACAACGGGCGCGAGGTCATGGCCCCGCATGCAGGACAGATCCAGGGCTCCGCGTGGGTCACCGGTCGTCAAGCTGATCGATGAGAGCCTCCGCAGCACGTCGCCCGAGCGCGACTCCCTCGCTCATGCCGCGGTCCTGTGGATAGATCTGCGCCGTCGTCGCCAGTGTCAGCCCGCTGACGTCGGTCGTCACAGACGGCAGGCGCGTCAGGTGACCGATCTGCACGAGCGGCGCGGCGTACGGCGTTCTGAACACATGCCGCTCGAGGATGGTCGCATCGGCCGCCCCCGGGACACGGGCACGAAAGGCCTCGATCCAACTCGTCGCCGTCGCCTCCGGGTCGTCGACGGCGATCGGCTCACCAAGCGTGAAATAGCGACCGAGGTACATGACGTGCCGCCCGTCGTAGTCGCCGGGTGGCACCAGGTTCGTGTGCTCGATGATGGCGGCAAACGGGGCCGTCTCGTCGCAGACGTTCGTCCAGTAGGTCGGTGTCACGCGCCGGTCGAGCTCGAGGACGACGACAAGCGCACCGAGCGCGCCAACACTGTCCCATCCGGGGTCTCGGACGTCGTCGGCGAGCAGCGGTCCAAGACGCGGCAGCATCCCGGCAAAGACGACGCCGTCAACGTCGAGCGTCGCGTCGGCCGTCCTGATCCCAACGACGCGTCGATTCTGTGTGGCGATCCCCGTCACCGGCGTCCCGAGGATGATCGTGACGCCTAGGCCGCCGAGCTCCTTCTCTAGCGCGTCGAACAGCCGACGAAACCCTCCTCTGAGGTAGCCGAACCTCTCCCTGCTACCGCGACCGCGCGCATTGGACCGCTGCGAGAATCGCCCGTACATGAAGGCGGCCGGGACGGTGAGAGCCGCTTCACCGAACTTGCCGCGTACCAGCGGCTCCCAGATCACCTGGGTCGCTCTTGGCCCCGTGTGCTGTTCGAGCCACGTGAGCGCCGGGACGCGGTCCAACCTTCGCCAGTCCTTGACGCGCCCCATCCGGAGAGCCCCCACGCCCATTCTGACCCGATCGACCAAGGGCAGTGGGGAGAAGCGCAAGAGGTCGAACGGCGACGTGAATGGCCACAGGCGTCCATTGCGCAGGACACCCATGCTGGCCTCGAGCCAATCAAGCTCGAGCCCGAGGCGACGGATCAGCTCGATGATGTCGGTCTCGTGCGCGAACACGTGGTGGTAGAAGCATTCGAGCGGTGTGCCACCCACCTGGAAGCTGACGACGAGACCACCGAGGTTCGGGGAGCCCTCGAAGAGCGTGACGTCATGGCCCTCGTCGGCGAGCCGCAGGGCGGCTGCGCATCCCCCGATGCCACCGCCGACGACGGCGACCCGGTGACTCATTGCGACATCGGGTGCCGCGATGCACGTTGCTCGTCGGCGAGCAGATGGCGGCGAATGTTGAGCAACTCAGCGACGGCCTTGACGATCACGGATGGCGCCGCCCCTCTCGCCTTCCCAGCCGTGCGCGGGTAGTGGGTGACGCCGACCTCAACGACGCTGCAGCCGGAACGTGCAACTCGCACCATCACCTCCGTGCTGACCATGGCTCCAACAGCAGAGAGGTCAATGTCGTCGAAGACCTCTCGACGGAAGAGCTTGAAAGCACAGTCGATGTCGCGCACGGGCACGTAGAACACGACCCGCACGATCCAATTCCAAACGCGAGCGGTCAACCTCCGCATGGCGCTGTCCTGCCGGTCAATGCGATAGCCCGCCACAACATCGACATGGTCGATCAGGGGGAGAAACCGTTTCAACTCGTGCAGGTCGAACTGGAGATCAGCGTCCGTTAGGAACACCAGGTTCAACCGCGCGGCGCTCAGGCCGGTACGAACGGCCTCGCCATACCCACGATTGCGCTCGTGCTGTTCCAGGCGGACGCGGTCGTCTTCCGCTGACAAGCGGCGAACGATCGCGGCGGTGTCGTCCGTCGAACCATCATCGATGACAATGACTTCGGCTTCTGCGAGGAGATCGTCGGAGACATCGAGAGCCTGCCGAACGGCTTCCTCGACGTTCGGGGCCTCGTTGAAGGCGGGAAGGATGATGGAGACCCGATGGGTCATGGGTGAGGGCTCAAGGGCTTGCGTGTCCGGTCGGGCATCGCCGGGAGGCTACAGCCTGGGCAGCTCTCGTTTGGCGGGAAGCACGTGCCTGCAACAGCGCGCACGACCTTCAGCGCCAGTGGCGACATCGCTGGGTCAGGCACCGGCCTCGATAGGCTGAGGGACGGTCCAGCCGCGAAGCCAGTCCAGTCGGTGGACAGGCGGTCATCGCCCGGCCGTCGTTGCCTGGCCGTGCGAGGTGGGTGTGGTGCGGGCAGTTGTCGGCGGAATCGAACTGAGTCTGATTGTCGGTCTGACCGGTTGGATTGGCCACCAGCTGGAACGTCGCTGGTATGCGGCGACCGGGGCTTTGGGCGTCGTCGCCAAAGCCGTCTTGTCCCTCGCTGTGCTCATCCTGGTCTGCGAGGCACTCGGCACGATGCGAGTGCTGCGCCCGGTTCCAATCATCCTCGCGCTTGCCGTCCTCGCGCTGCTCCTGCGCGCAGCACCCGTGAGCCGGCTGAAATCGCCTGGATCCATCGGACGCGAGGAGACCAAGAGGCTCGCCGCCGAGGGCTCAGCAGTCGCGCTCGTTGCCGCTCCCTTCGTCCTCGCGTGGCTGCGCTTGACGTGGACGTCCATTCGGATGGGCATGAGTGGCGTCGACAATCTGGGTGATCACCTGCCCCGTGCAGCGCGGTTTGCCCAGACAGCCGCCACCTTTCCCTTGCACATCGCCAACCCGCTGGTCTTTCTCCAGTGGCATCCCGGATCAAACGAGTTGTTGATCGCCGTGACCATGGCGACGGTTGCGAGCGACGCAGCCGTGTCATTGCTCAACCTACTGTGGTTGGCGCTTCTCCTGCTTGCAGGATGGTCCTTTGCTGGCGTGCTCGGCTCAACGGCGACACTGATCGTCGGCTTGAGTCCCCTGCTTCTCACCACGTCGGCGGGGACTGCGAAGAACGACCTTGCTGTTGCCGCCCTCGTTCTCGCCAGTGCCGCATTGCTGATGCACGATCATCAGGATCCTCGCAAGACCTCGGTCGCCGGGGTCGCAGCCGGTCTGGCGCTGGGCGTCAAGATCACGGCCATCGGGTTGGTGGGCCTGCTCTCTCTCGCCGTGGTCTCGACGCCGCCCGGCCCAAGGGGGCGCTGGCGTCGCGATGTCGCCTGGATCGGGGCCGTGGGTCTGACCGGCGGATACTGGTACATCCGAAACGCGTGGTACTCCGGCAGCCCGTTGCCGACGCTCCCGATCGGCGTCGGACCGCTGCGGCTTCCGACTGTCGAGTACGAGGTCATTGAGCTTGGCGGGTTCTCGGTCCTGGACTTTGCCAGCGACGCCGAATTCTGGCGCCAGGTCTTCCTTCCCGCCATCGACGCCGCGCTCGGCCCCCTCTGGCCGCTCCTGCTGGGCCTGAGCCTCGCGGGCTCGACGGCCGCGGTGCTGTCGCGACGGCCCTTGGCCCGGCGACTGGGCTTGGTCGCGTTGGCGGCCCACCTCGTCTACCTCATCACTCCCGGCACGGCGCTCGGCACCGAGCAGGGCTTTCCACCCGTCTTCTATGTGTTTGCAGGTCTTCGGTACGACTCTCCCGGGATCGTGCTCGGCCTGGTCTTGCTGGCATGGTCGATGGGCGAACGACGCGGTCGACGGATTGTGCTGGTCGCCATGCTCGCCATGACGGCCGTTGGCGGATCGGCCGCGCTCGAGAAGTCCTCAGCGGGCGGGTACGGCAGCGTCAAGGCCTGGCTGGCATTTGCCGTGCTCGGCGGGATTGTCGTTGCCGCCGCATGGCTGACGCCCCGTCGGCCGTTCCTCGTCGCGAGCGTCGCACTGGGCGCTGTCCTCGGGATCAGCGTGATGCTCTCAGCGCTACCAGCGGGTCCACGATACGACTCGGGCTCGAACCAAGAGGCCGTTGCTGCTTGGCGCTGGGCCAAGACGATTTCCGGCGCCCGCATTGTGACTGCCGGGCGCGGATCGGCGTTCCCTCTTACGGGCGTTGGCCTGGAGAATGAAGTGCTCCGCGCAGTCGAACGCGCCGACGGCGGGGACGACATCGTCATCACCAGCTGTCCCCGTTGGGTCAACCGAATCCGCGAGCTCGGCGCCACTCATGTGGTTACGGCTCCTGTCGGTTTCGGCGACACGAGTGAGCCCCTGGAAGCGGAGTGGCTCTCATCCTCCAGCTGGGCCCGCCAAATCGTTGAGGAACCGCCAGTGAGAGTCTTCGAGGTCACTGGCATCCCGGATCCCAACTCGTGCCGGTGAGTGAGCCATCGCCGTAGCAACGGACCCACAGGACGTCACGTGACTGGTCTTGAACTGACGGTCGTGGTGCCGACGTTTGAAAGGAGCCATGGACTCGCAGCCCTGTTTGAGGCTCTTGACTCACAGACGCTCGATCACGATCGATTCGAGGTCGTCATTGTTGACGACGCCTCGACAGACGAGACCGATCAAGTCCTGCGTCGCCTTGCAGGAGAAGCGGGCTTCCACGTCACAGTGGCACGGCTGAACCGGAATGGGGGACAGGCACGGGCCCGAAATCACGGCCTTGATCTTGCCTCGGGCGAGATCATCGCGTTCACGGACGATGACTGCCTTCCGCAGCCGGGGTGGTTGGCCGCCGGTTTGGCCGAGATGCGTGACGGCGCGGCTGTCGTCGTTGGAGAGGTTCAGCCCCCGCCAGGTTCAAGGATTGGGCCGTTCACTCGCGTTCTCCGTGTGACGGCCGCGAGCCACTTCCAGACCGCGAACGTCTTCTACCGGCGTGAGGACTTGCTCCGCGTGGGCGGCTTCGACGTTGAGTTTCGTGCGTTTGGCGGGGAGGATACGGAGCTCGGGTACAGGGTTGTCGGTCGAGATCGTTCCGCGACCTTCTCCCCCTTGGCGCTGGTCTATCACCCCGTCCGCCCAGATCGTCTGCGGGTCGCCCTGGCCCTGGCCGCCCGGTGGATCGATCTTCCGCTGGTCGTGAAACGGCACCCGTGGCTGCGCGACAGGCTCGCACATCGCAGGATCTTCTGGAAGCCCTCGCATCAGCATCTGCTGATGTCCATCTTGGCACTCTTCATTGGCCCCGCTTGGTGGCCGGGCTTCGCGCTCATGGTGCCCTTCGCGATCCATCGCGTTCGCACGGCCATGGGCTTCGAGTCCACACGGGACCGCGCGAGATCTCTCCTCGGCGGGTCGCTGGTCGACCTCGTCGAGCTGCTCGCGATGGTCCGTGGCTCGATTCGCCACCGCACGCTTCTCCTCTGACGCCAGGCTCAGCCGTGCCATCACCGGGGCAGCCAACAAGTACGGTCTCAGAGGCGTATTCCTGCGCGACGCGAAGGGGGTTGGCACTGCGCATCGTGTACACGAGTACCTATTGCTGGCCCGAGGTGCGGCGCGGCGGCGAACGCTATTTGCACGAGGCGGCTGCAGCGCTGAGCCGTCGCGGGCACAACGTTCGGATCCTGTCGACCGGGCCACAGGTGTCCCGATGTGAGGTCCTCGGCGTCCCGGTCAACCGAGTTCGCCGCCTCGAGTGGCGTCCCAAGCGCAACGGCGCGCTGGCGCGCGAGCGTGGCTTCGGAATCCAGGCGCAAACCCGACTGACCTGGGCCGGTCTCGACGTCTGGCATGCACTGACAATCCCCGACGCGGCGGCCGCCACCGCAGCCGGCCGCCTGCGTCCAGCATTGAGGACGGTCTACACGGAACTGGGCTTTCCGGCACGCGCCTCGAAGGCGAAGCGCCCCGATCACCCCTCCTACGAGCGGATCGCTCGGCACGTCGATTCGTTTCTCTGTTTGTCCGAAGCCACCGGGCAATTCCTTGCACGCGACTATGGCCGACGGCCGACGATCCTGGGCGGCGGCGTTGACCTTCGCAGGTTCCAGCCAGCGGCAGCGCGGCACGAGCATCCGGCGCTGCTGTTCGTCTCCGACGCCTCAGAGCCGCGCAAGAACCTGCAATTGCTTCTGTCAGCAATTCCAGCAGTGCGTCGACGGTTCCCGAAGCTGGAACTGTGGTTGCTCGGGCCTGGCGACCCGCGATCAGCGCTCTCTGCTGCCGGCTCGGCAGCGGACGCCGCAACCGTGGTCAAGGAAGCCGACGACGACGAGATCCGGGACAGGTTGGGTCGCGCCTGGGCGACGATTCTGCCTTCTCGAAACGAAGCGTTTGGACTGGCTGCGCTCGAATCGTTGGCAGCCGGCACCCCGGTGGTCGTCCTCGAGGGCGAGCCGCCAGCTGAGTTGGTGGATCACGGGACGGGGGTTGTGTCTCAGGAGGAACCAGCGGCGCTCGCAAACGCGTGCGCCGAGGCTCTGGAACTCGCGCGAAGAACCGACACGGCTGCTCGCTGTCGCGCCCGCGCGGAGCCGTACGATTGGGATACGTCTCTCGCACCGCGACTCGAGGCGGTCTACCAAGGACGCGAAGGGTGAGCGAGTCCGTGCCACCGTGCACCGCAACTCCAGTCGCCAACCGCGCGATCCTTCTGTGGACGCTCGGTGAACTGAAGGAGGTGCCGCGGGTGAAGCTGGACACAGGGTGAGACGATTCGTTCGCGCACTTGACGGCCGAGACGACGAGACCGGGACGCTTCTTGCGGTTTATCGGTATCGCCGGCTGATGCTGATCCTCCGCACGCGCCGCCGTGCGCGGCGCGTCCACTCGACGGTTGAGCTCGAACTCGCCAGGGACCTGAAGTGCGATCGAGGAGCGATCATCGAGGTCTGGCCACGTACTCACAGCCGTCTGTCGGTTGGCACGGGATCCCGGCTGCGACGAAACGTCGTAATTCAGCTCAAGGGCGGCACGGCCGAGCTGGGTGAGCGCGTCGACGTGCGACGGGGTACCCGATTCAGCGTGGCCGGTCACTTCACGAGCGAGGGCCGGAACATCTACGGCGACTTCGACGCCGTGCACTGTGCAAACAGGGTGATAGTGCGCGAGATGGCCGCGTTCTCCGAGTACGTGGTGATCGCCGATTCGTCCCACACGCACACGGATCCTGAGAACTGGTTCTACCACGACGTGAAGGCGGGGACCGTTGAAATCGGTCGGAACACTTGGCTGGCGGCCAAGGCCACGATCGCGCGAGGGGCGGTCGTCGGCAACTGCTGCGTCGTGGCGGCGAACGCCGTCGTCATTGGAACAGTTCCGGACAACCACTTTGCATCTGGTAACCCCTGTGAGGTGCGGCCCCTGCCCTATTCGTGGGCTGAGTCAGCGCCGGCGTCGACGAACCGGAACGCACCTCGTTGATCTCCAGACGGGCGAACCAAGGCCCATTCCCCGGGCAGACGTGACCACCCCCGGTTCAAGGGCGGAGGGATGTCAGACACCGTGCGCGAACCCGGGGATGAACGGAGAATCGGGCTTGCCGATCTCCTCGCGATACCACGCGATCGTGCGCTCGAGACCCTCGTCGAGAGGGTGCCGCGGCTCCCAGCCGAGAAGCTCGCGGGCCTTCGTGTTGTCGCAGTACATCCGCCAGATCTCGATGGGCCGGTCAGGCAGGCCGCCGAGATCGGCCTTGATCGGGTTCCCCATCAGGTCGAGGATCCTCCGGGCGAGGTCGGCGATCGAGATCTCCTCGCCACAGCCGATGTTGATCAGCGCGCCATCGATGCCGTTGGTGGTGCCGGCACGAACCACGCCGTCGGCGATGTCCTCGACGAAGTTGAACTCTCGGGTCTGGGTGCCGGAGGTCATCTTGAGGTCCTGGCCGCGCAGCGCCCGGACGATGATCTCTGGGATGATGCGATCCGGTGTCTGCCAGGGCCCGTAGGCATTGAACGGCCGAATGCGAACGATCGGGCGGCCGCGGCTGTCATGCACAAGCCGTGCATACATCTCGGCCGCGTACTTGCTCACGGCGTAGGGCGAAACGGGGACCGGGTTGGCGTCCTCACGGAATGGCACGTCCACGTCGCCATAGATCTCGGAGGTCCCGATGTTGACGAAGCGGGCGTAATCCATCTCGTCGAGCGATTCCAGGAGATTGATGGTCCCCTGGACGTTCGTTGCAAAGCACTCGTCGACGCGTTGCCAAGACTTGCCGACATGCGTGTACGCACCCAGGTGATAGACGATGCTGGGGACAACCTGGCGAACGATCTTCTCGACTGCCGTACGGTCGGTGAGGTTGCCCTCATGCAACGTGATGACCTCACGAACGCTGATCAGACGATCCGGGTAGATCGATGAGACGGCGCTGCTGATCACGTGGACCTCTGCGCCCCGGTCGACGAGTTGCCGCACCACTTGGGAGCCGATGAATCCCGACCCACCGGTGACCAGGACGCGAGCGTCTTCGAGTGTTGTCACGTCGACCTCCGACGACCCGCGAGTGTAGGAAGCGCCCTCACTCCCGAGACGCGTTCACCGCACGGGTCTGTCACCCCCAGACGGCGGGAACAACGAGAGCGGTCGTGACGAGCACCGTCAGTGTGACTGGAAGGCCCGGTCGCCACCAGTCGCCGAACCGATAGCCGCCCAGGCCGTAGACGATCGTGTTGGTCTGATAGCCGATCGGTGTGAGAAACGACGAGCTGGCGGCGATCGCGACCGCAACCGCCATCCCACGGGTGTCCGAGCCAATGGTGGACGCGACGTCGAGGGCCACGGGAACCATCAACGCTGCCGCCGCGACGTTGGTGACCAGCTCGGTCAACAGCATCGTCGCGAGGACGATGAGGACCAGCGCCAGAACATGGCTGCTGTCCCCGGCCACGCGGGTCACAAGGTCGGCCAGCTCGGCGGCGAGCCCGGTCGAGGTGACGGCGGTGCCCAGCCCAATCGCCGCCGCGACGATCAGCAGGATGTCCAGGTCGATGGCCTTGCGGGCCTGCTGAACCGTGATGGTCCGCGTCACGAGCAGGGCAACCACAGCCGCAAGGATCGCGTGCAGCAACGGCAGCATCCCGGTCGCGGCCGTGACCACCAGCCCGAGCACGGCCACCAGGGTGACGGCTCGGCCCCGCACCTCGGGTGCGCCGTCCGTGTCCAGCGGCACGACCACCGAGAAGTCGCCGGTCCAGCGAACACGCTCGTCGAAGTCTCGGTCGGCCAGCACGAGCAGGGCGTCACCCACGTGCAGCGTCCGGGCTCCGAGCTTGCCCTCGAGTCGCTGGCCTGCCCGGTGGATGGCGAGGACGGCACCGCCGTGGCGCCCGCGGAAGCTGGCCTCCTTGAGCGTCCGGCCGCTGAGCCCGCTCCCCGATCGGATCACGGTCTCGAACAGGGCGTGATCACCGCCTTCGAGCAGATCTGCCTGGGACTCGGCGATGGCCAGGCCGGGACGGTCCGCCAGCTCGCGCACATGCTCGACCGAGCCGACGAACGTGAGGACGTCCCCGTCCTCGAGTCGCGTCGTCGGTGTCACTGGCGCGATCTCCTGGCCGTCACGATCGATGCGCACGACGTAGGCGTCGCGCAGGTTGCGGAGCCCGCCATCCTCGACCGTCTCGCCGACCAGCGGGCCGCCCGGGATGACCTGGAGTCGGAAGGCGTAGTCGCGGGCCCGGCTGGCGACCTGCTCGTGTGGTGCCCTGCGGTCAGGCAGCAGCCGTGGCGCGAGCATGATCGTCAGGCCAACGCCGATCACGGCCACCGGCAGCCCCAGCGGCAGGACCTCGAAGAAGTCGAAGGGGGTCTCGCCCGCCGTCTCGAGCAGGCCCGACACCAGCAGCGTCGTCGACGTGCCGATGGCGGTGACCAGCCCGCCGAGGATCGTCGCGAAGGACACGGGGATCAGGTAGTGCGACGCCGCGCGCCCGTGACGCTCGGCCCAGGTGCGCACGATCGGGGCCAGGGCGGCGACCATCGGCGTGTTCGCCAGCACGGTCGACATCGCGGCCGTGGTCGGCAGCAGCTTGGCCAGGACGGCTCGGTCGCTGGACGCCTCCCCCAGGAACCGCGTCATGAGCTGCTCGATGCCGGCATGCTCGCGGATGGCTCGGGCGACGACGAACAGGGCGCCGATGGCGATCGTTGCCTCGGCCGAGAAACCGGAGAACGCGAGGCCCGGTTCGACGACGCGAGCGAGGACGAGCACGGTCAATGCGGCCAGCAACCCGACAGCGGGTGGAGCCCACTCCCGGGCCAGCGCGAACATCACCGCCACGAGGACGATGAGGGTCAGGACGGCATCGGCGGACAGGGGGCACCCTCTTGGACGCGCGGAAGTCTACGAAGGCGTTGCCTGCCCCCAACGGGGCAGCGCGCCAACCGTGCAAACCGGGCTCCTGGACGGAACCTCGGTCGCACTGGCGACGTCCCACCCTGTGTCACACCAAAGGAACCGCCGTGCGCCTCGCGGCCGCCGCACTCACGCTCAGCACGCTCGTGGCCATCCTGGCCAGTTCATGTGCGAGCACCGATCCCGTCGCGACACCATCACCCAGCGACCCGCCCGCTGCGGATGGTGTCGACGGAACCTGGGACCTGTTGGCCGGGACCCACGATGGCGTCGCCCTGCCCATGCCGGCCGGCGCAACGATCGACATGACGCTCGACGGGACGACGGCGGGCGGGACCGCAGCGTGCAACAGCTGGTTCGGCGAGGTCGCGGTGGGCGAGCGCAGCATGTCGTTCTCCGGGCTCGGCCAGACAGAGATGGCCTGCCTGGACGAGCGGATGGACGCGGAGGCCGCGTACCTCCAGGCACTGTCCGCGGTCGCGGCCTTCGATCTCGACGGTGACATGCTCACACTGCTGGGACCGGATCTCGAGCTCACCTTCACGCGCCGGCCGCCGGTGGCCGACGCTGGCCTTGTCGGCACCGCCTGGGTGCTCGACGGCTACATCGAGGGCGACGCCGTCTCATCCGCCCAGGGCGACGAAGCGATGCTCGTGTTCGCGGCGGACGGGTCGCTCACCGGCAACACCGGCTGCCGAGACTTCGGGGGTGCGTGGACAACCGACGACGGCGGGCAACTGGTGATCAGTGACGTCGCAAGCGACGGCCACGCCTGCGCCGATCCGCTGCTGGCGCGGCAGGACCAGAACGTCCTCGAGGTGCTGTCCGGCCGGGTCATGGCCGAGGTGGATGGCGACGGGCTGACGATCACGAGCCCGCAGGGGACCGGCCTGATGTTCCGCGCGGGGCTGATCAGCCCTCGGAGAGGTTCTTGTCGAGGGGCGTTCTGAAGCGCGGCACGAAGCGTCGGTCGCCCAGCCACTCCTGGAGGGCTGCCGCCTGCGCTTCGATCGCCGTGACCCCGTCGACGCCGATGTCGTCGAGTATGTGGTGGACGACCGTGCCGTCCGGGCGCTGCGTCCAGCCACCGACGATTCGGCCGTTCCACCAGGCGGTCGGCCCGGCGTTGCCGTTGCGATCGAACACCGCGTGCTGGTGCTGGCCCAGGAACCAGTCGCGGGCCTTCCAACCCATCACCGTCGAGTCGAGGGTGGGCAGCAGCGCCGCCCATGGGCCGGGGTCTTGCGTCGGCTCGAGGTCGTCAGCCAGGGCGATGCCCTCCCCGTGGTCGAGCCGGACCTCGGCAACATCGTTGGCCTCAACGGCCTTGGCCGTCGCGCCCTTGCCCCAGCCGGTCCACCACTCCAGGTCGCTGACGGGTGCCGGCCCGAAGGTCGTCAGCCAGCGTCGGACGAGCTCGGCGCGGGCAGCGTCTGGGTCGAGGACCCGAGCGGCGGCGGGCGCCCACGAGGCCAGTGGCGCCCACCGGTACTGGGTGCTCACCCACGTGCCTCGCGGACGGCCACGGACGATGCGGCCGTCGGTGGCGAGCAGGAAGAGCACACGCGTCGACATTCCGAACTGCCCGCCGTACTTCTTGTCGGGCGCGTATTCGTACTTCTCGCCGAGCTCGGGCACGTCGGCCGTCAACTCGGTGGCGGTGGCCTGGCCGCGTTCCTCCAACGCCGAAACGGTGGCTTCCTCGACCCGTTCGAGCCATGCTGTGCCGTCGTCAGCGACACCACTGCTCTCGAGCAGGCCAATGAGTCGCGTTCGCTCGCGCGATGCCAGCGGGCCGGCGCAGCCGTGCTGGAGCAACGGCGCCATCTCGACCGGCACCACGAACAGCGTCCGGCGCATCCCGAGGACACGCACGAGGCTGCGCCGGTCGTACAGGGCATCCTCCATGTCCGACACGCCGAACCCGGGGACCCTCGCCCACGCCGCCAGGTGAACGGTCGCCGGATCGGTCGAGTGGAGGCCGCAGAGCTGCTCAGCCAGGGTGGTCACGTCCGCAACACCGGCCGTGAGGCCATGGCGGACCGCCAGTCGGCCGCGCCGTTCGTCGTCATCGAGGTGGGGCGTCACGGCGCCCAGTCTGACACGCCGGTGCGACCCAACGGCTCGGTACCGTTTCGCATCCTTGGAGGGTTCGCCTAGTCCGGCCTATGGCGCACGGTTGGAATCCGTGTTGAGCGCAAGCTCTCGGGGGTTCGAATCCCCCACCCTCCGCGAAGAGAACTGCATCGGTGCACCCTGGCAGATCGGAGCTGGCAGGTCGCCGACAGTTCGCGTTCTGAAGACCGTCGAGCCCAGGCGAAGCCGTGACCGATCGTTCCGCACTCGAGCGCGCCCTTGCCGAGCACGACGAGGCGGTCGCCCGCATACTGCCGACAGGCGACGCACAGGCAATCAAGAAGCTCTATGTCGAGCTGGGGGCCTCCCTTGACGAGGCCATACGGGAACTCGACGCTCCTGCACTGTCGTACCCGGAAACAGCGCCAGCCGTTGTGAACTTGCTGCAAGGGACGAACGGACCGGTCCTGGACGCAGGGTGTGGCCCCAATCCAGTCCCGACCCTGGAGCTCGGCGCGTCCGGCCGCCTCATCGTCGGCGTCGATATCGGCCTCGGCATGGTGGCGCTGGCACGCAGGTCGGCCATGCGCGCCGGGGTGGACTTCCTGGGAGTAGTTGCTGATCTCGAGCAGCTGCCGTTTGCGGACGGCACGTTTCCTGCGGTCGTCTGCGATGACACAATCGAGCACGTTCCAGATGATGGTGCTGGCGCCGCAGAGGTTGTACGTGTCACGGCCGACGGAGGCCGGGCGGTCATCGCGACACCGAACCGACATCGCCTCGACGTCCTTGCGCGACGCGCTCGCGACCTATTGCAGGGCCGCCGACAGCCATCCTCCCACTACTTCGCAGTGGCCTCACACCTCCGCGAGTACACGTGGCGGCAGCTCGAGGGACTCGTGTCACCGTGGGGCAGCGTTTCCGCACGCGGTCACGTCCCGTGGTCTCGCGCTGACGTGGTCGGCAGGATCGCCAATCGCATCACGCGCTGGCCCCTGTTCCGGCGCGTCGGACGGGTGGTCCTCATTGCGGTGACACCGCGGACCCGGTCCTCAAAGAACGGGTGATCGGAACCGGATGCTCCCGGCGATGAGCGATCCCTCGACCACGGCATCAAACAGAAGATCCCGCATCCACGTGCCGAGACCGGCGCGCGAGATGGACCGGGGTCGACGTGCCACGAGCAGCCATGGCATCGCCAACAGTGCCATCAACGGGGTCAGTGGAGTCAGTGAGACGCCGAGGAGCGCCATGAAACAGGCAGCGCTCCGCTGGCGCAGGAACAGCGGCTTCCAGAACAGCTCGCGCCGGACGTCGGGGAACTCCCGCGCCAGTGCTGCAAAGTGCCCGTAGCGAGTCCCGTATCTCAACCACCAGCCGTAGGTTCGCGGCAGCACGTCGTGTTGAACATGAGCCCCAGACTCGTACACCGCCTCCCACCCCAGCGCACGCACGGCCCACCCGGCGCGCGTGTCCTCGCCGATCGGGCTCAGGCCCTGCCGGTGGAAGAAGAACCCTGCCTCCTCGCGGAAACCGCCGGCTTCGATCAGGGCGTCGCGTCGGTAGAAGATGTTGCACGCCTCGAACAGGAGACTCAGCTCCTCGATGGTTTGACTGAAGCCGACTGCGACCTCGTCGATCGGCGTCGTCCGACCTTGGACGATGCCCACTTCACCGGAAAAGGCTGCGACTCCACGCTCAAGCCAGTCCGGGGCGGGGTGGCAGTCGTCGTCGGTGAACGCGACGAGAGGAGCCCGGACCAGACGAAGTCCAGCGTTGCGCGCTGCCCCGGCACCCGCATTCGTTGGCTGTCGCAGGACCCGAATGGGGTATGCCAACGATGGGGCCAAGGCGTCGAGTCGGTCAGCCGTGCCGTCGGTCGAGGCGTCATCCACGACCACGACTTCGAACGAAACTGGCGGCAAGGTCTGGCGCCCCAGGTCCTCGAGGAGCGCAGCGACGCGGTCCGCGCGCTGGTAGGTGGGGACGACCACGCTGACGGTTGGCGATCCAGTCATTCGGGCCGCCGTTTCGGATCATCCGATTGGGCCCTTCGCAGCGAGCGCAGCCCCTCATAGGCAAGCCCGATGTCGTGGACGGCGTCGGTCAGAACGTGCATCGCGAAGGCCGTGCCGTTTGCGCGTCTCCACCATCGAAAGGGCGCGCCGATCAGGCGCCTCACCGCACCGCCGATGCCGTTGACACGTCTCGTTCGCATCTGAGCCTGTTCCAGGATCCAGTCCGAACGCCCTTGGGCAAATGCACGCTTGAGAAACCAGGCAATGCGCATCCGTTCGATCGGCAGCTCGTGAACGACCCGGGCATCGGGGCGCCACACGAGCCGCCGCCCGGCAGCGAGAAGGCGACGAGAAAGGTCAAGATCGTCGTTGGTCAGATGTGACCCTGGGCGCGGCCCCAGTTGTGGGTTGAACGAAACAGCGCGCACGACGTCAGCCCGGAAGGCCGCGTTGGCGGTCAACAGGTAGTCACGGTCGTCGAGATCCCGTGCTGGGCCGAGGTCGAGCTGCGTGAGGTAGGTCGCCAATTCCGTATCGAGCCACCGCGGGCGCCTCGGTTCGGGGTCCAGCTCGACGAGCCCACCCACTCCGTCCACTGTCGGATCCGCGAACGCCGCGGTGATACGAGCCAGCCAGTCGTGGCGTGGGATCACGTCGTCGTCAAGCAGGGCAACCAGCTCTGCACTGGTTTCCGCGATACCCCGGTTGCGGGCGTGGGCTGCCCCGGGGCGAGGCTCCTCCACGACACGTGCGGCCAGGGAAGGAAAGCGCTCAACGACCCGACGAGCCCTGGGAGGTGTGGCATTGTCGACGATGAGCACGTCCCAATCGAGTTCATCGGGGACCTGCTGCCGTGCGAGGGAATCGAGCAGCCGCCCCAGCGCGTCTTCGCGACCAACGCTCGGAATAACCACGGCAACTCGGCTCATCCGCAGCGTCTCCATGACCAGTTGTTGCGCGCGGTGAACTGACCCGCAGCGATCCAGGTCGGGTGATTCGCCGATGCTAACGGAGCAACCTTCGGGGCCCAGCGCTGATCGAGCTCGTGGACCACGGATTCGGGAGGGGATCGCCAGGACCAGATCCCTTGGTTGGCCGATAGCCTCGTGTCGCGTCGCGGGGCCGAGGTCCCGGGCGGGATGTGAGGTCGCCGTTGAAGGTGACGTCCCCCGGTGAACCGGGTCAGGGCCGGAAGGCAGCAGCCCTAAGCCGTTCTCGGGCGGGTGCCGGAGGCGGCTGAGCATCCCGCACGGGTCGCCGGTCCCGCGACGTCCTCGAAGCCCGCGGCTCGGGTGTTCGCGTCGTCGCACGTGTCTCGTAGGATCGACGGGTCCCACACGAGTGACCGCGTTGGCCTACCTGTCGCTGTACCGCAAGTACCGGTCGCAGACGTTCGGCGAGGTCATCGGCCAGGACCACGTGACGCAGACGCTGGTCAACGCGATCGACGAGGGCCGCCTCCACCACGCCTGGCTGTTCACCGGCCCACGCGGCACCGGCAAGACCTCCACGGCCAGGATCCTCGCCAAGGCCGTGAACTGCGAGCAGGGGCCAACCTCCACGCCGTGTCTCACCTGCGACCACTGCGTCGCGATCGCCGACGGCTCGTCGATCGACGTGATCGAGCTGGACATGGCGTCCCACGGCGGAGTCGACGACGCCCGGGAGCTGCGCGAACGCGCCATGTTCTCGCCCGCGAGCGCCCGCATGAAGGTCTACATCCTCGACGAGGTCCACATGGCCTCACCGGCGGCCTTCAACGCGCTGCTGAAGCTGATCGAGGAGCCGCCTGGCCACGTGATGTTCGCGATGGCCACGACCGATCCCCACAAGGTCCTGCCGACGATCCTGTCGCGTGTGCAGCGCCTCGACCTGCGCCGCATCCCGGCCCAGCTGTTGGCCGACCACATCCGCGACATCGTGACCCGCGAGGGCGCCACCATCGACGACGGCGCGCTGGAGGGCATCGTCCGGGCGGGCGACGGATCCGCCCGCGACGCACTGTCGGTGCTCGAACAGGTCCTCGCCTACGCCGGTGGGAAGGTCACGGTCGACGACGTTCGGACCGTGCTCGGCGTCTCGGCGGTCCAGCACGCCATTGATGCCGTTGACCAGGTGCTCGCCGGGGACGTCGCGGCCGTGCTCGGGCTGGTCCACGACCTGACCGAGTCCGGCCAGGACCTCCGCCGGTTCACCCTTGACCTCGTCGCCCACGTGCGGGACCTGCTGGCCGCCCATGCCGCGCCCGACCACCCCGAGCTGATCGATGCCACCGACGAGCACCGTGCGCTGGTCGTCGAGCAGGCCGGCCGGTGCGAGCAGGCCTCGCTGCTGCGGATGCTCGGGATCCTCGGCGAGGTGCTGACCCAGCAACGCCAGGTCGCGCCGCGGCTGCCGCTGGAGCTGGCGCTCGCCCGTCTCGCCGTCCCCGGCGCGGACGGTGACGTCGCCGCACTTGCCGATCGGCTTGCCCGCCTCGAAGCGGGCGGCGAATCGGCCCCGGCGGCCGGCTCGGGGCACGCAGACGGCACCGGCACGGCCGCCGCCAGGCCAGCGAAGAAGCGCAAGGCGGCGGCGCGCACCGGCAAGAGCAAGGCCCAGAAGAAGGCGAGGGACGCCGACGACGGACCTGCCCCCGCCGAAGCGCCGGCCAGCGACGCGTCGGTCGACGCCACTCTCGAACGAGTCGAGGCCGTCGACGCCACTCTCGAACGAGTCGAGGCCGCCTGGGACAGTGTCCTCGACTCCGTCAAGTCGGCCTCCAAGCGGGTCTACGCCGTCTTCGAGCCCGCGACGCCCGTTCGACTCCGCGACGGCATCCTGACGCTTCGCTACGGCCGCCGGCACGCCTCGTTTCATGCCGAACGAGCCCGCGACAGTGGCTACGCCGACGTCCTCCGCGACGCCATCAACGAGCTGGTGTCCATCCGGGTCCGGGTCGACACCGAGGTCGAGGGCGATCCGGCGCCGGCGCCACGACCCCCGACCGTCGACGAGGCCGGGTTCTCCGACACCGACGAGACCGACGAGCCCGACGAGCACACGCGCACCGCCGTGGACGAAGCCGAGTCCGTCACGATCGACCCGGACAAGGCCCAGGCCCAGGCGGAGGCGCTGCTCGTGTCCGAGCTCGGCGCGACGCCGGTCGAGTAGGCGGGGCACCATGGGCGAGACGCGGCATGTATGAGGGTGCGGTCCAGGACCTGATCGACGAGCTCGGTCGGCTGCCGGGCGTCGGCCCCAAGAGCGCGCAGCGAATCGCCTTCCACCTGCTCAACGTGGACCCGACCGACGCGAAACGCCTGGCCGAGGCAATCGTCCGCGTCACCGAGACGGTCCGCTTCTGCTCGATCTGCTGGAACATCGCGGAGCAGGAGCAGTGCCGCATCTGCCGCGACCCCCGTCGCGACCCGGCGCTGATCTGTGTCGTCGAGGAGGCGCGCGACGTCATCGCGATCGAGCGCACCCAGGAGTACCGGGGCCGCTACCACGTGCTCGGCGGCGCGATCTCCCCCATTGACGGGATCGGGCCCGACGACCTGCACATCGACGACCTGCTCAACCGCGTCACGGCCGACGAGGCGACCGAGGTCATCATCGCCACCAACCCCAACGTCGAGGGTGAGGCCACCGCCTCCTACGTTGCGAGGCTGCTGCGCGAGCGCGACGTCCGGGTCACCCGGCTCGCGTCCGGCCTGCCGGTCGGCGGCGATCTGGACTACGCGGACGAGGTCACCCTCGGACGCGCCTTCCTGGGCCGCCGCGACGTGTGAGCACCTGCTGGCCGGGCGGCCGTGATGGCGGGCTCGGCCGCACCTCTACCCTCCGCTGCGGCCAACGAGCCCCGGGAGGCAACCACCTTGTCCGTCGTCGTCCAGAAGTACGGCGGCACGTCCGTCGGCGACGTCGATCGCCTCAAGCGTGTTGCCGATCGCATCGCCAGCACCCACCGCGCCGGCCACGGCGTGGTCGTGGTCGTCTCGGCGATGGGCAACACAACGGACGACCTGATCAAGATGGCCAACGAGATCAGCGCCAACCCGGGCGGCCGCGAGCTCGACATGCTGCTGACGGCCGGCGAGCGCATCTCGATGTCGCTGCTCGCGCTCGCGCTGAACGAGCGTGGCGTCGCGGCCAAGAGCTTCACCGGCTCGCAGGCAGGGATCATCACCGACGATTCGCACGGCAAGGCCCGCATCGTCGACATCACCCCGGGCCGTGTTGCC
>Ga0302046_10000882_pt1 | contig 28698 bp, 27 predicted proteins | sample RVTome_11_FD_200261 | JGI IMG/M metagenome (GOLD analysis project Ga0302046, IMG submission 200261) | Soil microbial communities from uranium-contaminated site in the Upper Colorado River Basin, Wyoming, United States - RVT147D111 (version 2) ...
GTTCGCCTGGATGCAGCGACACCTCGATGCCAGCCAGCGCCTTCTCGCTGCGAACGGAGAACGCCTGCAGCTCGTCGAGCTTGCTGGCGCGAATCCGTTCGTCTTTCTGTCCCATCCGAGAGAGGTCGAGGAAGCGCTCGACCGGTTCCTCGCGACCTTGCCTCGATGAACCCAGCCCGCGGTACACCCCTGCTGAGCCAGCGTCCGCACACCGAAAGTAGACAACGTCCTCGAGCGGCTCGAAGACCGGTCCGCTGAGCCACCCTTCAAGCGTGGGACGGTCGGGTGAACCCTGCAACCTTTCCCGCCGTCCCGGGTTCGTGTGGGCGATGACGGCCGACGAGCCGACGACCGGGCATGACCAGAGCCGCCCGGTTTGAGGCCTTCGTGCGCGAGTACCAGGACATGGTGTTCGCGACGGCGGTTCGCCTGCTCGGCCGGCCGGAGGACGCGGAAGACGTGGCGCAGACGGTGTTTCTCAGGGCCTATGAGCGATTCGACCGGGTGGTGGGGAACCCGGCCGCGCCCGGATGGCTGAAGGTCGCCACGCGGAATCTCTGCCTGAACCACCTGGCGCGGCACCGGGCCCGCTGGCGGCTCTTCAGCGAGCTGCCGCGCGGCGCCGGCGGCGGCGCCGCAGACGACTATCCGGTCGAATGCCGTGCGTCCGGCGGCTGCGGGCCGGCGGCCGCGCAGGAGCGCGCGCTCACCGACCGCGACCGCGACGTCCGGCTCGAGCGGGCGCTGCGCGAGCTGCCGGCTCACCAGCGCGTTCCACTGGTGCTGTTTCATTTCGAGGAATTGAGCTACGCCGAGATCGCCGGCGCGCTGGCCGTCTCGGTCGCCAAGGTGAAGACCGACATGCATCGCGGCCGGCTCGCGCTCCGCAAGGCGCTCACGCCGCTCGACGGAGACTGCGGATGACCGATCGGCAGACGCGCGGTATCGAGCTCGGCCTCGAGCAGTGGCTGCATCGCGAGCTCGCCAGGCTGCCGGCGCCGCGCGCGCCGCGCACCCTGCTGCCGCGCGTGCTCGTGGCGATCGAACGCCCGTGGTACGCGCGCGCGTGGCGAACCTGGCCGGCCGCCGCGCGGGCGGCCGCCCTGGCCGCGGCCGTCGCGCTCCTGGCCGGCACCACCTGGCTCGCGGTGAGCGTCGAGAGCCTCAGCGCGTGGCCCGACCTCGTCCGCATCGGCTGGCGGCTGCTCGTGCAGCCCGTGGTCGTCTACGCCTTTGGCGTGGCCGTGGCGTTCTCGCTGACGGCGGCTGCGTCGTGGGCGGCGCTGACCCGCGTCGCCCTGGGAGGAACCAAGTGACCGGACTCAGACGATGGGCCCTGGCGGCACTGGCCGCGAGTGTGACGCTCGGCGGCGCCAGCCCGGAGGGTGCGCGCGCACAGACGCCGCCGCAGGCCGGCGCCGTGCCCCCACAGGGCACCGAGACGGACCCGCAGCCGCCAACGCGCACCGACCGCCGCTTCCTGCGGCCCGTGCTGCGCGTCGGGCACGATCTCGTACTCGGACGCGACTCGGAAGTGCGCGAGGTGATCGTCGTGCTGGGCAACGCCGAACTGGACGGCCGTGTCGCGGGCGACGTGTTCGTCTGGTTCGGCGACGTGCGGCTCGCGCCGACGGTCGAGATCGAGGGGTCGCTGGTCGTCGTCGCAGGCGACCTGACGATCCCGGCAGAGGCGACCGTCGAGGACGACCTCGGCGTCATCGGCGGCCGTGTTCTCGGAACCGAGGACTACCGGCCCGGGCGGGAGTTCGTTCTCATCGGGCCACCAGTCGTCGGCGACGCCGCGCGCAGCGTCGTGCCCTGGGTCCTGCAGGGTCTGCTCCTCGGGCGTCTGATCGTGCCGAGCCTCGACTGGGTGTGGACGGTGGTGGCGATCTCGTTCGCGCTCACGCTGGCGCTGACGCTCGTCTTCGGGCGGGCCGTGCAGTCGTCCGAGCAGGCCGTGGTCCAGCGGCCGCTCAGGACGTTTCTGACCGGGCTGGTCGTGTTGATCGTCACCGGGCCGCTGCTGGTGATCGTCGCCGCCACCGTCGTCGGCATCATCGTGCTGCCGGTGGTGCTGTTCGGGCTGATCATCGCCTGGACGGTCGGCAAGGTCGGCGTCACGCGCGGCATCGGTCAGGGCATCATCGCAGAGAGCCACCCGGCCAGTCGGGGGCAGGCGGTGCGCTCCGTCGTCCTCGGGTTCGTCCTGCTGACCGTGGCGTACATGGTCCCGCTGCTCGGGCTGGTGACGTGGTCGCTCGTGAGTGTGTTCGGCCTCGGCGCGGCGACGATCGCCGTGCTGGGGGCGTTGCGCGAGGAGTATCCGCGCAGGCCGCGAAAGGCGAAGAAGGGCACGGGCGAGGAGGCGGGCGACGTGCCACCGGAGCCCTCGGCGCCGGATCCCGATCGCGGGCCGGGCGGGCCGTCACCGGGGCCGGCCGACGCCGGGGCTGCCGGACTCTCGATGTCGGGCGAGGGGGCGTCGCCGGGGACAGACGGTTCGTCCCCATTCAGCGGCGGGGAGGCGCCGCCCGACCCAGGCGCACCGCGGGCGCAGTTCCTCGAGCGCACCGCGGCCTTTGCGCTGGACTGCTTCCTGATCGCCATCATCGACCTGCTGCTCGACTCGCGGCAGGACGGCATGTACTTCATCCTGCTGGTCGGCTACCACATCGCGTTCTGGACCTGGCAGGGCACGACGCTCGGCGGCATCATCGTCGGTCTGCGGGTCGTGCGGACGGACGGGGAGCCGCTGCGGTTCGTCGACGCGTTCGTCCGCGGGCTGGCGAGCGTGTTCTCGTGTGCAGTGCTTGGCATCGGGTGCTTCTGGATGCTGCGGGATCCGGAGCGCCAGACCTGGCACGACATCATCGCCGGCACCTACGTGCTCAGGGTGCCCCGGGAGGTGCTGCTGTCCTCTTCGCCGCCGATGGGCGGCGCCCCGACGACCGGTCCCTGATCAACGACACGTTGGCCACCGACTCCTTCGGCAAACCCGTCATCTTGTCCGACAGGAGCACGTTGCCGGGTGCGCCGGCCCATGTCGTGTTGCTCGTCAGCGGCACACAGTCTTCATACCGATAGCATAACCGACTCCCCTGAGGCCCCTTTTCCATCGCGCTCTACGGACGGGCGGTGTCACACTGCGACATCTGCTACGCTTGGCCGGCAATCGACCCGGTCATTTCAGGGGGATGTCATGAGCGCTGCAACTGATAGAGCGACCGGAATCGGATTCGCCGTTCTCGTGGCCCTTCTGGGCGTGAGTCTGAGTGCGAGCGCCGCGCTCGCGCAGGCGGGTCGGGGCCGTGGACCCTACACGATCGACCCGCGCGCCCAGGAACGCACGTACCGTTTCGAGGCAGCCGGCAAGGACATGCCGTATTGCACCTACGTCTCCTCGAAGGTCGACCGGAACACGCCCGCCCCGCTGGTCATCGGGCTTCACGGAGCGGGCACGGGTCCCGGGATCATGTGCGACACCGCGATCGTGGACCAGGTCGAAGCGGGCGGATACATCCTGGCCGCGCCGATGGGCTACAACGAGCGCGGCGGCTACGGTGCGCCGAGGCGCGCCGGTCGCGGGGGCGATGCGGACGAGCCGGCCAACATCTCGGAGCTCAGCGAACAGGACGTCATGAACGTCCTGCGCATGATGCTCGACGAGTTCAACGTCGACCGAAACCGCATCTATCTGATGGGCCACTCGATGGGCGGTGGCGGCACGATGTACCTGGGGCCGAAGCACGCCGAGATCTGGGCGGCGATCGCGCCGATCGCGGGCGGGGGCGGTCGTCCGAATCAGACGGAACTCCTCCAGCGACTGAAGGATGCCGGCGTGGCCGTCATCGTTTCTCACGGCGAGGCGGACGCCACCGTGCCGGTGCAGGGCTCGAGGGACCTCGCCGCCGAGCTGAAGGCGATGGGCATTCCGAGCGAGTACGTCGAGATGCCCGGCGTCGGCCACGGACCGATCGTGAACCTCGCGCAGGAGCGTATCTTCCAGTTCTTCGCCAGGCACTCCAGGTAGGACGGCGGAGTGACATCACGGCACGAGGGGAGGCAGCGATGAGACGGGCCGCGGTCGTGACGTTCGTCGTGACGTTCGTCGTGTCGTTGATGGGGCTGAGCCCGGGTGGCCTGGCAGCGCAGACACCCTCCAGCGAGGTCGACGCGCACGTCGCCGCGGCCAGGACCGCCGCGGGACTGGAATATCGCGCCACCTTCGTCAACCTGTGCCTGCCCAGCTCTCCGCCAGGCGGTGGTCGGCGTGGGGGCGCCCGGGGGGCGCCCCAGACGCCGGACCGGTCCACCTGGTACGCGCCTCCCTTCAAGGTATTCGACAACCTCTACTGGCTGGGCACGCGTCAGCATTCCTCCTGGGCGCTTCAGACCAGCGGCGGGATCATCATCATCGACACCAACTTCGCTTGGGCCACCGAACCCGAGATCATCGAGGGCCTGACCACGCTCGGGCTGAATCCTCGCGACATCAAGTACGTGGTGATCAGCCACGCCCATGGCGATCACGATCAGGGTGCAGCGGAGCTGCAGGCGCGCTTCGGGGCGCAGGTCGTCATGGGTGCCCCGGACTGGGAGGCGACGCTGGCGCGTCCCGCGACCGCGACGGGCGGTGTCCCGAAGCCCGGTGTCGCGGTGGGCCCGGAGGGCATGGAGCTGACGCTGGCCGACACGACCGTACAGATCGTCGCCACGCCGGGCCATAGCCCGGGGACGCTGTCCTACGTCTTCCCGGCAAGGGACGAGGGGCGAACCGTGATGGTCGCCTACTCGGGCGGGACGCTGACCGGGGCCTTTGGCACCGATGCCGCGCGATGGGACCAGTACATCGACTCGCAGCGCCGTATTGCGAGGGTGGCGGCCGATGCGGGTGCCAGCGTGCTGCTGTCCAATCACAGCGAGTACGATGGCGCCTACACGAAGGCCCGGCTGCTCTCGGCGCCACGCCAGCCCGGCGAGAACCATCCGTTCATCGTCGGAGCCGACGGCGTGCAGCGCTACTTCACGGTGATGGCCGAGTGCGCGATGGCGTCGAAGCTCCGGGCCGGGGCCCGATGACGGACCGCGTCGGCGCGTCGTGACGAGCCCACGATTGCCGACCTCGTCGGTCGCGATGGTCGCCAGCATCGGGCTCGTGGTCGGGCTGCTGGAGGCGGCCTGCGTGAACAACGCGGGCCTGACGGCTGCGGACCACGTCGAGATTCAGCAGCTCGTGAACCGGCTCAACTTCGCGCTCGACTACTGCGGGCACGGCGGCCGCGACTTCGCCGATCTCTTCATCGAAGAGGGGCAGTTCACGATCGACCAAGGCGACGGCATGCCGATCGTCAGGAGCGGCCGCGAGGCGCTCATCGAGCTCGCAGGCGGGCCCGATTGCGAATCCCGCAGGACACCGCCGAGCGCCTACATCCTGCACCTGGCCGAGAGCCTCGTCGTCGAGGCGACGGCCGGCGGCGCCCGCGGCAAGTCCTACGCGATCTATCCGTCGAGTCAGGGCAGACGCTTCAGTGAGGATGTGGCCGGACAGCTCGGCGTCTACTACGACGAATACGCGAGAACGGCCGGGGGATGGCGATTCAAGTCGAGGCGGCATGTCGTCAACCCGGCCGCGGGACAGATCGACTTCTGACAGGATCCCGGCGTGGCGCGCGGCGCACCTCGACCCGGCGACGACGCTGCGCGCCGAGTGGAGGGACGCCTGGGCACAGTCACTCGAAGGAATACTCGAGGATCGCCACACATCGGCCCAGCCGGGGTTCCCGTATTCGGGCGACAGGTACCCGCGATCCACAACAGGGTGAGAATCACGACGTTTCGCGGCCGGGAGCCGCATAGTCATCCGGAGGATCAGGAGCCAGCCCGTCCGCACGCCTCGACCACGCCCCATGGCGGTGTCGATGTTCATGCGGGGCAGGTGTCCGCGGCCGAGCGCCGCGTCCCACCAACGGACACGCCGGGGGTACACCTCGCGGTCGTGCCACGTGTTTTCGCGGCATGGCTCTTGATTTAGGCGACAGCATGTGGCACGACCTGCGACTCGCCGCCCGCCTGCTCGCGAAGGACAGCCGGTTCACCGTGACGGCCGTCCTCGTGCTCACCATCGGCATGTCGGCGACGATCACGACGTTCACGATCCTCAACGGGGTCTTCCTGCGCGACCTGCCCTTCGCGACGCCCGATCGGATCGTGTCGGTGGGCCTGCGCCACCTGCCCGAAGGCCCGACTGACAACCTGTCGCTGCCGGACCTGCGCGATCTACAGGCCTCCGTCCGTCTGTTCGACGGCATCGGCGCTGCCGACCAGGGCTCCATGGATCTGGCCGACGAGGAGCGCGCGGCGGAGCGTCTCGTGGGCGCTTACGTCTCTGCAGGCATGTTCTCGCTGATCGGCCGCCAGCCGATCCTGGGGCGCGACTTCACGACCGCCGACGACCGACCGGGTGCCCCTCCGACAGTTCTCGTTGGTCACGGCGTCTGGCAGCGGCGGTACGGAGGTGACCCGGACCTCGTCGGGCGGACGGTGCGCGTCAACGGTGTGCCCACCACCGTGATCGGCGTGATGCCGGAGGGCTTCGGCTTCCCCGTCAACGCCGAGCTGTGGCAGCCGCTGGCCGTCCGGGGCGACGACCCGGACCGGCGCGGCGCTCGGAACGTGGACGCGTTCGGACGGCTGGCCGAAGGCGTCACGATCGAGCAGGCCGAGGCGGACCTGGCCCGCGTGCTGGCGGAACTGGCGCGCGACTTTCCCGAGACGAACGCGAATCTGGCCCCGTTCGTGCGTCCCTTCCGCGACGTGAGCACCAGTGGGCCGATCCGCGCCGTGTTCGCCGGACTCGTCGGATCGGTCGTCTTCCTGCTGCTCGTTGCCTGCGCCAACGTGGCCAATCTGCTGCTGGCCCGCGGGGCCTCTCGCGCCCGGGAGATCGCGCTCCGCCTGTCGCTCGGCGCGACCCGCGGCCAGATCGTCCGGCAACTGCTGATCGAGAGCCTCCTGCTGGCGCTCCTCGGGGGTGTCACCGGACTGCTGGCGGCTGCCTACGGCATTCGGGTCTTCCAGGCGGCCATCTCCGGAACCGGGGAGCCGTACTGGATGGCCTTCCCGTTCGATCCCCGTGTGTTCGCCTTCTTCGCCGTCGCGTGCCTGGGCACGGCCGTGCTCTGCGGCCTTGCCCCCGCGCGGCACGCCGCCGCCGTCGGCCTCCGCGACAAGCTCGGCGAGGCGGGACGCGCCGCGACCGACGCCCTGCGCGCGCGGCGGCTGGCCGACGGCTTCGTCGTCCTCCAGCTCGCGCTGAGCCTCACGCTGCTGACAGGCGCCGGTCTGATGATGCGGAACGTGATCGAGCGGGCGCGCGTGGACGTCGGGGTCGATACGGCCGGGCTGATGCGGGCCGAGGTCGTGCTGCCCGAACAGCGGTATCCGACCGTCGACGAGCGGCGCCGGTTCTATCGGCGGCTCGGAGAACGGCTCGGGGCGACGCCCGGCATGCAGGCGGGCATCGCGAGCGCGGCGCCCCTCGGCGGCGGAGCCCGCGGCCGCGTCGCCATCGAGGGACGGGCGCGCGACGCCACGGCCGACTTGCCCATCGCGTTCAGCATCGCCATCGGTCCTGGCTACCTCGAAACGCTGGGGGTGTCGCCCGAGCGCGGGCGCGAGTTCAGCGAGGCCGAGGAGGTGGCACCCGGCGGCATCGCACTCGTCAACGAGCGGTTCGCCGACATGCACTTCCCCGGCGGCCCGGTCCGCGGGCAGGTCTTCCGGCTGCTGTCGCTGACCCCCGGGGAGCCGGGCACGGATCCGCTGACCATCGTCGGTATCGTGCCGAACGTCCGTCAGGCGCGGGGAGGCGCTGCCGCTTCCGACCTGCGCAGCCCCGACCCGGTGATCTACGTACCCTACGCCGCAGGGGCGCCCCCGACGGCGACGATCGTCGTCCGCTCGAACGCGGAGGCGGGGGCGGTCGCGGCATTCCTGCGCGACGCCGTGCGGGCAGTCGACCCGGACGTGCCCGTGTCCGGCGTGATGAGCCTCGACGAGCACATGGCGCAGGAGCTCTCGGTCCTCACGACGTTCGGGTCGATGTTCAGCACCTTCGCCGTGGCGGCACTGCTCCTGGCGACGATCGGCCTCTACGCCGTGACCTCGTACGCCGTCGCCCGTCGGACGCGCGAGCTGGGCATCCGGCTCGCCCTCGGCGCAGGCGCCCGACACGTCTGGTGGATCGTTGCCCGCCGGGCAGTGCTTCAGCTCTCCGCCGGTCTCACGCTCGGCCTCGTCGGTGCGCTCGTGACTGGCCAGATCCTGCAGGCGGTCATGAGCAGCATCGACGGCCGGGATCCCCTCATCCTCATCGGTGTGCCGGCATTGATGACAATCGTGGCGCTCACGACCTGTGCGTGGCCGACGCGACGGGCACTGCGCGTGGACCCGGTGACTGTCCTGCGCGCCGAGTAGGACCAGCAGGACGGCGTCGGCGGGCGCGAGCAAGCGAGCCGATGGTAGAGGTCGAGCGTCCCACGCTTGATTCCTCTTCGAGTTTCGCGGGACACGTCGCAGAGCGAGAGCGCGGTCTGCTATAGAGCACAGCCGTGGCCGGTTGTGCTGCCCGCACGCTTGCTAGCCCCGTCAATTCGGCGTGGGTGGCTCGACTCGGATGATCTCGAGGCCCTTCGCCGGTATGCGTCGCGGTTCGAGCCGCAGCCCGAGTTGTTCCTCGAGTGCCATTCGCAGGGGTGGCTTCTCGGGGAGCGTCGCCTCCTCGCCAGGAAGGACGGGCGCCGGGGCGGCTTGCGACGACGGGTCGAAGGAGAGCTCGACGTCGTAGAGTCCCGTGAGGTTCGTCTCGTTGACCACGGGCGTGCCCACTGCCATACGCATCAACATGAGCAGCGCGTCCATCGTGACGCCCTGGCCCTGCATGTATCCGCCGGGCTGGCTGCGCAGGCCACACGGTCTCTCGGTGAACTGTTGCCGAAGCTGCTCCGGCGTCAGACGCTGGAAGGCCGCCGCCGCCGGTGGCTCCGGTTCGGCTGGACACTGGGCGCTGGATGGGCTCAACTGAGGCCCGAGCCGGCGATCCTCGCGATCGACCACCAGGGCGTGGCCATCGATCTCGACGTCGATTTCGCGAACGACCGCGCTGAACCGCTCCTCGAGCAGCGTGCGTATCATCAGGCGCTGGAGATCGGACAGCTCGCCGTAGGACAGCCCGGCGGCGTCCGCCTCGCTCATCGTCGCTTCGATGTCGTACCGCTCCGTCTCGATCCAGCTCGGCCCGTTCACGATCTCCCCGGCAGCGACGCGATAGGCCATCACGAGCAGCGACCTCACCGAGGTGTTCCTGGCGACGTACCGCCCGGGGAGGACCTGGCTCGACGCGCTCCTGTCGTTCGGATCGTGAGGGCGGATCGACGCGACCTCGAAGGCCGGCGAGGGCGTTGGCTCCTGGGCCAGGAGTCCGATCGAACACAGTGCAAGCGCCAGCCCGACCACGATGGTTCTCATGTGTCCACCTCCGACAGCCGAGCGTAGTGTCGCTGGACAGCCTGGCTGATGCAACCGCGAGTCGGGCAAGCTCAGCCGAGCGACCGGAGGCGGCCGTGCTACTGTCTGCGCGGAGGGCCCCGACATGACGAACCGACTCCGTCCTGGATCGGCCTGCTGGATCGCTGTCGGCGCCGCCCTCTTAGCCGCTGTTGCACAAGCGCAGAGCCGCGAATCGACAGAGATCGATCGGTTCCTGATTACCTACACAGCCGAGCTCCAACCGCAGGTCGAGGCGACCTTCTGTACGGCGTGACTCGGGCCTTCGCCTTCGACATTCTGCCGCCGGCCCTGCCTCTCGTGCTTCCGTGGATCCATGAAGGTCTTGGCGAGCATTATCGCGGCGAGTGGAGCGAGGCCGACGTGGCGCAACTCCGCAGGTTGATTGCCTCGGGCGCTGTGCGCGTGGGCGCTGCCCGCGAGTGGAGCGTTGACCGCGTCTACAGTGAGACGTTCGAACTGAGCCCCGCGGAGTTCGATCGCGCCTGTGAGGACTACATCCAGCAGCGCATCCTCGCGGCGTCCGCGCCTACGGAGCCGGCGTTCGACGTCGCATCGGTGAAGCCGAATCCCTCTGGTGACTTTGGCGTGAGCCTCCGCATCTCGCCAAGCGACTGGCGCCGAACTAACCGGCGACCCTCCACGCTCCTGCGTCGATTCTCGGTCGGCGTCCGACTGATCTCATCCACCACGACGACTTCTCTGGGCGTCGGTTCCCGCTCCAAGCCGCGTTGGTTGCAAGGGGGAGCTGCCTATCGACGGCTTCGACCTGACGCATCGTGAGTTCACCCTCTCCGACCTTCAGTGCGTAGGCGTGAACCTCGAATGCGGGTGGTGGTGCGTCTTGCGCGACCAGTGTCTGAGCATCGAGGGCCAGCACAGCCGCCAGGATTGCGGCGCAGGTCTTCATGCCTCTGGTTTTCTGTGGTCAGTTCGGTGCGGGTCGCTCGACGTGATCGATGACGAGCACTTGAGCATCCGTGCGTCGCTCCTGCAGCTTCAGGCCCAGTTGCTCCTGCACCGCCGTGAAAATCGATACCGCGTCGGACCCTGGTTGCGGATCCTGCGAAAACGAGACCTCCATGTCGAACAGCCCGGACAGGCCAGTGCCGTCAACGACGACCCGACCTACGTACGGCGTCAGGATCGTCGCAATTTCGGGCATCAGCTTGGCGCCGTAGCGGAACACGAATGTCTCGTCCGGCTGGACAAAGATGCTTCCGCGGCACGTAACACCCGCAAAGAATCTGCCGCGAGCCCGTGCCTCCTGCAGTGCTTGGTCGGCAGCAGCACAGTCAACGGTCGATGGGCGGAGCCCTGCGCCAAGGCGCTCGTCCCCGCGCGCAAGAACGAGCTCGTAGACCGATAGCTGGCGCGTCTCCGTGTGCGCCCGGAGGCCGAACCGATCTCTCAGCAGGGCCCTGATCCTCGCCAGGGTGCTGACGCCGTCGATTGGCGCACCGTCGGGAGGCGTCGCCAGGATATCGAAGCGTTCCGAACCGAGCCAGTTGGGCTCGTCGACGACCTGTGATTCATGAAGGTTGTAGGACGTCAGAATCAGGCGCTCGACCGTTGTGGCACGTGCGTCGAGCCGCCCGCTCGGTAGGAGACCAAACCGGTAGCGGGCGTCCAGTTCGCTCGGCCTCACTGACGCCACTTCGAAGGTCGGCAGTTCGGCTGGCTCCTGAGCGTAGAGCGCGACCAGAGGAACCACCAGCGCAGCAGCGAGTAGGTGGGGCTTCATGGAGACCATCCTCCGTCGGACCGTAGTGTCGCCGGAGGACGCAGGCTGCGCAACCAGGACAGAACCAGCTCAGCCGGAAGTCGCGCGCACCCATGCTAGTCCTCGCCGCTCAGGATCCCGAATCCGTGTGCGTTCCGCCAGGACGCCAATGACTTCAGTTGAGGCACGGTGACCTCCTCGTCAGGGGTTGGGTTCAGTCTCGCGGACCGACTCGGCCGGAACCGTCCGCAGCTCCGGTACCACACCGATCGCGACATTCGCCAGCATCCCGGCGATCTCCAACTCCCGCTGATTGACCAGGACGATGACGGTCAGATCATGACTCGGCCACCGGGCGAAACCGGCACGAAAGCCGCCTATCGTGCCCGTGTGCTGGATCATGGGCACGCCGGTTGGCTGGGGATAATCGGCCGGCCAGTCGACGAGCATCCAGCCAAGACCGTAGGGATAGCGCTCGCCGCTGTTCAAGGTCACCGACGTCCACATCTCGGCCTTCGATGACGCGTCCAGGACCTCGTTCGAGCGCAACGCCAGCTCCCACCTCGCCAGATCCAGGACCGTCGACAGAAACGCGCCGCTCGGCCGTACCGCCGGGAGGTCGGGCACATGCAGCAACCGATCGTCGACCCACTGGTAGCCGCTCGCACGGTGCGGGACGATGTCCAGCGTGGTCACCTGCGTGGCCGTCATGCCCAGAGGCTCGAATATGCGCTCGGTCATGAAGTCGGCCCATGGCATCCGGCTGACCGACCGGATGATGTCGGCGAGCACGAAGTAGCCGAGATTGGAGTACTCCCACCGCTCGCCAGGCGCGAACTCCAGCGGCAGCGAGTAGGCCGTGGCGATGACGTCGCGGTCGTCCTGAACCGTGAGGGGCTCGAAGCCTGGCGCCTCGCGCACGAGGCCCGACGTGTGCGTCAGCAGATGGCGAAGCGTGATGGCCTGCCACGCGTCCGGCGTCCCGTCGAGATGCCGGCCGACAGGGTCGTCCAGGTCGACGAGCCCGTCCTGCACGAGCAGCATGATCCCGGCCGCGATGAACTGTTTGCTCACCGATCCGATCTCGAACACGGTGTTGGTCTCGGCGGGAACGCCGTGCTCCAGATTCGCGAGGCCGTACGCCTCGGCCTTGATCACCTGACCGTCCTTGATCACGGCCACGGCGGCTCCGGGTGCGTGAAGGCGTCTGAGCGCCCGCTCGAAATACTCGTCGATGTCGTCGGCACGCGCGGTACCGACGGCAAGGAGCACGACCAGCGCGGCGCCGACGAGCACTCGTGGCTTCATGTGTTCACCTCGAGCCGCGTCGCCAGCGTGGTCTTGCCGGCGCCCGGCAGCCCGCACAGCAGATACAGCGTTGCCATGGCACTCTCCACGAGACGGTAGCACGGTGGCTCTCGTCCGCGCCTCTAGCTCAGCCGCGCGGAAGGCAGCGGGCTGTCCGGGACGAGTTTCGACCCTGGCTCATCAGCGCGGCCGCAACGACAGTGAACTTCGACCGCCGCGACGCCTCCGAGACCGCGACGTGATGGAGCATGAAGACAATGGACACGACGGGGCGAATCGAGGCGTACCCCATCCTTGCCCCAGTCAGCTGGGCCGCCTATTCCGCCTTGAGGGCTTCCACCGGATGGACTCTGGACGCCCGCCGGGCGGGAAGATAGCTCGCGACCAGGGCGGCGGCCACCAGAATCGTGGCGCCCGCCACGTATGTCGGAAGGTCGAGCGCCGTGATCCCGAACAACTGGGACTGGATCAAGCGCGTCAGCACCGTCGCCGCGCCGAGGCCGATCCCCACGCCGACGCCGGCCATCGCCAGCGCGTGCCCCACGAACATCCGCTGGAGAGCTCCCCGGGGCGCTCCCAGCGCCAGCCGGACGCCGATCTCCCTCCTGCGTTGCGCGACGGCATGACTCACCACGCCGTAGGTTCCGACGAGACCGAGCAGCAGCGCAAGCGTCCCGGCGATCAGAAGCAACGTCAGAGTCAGCGACGTTCGTGCGGTGGAACGCCGGTACATGTCGCCCAGGGTCTGGACATTCGCGAACGCAAGATTGGGATTTGCGGACCACGCCGTTTCGCGAAGATCCTCCACGAAGCCGGCGGTGCCGACCCGCTCACTGCGGACGACGAACGACGCGATGTTCATGCCGCCGAGCGGCAGACTGACGACGAGAGGAAACGCGACGACGTCCGGCGGAGGCTGACCGACGCCGTCGTGACGAACATCCGCCACCACACCGATGACCTCTCGCGGGATGTCGAACACGACAATACGTTTACCCACAGCCTCCCTGGCCGATCCCCAGTGCGAGCGGGCCAGATTCTCGGACACCAGCACAAGGCCACGACTGTCGTAGATGTCATTCCAGTCGAAGGCACGGCCCGCGATGAGCCGCGTCTGCATCGTCTCGAAGAAGGTCGGCGAGATGTACTGTGCTTCGACGTCAACATCCACCTCAATAGCCGTATCTTCGACCCGGATCGGGAGTCCTCGACCGTCGCCATCGAACGGGAGCCCATCGTTGAACGCCACGAACCCCGCGGACTCGACCCCTGAGACCGCCGATATCTGGTCCAGAATCGCATGCTGCATGCGGACCGTTGCGAGCGGATCCGGCGCGGCCCCCGTGACCGGGATCGTGATCTGGAACGTCTGCACGTCATCCGGCTCTCCAAAGCCGGGATCCACCTGCCGGAGAGCCTGGAAGCTCCGGATCATGAGTCCGCAACCGACCAGGAGGATGAGCGCCAGCGCCACCTGAGCCACCACCAGGACGTGCCGCGCACGATTTCCCTCTCGCGCGTCCGTCAACCGACCTCCACCACCGAACGCGGTGGGAACTTCCCACGCGAAATGCAGCGCGGGAATCATGGCGAACATGAGCGCCGCCAAGAGAGAGACACCCAATGTCACGAGCACGACTGCGGGATCGATGGTCACGGCCATGACCTGGGGAAGGATCGCCGTCGACCCGAAATCGCCGCGAAGAATCTCGCCGGAGCCGACCGAGCGGAGGAGGGGCAGGCTCGCATACGCAAGGCCGAGCCCCAGCGTCCCACCGGCAAGACCGAGTACCGTGCTTTCCACGAGTACGAGACGCGTCACGCGGCTCCAGCCCGCGCCCAGCGCGGCGCGGATCGCCAGTTCCGGTCGCCGTGTCCGTGTTCGGACCAGCAGCAGATTCGCGACATTCGCGCACGCGACCGCGAGGAGAAGACCGATCGTTCCCATCAGCGTCCAGAGCGTCTCATCCAGGTCACCGACCACACTCTCCTTCAAAGACCGGAGCCGAGGACCGAACTGGTGCTCATCCTCGAAGCCCCCGCCGAACTCCTCGGTCAACAGGGGAATCATGCGACGGACATCGGCATTCGCTTCGGCCAGAGTCACGCCCGGCTTCAAGCGGGCGATCCCGCGCCCGTCGAAGGACCCGAACGGGTTGACGGCGGAACGCTCCAACTGAAGTGGATAGAAGATCTCCGCGGGGTAGTCGAAAAACCGAAACGGCCGGGCAAGCACGCCGACCACCTGGCGTGAAACGCCGTCCACAACCATCGTGTGACCCAGCACGTCCGTGCCGGCGAAGTGACGCTGCCAGTATCCGTACGAAATGACGGCAGTGGGCGGACTGCCAGGAAGGTCGTCCTGCGCCGTGAAGCCCCGTCCGAGGAGCGCGTTGGCGCCCAGGATCGACAGGACCTCGTGGGTCACCTCGACGCTCTGGACCGACTCCGGATCTCCGACGCCCGTCACGGTCACCGGAGAGTCGTCCCAGTCCCAATGCCCGACAGCTTCGAACGTCTGGCTGTAGTCGCGATACCCGAAATAGATCGCGGGTGATGAAAACAGCGAGTCGGCCCCGAGGCCAGGCGCCTCGTGGACCAGTTCCACCAGGCGCTCCTCGTCCGGGTACGGCAACGGATCGAGAACAACGCCGTTGACGACGCTGAACATCGCGGTCGTGGCACCGATGCCGAGGGCCAGCGTGAGCACCGCCACGCACGTGAAGCCCGGATTCCGGGAGAGCGACCGTGTCGCGTACCGCAGGTCCTGCGCGAGGTCGTCCATCCATCGGAACGAGAAGAGATCGCGGCTCGTCTCCTGAATGGTCGTACGGTTGCCGAACTGACGCCTGGCGGCCAGTCGTGCCTGCTCGGCCGTCATGCCGACCCTGCGGTGCTCCTCCTCCAGCAACTCGAGATGGAAACGCAGTTCCCGATCGAGCTCCGCGTCCCGTGCCGGCTTCACGAGCCTCTGGAGCTTGAGCCACAGTCGGGTCAGCCAGGCTGGCATGGCTCACGCCTCCCGCAGAATCGTGGTCATGGCGTGCGCGATGGCCTCCCAGCGCCGGGTTTCATGGCGGCGCTGGCGCCGGCCCGCCGCCGTGAGCCGGTAGTAGCGCGCCCGGCGGTTGTTCTCGGTCACGCCCCACTCGGCCGTGATCCAGCCCTCGAGCTCGATGCGATGCAGGGCGGGATACAGCGAGCCTTCCTCGACCTTGAGGACGTCACGGGACAACTGCTGGATGCGCTTGGCAATCCAGAAGCCGTGGTTGGGACCTGGCTCGAGCACACGAAGGATGAGCAGCGGGAGCGTCCCTTGGAGGAGCTCACCGGCGCCGGGCTTTCCCATAGATGCTTGAGAGGACGCTACTCCTGGACGGCTCTCATGTCAAGCATCTATGGGAACGACGCTCCTCCCCGAGCGTCCGCTCCGAGGAATCAGCCAGTTCGCGTGAACAGGAAGGTGGCGGGGGTGTGTGGGACTCGAACCTAGGGTAGTGCCCAAGTCTGGCGAGCCGATCCTTCGCAAGCTTCTTCAGGAACCTCGTAGGACGTGCGTGCGGGAAGACCGGGGGGCATTGGACACCTTCCTTCCGTACACGCCCGGTGTCCGCACCTCTCGGGCAGGAAGTCAGGGTCTCTGACGACTGAACGTATGCGGGTGGGTTCGACCCTTGACGCGGACCGGTGGGCCGCCCGTATCGGCCGATGGCGATTGTAGCTGGAAGTGACGAGTGACTCCAGTTCAGCAAGTCCCGAGACGGGCCAGGCTGCAAAGGTGTCAACGTCCAAGTAACCCGAGAAAGATGCGTGGGTTCACGATGCGAACGCCCTTGTACGCTCCCAGCGCCAGCAGGTCCGGATCACCTGTGACGATGAGCGTGGCGCGTCCTTCCACCGCCGCTGCCAGGTACTTGTCATCGTCGGCGTCGGCGCTGACTCCGGTCACTTCGTGCTCGCCGGTCACCAGTTCCGCGAGGAGGACGATGTCCTCGAACCACAGCTGAGGATCGACAGTAGCCCGCACGTAGCGTCGGACCTTCGTGTATCCGAGCGCGCGCAAGGTCTCGTCCACGATTGGCGGCGACAGCACGACGCTGAACGCTCCGCGGAGGAATCGCTCGATGATTCGGCCTGGAGGCCCTTCGGGACGGATGATCGCGCTGACGTAGACGTTCGCGTCCAGCACGACTCGAAGCACGCGCTACTTCGTCCTGGATCGCGGCTTCCGGATGCGTTTGCGCGCCCAGGCTCGCGCCTCGAGTGACAGCTCGGTTGCCATCCTCTCGGTGAGACCACCGCTCTGCTGGTCGGCCATGAACTCCAGAGCCTGTCGACGCGCGAATCGTCGCATCTGTTCGAGCCGCTCGATGGGCACCAAAGCAGCAAGCGCTTTGCCCTTCCGTTCGATGACGAATTCGTCTCTCCGGAGCGCCACACGGTTCAGCAGATCGCCGATCCGCTGCCGCACGTCAACCGTCGAGACCGTCTCGGACATCACGCACCTCCAGCAACTATTCTAGTTGACACGGATGCATCAGACAACGCGACGAACCCGCCCGCCGGCAGCGCTCGACGGTTCTCCCGACGCACCCGTGTAGCTCGGTGCCCTTGCGAGGCCCACCTGAACGGGCTCTCCCGACCTGGCCGCGCCAAGGATGGAGCGGATTCACCGCTGCCGGGGTTTCGGGAAATTGGCGGGCCGTCTGGGACGAGTTTCGACCCTAGCTCGACCCGGCAGCGCGAGCGGCCATCGCCACCGCGGTCGTCACTCGCTGCGTAGCGCAGCGACCGGCGCGATTCCGAGCGCTCGCCTGGCGGGCAGGTATGTCGCAAGAGCGACAGACAGTCCCAGCACGGACACCGCGAACAGGAACGAGAGCGGATCCAGAGGAGACAAGCCGTTGAGCAGCCCCTGTAGCTCTCCGCCGAGGAGTGTGCTGGCAGCCACAGTCAGGATGACGGCGCCGATCGTACCCAACGTCACGCCCGTCATCGTCCATCCGAGAATCAGCCTGAGCACCTGCGTCGGCGCCGCACCGAGCGTCCGGCACACCCCGATTTCACGAAAGCGGGCGCTGATCGTGAAGGCGATCAGCCCGTGTATCCCGACGGCAGCCACGAGCACTGCCAGCGCGCCCAGAAAGGCCAGGACACCCAGTGCCACACGCAGCTCGCCGGTCGAGGCGCGCAGGCGATCGTCGAGCGACGCGACGGAGATGGACTGTCCTGGCGCGATTCCCTGCGCTGCGTCCGATGCCAGTTGCCGCACCGGCGCGCCTTCTCTCGCGCGCAGGACCACGAACGAGGTTCCCGACGCGCGCGGGGTGAGCAGCGTGTAGTACGTCGGCTCGTCGGGAATCCCCACGTCCCTCGTCTGAAGCGTCGGCGACACGCCGACCACCCGCAAGGGCCGCATCGTCTCGGTACCGCGCGAGGGGACGTAGAGCAGCCGGTCGAGCGCGGACCGATCCTCGCCCCAGAACCGCCGTGCGAGAGCCGAGTTGACCACAACGGCATCCGCCTCCCCGGGCAGGAAGGACCGCCCGGCGACGAGCGGTACGTCGAGCGTCTCGAAGTATCGCGCGTCCACGTCGTTGAAGTGCACGGCGGCGACCGGGACGTCGGGGCCAGGTGCGGCACGACTGTGTCCCGTCCCGGCAAACGGCGCCAGGGTGACGAGCGTCACGGCCCGCACACGTGAGTCGGAGGCGAGCACCGTGGCCAGTTGCCAACTGAAGTCACCCCGATCGCGGGGACGCGACCCTGTCGCCGCATCCCAGTTTGCGTCAGGCTGGATGACAAATAGGCCCGGATTCCGGGCGTCGTCGGGAGCCAGCAGGCGCCCGATATCCGGTCGCACGGGCAGGACTCGGAAATAATCTCCGGTGACCTTCGCCGCCCTGACGGGGCGCTCCTCGCCATCCCTGCGCCAGACCATGCGGTCGTGCTTCACGGCAGCCACACCGGCCAGCGTTCGAGTGGCGACGCGATACGCCTCGAATTCCGGATACGAGAAGCGGTCCACCTGCCCCTGAACGCGGCGATCGACGACCCCATCGAACCGCTGGCTGAGCCGCACGACGTCGCCTGCGGACGGCACGGTCAGGTCGCCCCACGCGATCGCCTGAAACACGGCCAGAACGGCGGTGGCCGCCCCGATGCCCAGGCCGAGCACGAGCACCGTCGATACGGAAGCCACGGAGCTCCGCTGGAGGGAGCGCGCCGCCATCCGGAAGTGCCTCAGTGTCGTCTCGATCACCGGCACGCCCCGGCGATCCTGGTACGCCGCCGAGATGGCCGACAGGCTTCCCAGGTCCGCCGCCGCTCGACGACGGGCCTCTTCGGCCAACATGCCCGCTTGCTCGTACTCGGCCGCCAGCAGCGACCGGTGCGTTTCCACCTCTTCGCGAATCTCCGCGTCGCTCCTGCCGGCCCCGACAAGGCCTGCCAGCCGCAGCAGCCAGGCGCGCACCCCCCTCATGACGTGGCCTTCGGTGCCAGGAACCGACCGACCATCTCGGCCGCGTCCAACCATGCGGCTTCCTCGCGACCGACCTGCCGTCGCCCGGCCCGCGTCAGCCGATAGAACCGCGCACGTCGGTTGTTTTCGGAGGTGCCCCACTCCGACGCGATGTAGCCCTCCTGTTCGAGCTTCAGCAGCGTCGGGTACAGCGTGCCGGGGTTCAGCACGACGCGATGGCCGCTCGTCTGCTCGATCCGCCGGGCCAGGCCGAATCCGTGCTGCGGGCCAAGCGCTTCGAGCGTCTTCAGCACCATCAGCGTCAGGGTGCCCTGCCAGATGTCCAGCCGCTCGCCGCCCTTTCGATCACTCATTTGGCGATCCCAAATAGCACACACAGCATGCCACTGTTCATTTGGGAATACAAGTGGAAGAGAAACACGAGCGTTGAGGGGCCGTCCCGCAAGGTTCTGGCTGCCTTGGCGGGTGTCTGAAGGACCCGTTAGCACGCTGGCTCAGCCGTTCTGAAGGCGCTCGACGTCGCGTGATTGCCTGGCCCGCACCTCTCGAACGTTCAGCGCTCGCCGGCTACTCCAACGCTCGTTGCAACGGCTGCGGACCGCGCCTCAAACGTGGGTGCGCTCCGAACCAGCCACTCCAGATCGCGCTGCCAGAGCCGCCGCTCCGCCGCCTCGCGCTCGAACAGGGCACCAGTCTTGACCAGGACGAGCGTGAACGGACGGCCGGTGCGTCGCGTGACGTGGGTCACCGGCAGGTTATGGGAGTCGATCACCTGATGAACGTGAGCGCGCCGGTCCTTGGCGAGCGGCCACTCGAGCCGCACCTGATCACGCGCGCCGACGAACCGGGCCAGCGTCGCACACAGGCGGCAGCGACACCGGATTGGCGCGGAAATCGACCAATCGTCCTCCTCGCGGGCTGGTATCCCTAATCGGGTCGTGAGCGCCTGTGTGGAATGGCGGTGCAACGTCGCCAGACCGAGGCCGGGCAACTCCTCGCGTGCCCGCGTCTCGTGCGCCGTCCGCAGCAGGTGGACCAAGCCGCGAATGGGATAGTCGGTCTCCAGAGACGTCAAGAAGCGCGTCATGTCGGTGTGCAGCTCGGGGTGGTTCGAGATTCGGCTGCCCTCGAGCAGCCCGAGAATCGGCTTGCTCGTGCGGGAAAGGGCTTCGAGCGCGAGCTGCGGATGGGGTTCCTCGCGAAGCTGCCTCACATGCGCCACCACGCGCGCCCACTCGTTCGTGACGAGCCACCTGGCCAGTTCGAATCCCTGAGCCGATCCACCGTCACACAGGCCCCGGCAAATGCCCGGCAGCGCCGTCACCCACGCCGCATCGGGCTCCCCTGCAGCGCGCCGTTTCTCCGCAGCCCACCCACCGAGCATCGACATGCACCACATGAGGCCGTAACGATCAGCGAGCGGGATCAGCCGTGACGCCGCGCTCGGCGTCAAGCGCTGCAGGGTGAACGGTTCGAGGAGCGAGGCGGCCAGTTCCGGATTGCCCAAGCCACCGGCCACGCCAAGCGTCCGCGCGAGAAAGTCGCCGCGCTTCTCGTTGGGGGCCACCCGGCTCCAGAACGGCCCGAGCTGGCTGGCCATCCCTCTGGCCTTGTCGATCTCGCGAGCCTTGAGGGCCGTCGCCAGCTCGCCGATAGCCCAACCTGGAGCGGCCTTGGCGCGGATCACGAACGTTCGCGCACGCGGCCACAGCACGACGGCCGCCCGGTGGTACCAGCGGTCGACGGTGTTCCCCCAGTTGCCCATGTACCCTTCGTGCTCCGACGCGAAGGGCTCGAGCTCCACCGAGGGCTTCGTGTAGCACACCTCGTCGCGATCGACGGCGCCGGCGATTGCCTCGAGTCGCTCCTCTGATCCGGTCCGGTGGCGCAGCTCGATGTCGGAGTCCAGCAGCTCGATGAGGGCCGGCGTCTCGGAGCTGCTAGCGTCCTCGCCAGCATCCTCGTCGTAGTCCCAGCGCCAGCGGCCGCGACGCCCGTACCCGAAATCCTCGTCCTCACACGACCAGCTTTCATGCACGTCGGCAAGGGCGAGGACGATTTCGCAATCCAGCTGACGGGCAGCCTCACGCAGCGTCGCCGCCCGGGACGCGTCGGCGTTCTTGAGGCGACTCCAAGCGAGACTCCTTCGCGTGTACTCGTGGTCCAGCAGGTACACGAGCCGATCCGGCGACTCTCGGCGCGGCTCGTGTGCCCAGCGGGGAGGGAGCGGAGTCTCGAAGAACCGCTGGACAGTCTGGGTCAGCGCGTCCAGCTGGCCTGTGGCCGGCTTGGTCGTCCTCGACGTATCGCCCTCAACCATGAGGTTGTACGTGAGCGCGACGCGATAGCCGGCTGTCACCGGGCGTACTTGATGGTGGCAGTCAGCATAGAAGGCAATGAACGTCAGCTTTCCGCCGGCTGCCCGACAGGTGAGCCGCTCGTCGTGGTGCTCGACCACCATCGCTCCACCCGTGAAGGCGGATGGCAGGATCACGACCACGGTGCCGATCATCTCGTCGCCCTTCTCGGAGTCCTGGTGAGTGACGAAGAACTGGCCGGGCCCGTAGACGAGCATGTTGTGGAGTTCTGCCCTGAGGCGGGCGCCCTCGGGCAACCCAAGGTCGCCCCGAATCCGATCGAGCATCGGCCGGAACGTCTTCTTCCATTTCCGCTCGTCGATCCTGATGCGGGTCTTCGGGATTTCGAAGGTGTTTCGGACGCGTGGGTCGAGCCGCGTCTGGTCCTTCAAGCCGTACCGAGCCGGACGTGCAGCCGCGCATAGTCGCCGCGCTGCGGCCGTCGAGATGGGCCAGGTGATTCCGCCCACGTCCTTCACCTCGAGGTGCAGGTCGTCCGCAGAGGTAGTCCGGCGCGCCGCGAACGAGCCGGAGGCTTTGATACTCGTGAGCAGCTCGCTGATGTCGTGTAACGTGCTCATCGGGTCGCGCCTTTCCCGGCGCTCAACGGCCGAGACGCTTCACCGCTTCCGCCGGCGTGACGATGGGAACGTCTTCATAGTGTTCGAGCTTCAGCAGGTGTGGGTCTCCGGAAACCACGAGATCGGCCTTGGCGAAGACCGCGCACGCGAGCACCGCGTCGTCGTCGGGGTCGTCGATGATTGCGGGCGGAATGATCGCAGGAACGACCACCGTGGCCAAGGCTGCATAGCCCTCGAAGACTTGAGTCGCACTCAGCCCGCGGACGTGAAGGTGCTTGGTGAACTTCTCGCGGCCGAGCACGCCGTGCAACTCGGCGAGAAGAGGAGCAGTGGTGTAGAGGGTCAGGGATCCGGCTTGTGCGGCGTTGATCAGCTTTCCGGGGTTGCCGTGCCAGAGGAGGCCAGAGACCGCCACGTTGGTATCAAGGACGAGCCGCACGACGGACGTCTGCGCGGTAGGCGTCGATCTCGGCCTGGATCTCCTCGGGCGTCATCGGCGGGAGGGGGTTGGCCGCGAGCACTTGGCGCGCCTGTGCAAGGCTCTCAACACGTTTGGCGAGCAGCGCCTCACGCACCATCCGTTCGAGTACGTCCGGCTCGAGCAGACCCGCCTGCTGCGCCTGCTTGGCAAGTATGTCGGGTAGTTCGATCTGGAGGTTGAGTCGCGTCATAGCTGGCGCCCGTGGACAGTCCCTTCGCCTAATACCGAGCATAACACCGAAGCTTCCGGACGACATTCGCGCAGTCGACAACGGAGCGACGGTCCTGGGCAGGACGCTTGGTAAGATCCGCCGTGCGTGCGGAAACGGTACTCGACGTCAACCCTCATTGACTCGGCAACCTGCGTCCCCTGGCTGGCGGCTCGGGGCCCGCTGGCCTACACGCCCGAGAACCCACCTGCGAGAGACTATTTCTTCCAGTACAGCTGGATCTTGCCCGAGATCCTCAATGTCAAGGTTCAGAAGCGGCGCCACCATTATTTCGGCACTCCGATTCGGGATTATGCCAAACCGCTGTTTGAGTTCTGGATGCACGCGAGAAGGCGCGAAGTCGATCGGGTGTATTTGTCGTTGGGATCCTCTGGCTCGCGCGCCCGTATCCTGCGAACCTGGTGACTGTCCCAGCCTGTTTCGAGTGCCATCGCAGGTTCCAGCGAGACGACGAATACACGCGGACCGTCGTCGCCCTCGACGTGAGGGCCCAGACGAACGGCGCCGCGGTCTCGAAGCTCCCCGAAGTCTTCAGATCGCTGCTCCGGCCCGAGGCCGTTGGGTTCAGGGCATCGGTCACCTGATACTCCACCACCCGCGGCGCACATCTGGCGCCCACGAGTCGCGGCAAGCGGCAGGGTGCGGGCGAGATATACGCTCGGGGCGCACCGAGAAGCTCCAATCGCGCCGGCATGCGTCGTACCTGCGAGAACTGCCGCGTGACGCCAGCGTCAATGGCCTGACGCGCTGCCATCTCTCCTCTTTTAGCCCAGAAACCGACGGGCTATCAGGGATGAAGTGAGTGGGGCCCAGTCGGGCGCGAATCGACCCGAGTCGTGGAGACATTTGGAGACGGTTTGACGGGATCCAATCCCGCGGGCTTCGGAGCAGGCTGGCCCGGACGGTCGCAGGCACGTCGATCGGGACGAAGCGGTCGGCCGAGAACAGGTAGTCCTCGCCGCTCTCGTCGATCACCCGGAGGTCACCATCTTGCTCGGCCTCTTCGTCGGGTAGCACGGTGTAGATCTTGTTCCGTTCGAGCGACGCCTCGTAGCCCCTGTTCCGAACGCACACGGCGAACCGACGCGGCTTCGCACCCGGCTTGCGCGAGCCAGTCGATGTACGTCTTGCGCCTGAGCTCCTTCCTGCCGATGCCATGTGCCTCGTGATCTCAGGCCGTGATCCGCACGTTCTCGTGCAGGAACTCAGGCGCGAAGTCGGCGCCGTTGGCCCATGTCAGCGTGTGGAACTCCGGGTGAATCTGGAACTGACGAAAGGTGCCCGGATCGCGAAGCGGCTCGAACACCGGCCCTTCCAGCGCGGATGCCAGGTCGATCTCGCCCGCGGTGCCGTCCCGAAAGCGAAGCCACACGACGTGACCGCCGATATAGCGGGCCTCGACAACGTGGTAGTCCATAGCCTTCACTCCAACGGGGCAATCCGCTTCAGGGGCCGGCCCTGCCTGGCCAACTGCCAGTCCTCGAGCAATTCTGCCCTGTGGAGATTCATCCACTCAAGCACGAGCTTCAGCGCTCTGGGCGGAAATTGCCCATGGACCGTCCCGGCCTCGACTTCGACCGAGATCTCGTAGTCCCCGTACACCGCGTGGAAATGCGGCACTCCGTGCTCTCGATAGAACATGCCGACTACGATGCCGAGGAAACGGGACAGTTCAGGCATTTCGATTCATCCCGCCTGCCAGCAGGAAACGTCCTTCGACAGCACGAATGCCACCCTGGCTGACGACGCGGGCTATCATTCAACACGCCGATGAAGATGCACAACCCACCCCATCCCGGCGAGGTCCTTCGCGAGCTCTGCCTGAAGCCCCTTGACCTGAGCGTCACCGACGCGGCCCGATCCCTTGGCGTGAGCCGCAAGACGCTGTCGAGCATCCTCAACGGCCGCGCCGGCATCAGGCCGGAGATGGCCGTTCGGCTGTCGCTCGCCTTCGGCACCACCGCCGAGAGCTGGATGAACCAGCAGGTCCAGTACGATCTCTGGCACGTCGAGCGCCGCCGCAAGAGTCTGCGCGTCGCGACGCTCTCGGCTGACGAAGACCACGCCCCGTGCCCGGAAGTCATCGAGGACGCGCCCCAGGCAGTCGGCGGCACGGGCGTTGGCGTGAAGCAGGAGGATAGGGCCGGCGGGTGTCCGCGCGCCTGACCGCGCGTCCCGAACTGCGGCGCGGGCCAGAGAATATCGTGGCCCGGCCTGCCCCGCGAGCCCGCCTAGTCCGCGAGAGTGGCTACCTTTGTCGGCTCGACGTGCGCCTTCTTCGGCCCCGTCCAGCCGTGATCCCTGTTTCCACGGGCCGTCTCGATCGGCGCGATCTTGGCACCTCCCCTGCATCGAGCTCCGCTACGGGGTCCGCCAACTGACCCAGCACCCCGGCTCCTCGGCCGTGGCGGTGCTGACGCTGGCACTCGGCATCGGCGTCTCGACCGCGCTCTTCTCCGTCATCGACGCGGCGATGCTGCATCCGCTGCCCTACCGGCAGCCTGAGCAGTTGGTCACCATCAACGTCGAGATTCCCCAGCCGGACGGGCGCATCAGTCAACCGACCGTCTCCATGGAGGACGTGCGCACCTGGCAGCAGTCGACGGACCTGTTCACCGTCGTGGCCGGCGCCGGGAGCGCGTTTCGCGGGCGCATCGCTGACGGCCCAGAACCCGAGCGCCTCCAGGTGGCGCACTACACCGAGGACTACCTGTCGATGCACGGCGTGGCGCCGATCCTCGGTCGCGACTTCGTGCGCGCGGACACCGAACCGGACGCGCCGCTCGTGGCGTTGCTCGGGTACGGCTACTGGCAGCGACGCTTCGGCGGCCGGGATGACGTCGTGGGTGAGACCCTCCGCCTTGATGACGACCTGGCCACCATCGTGGGTGTCTTGCCTGCTTCGTTCGACGCCACGACGCCCGTGGCGACCCCGCTGCAGGTTCCTCTCGCCGATTACCCGCGCCGGGGCACCGGTCGGGTCTCGGCCTACGCCCGTCTTCGGCCGGGCGTGACCGTGGAGCAGGCGTCGGCACTGCTCTCGACTCGCATGCCCCAGGACGCAGGAAACGACGGTGCCGGTGCGGTGGGTGTGCGCGTCGAGTCCCGGCTCGAGCGTCTGGTATCCCGCTATCGCTCGACGGTCAACGTGCTCGCCGGTGCCGTCGCGCTGATCCTGGGTATCGCCGTTGTGAACGTGGCCGGGCTGTTGCTCGCCCGCGGGGCTGCCAGGCAGGCCGAACTGGGCGTGCGCGCCTCGCTCGGCGCGACGCGTGGGCGATTGGTGCGACAGCTCCTCACCGAGAGTGCCTCGCTCGCGCTCCCGGCGGCCGTCATCGGCGTCCTGCTTGCGTGGCTGACGTTGAACGTCATCGTGGCGAGCCTGCCGCTCCGGATGCCGGCCGATGCCGCCGTCGGGCTCAACCTGACCGTGCTCGGCCTGACGACCGCCCTCCTCGTGCCGACGACGCTCCTGTTCGGTCTGGTGCCGGCGCTCCACCTCTCGCGCGTGCAGATCGGGGCCACGATGGCCCGCGGGAGCCGGCAGGTGGGTGCCTCGCTCTCACGGAGAGGGAGCCAGGTGCTGATTGCGGCGGAAGTGGCGTTGGCCGTGGTCTTGACCGCTGGCGCGGGCCTGATGATTCGCAGCTTCGTCCGCATGTCGGCCGTGCCACTGGGCTTCAACGCCGACGGCCTCGTGACGATGCAGGTGCTTCCGTTGGCGCGGGACCCGCTGGCCCACAAGAACTACTACTGGGCGCTGCAGCAACAACTGCAGGCCACGCCGGGCATCGTCTCGGTCGGCATCGTAGACAACTTCCCGCTCGCCGGCGGCGGGTCGTACACCAGCGTCCGAAGCACCGGCGACATGACAGGCGCCACCGTCTTCGGCATGACGCCTGGATACCTGGAAACCATTGGCGCCACACTCCGCGTGGGCCGCTTCCCCACCGACGCGGAATACGCCTCCGGGTTTCGCGGCGTCGTCGTGAACGAGTCCGCCGCGGGGGCCCTCTTTCCGGACCGACCGGCTGTTGGCGGACAGATCACACCTGCTGGGGACGACACGGAGCCATGGACCGTGATGGGCGTGATCGCGGATCTCCGGCACGGTGGTCCACTGGCGGACGTGTCGGGCATGCGGGGCCTGCAAGTCTTCTTTCCGCTGACGCCCACCGAGTTCGACTTGAACGCCGCGATGACCGTCGTGGTCCGTCCCTCGTCGCGCGCGCCCGGGCTGGCGCAGCGACTGCGGCAGACGGCGCAGGACGTCGACCCTCGCGTGCTCGTCGAACGGATCCGCACGGCGGACGAACGGTTCGGCATGGCGGTGATCACACCGCAGCGCCGGCTGGTGTTGCTGACGCTGCTCGGCGGTCTGGGCCTGACGCTCGCGCTGGTCGGCGTCTTCGGGATGACGGCGTACGCCGTGGCAAGGCGCACGTCCGAGGTCGGTGTGCGGATGGCGTTTGGTGCCCGACCGCGCCAGATCGTTGCGAGCGTCCTGCGCGACGCGGCCGTGCCGATCGGCGTCGGTGCGCTCGCAGGTGTGGGCGGCGCCCTGATGGCGACGCGGGCGATCGAGAGCTTCCTGTTTCAGACCGCCCCGACGGACCCGGTGACGCTCGCGGCCGTCGCCGGCACGTTGGCCGTCACCGGCGGCCTGGCGGCATTGGTCCCGTCGCTACGAGCCGCCAGGATCGACCCAGCTCTCACGCTCAAGGCCGAGTAGCGCCAGGACCAGACCGGGCTCTGTCCGGTCAATGGGACCTTGATCTGGCGCGAACGCCCGAGATCTCCCGGGTATCGGATGGATTCGACAGCCCCCGCTGGCCACAGCCGGTAGCGGCGCGGAGACATGCTGGAGACGAGCGACGATGTGCGTTGGTGGTTGCGGGTGGACGGGACTCGAACCTGATTTCACCTCGTCGTTGTAACTACTTGATAGCGTGCGAGTTGTGGTCGCAACGCGTTGAGAGTTCGAAGGTTGAAGTCCTGAATCGAGTCCGCGCGATTCCCGGAGAGTCCCCGCGAATCGACCCGGGTCGTGGAGACATTCTGGAGACGGTTTGACGGGATCTTGTCCCGCGGGCCACACGTCGTCACTGTCTCCACAACGCGCGGTAGCCGCGACGCGACGACGTCAGTGCCGCGCCGGCTCCATTCGCTGGTTGGACCGCGCGGCTTGGGCCGCCTCGTACAACGTCTCCGGCGCGATGTCCGCGCCGTTCGGCCAGACGACGGTGCCGCCGTCGAGGAAGAACTCTCGGAAGTAGACAACGTCCTTGATCGGCTCGAACACCGGTCCGCTGAGCCACCCCTCGAAGTCGACGCTCGCAGCGGTTCCGTCGTTGAAGGTCAGGCGTATGCGGAACGCCTGTTCGTACTCCGCACGAACCACGTGTGGCAGAAAGACCACGGCCAACTCTTCAGCCCCGCGAACTCTTGAGCAGGCTGGCCCGGACGGCCGCGGGCACTTCAATCGTGACGAAGCGGTCGGCCGAGAACAGGTGGTCCTCGCCGCTCTCGTCGATCACCCGGACGTCGCCATCCTGCTCGGCGTCTTCCTCGGGCAGCACGGTGTAGATCTTGTTCCGCTCGAGCGACGCTTCGCAACCCTTGTTCTCGACGCACACGGCAAACCGGTGCCGCTTCGCCCCTGATCGCGTGCTTGCCTCTGTAGTACGCCTCATAGTGGAGGTGGGTGGCGGTCAGTGAAACGGGACCTCGAGAATCCGGTTCGTCCAATCCGCCGAGTCCGAGGCGGCCCAGACCAGGACGAGCTCTTCGATTGCGTCCGCGAGCGGCGTACGCTGCTTGACCAGAAGCACTCCGGGGCTCGAGCCTCCTCCTGCGAGGAACTCCCCGAAGTGCGTCGGCATCGTGTGGAAATCATGGGTCACGAGAATCCGACCCTGCCTGGCCGCCAGTGCGAGCACGTCGGCATCGCTGAGACTCTCGAGATGGG
>Ga0302046_10000883_pt1 | contig 28675 bp, 19 predicted proteins | sample RVTome_11_FD_200261 | JGI IMG/M metagenome (GOLD analysis project Ga0302046, IMG submission 200261) | Soil microbial communities from uranium-contaminated site in the Upper Colorado River Basin, Wyoming, United States - RVT147D111 (version 2) ...
GGCAGCGGCGGAGAAACTCTCCCTTGCGAGCGCTGGCAAGTCGGTTTTTGATCCGATACGCTGGCCAAACGCAGCGGGAGGTGGCGGCGCTGTTGGGGACGAGCACAGGCGGCGCGATCAGCGCACACATGGCGCGTCTGCCAGCACGTCTCAAAGGGGATCCGCGGCTGGCTCGAAAGGTTCGGCAGATCGAGCGCCGGTTGGAGAAACGGCGTGAGGTCGCTGCCGGGGAATGGAACGCGCCGGATCCAGTCAAATCAGGCCGCTAACTGTTAATTCGAGGGCTGACCCTATTAACCTCTGGCCACTCTGAGTCCTTGGGAGACCCTGATGGAGAGGTAAGCCAGAAGCCGGAAAACGCTGCAAGCAAAGGTGAGTGTCTCGCTGTGACCGGGAGTGTCCCGGCAAGTCCGTCCAGCGAAGGATGGTGCCCACGACAGGACTTGAACCTGTACGGTTTTACCCACTAGAACCTGAATCTAGCGCGTCTGCCAATTCCGCCACGTGGGCCCACGAAGCAGGGGCACATACCTGCAGCAGACCACCAGGATTGTCAAACTATTTTGCCCACCGACCGACGTGGACCTCTATGGCTGCTGACAACGTCCGCAAGTCGAGGCGTTGTCGCCGTAGGACCTGCCGGTTTCATCTTACTCTTACGCTTGATCCTACTCTGCAGAGGTGAGTAGGAGTAAGGAGCAAGAGCAAGAGCAAGAGCAAGAACCTGCGACACAGGGCCCGTGCCGACTTTGTCAAGGGCCTTGCTTGGACCACGTGATGGGAGGTGGGTGGCGTCCATGCTCTTGGCCACTGCAGATGGAGGACTGGGACAAGCGCATGGGCATGAATAGGCGCAGGAAGTGCCCATCGACCACGTGACCGATCCCGCGCAGTGGGACTCGGCCCACGGCCTGGTTCGAAAGCACGTTTTCTTTTCACCACGGATTTCACAGATGACACGGATTAAAACGAAGCTTCATGATCATGTGATCGCGTCATCGCGACCACAGTGGAGCTGACCGGGGGGGCGGGCGGCGGCGTGGTCGTGGACGCCGTGTCCACCAACGCGGCCTCTGGCACGTTCACCAGCATCTCCATCCCTCACACCACGGGCGCCGGGGCTGACCGCCTCATGCTCGTGGGCGTCGCCTATGAGGACGAAGCCCCCCAGACCCTTTCCATCAATGGAATGAACTATGGCGGCAATCCGCTCAGTCCGATCGGGGCGGACATCGTCGGGGAGGTTGTGGTTTACATCTATGCCATGCTCAATCCCCCGTCCGGCACAGGGACGGTGCAGGTGAGCGTCAGCAATGCCGGAGCCACCGACGGCATGGTGGTCGGCGTGATGACCTTCACCGGTGTGAATCAAATCACGCCCCTGGGGCCGTTCGAGTCCTCCACCCGCACTTCGGGTGCCGCACAACTGACCATCGCGTCTGCTCCAGGCGAGCTGGTCTTCAGTGTCCTTGGATTGGACAACGGCAACACCGTGAACGGTGTAGGCGCCTCCCAGACAATGCGATGGGTCCGATCCGAAGCTGGCACCGTTTCAGGCGGTGGCAGCACGGTGCACGGCGCGGCCAGCGTGGATCTGTTCTGGAACGTCGCATCCGCCCCTTCGGTCCTGGCCGCCGTATCCATCAAGCCCGCCGTCATCGGCACACCTTCGGCCACCTTTGTCCAGACGCCCGCGCTCTGCGAGCCTCTCAGCCTGCCCGACGGCGGCCAGGTCACCATCACCAACTACATCTCCAACCTCAGCGGCAGCATGCCCGCCACGGCCAACGTCACCGCCCGCCTCTACCACGGCGCCACGCTCTTCTTCGAGGACACCACCGCCGCCTACAACGGCAGTGCCGGAACCCTCGTCTGGTCGGAGGCCCTGTCCGGTCCGGTGTCCATCCCGGCGGGCGAAGCGGTGTCTTTCGAGATCGTCAACAACCAGGTCGGCGTCTCGTTCCAGGTCGATTTCGACAGTGCCACGCGGCCCTCCAAGGTGAGCCTCCCCACGACCACCGTGATCGAGGTCGCCAGCCTGGGCGTGTTTGACGCGCCGTATCCCGGGGGCAACCTGGTCTCCTCCCCCACAGCCGGCTCCACTCTCTACATTCGGACACTCGTGCGTGATCCGTTCGGATCCTACGACATCACCGACGTGGACTTGGTCATCGACGGCCCGGGCACCGGAGCCGACGCCAGCGCCACCCTCGATGCGGGATATATCGTGGACGACGACGGATGCGCGCGGGTCTATGAGGCCGTCTGGTCAACCGGGCCCGTGGTGGGTTCCTTCGCCGTCACGGTGCAGGCCAACGAGGGGACCGAAGGCATCTTTGATGTCGCCGCCACGTCGGTGTTGCTGGTCTTCCAGGATCTGGGCACCCCGAGCATGACGCAGTTCACCGCCGGGAACAACGGAACCACCACCAACCAGTTCGGCCCCAACCAACTAGTGTGCGTGCGGGTGGTTGATCCCGACCAGAACACCAACAACGCAGCCGCCGACACCGTGACCGTCTCCGTGGACAGCAACAGCGGGGATTCCGAGACCCTGGTGCTCACCGAGACCGGCCCCGACACCGGGGTCTTCACGGCTTGCCTCCCCGCCAGCACCTCCGCAGGGACCGGCGCGGACAACGGCACTCTGCTGGCTCCGGCCGGTTCGGTGCTGACAGCAACCTATACCGATCCGGTCGATCCCCTCGACGAAACATCCGCCACCGCCTCCGTTGCACAGCCGCCCGGACTTGCCTCCCTTTCCGCGGGCAAAACGCTTGTTGCCCCCTCCGATGGCCAGGCGGGCATTGGCGAGTCGGTCACGTTTGCCTTGCAGTTGGTGAACAACGGGAGCCTGACCCTGACGAATGTCACGCTCACGGACACCTTCCCCGCTGCAAATCTGGCCTATGTCTCCGCAAGCGTGCCGCCCGACGCGTCGGGGGCGGGCTCTCTGACCTGGAACGGCTTGGGCCCGCTCGCCCCGGGTCAAAGCGTGGCCGTATCGGTGAACTTTACGGCTCTGGCGGTCGCCTCACCTGCCCTGAACAGTGCCCAGGGCGCGGCGGACGGGATCGTCACGAACAACGCCTCTGCCGGCGTGATCATCACCCGGAGCGCCCTCACTATCACCAAGTCTCTCCTGGTCCCGGCCGCCGGGCCTGTGGATATCGGCAGCAACGTCACCTTCCGCGTCGTGGTGGAAAACACCGGCACGACCGCCATTGAATCACTGCCGTTCGAGGACCAGTTCAGCGCCGGCTGCTTCCAGTTCATCTCCGCCTCTGTCAATCCCGACGGCGCGGGGGCGGGGAGCCTGCTCTGGACGGATCTCACGGGGGCAGGAGCGCTGGCCCCGGCCGGTTCCTACACCATCGATGTCACGCTCCAGGTGACCGGCGGTTGCGACCCCGCAGGCAACACCGCGCGGGCCGACTATGCGGTGGATGCAAACGGGGACCCCGTGCCGCCTGCGGTCGGCACCGCCACCGTTACCACGCTTAGTGCCCGATTCTCCGGCACGGTCTATGACGACATGGATCAAAGCGGCACGTTGACCGCCGGCGACACGGGATTGCCGGGCGTCACGATGCGTCTCTTCACCGATCCCAATGGCGACGGCGACCCCGGCGACGGCATGCTCGTGCGGCAATCCACCACCCTCGCGGGCGGCAGTTATGAATTCCTCGGTCTGGCAAGTGGAGACTATGTGGTGGTCGAAGCCGACCTCCCCGGCTACGCCAGCAGCTCTCCTGTTAACAATCTCATCGCCACCAATTTCACACTGTTCACCACAGTCTCGGACCTGAACTTCTTCGACTTCCAGCCCAGCCCGACCAACTACGCCAGTGCGTCCGGAACGGTCTGGCAGGACACCAACTCCAATGGCGTGTTCGACCTCGGCGAGCCCGGGTTGGCGAACGTAACCGTGGATCTCATCCAGGACCTCAACACCAACGGGCTTGTCAATGCCGGCGAACCGGTGGTGGCATCCACCCTCACCGCCACCAACGGCACCTACTCCTTTGCCGCCATCATCCCCGGCGCCTACGTGATCCGGGATACCGACCTGTTCGGCTGGTTGAGCACAGGAGATTCCTCCGGCGCCGACGACGACCAGATCGGGCTCCTGTTGGCCCCAGGCGAAATCTCCAGCGAAAATGATTTTCTGAACTTCTTCGCCGGCAACAATCCCGGCAACGATCCTCCCATCGCCGTCAATGATGTCGCCAACACCCCGGAAGACACCCAGGTCTCCATCCCGGTCCTGGTCAATGACAGCGACCCAGACGGTGATCCCCTCACCCTCATCACAGTCACCACCACCAACGGCGTGGCCAGCGTCTCGGGCGCCAACGTCCTCTTTACCCCCGGCCTGAACTACGTCGAACGGTGGTCGTGGGTTACACCATCAGCGACGGCTTCACCAACGCCATGGCCACGATCACGGTGTCGGTGGGGGCGATGGCGGATGTCATCGTCTTGAAATCCGGCCCGGCCTCAGTCATGCAGGGCACGGATGCCACCTTCACTATCACGGTGACCAACGCCGGTCCCTCGGCGGCGGTGGATCTGATGGTGGTGGATGCTCTTCCCGCCAACCTGACATTCGTCAGCGCGACAGGCGGAGCAACGCACCTGGCCGGCACGGTGACCTGGCCGGTGATTGCCTTCCTGGCCGAAGGGGCCTCGACAAGCCTGGTGCTGGTGGACCATACGCCGGTCACCGGCCTGTTCACGAATGTGCCCGCGGCGCTGTCAACGACGCCGGATCCGGACCTATCCAACAACATCGGAACCTCGCTGCTATCCCAGGCCGTTCTCTCGGTGGGAACGCCCCAGTTCGGCACCTTGGCCGGCCCCATCGTGTTCAATCCCCAGAACGGATTGATGGAGCAGTTGGTGACCGTGACCAACACCGGCACGGCGACCGTGGCCGCCTTCCGTGTTCTGGTGCAGGGCCTGCGCCAGGGTGTGACGCTTTTCAATGCCAGCGGGTCGAGTGCCGGTACGCCCTATGTGCAGGTGAACTCGCCCCTTGATCCGGGCAACACGTTCACGTTGCGCCTGGAGTTCTTCGTCCCCGACCGTCTGCCATTCACTGATACCCTCGTGGTGGAAGCGACCCTGCCCCAGGGCGGCACCGTGGGTGGGGGCGGCGTTGTGATTGATCTCAGCTTCCTGGACAACCGCATTCCCGGAGAGCCGCGGTTTGTCATCGAGTTCACCTCCATCCCGGGACGCACCTACACCGTGATCTACAGCGATGACGGCATGGCGACATGGAAGGTGGCCACCCCCTCGATTGTGGCGGGGTCCACTCGAACCCAGTGGTACGACGACGGACCAACCAAGACCGACAGCAAACCGCTCTCGCTCAACAGCCGCTTCTACCGGGTGTTCCTGGCGCCCGCGGCGCCGTGACCTTGAAAAGGATTTCATGAACACATCGCGCCATCCAAGACGACCTGCCAATGAACCGCTGTTGAGCCAGGACTGGCTAAAGCCAGGACGACGAACGTGGCGGTCCGCGCTTGTAGTCCTGGCTTCAGCCAGTCTGGACGTGACCAGGATCAGGAGTCTGTGGCGTCACCGAGGCTCGGCGTTTCCGGCTCCCCGTGAAACGGAGAATCTCCCGCAAAGACGCGAAGGCGCCAAGGCTGGGAGGGGGCTTCTTGACCCCCCCTTGGCGGCTTGGCGTCTTTGCGGGAGAAAAAGGTCCTTCTTGGGGCTCGCGCTGACTCTGGCAGGATTCAGCCTGGCACCCGAATCCCACGCCGCGGATTGGAACGTCACCAACCACGTGTCCGTGTCCGCCCGGATCGGTTTCAATCTCTCCGCCAGCTTCAAGGGCATGGGAGGCGCTGCGGGCGGGGCTTCCTCCCGTCCGACGCCTGATGGATCCCCCTACAACTATGACGATGGCTATGTGCTGACCGACATCAGCGGCAACGCCGGCGGCTTGACCTGGAACTGGGGCTATGACGACAGCGCCAGCCAGGTGTCGGGAAACTCGATCCTGCTCCATCGCACCAGTTCAACCTCGGGCTCCACCGAGGGAGACATGGACGGATCGGATCCGTTCCTGGGGGGGGAGATCAGTTTCATCAGCCAGTTTGGCGCGCGTGAATCGTTCCGCTACGGGTTCGAGGCGGCGGTGAACTTCATGCCGTTTGACTTTGATGGACGCAGCGTGGCGCAGGCCATGTCGAGCGTGACGACGGACGCCTATCCCTTCGCGCCCGGCACGACGCCGCCCACGGCCACGACCGGTGCGCCCTACCAGGTAGCGGGGGAGGGGTCAGACTTGACTATTTGACTATTTGCAGCAGGGCACCTTTGGCCCTGCTGCAAATAGTCAAATAGTCAAGTCTGACCCCTCCCCGCAAGACTGCGCAAATATGGGTGCAAGGATGACAATTGCGGCCATGGTTCTGGGCGCCTCATTGGAGTTAGCATGGCGAGGCGCGTATGAAGAAGACTTCCCAGACCCTGACGCTGGACGGGAACGAGGCCGTGGCCCGGGTCGCCTACCCCCTCAGCGAGGTGATCGCCATCTACCCCATCACCCCTTCCTCCCCCATGGGCGAATGGGCCGACGCCTGGGCGGCGGCCGGACGCAAGAACGCCTGGGGCACCATGCCCGCCGTCGTGGAAATGCAGAGCGAAGGCGGTGCGGTCGGGGCGCTGCACGGCGCCGTGCAGACCGGCTCGCTGGCCACCACGTTCACCGCGTCGCAGGGGCTCCTGCTCATGATCCCCAGCATGTACAAGATCGCCGGGGAACTGACCCCGACGGTCTTTCATGTCGCTGCGCGTTCCCTGGCCGCGCAGGGCCTGTCCATCTTCGGCGACCACAGCGACGTCATGGCCGCCCGAGCCACCGGTTGGGCCATGCTCTGTTCGGCGTCGGTCCAGGAGGCCCAGGACATGGCCTGCATCGCGCATGCCGCCACGCTGGAGACGAGACTTCCGTTTGTTCATTTCTTCGATGGCTTCCGCACGTCGCATGAGGTGGCCAAGATCGAGCTGTTGCCCGACACGCTGTTCGAGCAGCTCATCTCCTTTGACCGTATCCTCGAGCACCGGGCCCGGGCGTTGACACCCGACCGCCCCGTCCTGCGCGGCACGGCCCAGAATCCGGATGTCTATTTCCAGGCGCGCGAAACGGTCACCCCTTTCTACGAGGCCTGCCCCGACATCGTTCAGGGGCTGATGGACCGGTTCGCCCAGTCCACCGGCCGGGGCTACAAGCTCTACGAATACGAAGGCGCGGAGGATGCCGAGCGGGTCATCATTCTCATGGGCTCGGGCTGCGAGACGGTGCATGAAACCATCGATTGGCTGCGCGCGCGCGGGGAGAAGGTCGGCGTGCTCAAGGTGCGGCTCTTCCGCCCGTTCGACGGCCGCCGTCTCTGGGAGGCAATGCCCAGGACGGTCAAGGCGATCGCGGTGCTGGACCGCTCCAAGGAACCGGGCGGGGCGGGTGAACCTCTCCATCTGGACTGCCTGCACGCCTGCATGGAGGCGGTGGCCGCAGGCGCCCCCATGCCGCGGCTGGTGGGCGGCCGCTACGGCCTATCCTCCAAGGAATTCACCCCGGCCATGGTCCAGGCGGTCCTTGCCAACCTGGCCGCGCCCCATCCCAAAAACCATTTCACCGTAGGCATCAACGACGACGTGTCCGGGTCCAGCCTCGAGGTGGACCCGGACTTTTCCATCGAGGCGAAGGACGTCTTTCGCGGCGTGTTTTACGGGCTGGGGTCGGACGGCACGGTGGGCGCCAACAAGGAGTCGATCAAAATCATCGGCGAAAACACCGATCATCATGCGCAGGGCTACTTCGTGTATGACTCGAAGAAGTCCGGCGCCATGACGGTGTCCCACCTGCGATTCGGCCCCCGCCCCATCCGCTCCCCCTACCTGATCCATCAGGCCCAGTTTGTCGGCTGCCATCAATGGACCTTTCTCGAGCGGTATGATGTCCTCGACAAGCTCGCTCCCGGAGGCACCTTTCTTCTCAACTCCCCCTATGGCCCCGAGGAGGTCTGGGACAAGCTGCCCGGGCCGGTCCAGCGCGGGTTGATCAAGAAGAAGGCTTCGTTCCACGTCATCGACGCCTCCCAGGTGGCCCGTGACTGCGGCATGGGTCGTCGCATCAACACCGTCATGCAGGTCTGCTTCTTCTCCGTCTCCGGCGTGCTGCCACGTGACGAGGCGATCAAGGCCATCAAGAAGTCCATCGAGAAAACCTACGGACGCAAGGGACAGGAGATCGTTGAGATGAACCTCAGGGCGGTGGACAACACCCTGGCCCACCTCCACAAGGTCGAAGTCCCTGATCGGGCCACCAGCACCCAGGAACTGGCACCCCCCGTGGCGCCCGGCGCGCCGGAATTCGTCCGGGATGTCCTGGGCCGCATGATCGCGGGGCAAGGGGACGCCCTCCCGGTGAGCGCGCTGCCCGCGGACGGCACCTACCCCACCGGGACGGCCCGCTGGGAGAAGCGCAACCTCGCCGCCGAGATCCCGGTGTGGGATCCCGAGGTCTGCATCCAGTGCGGCAAGTGCGTGCTGGTCTGCCCGCACGCCGTGATCCGGAGCAAGGTCTATGAAGCCGCCGACCTGGACGGGGCTCCGGCCACGTTCAAATCACAGGCCGCGCGCCTGCCCGAATGGAAGGGGCTGCACTACACCATCCAGGTCGCCCCGGAGGATTGCACGGGGTGCGCCCTCTGCGTCGATGTCTGCCCCGCGCGCAACAAGAGCGAGGCACGCCTCAAGGCGATCAACATGATGCCCCAGCCCCCCCTGCGCGTGGCCGAGCGCGCCAACTGGGATTTCTTCCTGGACATGCCGGAACGCAGCCGGCTGGACCTCTCCACAGACCACGTCCGGAGCATCCAGATCGCCGAACCGCTCTTCGAGTTTTCCGGGGCATGCGCGGGATGCGGGGAAACGCCCTACATCAAGCTGGCCACCCAGCTTTTCGGGGACCGGATGGTCGTCGCCAACGCCACCGGGTGTTCCTCGATTTACGGAGGCAACCTTCCCACCACGCCCTGGACCGTCAACCGCGACGGGCGCGGGCCCGCCTGGTGCAATTCCCTCTTCGAGGACAACGCCGAATTCGGGCTGGGCTTTCGGGTGTCCCTGGATCACCAACGCGACTTCGCCCGCGAGCTGGTGCGCGAACTGGCCGGATCGATCGGGGACGACCTGGCGCGCGGCCTCATCACCTCGCCGCAACGTGACGAGGCGGACATTCACGAACAACGCCGGCGCGTGGTGGCACTGAAAGAGAAGCTCGCGAAGATCGACGGCCCGCGCACCCGCCAGCTCCTCAGCCTGGCCGATGCGCTGGTCAAAAAAAGCGTGTGGATCATCGGCGGCGACGGCTGGGGCTATGACATCGGGTATGGCGGACTGGACCATGTGCTGGCCAGCGGCCGCAACGTGAACATCCTGCTGCTCGACACCGAGGTCTATTCCAACACGGGCGGGCAATGTTCCAAGGCCACGCCGCTCGGGGCCGTCGCGAAGTACTCCACGGGCGGCAAGCCGTCGGCCAAGAAGGACCTCGGCCTCATCGCCATGAGTTACGGCCATGTCTATGTCGCCTCCGTCGTCATGGGCGCCAAGGACGAGCACACGCTCAAGGCCTTCCTCGAGGCGGAAGCCTTCGAGGGTCCATCGCTGATCATGGCCTACAGCCACTGCATCGCCCACGGCATCAACATGACCACCGGCATGCAGAACCAGAAGGCCGCCGTCCAGTCCGGCCAGTGGCTGCTCTACCGTTACCACCCCGAGCGAGCCGAACGCGGCGAACCCGCCCTGCAACTCGATTCCCAGGCACCGCGCTTTCCGGTGGCCCAGTATTACCAGATGGAAAACCGGTTCCGCATGCTGTCCCAGACACAACCGGAACGGGCCCGGGACTTCCAGGCCCGAGGCCAGAAAGCCGTGGACGCCCGATTCTGCCACTTCCAGGAGTTGGCCGGAATCCCCGCGAAACCGACCCCCGCGCGGGAAGCGTCCGAAGGCGGCACCGGCGCCTCGGCCACCTCCGCCACCTCCACGGAAGCCTGACCATGAACCTCGCCACCACCTACCTCGGCCTCAAGCTGCGCAGTCCGCTCGTCCCCTCCGCCTCCCCGCTTTCGGAACGCGTGGACGGCGTCCGGCAGATGGAGGACGCCGGCGCGGCGGCGGTCGTGCTCTATTCACTGTTCGAGGAGCAGATCCGCTACGACCGCTACGAGATGCACTGGGTCCTCAATCAGGGAACCGAAAGCTTCCCGGAGGCGCTGTCCTATTTTCACGAACCGGAAACGTTCCATGCCGGCCCCGACGCCTACCTCAGGCACATCGCCCGCTGCAAGGAGGCGGTGGGCATCCCGATCATCGCCAGCCTGAACGGATCCACCTTGAGCGGCTGGACACAGTTCGCGCGCCAGATCGAACAGGCCGGGGCGGACGCCATCGAACTGAATCTTTACCACATCCCCACCGACCCCAAGCAGAGCTCGCTGAGCGTGGAGGAGCATTACCTTGGGGTGCTGAAGGCGGTCCGGGAATGCGTCTCCATCCCGGTCTCGGTCAAGGTCAGCCCCTTCTTCACCAACTTCGCCTACATGGCGCGGCGTTTTGACGAGTGCGGCGCGGCCGGGCTGGTCCTGTTCAACCGCTTCTACCAGCCGGACATCGAGTTGGAGACGCTGGAGGTCGCGCCCAACCTCCTCCTCAGCACGCCGATGGCGATGCGGCTTCCGCTGCGCTGGATCGCGATCCTCTACGGGCGCATCGGCTGCAACCTCGCCGCCACCAGCGGCATCCATCGCGGCACCGACGCCCTCAAGATGCTCATGGCCGGGGCTGACGTCACCATGCTTTGCTCCGCTCTGCTGCGCCGCGGCGTCGGGCAGATCCGCGTCATCGAGGAGGAGATGAAGGAATGGATGAAGGAGCACGAATACGAGTCGGTGGAGCAGTTGAAGGGGAGCGTGAGCCAGAAGAACTGCCCCGATCCCGGCGAGTTTGAGCGGGCGCAATACATGCGCGCGCTGACCAGCTTCAAGGCGCCATGAGCCCAATTGCGAAGTAGCCGCCGAGGTTACGAGGCGGTTCCCCACTTTCACAATCACGATCAGGACCACCTCTTGACGTCGGCGGCTACCACGGTTTAACGCGCGACAAAGTAGCCGCCGAGGTCACGAGGCGGATCTCCACGTTCACTACCACGATCAAAACCGCCTCCTGACGTCGGCGGCTACCGCGCCTCACCCCAGACTTCCCACCACCTTGCGCAGGAGGCTCAGGCCTTCCTCGGCCTGGGCGCGCACGAGGTTGAAAGCCGGCAGGAACCGGATCACGCGCGCGCCGGAGGGAATGACAAGAAGCCCCTCCGCGTGCAGGCGGTTGGTCATCTGGATGGAGGGAGTGCCGTCCCGCCCGGCAAAGGCGGGGATGTCCCCGGCCAGCTCGAGTCCCAACATGAAGCCCAGGCCGCGCACGCCGGTGAGGCATTTCGGGTGCGCGTCGATGAGCTTCTGGAGTTCCGCCTTGAACCAGTCGCCCAGGTTGCGGATGTGATCCTCGAGGCGGTCGCGCTCGATGATCTCGATGATCTTCAACGCCACCGAGGCACCCAGCGGCGCGCCGCCGAAGGTCGTGCCATGGCTGCCGGGACCCAGCAGTCCCGCATGCTGTTCCTGGACCCAAAACGCGCCCATCGGAAAACCGCCTCCCAGCGCCTTGGCCATCGACACCGCATCCGGCAGGAATCCCTGCGCGCCTTCGGCATTTTCGAGGATGCGCTGGAAGCTCTGGAAACGGCCGGACCGGAAGTGCCCGCATTGCACGGCATCCATCAGGAGCAGCAGGTTGTGCTCGTCACACAACTGGCGCAGGCCCAGGAGGTATTCCGGCGTGGCCGGCGTGATGCCGCCTTCGCCCTGGATCCCCTCGAGGAGAATGGCCACCGTGGCGGGCGAGAGCGCTTCGCGGGCCGCCTTGAGGTCGTTGAAGGGAATGTGGCGAAACCCCGGAGTGGCGGGCTCGAACCCCATCTTCACCTTTTCCTGCCCCGTGGCGGCGATGCCCGCGAGGGTGCGGCCGTGAAAGGAATGTTGAGCGGTCAGGATCTCAAACCGCCCCTCCTCGTGGCCGAACCTGCGCGCGAGCTTGAACAAGCCCTCGTTGGCCTCCGCGCCGCTGTTGCAGAAGAATACCCGTCCCGGCGCCAGGTGTGACACCAGCCGCGCGGCCAGACGTCCCTGCGGCTCCTGGTAATAGAGGTTGGAGACGTGCCACAACTTGCCGGACTGCTCCGCGATCGTGGCCGACAACTCGGGGTGGGCATGCCCCAGGGCGCACACCGCGATGCCTCCGCCCAGGTCAAGGTAGCGGCGGCCATTCACATCCCACAGGTGACTGCCCTCCCCCCGCGTGAAGGCGATGTCAAACCGCGCATACGTCGGGAGCACATGCCGGGAATAGAGTTCCCGAATGGACTCGAACTGGTTCCGCACCATCGGCGGTGATGTCGGCACAATCTCTTTCATGATCAGATCTTCCAATAAAACTCCCACCAACCCTCTGCCTTCCAACTTCTCATTTCACCCTGACCACGCGTCCGCGCCAGAGCACCGATTGCTTGCACGAGTAATAATAGAAGGCGCGCAGCCCACAACAGAAATCCACCAGCGCCACGAGCGGAAAGGCCAGGGCCTTGCCCGGACAGTACGACCAGAACCGCCGGATAAAGAGCAGGTAACTGTAGTGGCAAAGGTAGGCGCCCAACCCCAGACCCAGCCCTGCCCAGTCCCGGGCGATCAGTCCCCACCCCATGGCGAGGATCGGAGCTCCGAACACCACCACCGGCATCACCAGCGCCCCCAGCACGCTCCAGGATCGGTTCTCAAGAACTCCCAATATGTTCTTGGTCCCGCCCCAAAACGCGTCCCGGTTTCCCTTGAACAACCGCACTTGCATGCGTTCCGGGGCGAAGTAATACCGCGTTCGGCAACCTTCCCGACGCACCATGCGCGCCAACTCCAAGTCGTCCAGGACGCGATTGCGAATCCTTGAAAACCCGCCGACCGCCTCGAACACGTGTCTTCGGATGAGCATGAACGCCCCGGCCGCGATGGCGGACCCCTCCCGCCCCGCCCGAGGTGGCCGGACGAAAAACATCATGAACCCCACGAAGTTCGGCAACTGCGCATGTTCCAGCAGGGAGAGCGACTGGATCCTGGGCATGAGGCTGAGCAGGTCCGCCTTCTCGCGTTCCATCTCCTCCAGGGCATCCCGCAGCACGCCCGGCCCGTGCACGACGTCCGCATCGCTGAAGAGCAGGAACTCGCCGCCGGTCCGGGCCGCAGCCTGCTGCATGGCATTGTGCTTGCCCAGCCAACCCGATTCCAGCTCGGGGTTGTGCAGGACATGCACGCGCCGATCCACTTCGGCCATCCGATCTGCAATGGCACCTGTCTCATCGGTGGAATGGTCGTTCACCACCCACACCTCCAGATCCACTCCTTCCTGGGCCAGCAACGAACGCACCGACGCCTCCACGCTCAGGGCCTCGTTGCGCGCCGGCAGCACGGCGATGAGCTTGCCCGGACGCGGATCACCGGCCGGCCCGGGCTCCGACCGGAACACCGGCAGATGCTTCAACACCCACAGCAGCCGCGCCAAACTCACCAGCCCCACCAACGCCGAAAAGGCGCAGAGCCACAGAAGCCATGAAGGAAGTGGAGGCATGGGTGATAGGCGAATAGGCGAATGGGCGAATAGGCGAATGGGTTTTGATATTCGGCGTCACCAAGTCATGAAGTCACCAAGTCACCGGCTAACAGGCTCATCGGCCCATTCGCCCATTCCCCTACGGCACGACCTCCGTTCCGACACCTTCATCGGTGAAAATCTCCAGGAGCACGGAATGCTCCAGGCGCCCATCCACGAACGCCACCTTGTGCACGCCGGCCAGGACGGCGTCCACGGCGCTGTCCACCTTGGGGATCATGCCCTTGTCGATCACGCCGGCTTTCTTGAGCGATTCAACCTCGCTGACCTGCAGGTGGGAGATGAGGGTCTCGGGCTGTGATGGGTCGCGCATCAGGCCTGGAACGTCGCTCATGAAAAAGAGGCGGCGCGCCTTGAGGGCGATGGCGGCCTGGGCGGCGGCCAGGTCGGCGTTGCAGTTGTAGATGCGGCCGTCCTGGCCCCGGGCCGTGGGGCTGATCACCGGCACGATGCTGCGCCGGATGCATTCGCGCAACGGCGCCAGATTGACCTGCGTCACCTCGCCCACCAAACCAATGTCCAGTTCCCCGCCCTCGGCGGTCCGCAGCGTTTTCTGGCGGCAGGTGAAGATCTCCGTGCCGGAAAATCCGCGGGCCTTGCCACCGAGCCGGTTGATGGTCTCGACGATCTCCGGGTTGATCTCCCGGGAAAGAACGCGCTCCACCACCTCGACCATGGCTTCGCTGGTCCGACGATGGCCCAGGACGAACTCGCCTTCGATCCCGGCCTGCTGCAAAGCCCGGGTGATCGCCTTTCCTCCGCCATGGACCACCACCGGATTGATGCTGACCGCCTCGAGAAAAACCACGTCCCGCGCCACGCTGCTCCGGACCTCCGGGTCGGGCGAATCCATGAAGCTGCCGCCGTATTTCACGACGAAGGTCTGGCTGCGAAACCGTTGAATGTAAGGCAACGCCTCCAGCAACGTGCCCGCCTTGTCAATCAGTGTCTGCATGTTTGCTCCAATCCAAGCCCCCCTTCTCCCGCAACACCGGGATTCCGAGGACCGACCCACCCACCCACTTACCCACCCATTCACCCATTCCCTCATTCACTCATTCACCCGCGCACTCACCCTCCCATCGACGCCGGGTCGCTGATGTCGCCCTTGTTGAAATCGACATAAGCCTCCGTCAGGTCGGCGGCCTGGAGGGCGGCGCGCCCCCGCCCAAGGTTGAGCCGGATGTGGAGGTCGAACGTCGGCCGGGCCACCGCCCGGCAAAGGGCGGCGAACGACACGCGCGTGGGCTGCCCACCCTTCAGGCTCCAGAGAATCTTGCGTCCGTCCCGCGCGCTGTAACCGATGTCCACTTTGCGCTCCACCACCCGGGCCGAACTGTAACCCAGGGCGTCGATGATGCGGCCCCAGTTCGGATCGCCACCGTGCCAGCTCGTCTTGACCAACGCGCTGTTGGACACGGCCCGCGCCGCGGCGTCAGCCTCCGCCGTGTTGCGAGCCCCTTCAACCCGGACCGTCACCACCCGGTGCACGCCCTCACCATCCTCGACCATCCATCGCGCCAGGAGGGCGCAGGCCTGTTGGACCGCCTCCTGAAACTGAAGCAGCTCCCGGGACGGACGTCCCCCGCGACCGAGCCGGAGCGCCGTGTTGCCAGCCGCGCCGTTGGCCAGGAGCAACACGGTGTCGTTGGTGCTCATGTCACCGTCCACCGTGATGCGGTTGAAGCTGGTTGCCACCGCCTCCGTGAGCACCCACTGCAACGCATCAGGCTCCACGGCCGCGTCCGTCGTCAGGAACCCGAGCATCGTGGCATGCAGCTCACGCGGCAGGGAAACCGGACGCCGGCCGCTGGGGCTCATGCCCGGATGAATCATCCCTGCGCCCTTGCAAATGCCGCCGATCCGGATGCGATGCCGTCCGAGGACGCACTCAAGGGCCACCTCCTTCCGCCGGGTGTCGCTGGTCATGATGGCATGCGCGGCGCGACCGGCGTGGTCGGGCGTGGCGCCAAGTCCTGCCGCAGCGGATTGGATCCCGGCCTGCACCTGGGCCATGGGCAGCGGGACGCCGATGCGCCCCGTCGAGGCGACCAGGATCTGGCCGGAGGGAATCTTGAGCCGCGCGCCTGCCAGGCGTGTCATCTCTCGCGCATCGAGAAGGCCCTGGCGCCCGGTGCAGGCATTGGCGTTGCCGGAGTTGACCACCACGGCGCGCGCCGTCCCGCGGGCCACGCGCGACAGGCAGACCTTGACCGGCGCGGCGCAGACCTGGTTGGTGGTGAACATGCCGGCGATGCTGGCGGGGCGGTCCGACACGATCAGCGCCAGGTCCGGCTTGGGCCCCTTGCTGGACCCCTTGCCGGTGCCGATCCGCTTGATGTTGCAGAAGACACCCTCCGCGCTGAACCCCATCGGGGCGACCACGGAACCCTTGATGCTTTTGATCTTCATGGATGAGTTGGAAAGGCCAGGGTCGGGATGAGCCCTGCATCCTCACACCAGTCCCGCGGTCTCCGGATACCCGCACATGAGGTTGAAGCACTGGACGGCCTGGCCGCTCGCGCCTTTGACCAGGTTGTCCTCCGCGCTCATGACGACAAGCCTTCCGGTGCGTGGATCCAATCGCCAAGCCAGGTCAATCATGTTGCTGCCCACCACGTGCTTGGTGTCCGGCAGCGCGTTGCCGCACAGCAGCCGGACAAACGGCTCCGCTTCGTAGGCCTTGCGGTAGCAGGCGCCAATCTCCTCCTCCAACGCCTTGCGCTCGGCTTCGCCGTTGAAGTGACGCGCCGGCGCCAGGTAAAGCGTGGTCAGGATGCCGCGGTTCACAGGGATCAGGTGCGGCGTGAACTGGATGGTGACCGTCTCGCCCGCCGCCCGCGACAGCTCCTGCTCGATCTCCGACAGGTGCCGGTGCCGGGGCACGCCGTAGGGGCGGACGCTTTCGTTGCACTCGACGAAAAGAAAGGGCAGCTCGGCCTTGCGCCCCGCACCGCTCACGCCGCTTAGCGAATCGGCGATGATGGATTGCGGCTGGATAAGACCGGCGCGCAGGAGCGGGATGGTCGGCACGAGGATGCTGGTGGGGTAACAGCCCGGGGAAGCCAGCAGCGTCGCGCCGCGAATCCCGTCCCGATCCGCCTCGGGCAATCCATACACCGCCCGGGCAAGCAACTGCGGGGCGGGATGGACGTGGCCGTAGAATGATTTGTACACCTCCGGATCCCGCAGCCGGAAATCGGCGCTCAGATCGATCACACGGCAGCCCTTCTCCAAAAGCGGCACGGCAAACTCGGCGGCCACCCCATGCGGCAGCGCCAGGAATACCACCGTCGCCGCCGCGGCCAGACGGTCGCAGTCCGGCTCGGTGAAGGCAAGGGAACGCGCCCTCTCCAGATGCGCAAACTGGGGATACACCGAGGCCAGCGGCGTGCCGGCGTATTGGCGGGAGGTGACCGCGGCCAGCTCGGCATGGGGATGTCGAAGCAACAGCCGGACAAGCTCCTCCCCCGAGTAGCCGGAGGCACCCACGATGGCAATCTTGATTTTCATGGCTGGGACAGCGTGTTGGAAAGATCCCGAAGGCGGCGATGCGGATAAAGCAAAAAAAATCCCCGCTGACGCAACGCCAGCGGGGATTCTGGGAAAAGGATCGAATTAGCGCTTGCTGTATTGGAACCGTTTCCGCGCACCGGGCTGGCCGTACTTCTTGCGCTCACGCACGCGGGAGTCGCGGGTGAGGAAGCCGGCCGCCTTGAGCGTGGCCCGCAGGGTCTCATCGGAGCGCACCAAGGCGCGGGCGATGCCGTGCCGCATGGCGCCGGCCTGGCCGGCGGGACCGCCGCCGCTGATGTTGACCAGCAGGTCGAATTTGTCCGCCAGTTTCACCACGCTCAGGGGGTCGGTGGCATGGTTGCGCTGGTTCTCAACTGGAAAGTAGTTGTCCAGGGCCCGGCCATTGACGGTGATCTTGCCGGTGCCGTTCGACAGTCGAACGCGGGCGACGGCGGACTTGCGCCGGCCGGTGGTCCAAAGCTGGTTGCTTGTGTCAGCCATAGGTAATCAGGTGCTCGGTGAAGAAATCAGGAGGCCGGAGTCAGAACGGCGGGTTGTTGGGCCTGGTGCGGATGCGCGGGGCCCTTGTACACCTTGAGCTTGGTCAGGAGGACCCGGCCGAGGCGGTTCTTGGGAATCATGCCTTTCACGGCATGGGTGATAAGCCGCTCCGGATTTTTGGTCCGCAGCTCGGGAACCGTCCGGAAACGCTCGCCACCCCGCCATCCGGAGTAGCTCATGTACTGCTTCTGCTCTTCCTTCTTTCCGGTCAGGCGAACCTTCTCGGCATTGACCACAATGACAAAGTCGCCGGCATCGAGGTGGGGGGTGTAGGTGGGCCGGTGCTTACCCCGCAGGATATTGGCAATCTGAACCGCCAAGCGGCCGAGCACGGCGCCGTCGGCATCCACCACGTGCCATTTCCGCAGGCTGGGGTCGTTCTTAGGCAAAAATGTTTTCATCCGCTGACCAATCAACAAAGGGCGGAGAAACTATCAAATCGACAGGGGGAGTCAATAGCGATTTTGGAGCGGGCATCGGACGTGATTGGAAATGGGTGAGACTGGAATGCCAGGCAGCCGCACGATTTGGAATAGAGTAAGAGAAGGTCATTCCCCAGACGCTACTGAGGAAAAAAGGCTGCGCAGTCGGTTGTGATACAAGTAGAACCATACGCGACGAGAGCACCCTACATCGCACCATAATAAAGGCCCCTCACCCCATTCCTCTCCCGCCGGGAGAGGCCTTCGACGAGCTCAGTCGAGCGGGGACCCGTCCACTCCCGCAGAGAAAGGCCCCTGCGCTCATCCCGGCTCGCTGTTCCCTCTCCCCCTGGGAGAGGGTCAGGGTGAGGGGCCCGCCAAAACGACAACATGTGGGTCGTTCTCTTCGGGTAAAGGGTATGAGCATGATGGGCGCATCTTGCTCTTACTCATATGCTTGCTCCTTCGGATCACTCACCTTTAATCGCGCCCTGAGGACTCGATCCGCTCCAGCCGCTTTTCAAGGTCCCGGAGACGCCGCACCATCTCAGGAAGTCGCTGCGCCGCAATCAATTGTCGCTTGGTCAATCGATCCGGCCGGGCGGGGATGCCCAACCAGGTCTCCCCGGCCGGGATGTCGTGCATCACCCCCGACTTGGCACCCACCATCACACGGTCGCCAATGGTCAGGTGCCCGGCCAAGCCCACCTGCCCCGCCAGGGTCACAAAGCTGCCCAGACGCGTGCTCCCCGATATCCCCACCTGGGCCACCAGGATGGAGTGCTCGCCGACCACGACGTTGTGGGCGATCTGGACCAGGTTGTCGATCTTGGTCCCGCGCCCGATCACCGTCGGCCCCATGGCGCCCCGGTCGATGGTGACATTGGCGCCAATCTCGACGTCGTCCCCGATCTCCACATGCCCGATCTGGGGCACCTTGAAGTGCGCTCCCTGATCGAAGATGTAGCCAAACCCATCCGCGCCGATCACCGTCCCGGCATGAACCCGGACGCGGCGTCCGAGCCGCGTGCCGGCATACAGCGTGACATGGGAGAAGAGGTGGCAGCCTTCCACCAGCATGCTGCACGGCCCCACCCGAACGAGACTTTCCAGCAGGCAGCCCGGCCCGATCTCCGCCCTTTCGGCAATCACGCAGTGCGGGCCGATGTGCGCCGTCGGATCGACCTTGGCGGTTGGATCCACCACCGCGGTCGGATGTACGCCCGCCGGCGCCGGCGCCGGGGGCATGAGAAGGTGCACTGTCTTGGCAAAGCCCAGCCGGACGTTGGCCACCTGGATCAAGACCTTGCCTTCCCGGGCCAGGCCGGCCGGAACGAGGACGGCGGTGGCGCGACCCTCACAGGCCTTCTGGAGGTAGGCTGCGTTCTCCGCAAAAGTGAGATCGCCTTCCCCAGCCCGGTCGGCGGGGGCAAAACCGCGGATCTCGGCGGATGCATCCCCGATGACGGTGCCTTGGATGTGGCGGGCAATGTCAGCGACCGTGAGTGCCATGGTGGGAGAGGGGGAGAAGCGAGGGGGAGGGATCAGGCGAAAAGGGAGGTGGCCGGTCAGATGCCACGGCGGTTGATAATCCGGTTCTTCTCATCGACCACGACCACGCGCGGCTCCCACTTCTTGGCCTCCCCTTCCTCGAGGAGACAATAGTTCATGATGGTGAGCCGGTCCCCGGCCTTGCCGAGATGGGCGGTGGCGCCGTTGAGGATGATGTCGCCCCCGCCGCGGCGCCCCGGGATGACGTAGGTCTCAAATCGGTTCCCGTTGTTGAGGTTGCCGCAGAGGATCTTCTCGTAGGGCCTCAGCCCGATCTCCTCCATCAGGGCGCTGTCCACGGTGAGGCTTCCCTCGTAATCGACATGGGCATCGGTCACGCAGGCCCGGTGGATTTTGGACTTCAAAAGGCAAAGTTGCATAGGCATGTCAGCCGTCCCTGCATATAAGACCACTTTCCGGGTGGTGGCAAGTCCGCCCAACTGCACCCGACCGCAAAGGGCGTGGTTAAGCGTGGGTGACCCAACGGAGGAAGAGTATGGGTAAGAAGACGTCGTTTCCCAGACGCTGCTGGGAAAAGAAGGCTGCGCAGCGGGTTGCGTCACAAGGTCAAATAAGGGCAAGGAGAGCACCCTACACCGCACCATATAAAAGGCCCCTCACCCCAGCCCTCTCCCGCGGGGAGAGGGTGGCCCGTCCACTCCGCGGAGAAAGGCCCCTGCACTCATCCCTCTCGCCCGTCCCGGCTCGCTGTTCCCTCTCCCCGCGGGAGAGGGCCAGGGTGAGGGGCCCCAGCACAACGACAACATGTTGGTCGTTTTTTTCGGGTAAAGAGTAAGAAGGGCCCATCTTGCTCATACTCTTGCTCATACTCTTACTCCTCCGGGTCACCCACCTTTCATCACACCCCCATGCCCGCCTTGCCTGACTCACCCGTTGACTTGCCCCAGGGGGCCCTCTATAAACGGCGGTCACCGCGTTAAATCTATCTTAAAGACTTATGGCCAAGACACTACGGATCGGCATGATTGGGTACAGGTTCATGGGCAAGGCCCATTCCAATGCCTGGCGCCAAGCCCCTCACTTCTTCCCCCTCAAAGCCAACATCCAGATGCACACCATCTGCGGACGCAACCCCGCGGCGGTGAAGGCCGCGCAGCAGGAACTGGGCTGGCAGAACGCCTCCACCGACTGGAAAGCGGTGCTGAAGAACCCGGAGATCGACGTGGTGGACATCAACACGCCGAACGATTCGCACGCTCAGATCGCCATCGCCGCCGCCCGCGCGGGCAAGCATGTCCTCTGCGAAAAGCCGCTCGCCCTCACCACCCGGCAGTGCGAGCAGATGCTCGAGGCGGTCCGGAAGGCCAAGGTCGTTCACATGGTCTGCCACAACTACCGCCGCATCCCGGCCATCGCCCAGGCCAGGAAAATGATCGAGAATGGCGACCTCGGCACCCTCTACCATTACCGCGCCCGCTACGCCCAGGACTGGATCGTCGATCCCGATTTCCCCCTCGTCTGGCGCCTCCAGAAAGGCGTCTCCGGCAGCGGCACCCACGGCGACATCAACGCCCACATCATCGACCTCGGCCGATTCCTGGTCGGTGAGTTCAGCGAAGTCTGCGGACAGATGCACACGTTCATCAAGGAACGCCCCATCGAGGAAGCCGACGGCAAGGGCTCCGGTCTCGGCGGGCGCGGCGGCCGGAAGATGGGGCGCGTGACCGTCGATGACGCCACCCACTTCATCGGCAAATTCAAGAACGGCGCCCTGGCCAACCTCGAGGCCACCCGCTTCGCCCTCGGCCGCAAGAACCACATCGAAATCGAAATCAACGGCAGCAAGGGCTCGCTCTACTTTGACTTCGAGGACATGAACCGGCTGAAGTATTTCAACAACGACGACCCGGGCGACCGGCAGGGCTTCCGCGACATCCTGGTCACGCAGCCGGGCGGCGTGCAGCCCTACGTGGGCCACTGGTGGCCTCCGGGTCACATCATCGGCTACGAGCACACCTTCGTGCACACCATCGCGGACTTCGTCAACGCCGTGGTCAAGGGCAAGCCGGTCCAGCCCACGTTCGAGGACGGACTCATGAACCAGCGCGTGCTGGAGGCGGTCGAAGCCTCCGCCAAAAACCGTCAATGGGTGAAGGTCTAACAGCCCGTTGATAAAAGTAGCCGCCAAGGTTACGAGGCGGTTTCGGGCAGCCATTCAACCACGAAATCCGCCTCCTGACGTCGGCGGCCACTTCTTGAACGGGCTGCCCGGGTCTTTCGAAGACATCCGATCCCGAGGCGTCGGGATCGGATTTTTTTCTTGAGCCACGATCCCGTCGCGCAGTAAAAAGCCCGCGCCAAGGAGATAGTCCGGGAGTCCTCATCCCTCCCCGGTCTGTACAGACAACAAACCAAGGAGTAACCATGAAGTACCTGTTCCTGTGCATACTGGTCCCGAGCCTGTGTTTGGCGGCGCTGTCGCTGCAGGCCACGGACGACAAACAACCCCCCGCCGAAAAGGCCATCAAGAAGCCGGCCGCCGGAAGGACATTGCCCTTCCACGGCACGGTCAAGGCCGTGGACCTCAAGGCTGGGACCATCACCGTGGGCCAGCGCGTGTTCCACGTCGGCAAGGCCACCACCATCCTCAAGGATGACCAGCCCATGGAACTGAGCGAGGACCTGGTCGGCCAGCGCATCGGCGGTTCCTATGTGGCCACGGAGGAAGGCCGTCTCGAAGCGCGGACCATCCGCGTCGCCAAGCCCAAGGGCATCGGCCACGCCCCGCGGGCATCCTGACCCCCGCATCGGCGGCAGCGGCGGTCCCATCCCGCCCTGCCGCCTCTTCGCAGTTCGTTCGTAGTCCCGGCTTCAGCCGGTCCGGGCGGCCCGTGGTTCATGGGCTTTGAGCAGGTCAAAAAGGATCAGCCAAGTCCCAACGAACCGGAGGAAGTGCTTCACTCATGAAGGAGCCCCTCACCCTAACCCTCTCCGCGGGAGAGGGAACAGCATGCCGGGATCGGTGAGAGGGATGAGCGCAGGGGCCTTTCTCCGCGGAGAGGACGGGTCTCCGCTCGACTGAGCTCGTCGAAGGCCTCTCCCGCCGGGGTGAGGGGCCTTTGATGGGTGCGATGTAGAGTGCCTTCGTCGCCCATGATTCACCTTGTGCGGCAACCCGCTGCGCAGCCTTCATTTCCCAGCAGCATCTGGGAAACGACGCATTCTTAAGAAACTCCCGTCGCAAATGGCTGGAGTTGAGCGTTGAGCCCCAAAGCTCCCCCGATCCTCACCTATTTCGTCACGACGGAGTCCGCCGCCTCACGGCGGCGGCTACGTTTTCCGTTGAACGTTAAACGTTACGGCGTCTTCGGCGCCGGGAGCGGAACAGCCCAGGGCGCCATGGTCTCCAGAACCTTCAGGCGCGTCCCGGCGGAGAGCCGGTTGAAGTCGTCCAGGACATGCAACTGCAGCCGCTCCCTGACCTCAAGCACCTCGAAGGCGGGCGCCGCCGCCGCCACGCAGTCCCGCACATCCTGCAGGCTGGCCTGGTCATCCAGACGCGGCGCAAACAGCACCGCCGGGCGCGGCGCCATGAGGGCGAGCAGCTCGTGCATGTCGTAGGGGATGCGCGTTTCCTTGCCGATGAACGACGCCAGCAGTGGTTGCCAGGGCAGCCAGCGCGTCCAGCGGGCCAGTCCGCCATTCCCCTTCTCCACCGAGTCGCGGCGCATCGGCATGATGCCGGCAATGCAGACCACGCCCGCAACGCGTTCATCCAGCGCGCCGGCGTGCAAGGCCACCTTGGAGCCGTGGCCATAGCCGAGCAGGAAAATGCGGCGCGTGTCCACAAAGTCCACCGCCGCCAGCGCCTCCACCGCCGCCATGGCGTCGTCCACCTCCTTCCCGAACAGCGTCCACTCCGGATAACGATTGTAGAAGTAGCCGATCTCGCGCAGGCGGGAGCCGCTGCCGATCGGGTCGAAGGCGAGCACGACAAATCCCCGTCGCGCCAGCTCAATGTGGAGGGGCTCGCCATCGGTGAACGGCGGCACATACCCGGTCGCCGTGCAAAGCGGCGGCAGCCAGACCACGGCGGGGCGGACCATGTTCACCTGGTTGGTCAGGGGACGATAGTAGAGGTCGCCCGACAGGTGGTTGGCAAACTGGATGCGCTGCCGGACCAGGTCGTTGGGAACCATGACCCGTTGAAGCAGGACCGTCTCGTAAAGCGCCATCTCGGGTTCGGTGAGGCGGGCCGTGCCGGCAAAGGGCGGGGAGGCGCCGAGCGTGGAAAAGATCCGCTCCCGCACGCGCCCGCGTTCCTCCCACCATTGCCCGGGCTGGAGCGGGGTGGTTCCGTCCGGGCCGAGCAGCGGGTTGCGGAGGTCGTTGGTGGGAAAGTTCATGGGATCCACCACCTCGGGCGCGATGTCTTCCCAGGCATCGTAGGTGGGATACCACGTCGGATCGGGAAACGGGAAATAGCCGCGCCCGAAGACCGTGTCCAGCCAGTCAAAGCAGGTTTCCACCTCGTCGGACACCACCTCGGGACCGGCCGGCCGGTAGCGGAGCGAGATGGAGCGCTTGGCCTTGAGCAGTTCATAGACGCGCAACGCGGAGCGCGCGGACTGTTCGAGACCCCACAGGTTCACGTTGGGATCGTGCAGGCCGGCGGCGATCAGGCAGGGACGCGGCGCCACCAGGGAGAGAAGGCTGTTCTGGTCCACGGGCAGGTAGGATTCGCGCCCGGCAAAGAAGCGGAGACGCGGACTGAACCAGGCGGACCGCTGCCGGGTGAGGCGCTCGATGCCGGGGCCCATCTCGGTTTCGGAGTGAAAGCGGAACGGCACCGGTCCGCCCACCTCGGGACTGCTCACCATCACCGCGCCCAGGCGCTGGTCAAACGCACCGGCCACCAGCGCCGGACCGGCCGAAGGACCATGACCCACCACCGCGATGCGTTCTCCGTCCAGAAACGGAATCTGCAACAGATAGTCGATGCAGCGACTGGCGGCCCAGGCTCGGCGCGTGAGCACGGTCCAGCCGGCCTCGGGCCAGACCAGATCCCACAAGGCCGTGTCGTCCTCCGCGTCGTCGGCCGCATACAGGCACGCGGCGTAGCCGCGACTGACACCGACACGCGCCCAGGAACGCAGGCTGCGCGGGGCGAGGAACACGGGGAAGGGTCCCTCCCCCTTGGGGATCATCAATTCCAGGCGCAGCTTGGCGGCCTTCTCCGGACCGAACTCCACCAGCACATGCTGCATCACCGCCGCGATCTCCTCCCGCACGTTGGCGGTGACGGGCGTGACTTGGGTGCCGAACGGAGGATAGGCACCCAGCACGTAATGCTGGAGCAGCACCATCAGCTCACGGCGCCGGTCCGGCCATGTCGTGTCCGTCACCGCCCGGCCGTTGCCCAGCCGAAGCGGATCGGGCAGGTAGGGCGACCGCGTCCAGCCGGCAAAGTCGGGGGGCAGCTCGCCGGAGGCGGCCAGCCATTTCACCCAAGGCTCGCTCCGCGGCAGCAACCTGACCAACTCCGCCAGGTAACCGCGTTGCCGGTTCACATCGGGCGGGTCGTCACTTGAGGCCATCGATCCCGTCGGGAGTGCGACCAGGCAGAGCGCACAGGCAATGGCTTGACGGAGGCGGCGCATGATGGTGTGGCGTCGGGCGTTGGCCCCCGAGCCTGAGGGCTGGACCTGAAAAAGGAAAGGGCAACATGGGGGCGCGGTCAACCCGAACCGCCTCAAGCACAGTCCCGTGACGATGGTTGGATAGGGAGGAAACGCCAACTGTCACGGCGGTGCGAAGGCCCCTCACCCCAACCCTCTCCCGGGGGGAGAGGGAGAATCGACTTCCGCGCGGAGAAAGGCTTCCGATCGAAACCGGTACCCTCCACGGCATGCTCTACTCCCTCTCCCCCCGGGAGAGGGTTGGGGTGAGGGGCCTTCACTACAGTGATCGAATCTCGATTCCCCCCAACCCAAGCTAACTCCTGTTTCTGGGAGGAGCGAAGAGCAGTTCGGCTGAGCTTGCCGTTCAAGACCACGCCCCCTCAGAGCAACTCCTCCAGAGCGCGGTGGTTGACCTTGCCGGTGCCGAGCTTGGGAATCTCGTGCACATAGCGGATCTCGCGCGGCACGCAAAGGTTGGAGAGGCCGGACTGGCGGATGACCTTGCGCACCTCGTCGAGGTTCATCCTGGGCTCGTTGGTCACGCCCACCAATACCTCGCCCTTGTGCTCGTCGGGACGGCTGATCACGGCCACCTGGCAGCGCAGCCCATACCGTGGAAAGGCACCCGCCAGCACCTCCTCGACGGCGGTCAGGCTGACCATCTCGCCACTTACCTTGGCGAAGCGCTTCATGCGGCCGAGGATGTGGACGAAGCCGCGTTCGTCCACGTGGGCGATGTCCCCGGTGTCATACCAGCCGCCCAGCTTCTGGAAGGCCTCGTTGGCGTCGGCGTTGAGGTAGCCCATCATCACATTGGGGCCACGGACAAAGAGCCGCCCCCCTTCGGTCACCCCCTCCACCGGTTCGAGTCGATGCTCCACGCCGGGCAGGAACCGCCCCGCCGATCCGGGGCATGGATCGAGCGAGGTGCAGGCGGTCAGGCACGGGCTGCATTCCGTCGCGCCGTAGCCCTCCAGGATGCGGATCCCGAACCGCTCCGCCCAGAGGCGGGAGGTGGTCTCCTGCACCTTCTCCGCGCCGGCGAAGAGGTAGCGCAGGTTGCGAAAGTCGTAGGGGTGGGCCTTGCGGGCGTAGCCGTTGAGGAAGGTGTTGGTCGCAAGCATGATGGTGCTGTCGCTGAAATAAACCGTCGTGGGCACCAGCCGATAATGCAGCGGCGAAGGATACAGGAAACAACTCAGGCCCCGCACCAACGGAACGAAGGTGCCAATGGTCAGCCCAAAACTGTGGAACAACGGCAGCGCGTTGAAGAGGCGGTCCCAGTCCTGCATGTCGCACACCGCCACCATCTGCCGGATGTTGGCGAGAACGTTGGCGTGGCTGAGCATGACCCCCTTGGGCGTGCCTTCCGAACCGCTCGTGAACAGCACCACCGCCGCATCCTCCGCGCGCGGCCGCCGCCGCAGAAAGCCGGCGGGCCGAAACACCGTCGCCAGCCAACCGCCGAGCCGGTCCATCGTGCCGGCTTCGCGCCGCACGTCTTCGAGCCAGCAGAAGGACACGCCCGCCTGTTCCAGGGGTAGAATGTCCAGGCGCGCCTTTTCCACGAAGGCGCGCGAGCTGACCACGTGCGTGAGCCCGGCCAGCTCGGCGCAGTCCTTCATGATCTTCGCGCCGGAGGTGTAGTTCAGCACCGCCGGCACCCGCCCCAGGGACCAGAGGGCCAGGAGCGTGACCGGGTTGGCATTGACGTTGGGCAGCAGCACCCCCACGCGGCCCGGCTCCGCAGGAAGGCGCCGGTCCAGCACCCCGGCAAGGACGCGCGCGGAGATCATCAACCTGCGGTAGGAAAGAAACTGGCTGGTCACGTCCCCCAGCACGCGGAAGGAGGGACGACGACGCGCGGTTTCCAGGACCGCTTCCGGGACGGTGCGGGCCCCGACACGCATCTCCGTCTCGAACTGGTGCGCCACCATCTGGTCGCGCAGCCAGCGGGTCAGCAGCTCGCGCCCCTGGGATGTGCTGAGATGTTCGGGATGAGGCGGCACCAGGACCTTGCTGAAATACGCGGTCACCCTCGGAGCCCATTGATGCCGCTCACGGTTCGGGGAAAGGGGAAGTCGGAACGCATGGCGCAGGTAGCACAGGATCACCTTGGCCCGGGTCTTGTGCAGCAGGAAGCCGGTCCCGTCGAACAGCTTCATGAGGGAACCCGTGCGGGAAATGCGGCCCTCCGCGAAGAGCACCAGGCGCCCGCCCTGCTGGAGATGCTCCGCCATGTGCTTCACGCCGTAGGGGGACGTGGTGTCGATCGGGAAGGTCCGCCGGTTGAGCATGATCCGCCGGTGAATCCAACTCGTCTCGGCCGAGGTGCGCGACACGACGAACTTCCAATCCTCGTCCAGCGTCAGGGCCAGGAACATCCAGTCAAACCAGGAAGTGTGGTTGGGCACCAGCAGCACGGGACCGGGCTCGCCCAGCACCCCGGTGTCAAAGGCGCGGTATCGGCACCACACGCGCGCCAGCAGGGCCAGCATCCATCGCAGGAAGATCATCATGGCGGGGGTGACGCGGACGTTGGAGGCATCGGGCCGCATCCTAGAAAGTTCCGCTTCCACGTCGCAAGCCGAATAGATGCGCACTACCCTCACGCCATGACCCTGCCCTCCTACCTGCGCGTGAACGGCGCCTCGGTCCAGCTCAAGGTCCGGCTGCAGCCCCGCGCCTCGCGCGACGAGATCGGCGGGGCGCAGGAGGACGCGCTCAAGGTCCGCGTCACCGCGCCCCCCTTGGACTCCGCCGCCAACCAGGCGCTTGTCCGCCTCCTGGCCGACACCCTTCATTGCCCCAAATCCTCGGTGCGCCTCGTGCGCGGCCAAACCTCGCGCGTGAAGACGCTCGACATTGACGGCATGTCTCCCGAGGAGATCGCCCGGCGATTGGCGGGCGGCTCCTGACCCGATCCTCCCATCGGACCGATCCGACCGATCGGTCCGATCAGCGTCGGCTCATGGGGAGCCTCCACCACCAAACGGAATGGGGGTCCACACGGATCAGGAACCATGGCAACAACCGAACGGCCTAAAGCACGGACCCCCGAAGGGGGCTAGATGGGAATGAAACGCTCGGTACCACGGCTATGGAAAGGCCCCTCACCCCCGCCCTCTCCCGGCGGGAGAGGGAGCCGCAGTCCTCGTGGAGAGGACGGGTTCC
>Ga0302046_10000884_pt1 | contig 28653 bp, 26 predicted proteins | sample RVTome_11_FD_200261 | JGI IMG/M metagenome (GOLD analysis project Ga0302046, IMG submission 200261) | Soil microbial communities from uranium-contaminated site in the Upper Colorado River Basin, Wyoming, United States - RVT147D111 (version 2) ...
CCGCCCGACTCGCGCGTCCGCATGGCCTCCGCCGAAATCGCGGCCGCCAAGGGACAGCCCGATGATGCCATCCGTGATTACCGCAGAAACACCGGGCTCGACTGCATCGAGTGCTGGGCTCTCCTCGGCCGCATCTACGAGAACGCCGGCAAGCCCGACTCTGCAATCGTCGCATACGAAACCTACCTCGACCCCCCTCGCTCGTTTCTCTTCCGCGTCAACGTCGACCGCTGGTGGCTGCCCGGTACCCTCCAGCGACTCGCCGACCTCCACGACCAGAACGACAACCGCGAGGCCGCTACGCGTCACTACAACCGCTTCATCCAGCTCTGGCAGAATGCCGATCCCGAACTCCAGCCGCAGGTCGACGCCGCGCGCAACGCGCTCGCACGCATGGCCGCCGAGCGCTAGCCGCAGCTCCAGCTGAACGACCGCACGGACCGCAGCACCCCGCATCCGTCGCTGCGTCGCGTCGCCCTCGCCCGGTCAACGTCGGTCCTCCGGCCGTCCCATCCGAAAAGCTTGACACGCGGTGCGGCGCTCCATACATAGTGTAACTATGGGTAGACGAACTCGGTCTGACAACGCGCCCGCGCTCCTGCCCGGCACCCTCGACATGCTCATCCTGCAGATACTGACGGAGGGGGCGCTGCACGGATACGGCATTGCGAGTCGCATCCGGGAGCAGTCGGCGGACGTGCTGCACGTGGAGGAAGGGTCCCTGTACCCGGCGTTGCGGCGGCTGCAGGTGAAGGGGCAGGTGCGGTCGAAGTGGCGGTTGACGCCGACGAAGCGGCGGGCACGTTATTACGAGCTGACGGCGGTGGGTCGCCGCGGCCTGGCGGACGAGGTATCGCAGTACGAACGGATCATTGCGGGCATCGCGCGGGTGCTGGGGACGGCGACATGATCTGGCTGGGTGAACTCGGCGGGTTGCTCCGGCGTGTGGGCCATCTGTTCACGCGGCGGCGTGAGAGACGAGCGTTGGATGAGGAACTGCGCTTTCACGTGGAGATGCGGGAAGCGGATTTCCGGCGAGCGGGCTACAGCGAGACGGCGGCGGCACGGCTGGCACATCGTGCGGTGGGCGATCCGGTGCGCTGGCGCGAGGAGGTTGGCGACGTCCTGAGCTGGGGTTGGGTGGAGGGCTGGTTGCAGGACGCGCGCTTTGCGGTCCGTGCGTTGCGTCGGGGCGGCGTTGTGACGGTCGCGAGTGCGGGCACGCTGGCGTTGGGCATGGGTGGCGTGCTGGCGGTGTTCACGCTGGTGGACGTTCTGGTGTTGCGCTCGGTGCGGTATCCGGACAGTGACAGGCTGGCGGTTGCCTATCAGGCGATCACGCCGGGCATTTTCGCGCCGTCGGATACGATGCGGCTTACGCTCGGCCATCTGGAGAGGCTGCGCGATGAGGTGCCCGCGTTGCGCGAAGCGGGACACGGCACGTGGGATGAGGCGAACATCCAGCGGGGCGAGAGCGTCGAACGGATCCGCATCGGTCTGACGACGGGGCTGTTCCGCGTGCTGGGCGTGGCGCCGATGCTCGGTCGCATCGCGAGCGAAGAGGAGGAATCGTCCGGAACAGCGGTTGCGGTCCTCTCGCACGCGTTCTGGAGCGGGCGACTGAGTGCGGACCGTTCAGTACTGGGTTCGGACATCGTGCTGAACGGCGTGCCGTTCACGGTGATCGGCGTGATGCCGCGCGAATTCCGGGGCTTGTCGGATGGCGCGCGGCTCTGGATCCCGACGCGAGCCGTGCGGCGGTTGCCGGTTGCGTCATTGCGGATTCGCGTGGCGGAGATCGCATGGGGCACGATCGTCGTGCGTCTGCCGGATGCGGGAGCACTTGCGCGCGTCGAGCAGGATTACGTCCGGGCATTGCGAACGATCGAGCAGGGAAGTCAGGCGACGGTTCGCCAGGATGGCCGGGAGTGGATGGCCGGCCTGGTTCCGATGGACGACGCGCAACTGCATCCGATCGTGACGTCAATGTTGAAGCTGCTGGGCATTGCGGTGAGCGCTGTGCTGCTGATCGTGGTGGCGAACGTGACGGCGCTGATGCTGGCGCGGGTTCGCACGCGGCGAGTCGAGCTTGCGGTCCGGGCATCGCTCGGCGCCGGGCGAGGCCGGTTGCGGCGCCAGATGATCGTGGAGGGCGTTCTGCTGGCGTCGATCGGCGGTGCCTGCGGACTGCTGTTCGGCTATGGCGGAGCAATGGCGATGGCCCGGCTGCGGCCGGTTCTGCAGGAGTCGTTCGTGCTGCTGCGCGGCGCCGATCTGCTGGAGCGCGCGTCACTCGCGCCGACGTGGGCCGCTCTCGGCGTGACGTTGCTGCTCGTGCTGGTCGTGGGCACGGTGATCGGTCTGGTCTCGGCGCGCGCTGGCCGCGACGGCGTCGTGGGCGCTGCGCTCAGAAGCGGCGGCGATCACACTGTCGCGGCGGGTTCGCCGGTCACGTTGCGGCGCGGACGCGGCGTGCTCGTTGTGAGCCAGGTTGCTCTGGCGACGGCGCTCCTCATGGCGGCGGGGCTGACGCTGCGCAGCCTTCGTGCGCTGCTGCGCGCGGATCCCGGGTTTCGCGCCGAACGCGTGCTGGTCGCCAGACTTGCATCGCCGGGATGGAGCCAGGAGGCCGTCGCACGCCGCAGCGCTGCATTTGCCCGGCTGTCGCGGCTCCCTGGCGTTGCGGGCATTGCCGCCGCTGAGACGACGCCGCTCGAGCCGGAGGCAACGCCGATGGGTCCGGTGACACGTGTCGATGACCGGACGCTGGAACCCACGGCGTTGCCGGCATTCGAGTGGCACGGCGTGACCGGCGGCTACTTCGCTGTGCTCGGGATACCCGTGCTGCGCGGCGACGTCTTTCCGCTGTCGGCTGACGAATCGCCGGGCGACCAGCCCGTCCTCGTCAATGCAACGGCCGCCCGCCTGCTCTGGCCGGGCGCTGACCCGATCGGCCGTCGTATCGGCCGGGGCAACGGTTTCGTGCGCGTCATCGGCGTGGTTGGCGACGTGCGGCAGCAGACGCTCCGTTCGCCACCCGCGCCGGGGATCTACTGGCAGACCGGTCCATGGGCGCAGGTCGTGACAACGCTGTACATCCGCTCGGCGCGTCCGCCGGCCGAGCTGGTTGCTGCCGTCCGGGAGGTTCTGGCCGCGACCGAGCCCGGAACATCGCTGTTCGCAGAACGCATGCTCGAGGATCGCGTGCGCGATGCGACGAGCGACGCCCGCTACGTGACCATGTTGCTGCTCGTGTTCGGTTCCATCGCAGCGCTGCTCGCCGCCATCGGTGTCTACGGCGTCCTGGCCTGGAGCGTCGTGCAACGGCGCCGCGAGTTCGGTCTGCGCCTCGCCGTCGGCGCACAACCGCGCAAACTGGTCGCGGAGGTGGTGCGCGAGGGTGCGTTGCTGCTGGCGGCAGGCGTGACGGCCGGATTGCTGCTCGCACTGGCCGGCGCGCGCGTGCTGCGCGCGTTCCTCCATGAGATCCAGCCCGGTGATCCGCTCACACTCGTCATTGTCGCGACGTCGCTGGTAATCATCGGTATCGTTGCGACGATGCTGCCCGCACTGCGTGCGGGGCGGACGGATCCCATGGTGGTGTTGCGGGATGGGTGACGGATCGAACGCCGTGCCTGGTGCTGGTTTCCTGGGCGGCGGCCGGGAAACGGACTACCGTGCGACGACGGCAGGATGGTTCCTTGCCGTACCTGGCGGCGGCCTGGCTGGCGGCCGCGCACGCTCACGAGTGTGACCGGCAGTCACGCCTGTCGCCTGGCGACCGGTCGGTCGGTGGGCATCATTGCGAGCCGGTCGATTCGAGGTCGTAGACGCGACGATACTCGAGCTTCTGCGGCAGGGCGTTTTCGATCGTGGTCGCAATGATCAGCCGGGTCGAACCGGGGGCACGCACGAAGGCTTCCTTGACCGTCGGGCCGTCCTCGACCTTGCGTTCGAGCTGGAGTGTGCCGTCGCGCCAGTGCGCGCGCACGTCGGTCTCGAAGGATGGCGGCCACGTCCACTCGAGTTTCGCACTGTCGGTACGCAGCCGGATCGTACTGCTGTCGGCCCGGGCGAAGCTCACGGTCGCTGTGTCCTGTGTGATGACCACGGTGGCCGTCGTGGATCCGTCACAGGTCACCACTTCACGACGCGTCGATGTCACGGGCGATTCACCGTCGGATGACACTGAAGTGCATTGAGCGGACAATGGTTCCGGCGATCGGGTACGTCGCGCTGTCGGTGCGTACCGGGATGATCACGTTGGTGATCGTGTCACCCATGATGCGGAGCGCGCTGAAGGCGCCCTGAGCGTTCGTTCCTGCCGTCGTTCACGACCGGCGGACGTCCCGTTCACCGTCCGCTGCGTGCTGCCGGCGGCGAGTCCTGCAACGGTGCGATCGCTGGTGTGCTCGACTTCGGTCGTGAGGCCCGAGCGTCGTGTGGTCGTTACGCCGACGGCAAGGCGGACATTGATGCTGTTCGTCGTGACGCTGTCGTACGCGGCCCGGGTCATTCCGCCTGCATCGTGGAATGCGACCGATCGTTCGACCGTCAGACCATTGCGTGTCGCTGCCGCTCATACCACGCGACCGCTGGCGGCGTCGAACACGCACGTGTCATCGTGCGATCTCCCGTGTCGTACCGGCAGCCACGCACCGAGCCGTTCGGTGCCGCCGCCGGCTGCAAGCAGGGAGACACGCGTATTCCGGCATACCCCGATCGGCTAGAGCCCGCTGCCAGGCAGCCACGGCGCCAGTCGTCCGCGCAGCGTGCGCAGCGCCTTGCCCATCTGTGCTTCCACGGTCTTCACCGAGATGTCCATGGCCTGCGCGATCTCGGCGTAGGTCAGGCCGTGCACGCGGCTCAGCTCGAATACTTCGCGGCAGCGCGACGGCAGCTCGCTCACTGCACTGCGCAGCGCAGCCTCGATCTCCGCTTCCATGACGCGGCTGTCCGCGCGCTCCACCGATGTCGCATCCGTACGAAGGTACGGTTCGGCGCGCTCCGTGATGCGTTGATGGCGGATGTGATTCAATGAGCGGTTGCGGGTCGCCCGGTACAGATAGGCCTGCAGTGTCGTCTCGATCACCAGCGTTGCCCGGCGACGCCACAGCTCGAGCATCACGTCCTGCACGATCTCCTCCGCTGCCGCACCATCCCGCAGCATGGCGCCAGCCAGGCCGACCAGCCGGGGATAGTACGCGCGGAAGATCGCCTGGAACGCGTCCTGGTTGCCGCCGCGCAGCCGGTCGAGAAGGTCGCGGTCGGTCAATTCAGGTGCGGGCCGGAGTCGCTGGAAGAAGGTACCCGTCGCATCATCGTGTCGGAGTCGCCAAGTTATCCGGGGCACCGGGGCCGGGGCAAATCCCGCGCCGGCATCCGCAATTGCACACCGTAGGGGTACGCGACGCATCGTGTGTCCATCCGGGTATGAGTAACGAACCGCAGCAGCCGGACATGGCGGACGCCGGGCACTGGGAGGCGCTGGCCCGTTATGTGACCGGGGAGAGTCCGCCGGCCGAGGCGGCCGGGATTCGTCGCTGGCTCGACGCGGAGCCGGGGCGCGAGGCGCGGCTGTCCGCACTGGCCCGAACCACGCAGGGTCTCGCGTTCAGGACGCCGTCCGACCTGGACGTGGACAGTGCACTCGCGCGTGTCATGACGCGCATGGCGGAAGACGACGTGCGCCGGATCGAGTCTGCGCCCGCACGTGTCGACGTATCCGCAACGGGGGAGGCGTCGTCGGAACGAGGCGGGTCGGGCTGGCGTACGATCGGCTGGCGTGCAGCCGCCGCCATCGTCGCGCTGCTGGGTGGTGTACTGGTCTGGCAGATGGTACGCAGCGACACGGGTCCGGATGTTGCCAGTGCACGGACGTGGGAGACGGCCGCGGGCCAGACGGAAACGGTCGGTCTGCCCGATGGCACGATGGTGCTCCTCGGACCCCTGAGCCGGCTGGTGACGACGCCCGGCTACGGCGAAGACGGGCGACAGGTCGAGTTTTACGGAGAAGCCCGGTTCGACGTCATTCATGATGATGACCGGCCCTTCACCGTGCGCACCGGTGCAGCCGAGGTCGTCGACCTCGGTACCACGTTCACAGTGCGCAGCATGGAAGCGGAAGAGGTGCGGGTGGCTGTGACAGCCGGATCGGTGATTCTGCGGGCATTGTCTGCAGCGGCGGATTCCGGCGTTGTGCTGCGCGCGGGCGATCGCGGAGTGCTGGACCGTGCCGGTCGCGTCGTCGCGCAGCCGGACAGCGCGGGCGATGCCGACCTCGCATGGACGGAAGGTCGACTGGTGTTCCATGACAGTCCACTGCGCCGTGTGGCGACGGAGCTGCGCCGCTGGTACGGCATCCAGCTGACCATGCAGGATTCCGCGCTGGCGCAGCGGCCGCTCACATCGACGTTCGAGGGTGAAACGATTGACGAGGTGCTACGGGTGATCGAGCTCGCAACGGACACGCGCACGGAACGGCAGGGCGACACGGTGTTCGTGCGTCCGGCGCCTGCGGGCGTTCTCCGATGAGTCGCAGGTTCGGCGGGTGCAACCGCAAAGTGTGTGGCAGAGCGGTGCTGCTGGGTGCCATTGCCGTTGTGCTCGTGCCGGCCGCGTCGCGCGCACAATCGCCATGCACAGTGGCGGCGCCAGCGGCGCGCGCGAGCGAACAGCCGAGTTCTCCTGCGACAGGGCTCGGCCGGACGATCACGTTGCGTGCGAAGAGTGCGCCGCTGCATGAGATCATCGATCGGCTGGCCGCGACGGCGGGTGTTCGCATCTCGTACAGCACCGCGTTGTTGCCGGATCGTCGCGTGTGCGTAGACTGGAAGTCGGTCGCTCTGGGTGATGCGTTGTCTGCACTGCTGCAAGGCTCGCCCGTCGAACCGGTGCTTGCCTCGGCGGACCACATTGTGCTCACACCGGTGCGGCCGCGTCCGGCCATTGCCGGCCCGTCCGTATCCGCGCCGCTGTTCTTCCCGCTCGAGCCGGTCGTCGTCGCTGCATCGAAAGCAGACCCCGTGCGCCGGCATCGGCCGGTCGACGTCGAGGTGATCGAGGGCCGTGAGCTGGCGGAGCGGTCTGCGTCGACCGTCGCGTCAGCCATGAACGGCGTGGTGCCCGGTATATGGGTCTGGCCGTCGGCGACGGGCCTGATTGCACAGTACGGCAGCATGCGCGGTGCCAGCTCGTTCGGTCCGAGCGCGCCGCGCGTGTTCATCGATGGCATCGAGGTGGCCAATCCGCTGCTGCTGCAACAACTGTCAGCGGACGCGATCGAGCGCATCGAGGTCGTTCGCGGCCCGCAGGGCGCCGCCTGGTTCGGCACGAACGCGATCAACGGTGTCACGAACATCGTGACCCGCCACGACGTCGCGGGCAGCAACGGTCAGCGCTTCCGCGTGCGCAGTGCGCTCGGCGTTTCCGCGACCGCGTTCGCACCAGCATCACCGATCGGTCAGGATCATTCCTTCAGTCTCGGTCTGGGCTCGGCCGCGCGTTCCGCTGCACTGAACGTGGCGCTGGGCACGACCGGTGACGTGGTGCCGGGCGGCGCCGCCCGCCAGCTGAGCGCGGCTGGCGCGTTGCGCAGGGCAGGCGAGCGCACGCTGCTCACGGCTACCGTGCGGTTCATGGCTCGCGACGTCGGCGCACCGGTGAGCCCGCTGCTGCCGGATTCATTGCCGTGGCGTTCGCATCCGGGCGATCCATCGAACACGGGCAGTCCGGAACTGTCGATCGGCGTGCGCCAGTACACTGCGGGGCTGAAGGCGGAGTTCGCGCCGGACAGCCGCTGGAGACACGCATTCGTCGCAGGGATCGACGGGTATTCGCTGGAGGGCACGGACGGATTCGTGCCACTCTCCAGTGCCGCGGACTCGGCACTGCGCGCCGCGGGCAGTGGCGCACTGCGCGGGACGCTGCGCTGGACGAGTCTTGCACGCACGGAATTCGGTGATCATGCAACCGGCAGTCTGACGCTGACAGCCGAGCACACCCGACTTCGTGCGTACAGTCGCGTGAGCGGCTCGGCCGATGCCGGTCACGGCGCCAACGGCGATGCGCCGAGCATTGTGGGTCTCATGCAGCGGCGTGATCGAGCGGGTGGCACATCCCCGGACGACATTGCAGGGAGCGCGCTCAACACCACGGGTCTGAGCGCGCGCGGCAGCCTCGCCGTTCTCGACCACGTCTCACTGACCGGCGGCGTTCGTCTCGAGCTGAGCGACAATGATTCCGGCATTGGCCGGTTCGCCGTACTGCCAACACTGGGTGGCACTGTGTACGGCGAGAGCGGTCCGTTCGCGGCCACACTGCGTGCTGCGTACGGCAAGGGCGTCCGCTGGCCCGAGCTGCCCGCCGTCATGTCCGGGTGGGGTCAGCTCCAGTCGGCATACCTGATGCCCGGTCCGGAGGAACAGGCCGGCATCGAAGCGGGCTTCGACGTTTCCTGGCGGCGCCTGCTGTCGCTGCAGGTGACGCGCTTCGACCAGACAGCGACCGGACTCATCCAGCGCGTGACATCGGATGAGCCGCGCGAACCGCGTGCCCATGCAACGCTGCAGAACGTGGGCTCGATCAGCAATCGCGGCTGGGAACTCTCGGCCAGAGCGACGCGAGGACGCCTCGCGCTGGGCCTGGCGGCCACGTTCGTCGACAGCCGCGTCCGTGCCGTCGCTGCCGACTACGCCGGTGATCTGCAACCGGGTGACCGCATGCTCGCCGTGCCCGCCCACACGATCGGTCTGAACGCAAGCTGGCAGGCGATCCGCTGGACCGCTTCTGTTTCCGCTCAGCGGGCCGGCAACTGGATGAACTACGACCGCATCGCTCTGGCCCGGCATCTCGCCGGGAACGGCCAGCCTCGCCTGCCCGACGGTGATGTCCTGCGCAGCTTCTGGCGCCGCTACGACGGCGTCACCCACCTCAATGCCAGCTTGCGGCGCGACCTGCCGCGCGGCCTCGTAATGCTCGTGGGCGCAGAGAACCTCCTCGACATCCAGGTCGGTGAGCCGGACAACATCACGGTACTTCCCGGCCGTACGTTCAGCATCGGGATACGGGCCGTCTTCTAGAGAATCAGCAGATCCGACCGTGGACGTGCCGGACGGCCGGGCCGGTTCACGTCCACCCCCTTGTCGGTCGGACTTTCACGCCGGCCTCACCACGCCGGCGCGAGATTGAATCCGAAGTGCGCGCCCTTGCCGGGGCGCTGGAACGGCAGTGCGTAGTACGTCTCGAGGATCATGAACCCGAGTATGTTGAAGCGTGCGCTGATGCCGGCACTGAACACGGGCACACGATCGATGGTGTTGCGCCGGAACGCGAGCACGGGGTTGTCATCGGACGACCATGCGAGACCGGCGTCGAGGAAGGGCGCGATCTCCGTGGGCAGGAACCGGAAGTTGAACAGGCCGTACTCGGGCACGCCGAGGAGCGGAATCCGGAACTCGAGATTTGCGACGGCGAGTCGTGTGCCGACGAGCCGGTCGAAGGCCGGGCAGGCAGACACGGCCGGATCGGCAGACTGGCACTCATGGGCGGTGAACGACTCCCAGGCGTAGCCGCGCACGAACGACTCATGGCCGATGAAGAGCGGCGACATGACCTGCAGGTTGTCGTCGGACACACCATCCGCGTCACGGCCGTAGCGCCCGTAGTGCATCAGGCGGAACGCGAGTGTGAACGGTTTGCGGAACGTGTACTGCCGATAATCGGCGAGCAGCGTGCCGAAGGACAACGTGCCCATGGTGGGCGCGACCTCGAAGCGGAAGCGCCGGCCGGAAACGGGACCGACGAACGCGAAGTACGAGTTGTCGCCCACGTACGCTGCTGATGCCTCGAGGAACGTCAGCGGATCGGGTGCGTCACCGTCCGTGACCTCGACCTGCGACAGCTGCTGGCCGAATCCGTCGAAGAGCGCCGTCTGCAGCTCGCGGTCGAAGGAATAACGCGTGACTCCCGCATTGAACTCGATACGCCGCGTCGTCGACAGCGGGTATGATGTCAGCGCCATCACCTGGTTGAGATAGATGCGGTCGATGTATTGCGTGACCTCGTACGTATTGCCGCCAGCCGGTGCGTACGACGCCGTTCCGGTCAGGTATGGAATGCGGCCGGCCGCGACACCCCAGTTGAGCCGGCGCGCTGCATTGCGGTAGACAGCCTGCCCGCCAATGTCCTTGAGCGTGCCGTTCGCCTGGATCGCGGCGCCGAGGAAATGGTTGCCCAGCATGTCACCGAAGAATGCGGACACGCCGCCGCCGAGCACGGTCCCGTACGATGACGTGCCGATGCCGAGCGAGGGCGGGCCGAGGTAGTCGAGGCCGATCTTCGGCGAGTAGTCGGTGGTCGGGAAATCGCGCGTCTCCGGCAGACCGCGCAGCGGATCGGCGAGGTAGGCGGAGACGATGCCGCCACCCAGCGCTTCGACCGGTGGCAGGACGGCCGCCGACGCGCGATCGAGTGTGAAGCCGGACGTCGGGCTGGTGCCGGACCGGTCGACTCCGGCACTGCCCGTATCGGCCGCCGCGGCCGACCTGGACACGATGCCATCGGCGCCACCGGTCGGGGCCATGACCTCGCTGACCACTGCGGCCGCCAGCAGCTCGCCGCACGGCTGCGCGCAGTCGATCGAATAGAGATTGTTGCCCGAGTTCTCGAACACGGAGAACACCAGCAGGCCCGTTTTGCCGGCGACCGAAATGGCGGGCGAGAGATCAGTGATGCCGCTCACGCCCGTGGCCAGCCGGGTCACCTGGAAGAGCCGGTTCGACTCCAGCTCGAGGCGATAGACGTCACTGAAGCCGTCGCGGTCCGACACGAAATAGATGCTGCGGCCGTCCGGCGAGAACTGCGGATCGATGTGCTTCACGCCCGGGAATGCATGGAGCGTGCGGATGCGGCCGGTCGCGACATCGATCAGGCCGATCTGCATTTCGCCGTACGTCAGCCGATCGAGGTCCGTGACGTGACGGTCGGTGACGAACGCGATGGTCCCGCCGTCCGGCGACCAGACCGGCTGCAGGTCGGCGAAACGGTCGCGCATGAGCGCCGTGACGCGCCCGCTCTCGAGATCCAGCACGTAAAGGTCGCTCTGACCGCCGGACATGCCGGAGAACACGATGCGGCGGCCGTCCGGCGACCAGCGCGGATCCGACACTGCGCCGACAACATCCACATCGACGTGCCGGTCGACCTTCGTGGACCGCACATCGAGGATCTCGATGCGGCTGTCGCCATCGCGGAACACGGCGAAGGCGAACTTCGTGCCATCAGGTGACCAGCTGCCTGATGATGCGATGAAGCTGATCGCATCCATGTGCTGATCGCGCTGCGGACTGCTGAGCGTGCGGATGACACGACCCGTTGTCGCGTCCGCGAGGATCAGGTCCGGCGTGAACAGGTTGCGCCGGCCGACGTATGCGAGGTACCGCCCGTCCGGGCTGACTGCGGGCGACAGGTTCATCGCGCCCGGCTCGGCATCGTAGATGACGCGCCGACCGGCATCCTGCGGGCGTTGCCGTCCCGCGATCATCGGCAGGTAGGTGGCGCGGATCGCGGCGATCCATTCGTCCGAGATCTGCTTCGAGCCTGCGCCCACGACACGCACGAGCGCTTCCTCGAAGCCGGCATTGGTCGCAACGCGGAAGACTTCCGGCACGGCGCGGTCGCCATAGCGTCCGGCAATGAACGCCCACAGTGCCTGGCCGTAGCGGTAGGGGAAGAACCGCATGTCGTGCGTGAGCTGATCGATGGTCGGCAGCTCACCGCGCAGTGCGGCATCACGCAGCCACATCGCAGTGTGCGCATCGGAACGGCCGAGCGACAGGTACTCCGCCATTCCCTCGACGAGCCACAGCGGCAGCCGGCTCAGGCCGGCCAGCCCGCCGCCGCCCGGTGAAGCGGCCAGGTCGTACTGGAAGACGTGCACGAGCTCGTGGCCGAGCACGTGATCGTTGTCAGCATACACGCCCGTGAACGGCATGATCACACGCGTTCGCAGGCCCTCCGTGACACCACCCGTCGACTGGTCCAGCAGATCCGGAATCACGTTCGACTGCTGGAAGTCCGGGTGGTCCGCATAGAAGATCAGCGGCTTCGTCTCGAACTCGTGCTGGAACGCCGACGACAGCCGCTCGTACCAGCGGCTGGCCATGCGCGCGGCATCGCGCGTGACTTCCAGCTCGGCCGTGTAGTAGTGAATCTCGAAGTGCGGCGTCTGCATGCGCCGCCAGTCGAAGGCCTCGTATTGGACCTTCTGCCTGCCGAAATACTGCGCCGACGCAGGCGCAGCGGCAGCCAGCGCGAGCAGTGCGCCAATGCCCAGGCTCCTGCTCGCCATTCGTTCGAGAACCCTCATGCGTCCTCCCGGTCCCTGCGGTTGCTTACTCCAATGGCGAGACACACGTGCGCCCGCCTGAGCGAAGGACACCCGGCGCCGCCCACGACCCTTACGCCGCAGCGTCGCGGGTCTTGTGCGAAACGATGGCGGGCGGCACCATGGGCCGCATGACGGTCTGGACGATCGGCCATTCCACGCGCGACATCGACGCGTTTCTCGCACTGCTGCGGGAACACGGCATCGACAGGCTCGTGGATGTGCGACGGTTTCCGGGTTCCAGGCTGCACCCGCAGTTCGATCGCGAAGCCCTGCGCGCATCGCTGGCCGCGGCCGCCATCGCGTACCGGCACGCCGAGGAGCTGGGCGGCCGCCGCCACGCGCACGTCGATTCGCCGAACACCGCCTGGGAAAACGCCGGGTTCCGCGGCTACGCCGATTACATGGCGACTCCCGCGTTCCGCGACGCGCTGTCCGGGCTGCTGCAGGAGGCTGCGGCGGCGAGCGTGTGCATCATGTGTGCCGAGGCCGTGCCCTGGCGCTGCCATCGCAACCTGCTCGCCGACGCACTCGTCACGCGCGGCGCCAGCGTCACGCACGTCATCGATTCCGGAAAGAGCCAGCTGCATGCGATGCACGAAGCGGCACGAACGCGCGTTGACGGGTCCGTGTTCTATCCCGGTCCCGACCGCCAGCTCGGCCTGCTCTGACCTCGCCGGACCCGACCGGTGTACAACGTCCGGTTCGATTCATCGAGGGGGAGGACGTGACCCATCGTTTCACAAGCCGCGCGGTGGCAGCTGGCCTCCTCGCCAGCGCGCTCGCCGCGTGTGCGACGACCGCATTCCCGCGGCCGGCCGATCCGCCCGCCCTGCGTCGCCTCGTCATCATGCTCGATGGTGTGCCGCACCACGTCATGGACTCACTCTGGCAGGCAGGCCGGTTCCAGACGTTCAATGCGCCAGCGCGCATGATCAGTCCGTTCCCCTCGCTGACGGGCGTCGCGTTCCGCGAGATCTGGCGCACACCGGTCACGAACGGCTACGAGGATCGCTACTTCGATCGCGATCGCAACCAGGTCGCAGGCGGATTCCTCGACCATGTGTTCAACGCGGCAGAACACGCCGGATTCCAGCGCATGGTCGACCTGAAGCCCGGCAGTTTTTCGGCCGGCCTCGCCTATCTCGTTCCCATGACGATGGCGAGACACGAATTGAACGGGCTGCGCCGGAAACTGCGCGAGCGGATGGTGTGGGACACGCTGATCGTAGCCTATTTCGTGTCGACGGACGCGATCGCGCACCGCGCGCCCGACGAGTTGCCCGGCTTCCTGCTCGAGATCGAACGGCTGGTCACCGATGTCCGCGCTGTGACCCGTCCGGACCTCGATGTCGTTCTCTTCTCGGACCACGGCAACGACATGCTGCCCAGCCGGCGTGTCGCGCTGGAGAGTGAGCTGGGTGATTCCGGCTTCCGGGTGAACGATGAGATCGAGGACGTGCGCGATGTCGTATTGCCACGCTTCGGACTGGTCGGCAGCGCGTTCGCCTATACGTCGCCGGGCCGGGAGGCGTCGCTCGCGGACGTGCTGCGTTACGTGAAGGGCGTCGACCTCGTCGCATTCGCGGATTCGAGCGGGCGCGCTCATGTCTGGACCGCTGGCGGCCGCGCCGTGATCGAAGCAGGTGCCGGCCACGACTGGTTCCGCTACACGCCGGTCGAGGGCGACCCGCTGCGGCTCGAAGCCGTGCTCGCTCGCCTGCGCGACAGCGGCGAAGTCGACGAGACGGACGCTGCACCCGACAGCGTGTGGCTGCGTGAGACCATGGACACCGACTTCGTGGATCCGCTGCGCCGTATCGTGCTCGGGTTGCACGCCGTGCGCAATCCGGCGGACGTGCTGATCAGTCTTGCGCCCGGCTACCACTTCGGCAACGAGAACGCGGACCTGTTCGTGGATTCGCGCGGCACGCATGGGTCGTTGCGCACGACGTCGTCGCTCGCATTCGTGATGGGCACGCAGGTCGAGGTGCCCGATCCGATCCGCAGCGACGACCTGCAACGGTTCGTGTCGCTGCCACGGCAGCCGGCCGGCGCCCGGGACGCCGGCACGCACCGGCAGTGACGCCTGGCCTGCTTGTTGGACGCTGCGGCCGCGGCTAGCTTCACGCCATGAGAGACGACGCGCGTACGGCCGGATCGGACGCGAAGCTCGAGCGGTTGCGAAGCCTGCTGCTCGATGCCGGCTCTGTCTGCATCGGCTATTCCGGCGGCGTCGATTCCACGTTCCTTGCCGTCACCGCCGCGCGCACACTCGGTGCGGCCCGCGTTCTTGCGGTCAGCGGACTCAGCGCGGCCGTGCCCGCCGTGCAGCGCGAGATGGCGAGGCGCTGTGCCCGCGAATTCGACGTTCCGCACCTCGAGATCCGGACCGCTGAGCTGGACGATCCACGCTATGCCGCGAATCCTTCCAATCGCTGCTACTTCTGCAAGACCGAGCTGTGGGGACGGTTGGCCGTCATTGCACGCGAACGCGGACTCGCGGTCGTCGTGGACGGCGCCAATGCGGACGACGATCACGACTATCGGCCGGGCGCGCGCGCTGCCCTCGAGCACGGCGTGCGCTCACCCCTGCTGGAGGTCGGGCTGACCAAGGCGGAGATCCGGCTGTACTCGCACGCGCTCGGACTGCCGACCTGGGATCAGCCGGCGGCACCCTGCCTGGCCAGCCGCGTACAGTACGGCATCGCGGTGAACGACGGGCGGCTGCAGCAGATCGAAGCAGCCGAGTCGCACCTGCGTCGCCTCGGTTTCCGCGAATTCCGGGTTCGCCATCACGGTAATGCCGCACGCGTCGAAGTGCGACCGGACGAGCGCATCCGCGCGCTCGCTCTCGCCGGGCAGATCACTGCCGCACTGCGCGCACTCGGCTTCCCATGGGTACTGCTCGATGTCGAGGGCTATCGCCGCGGTGCCCTCAATGAAGCACTGCCGCTCGCCCCACTGGAAGCCGCCCGATGAGTACTGGTACTCCCGAGATGCGCACGGCCGCCGTCGCCGCACTGCTGGAAAAGGAAGGCATTGCGTGTGACGGTATTGCGATCGCCGGCGCCCATGATGATGTCGCCGTGATCCGTTGTCGCGACGTCGATGCCGACCGGCTCGCAGCGATCGCGAAGGACATCCGCAGGCTCGGATTCCTCTGGGTCACCATCGACCTCGCAGCAGTCGCGCCATCAGCATGAGCGGAACCGGCCCGGTCACGTACCTCGATTGGGCCGCGACGTCCGCGATCCGTCCGGCCACCGTCACGCGTGCCGTCATCGATTATCTCGACGATGTCGGTGCATCGCCCGGCCGCGGCGGCCACCGCCTCGCCATTGCCGCCGATCGTGTCGCGTTCCAGTGCCGTCAGGTTCTCGCCAGACTGCTCGGTCTGCACGGCGATACCGGTCGCATCGCATTCATGTTCAATGCGACGCATGCGCTCAACACGGCCATGACAGGCGTGCTGCGCCGCGCCGACGCCGTCGTCGTCACTGCATTCGATCACAACGCCGTGCTGCGTTGTGCGCACCGGCTCGAGCGCGAGCGCGGCGTGGAGTTGCGCATGGTACGCGGGTTCCCGGATGGAACGCTGGATGAGCCGGCCCTGGAACGCGCGCTCGATGGTGCTCGCCTGCTGTGCATCAACGGAGCGAGCAACGTGCTCGGTACGACACTCGATGTCGTCCGGCTCTGTTCACTGGCCCACCAGGCCGGCGCGCTCGCGCTCGTCGATTCCGCACAGGTCGCGGGCGAGCTGCCATTCAATGCTCACGAGTGCGGTGCCGACCTCGTCGCCATCACAGGACACAAGGCGCTGCTCGGGCCGCAGGGCACGGGCGCGCTCTGGGCCCGCGAAGGCATCGATGTCGAGCCGCTGCTCGTGGGCGGCACTGGCGGCGACTCGATGCTGCCCGACATGCCACCCGCATGGCCCGACCACCTGCAGGCCGGTACGCTCAATGCGCCCGGCATTGCCGGCCTCGCCGCTGGCGCGCACTGGATCATGGAACGAACCGTCTCGCGTATTGCGAGCGACGCCGCCGCGATCAAGGTCGCACTGCACGACGCGCTCTCGCGCGTGCCTCGCGTGCGCGTCATCTCGCCAATCGCGCCGGGCGGTGCACCCATTGTCACGATCGTCGCCGATGACATCGATCCGGCAACGTTCGCCGGGCGGCTCGACCGCGAGTTCGGTGTGCTCGTGCGACCCGGACTGCACTGCGCTCCACTCACGCATCGCGTCACGGGAACGGAAACGACGGGCGCGATCAGGTTTTCCATCGGCTGGGCGAGCACCAGCAGGGACGCCGAGCGCGCGGTTGAGGCGGTCGAGCGGATCGTTGGAGCACGTACGCGGACCGGAACAGGTACAGGGACCGGAACGCGAATGGGGAGCGGGCGGGCGCCCGGCCTGGTACAGGGATGAGGCTCGGGGAGGTGTGAGGCTGTTCATTGCGGTCAATCTGCCGTCGGCGGAGCGGGCGAGGGCGTATCGTGCGCTCGCGCTTCTGCGCGCGGCGGGCTTGCCGGTTCGGTGGGTGGCCGAGGAGTCGCTGCACCTCACGCTCAAGTTTCTGGGTGAGGTGGGCGAGGCGGCTGTGGGAGCGGTCGAGGGTGCTCTCGGTCTGGTGGGTGCGCGGCATGCGACATTCCGTCTGAGTCTCGGAGGCGCAGGCGCGTTTCCTGCCCTTCGGCGACCGCGCGTTCTGTGGATCGGGGTCGAAGGCTCGGAGGCACTTCAGGCGCTGCAGTGCGATGTCGAGGGGTCGCTCGCGTTGCTCGGGTTTTCGCGTGAAGGCCGGGAGTACAGCCCGCATCTCACGGTTGGCCGTGTCGAACGCGATGCCCGTGCGGCGGCGTTCGCGGGACTCGAGACACTGGCGCGCGACATCGCGTACCGTGCGATCGTCGAGATCGGCAGCGTGGACCTCATGCGCAGTTTTCTTTCCGGCCAAGGTGCGCGCTACGAACGGGTCGCGGCCGTGCCGCTCACGGGGAAGGGCAGCGGACAGGAATCATGATGCTCATCATCCTTGGCGCCATCCGGCGGCTCGTCTGGTTGGGCGTGGTGGCTGCGCTCGCCGGTGGCGCGTACTGGTGGTTCCGTGAGGATCTGCGGCCGTATACGCAAGTGGTACGTGACCGGTGGGATACGCTGCGTGGGCGGTCGCCCGATGCGGCCGCGCCACCGGGCACATCGCAGGCACTTGCGGATCGGGCGTGGGCGAAAGTCGACGCGATCCGGACCGGCGAGTCCGGCCAGGCGAGTTTCACGGACCTCGAGCTGCAGAGTCTGCTCGAGTACCGCTATCCCGAAATACTGCCATCGTTCGTGGATTCACCACGCATCTCGATCGACGGTGACCGGGTGCGGCTGCGCGTTCGCATTCCGGTCGACAGGCTGCCGCAGGTCCGCGAGCTGGGTGAGATTGCGGCGCTCCTGCCGGACACGACCGACCTGGATGTCCGGGGCCAGCTGCTGCCCGCTGATGATGGCAAGGTCGCCTTCGCGGTGGACGGCGTGAGTGCGCATCGGATTCCGCTGCCTCGCCGTCTCGTCCCCGCCGCCCTCGAGCTGCTCGGCCGCAAGGACGAGCCGGGCCTGCGTGAGGATGCGATCGCGATACCGCTTCCCGCCGGCGCCCGCGCCGCGTACGTTCGCGCCGACTCGCTCGTCCTGCTCGGACGGCAGGACCGAACCCGCGACTAGAACGGAAACGCATGGCCAGGATCCTGGTCGTCGACGACGAAGACGGCATTCGCAAGGTTCTGCGCCAGGTCCTCGAATACGAGGGCCATGACGTGACGGTCGCGTCCGGCGGCGGTGAAGCACTGGGCGCGTTCGAGCACGACCGGCCCGACCTCACTCTGCTCGACGTCAAGATGGCGAGGATGGATGGCCTCGAAGCGCTCGGCCGGATGCGCGCCATGGATGCGGGCGCGCTCGTCATCATGATCAGCGGACACGGCTCGATCGAGACGGCTGTCGAAGCCACGCGCCGCGGCGCATGGGACTTCCTCGAGAAACCGCTCGACACCGACCGGCTGCTCGTCACGATCCGCAATGCACTCCAGCATCGCGGCCTGGAACGCGAGAACGCACGGCTGCGCGGCGAAATCGAGAGCCACCACGAGATCGTGGGCAACAGCTTTGCCATCCGGGCATTGCTCGAGCGTATCGAGAAGGTGGCGCCCACGGACGCGCGTGTCCTGATCACGGGCGAGAACGGCACCGGCAAGGAACTCGTTGCACGCGCCATCCATCGGTTGTCCGCCCGCGCCGAGCGCGGACCGTTCGTCGAGGTGAACTGCGCCGCCATACCGTCCGAGCTGATCGAAAGCGAACTGTTCGGCCATCGCAAGGGCTCGTTCACGGGGGCGCACGAGGATCGCGCCGGCAAATTCGAGCAGTCCGATTCCGGTACGCTCTTTCTCGACGAGGTCGGCGACATGAGCCTCGCCGCCCAGGCCAAGGTCCTGCGTGCGCTCCAGGATGCGTACATCACACGCGTCGGCGGTGAGAAGGCGATCCGCGTCGATGTGCGCGTCATTGCCGCGACCAACAAGCAGCTCGACCGCGAAATCGAACAGCGCCGGTTCCGCGAAGACCTCTACTTCAGGCTCAACGTCGTGCCCATTCACGTGCCGCCACTGCGCGAGCGCCGTGACGACATTCCGATGCTCGCCCGCCATTTCGCCCGTCTGGCCGCCGTCGAACAGCGTCTGCCCGAACGCGACCTGACGGACGATGCGCTCGATCGACTCAGCCGCCTCGACTGGCCGGGCAACGTGCGTGAATTGCGCAACACGGTCGAGCGGCTGCTCATCCTGGCGCGCGCCGATCGCATCGATGCGACGGACGTCGGCCGCCTCGTCAGCGGTGCTCCTGCCGCCGGCGGCGCTGCCGCCGACCTGCTCGCCGCCAACACCTTCGCCGCGTTCAAGGAGCGCGCCGAGCGCGCCTACATCCTCTCCAAGCTGCGCGAACACGACTGGAACGTCAGCGAGACCGCGCGCGCCATCGAAATGCCACGCTCCAATCTCTACAAGAAGATCGAGAGATATGAGTTGGTGAGGGAGGATGTCTGAGCGGGACGGATCAGGGGCAAGGGCTACGGCTACGGCCAGGGCTACGGCCGGGAACGGAAAACGGAAAACGGAAACGGAAAACGGAAACGGAAAACGGAAACGGTAAGGGGCGGGGCGACGGCTGAGTACGGGAAGGACATGAATCGGCGGAGGATGGGACGAGCGTGGAGCGAGGCGTTGCGCCATGAATCCGCATCGGAGCATCGAGTCATGAATTGCGCGACGAACCCCGCAGCTGCGCCGGGCAAGTCGGCCCTGCCACCGCAGCCGTAGCGGTAACCCTAGCCCTGTCCCCTCTAACTCAACTCAGTGAAATGACGGCAATGCCAGAACATTCTCGCAATTTCATTGCAGGCGAGTGGGTGGCTGCGGAGGCTGGGGATTCGTTCGAGAACCGGAATCCGGCTGACGCGAGGGACGTGATCGGTACGTGGCCGAGGTCGCAGGCGGGTGACCTGCAGCGGGCGATCGTTTCGGCCCGGCGTGGGTTTGAGGTGTGGCGTCGCACACCGGCGCCGTTGCGGGGCGACGTGCTGAAACGGACGGGTGACCTGCTGGCGGCGCGCAAGGAAGAGATCGCGCGGGCCATGACCCGCGAGATGGGCAAGGTCCTCGCCGAAACACGCGGCGACGTACAGGAGGGGATCGATACGGCGTACTACGCAGCATCCGAGACGCGCCGGCTGTTCGGTCATACCGTGCCGAGCGAGCTGCGCGACAAGTGGGCGATGAGCTGGCGCCAGCCGATCGGCGTGTGCGGCCTGATCACGCCGTTCAACTTCCCGCTGGCCATACCGACGTGGAAAGCGTTTCCTGCACTGGCCTGCGGCAATGCGGTGATCCTGAAGCCGGCCGAAGACGTGCCGCATTCGGCGACACTGCTGGTCGAGATCCTGCTCGAGGCCGGACTGCCGCCCGATGTCATCCAGCTCGTGCACGGCCAGGGCGCCGTCGTGGGCGCGGCCATGGTCGAGCACCCCGATGTGGCCGTGATCTCGTTCACCGGCTCGACCGCGACCGGAGCCCGCATCGGCGAAGTGTGCGGCCGCATGCACAAGCGATTGTCGCTCGAGATGGGCGGCAAGAACGCACAGATCGTGATGGACGATGCCGACCTCGACCTCGCCCTCGATGGCGTGCTCTGGGGCGCGTTCGGTACGACCGGCCAGCGCTGCACTGCAACCAGCCGGCTGCTGCTCCAGGACTCCATCCACGATGCCTTCATCGAGCGGCTCGCCGAACGCGTCGCCAGGCTGCGTCTCGGCAACGGCCTCGATCCGGCAACCGACGTGGGACCGCTCATCCACGAGGCGGCCCGCGCGAAGGTCGCATCCTACATTGAGGTCGCACGCGCGGAGGGCGCCACCGTCGTGACCGGTGGCCACGCAGCCACCGGATCCGGACTCGAGCACGGATTCTTCTTCCAGCCCACCATCCTGACCGACGTACGACCGGGCAGCCGGCTGGCCTGCGAGGAAGTATTCGGTCCCGTCCTCAGCGTGATCCGCTTCGCAACGTTCGACGATGCCGTGCGCATCAATAACGAAGTGGTCTACGGCCTTTCCAGCTCGATCTACACGCGCGCTGTGCGCACGGCGTTTCTCGCATTGCAGGAGCTGGCCAGCGGCATCACCTACGTCAACGCGCCGACCATTGGCGCAGAGGCGCACCTGCCGTTCGGTGGCGTGAAGCAGACCGGGAACGGTCACCGTGAAGGTGGCTGGGAAGTCTATCATTTCTATTCGGAAACCAGGGTGGGCTACGTCGACTTCTCGGGGCGCCTGCAGCGTGCCCAGATCGATACCTATGCCGAGTGAACGCGGCACTGACGGCGCATGGGCTGGCGTGCCGTCCGCGCAGGCTGTACCCTGTACCCGCAGCAGGTCGAACACCGTCGTCGAACACGCGATGTCGTGGCGTTTGACAGGCGTTCCAGGTGGAACGTAGGATGCCGGAATTGAGCGCCGAGCCGGACCGCCGGCTTACCGGAGCCGGACCCGAGTCGATCACCGTCCATGCCGCGCCCGCGCGCGGCTCGTTCGATGCCCGTCGCTGGGCCTGGTTCGGGATCCGGTCGATCCTGCTGGGCATGGCTCTGTTCGTCGTCATTCGCACGTTCATCGTGGAAGCGTTCCGCATCCCGACCGGCAGCATGGAACGAACCCTTCTCGCTGGCGACTTCATTCTCGTCAACAAGGCAGCGTACGGAATGCGACTGCCGTTCACGCCGTTTCGCATTCCGGGCCTTGCATCGCCGGGACGTGGCGATGTCGTCGTCTTCACACCGCCGCACGACGCCGGCAAGCATTACGTGAAACGGCTGATCGGCCTGCCCGGCGATACCGTCGAGATGAACCATCACACCGTGCGCGTGAACGGCGGCCGCATCGACGAACCGTACGCGCGCTACAGTGGCCGCGCCGATGTGCACCCGCCCGGCAGTCTCTGGCAGTGCCGGCACACCGTGCTGCGACGCGGCGACTGGTGCCACCCGAGTCGTGACTCGTGGGGTCCCATCGTCGTGCCGTCCGACCGTTATCTTGTCCTCGGTGACAACCGCGACGATTCCGAGGACTCGCGTTACTGGGGCTTCGTTCCGCGCAGTGCGATTCGCGGGCGGCCGCTCCTCGTCTATTTCTCGTTCGACCCCGGCCGCGACCGGATGGCCATCGCGCCGCTGCGCATCCGCTGGGACCGCATCGGCCATGCGATTCACTGAGCACGGCTCGATGCCGACGAATCGTCGATGACTGGACGACCCGCCCGACCCCCCGATGACGCCGTGCCCACGGAGCGCCGCATGCGTTTCATCAAGGAAAAGGGTTCGTTCGAGGAAAGCTCGCTCGACCAGTACCTCAAGGAGATCAGCGCCTACCCGCTGCTCTCGCGCGAGGACGAGATCGAGTTGGCCTGCAGCATCCGCAGTGGCGACGAGGAGGCGCTCGACAAGCTCGTTCGCTCCAACCTGCGATTCGTCGTTTCCGTCGCCAAGAAGTACCAGAACCAGGGCGTCGCACTCGGCGACCTCATCAATGAAGGCAACCTCGGCCTCATCCGCGCCGCCCACAAATTCGATGAGACCAAGGGCATCAAGTTCATCTCGTACGCCGTATGGTGGATTCGACAGGCCATTCTGCAGGCGCTCGCAGAACAGAGTCGCATTGTCCGCGTCCCGCTCAATCGCGCCGGCGCGCTGCACCGCATTGGCAAGCGCTCGTCGACTCTGCTGCAGGAGCTCGGTCGGGAGCCGACCATCGAAGAGATCGCTGACGAACTCGAGCTGTCACACGAGGAGGTGCAGCGCACACTCGCCATCTCACAGACGCACCTCTCGCTCGATGCACCACTTTCGCCCGGTGAGGACAATCGCCTGCTCGATTACCTTGCCGATCAGGTGTCGGCCGGCCCCGATGACGAGACCTACGACCGCGCCCTCTCCAGCACCATTCAGGAAGCGCTCGGTACGCTGAAGGAGCGCGAAGCGAAAGTGCTGCGCCTCTACTACGGCCTCGAGGAAGGCAAGGATGCCATGACCCTCGAGGAGATCGGTGCGCTGCTCGGCATCACGCGCGAGCGCGTGCGACAAATCAAGGAGAAAGCGCTCGTCCGGCTGCGCCACGCCTCGCGCGCGCGATTCCTCGAAAGCTTCGTCGGCCAGTAACCCGCACGGAAAACGGTCGGACAGGAACGCGCGAGACGCAGCGCCGCATCCGCTCCGACCCTGCCGTGGCTCTGCCGGGCGACCGCCTCGAAGAACCGGAACGCGCATCGTTTTTCGTCCACCGCGCCCGCGTGCCTCACGATCCGGACACCCACGCGTCCGTCCGCACGGACACCCGAGCCAACGAGCCTCGACCTGCATCGCACCCAAGTCCTTGCCGGACTTCCGCATCGCTGCTGTTGCCGACTGTGGCACCGCGCCTGCAACTGCTGCCATCGACGTTCAACCTGTCGGAGGTGCCATCATGCGGTTCCTCGCTGCTTCGTTCGCTTTCGCCGGCCTCATGGCCGTGCCCGTTCATGCGCAGCGGGCTGCGCGCGCCGAGCTCGTGCCCGTCGCCGGCTACATGCTGTTCGACGATCTGCTGCGCGGTCCTTTCGGGTCCACGCTCTCCAACGCCAATGGCGCAATGTTCGGCGCTCAGGTCGCGGTCCCCATCGCCGGTCCCATCGCCCTGTTCGGCAGCGGCGCGTTCGCCCGCTCCGACCTCACCGTCGGCCTGCCCATCATCGGCGGACTGAGCGTCGGTGAAAGCGACGCATGGATGTTCGACGCTGGCATTCAGATCCGCAGCGCACGGCCGGCGACGATCGCACCACTCGTCCAGCTCGGCGCCGGCGGCGTCCACTACCGGATCCGCAATGCACTCGTCGACACCGAATCGACGAGCGCGGCGCTCACGCTGGGCGTGGGCGTCGACGTCGAGCTGACACCTGGCCTCGCGCTCCGGCTCATGGCCCGCGACCACATCGGCCGCTTCGATTTCCAGGAAGCTGTCTTCGCCAACATCGAGGGCCGCACCGCCCATCACGTCGGACTCCTCGCCGGGCTCCGGATCGGCCTCTGACCGACCAGGCCCCTGCCTGCCGCGCCGTTCCTCAACGGTGGGGCAGGCTGCGTCGGCTCATCGCGGCCACCACCCGGCCCGTCCAGCCGGACGTGCGAGACCCGACCGATCGGCGGCGCTTTGACCCGTGTCACCTTTTTTGTGTGAAACGCACGATCGTGCGGATCGACCCATTCCCGGTTGACACCCGGATGGGACACGCCTATCATTCACAGCTATTCCGTTTCGCACGGGCTGACTGGATTGCGTATGAAGACCTACACACCCCGGGTCGGTGAAGTCGAGCGGCGCTGGTGGGTGGTCGATGCCGAGGGCAAGATCCTCGGCCGACTCGCCACGCGCATCGCCGGCATTCTGCGCGGCAAACACAAGCCGGCGTTCACGCCGCACCTCGATACGGGCGACTTCGTCGTCGTCATCAACGCCGAGAAGGTGCGTCTGACCGGCCGCAAGGCGACCGACAAGATGTATTTCCGCCACAGCGGGTACATTGGTGGCGAACGATTCATTCCGATCACGCGCATGCTCGAGAATCATCCGGAGCGCGTGATCGAGCTGGCGGTCAAGGGCATGCTGCCCAAGAACAATCTCGGCCGCCTCATGCGCCGGAAGCTCAAGGTGTATGCCGGACCCGGGCACCCGCACGTCGCGCAGCAGCCGCATGTTCTGGAAATCGGGTAACGGAGAACTGCGGCACACGTAAGCCAGCGACACGAAATCAGAAACAGGCAACCAGAAACGAGACACACATTACAGACATGGAAACCACCACACGCTTTCATGGCGTCGGCCGTCGCAAGACGAGTGTCGCGCGCGTCTGGATCCAGCCGGGCGGCGGCAAGTGCACGATCAACGAACGTCCGATTGCGGACTATTTCCCGCGCCACTCGCTGCAGCAGCACGCGCAGGAGCCGCTGTCGGCGACGGAGATGCAGGGCCGCTACGACGTGCGCGTGATCGTGGTCGGTGGTGGTCAGACGGGCCAGGCGGGCGCGATCCGGCTTGGGGTTGCACGCGCGCTCGTGAATTCGGATGAAGAGTTGCGCAGCAAGCTGCGTGAGCGTGGCCTGCTGACGCGGGACCCGCGCGAGGTCGAGCGCAAGAAACCGGGCCGGCCAGGCGCACGCAAGCGGTTCCAGTTCTCGAAACGGTAGGCCGCACGCGGGCGGTCCTGACGGGCCGCACGGGATGGACGAAAACCAGCACGCTGCTGGACGCTGCGGTGGGGTCCCATCAGGACGGGTGACCGGGCGAACGAAGGCAGCGGGTGATCAACCCCGAACGGGCGAGAGGCGAATGGTCGAAGCGCAGGTTCAGGATCTGCTCGAAGCGGGTGTCCATTTCGGACATCAGCGCAGCCGTTGGAATCCGAAGATGAAGCGGTTCATCTTCACGGAACGCAACGGCATCCACATCATCGATCTGCAGAAGACGGTCCACTCGCTGAATGCGGCGCGGCAGGCGATCCGCGAGGTGACGCTGGCCGGTGATCGCGTTCTGTTCGTATGTACGAAACGTCAGCTGCGCATGATCGTCGAGCAGGAAGCGACGAAGGCCGGCTCGTTTTACGTGACCGAGCGCTGGCTGGGCGGAATGCTGACGAACTTTGCCACGATCCGCAAGCAGATCCGCCGGCTGAAGGAGCTCGAGCGCGGCCTTGCCGAGGGCGCCTACGAGTTCTACACGAAGAAGGAGCAGCTGCTGCTGCAGCGCGAGAAGGACAAGCTGGAGAAGTATCTGGGCGGCGTGAAGGAGATGGGCCGTCTGCCGGGCGCGCTGTTCGTGGTTGACGCGAAGAAGGAGCTGATCGCCGTCAAGGAAGCGAACAAGCTGGGCATCCCGGTCATCGCGATCACCGATACGAACGCGGACCCGGATCTGATCGACTACCCGATTCCCGGCAACGATGATGCGATCCGCTCGGTCTCACTGATCGCCGGCTCGCTGGCCGCCGCGATCGAGCAGGCACGCCGCGAGCTGCCGCCGGATGCGCGCCGCCGCTCGGACGAAATGGAAGCGACATCGTATTCGACCGAGGGTGGACTGGCGCAGGAAGTGATACCGGAGGAGAAGCGTGGTCGCAAACGGTCACGTCGTCGCCGCCGGCCGCGCGCGGATGCGATCGCGACTCTGCGCACACCCGAAGAGGAAGCGGCCGCAGCCGCCGCCGACGCCGAAGGCGAAAGCGACGTGAGCTGAACGCGGCAGTGCAGACGTCCGGAGGGCGCTGTGGTGCTGCTTGACTGGCAGCGCTGCGGCGCCCTTTCATATCGACAACGGTCGAGGGTCCGGGGCTACGGCTACGGCCAGGGAGAACCGAAATCACACCTGGCCGCAGCCGTAGCCGTAGCCCTCTTGCCTCCGACTCCTGAAAGGCGGGAGGAATGGAAATCACGGCGGGTCAGGTGAAAGAGCTGAGAGAGCGGACGGGCGCCGGCATGATGGAGTGCAAGCGTGCGCTGCAGGAGGCCGGTGGCGACATGGAGAAGGCCATCGACCTGCTGCGCGTGCGTGGTGCGGCGAAGGTGGCGAAGCGGGCTGGTCGCGAGGCGACGGAAGGCCTGGTCGCGAGCTACGTGCACATGGGTGGCAAGGTGGGCGTGCTGCTGGAGCTGAACTGCGAGACGGATTTCGTCGCGCGCAACGAGCAGTTCCAGCAGCTGGCCAAAGACCTGTGCATGCACATTGCCGCGATGAATCCGCTGGCCGTGACGCCGGAAGAGATACCGGCTGCGGTAGTCGAGCACGAGCGTGCCGTGAGCCTGGAGAAGGTGAAGAACGATGGCAAGCCGGCGCACCTGCACGACAAGATCGTCGCCGGAATGATGAGGAAGTTCTACGAGGATCACACGCTGCTGGATCAGGCATTCGTCAAGGATCCGGACCGGACGATCCGCGATGTGGTGCAGGAAGTCGCCGCGGCGACGGGCGAGAACATCGTGGTTCGCCGGTTCGTGCGTTACGGCCTTGGGGACTGAGCCGGTCGTACCACCCGACGGCTTCCGCTACGGCCGCGTGCTGCTCAAGTTCAGCGGCGAAGCGCTGGCGGGCGAACAGGGCTGGGGCATTGCACCACCGGTCGTCGACCGGCTGACCAATGAAGTGCGAGCGCTGCACCGCATGGGTGTGTCGATCGCACTCGTCATCGGTGGCGGCAATGTCGTGCGCGGCACGCAGGCGGCGCAACAGGGGATCGACCGTGTCAGTGCCGACTACATGGGCATGCTCGCCACGGTCATCAATGCGCTGGCAATGCAGGACATGCTCGAGCGCAAGGGTGTGGACACGCGTGTCATGACGGCGATCCGCATGGAAGCGGTAGCGGAACCGTACATCCGGCGGCGCGCAATCCGTCATCTCGAGAAGGGACGTGTCGTCATCTTCGCCGCGGGCACGGGCAACCCGTACTTCTCGACGGACACGGCGGCGGTGTTGCGCGCGCTCGAGATGCACGCGGACGTGCTGATCAAGGCGACCCGTGTCGAGGGCGTGTACACGGCGGATCCGGAGAAGGATCCTGCGGCCGAGTTCCTGCCCCGGCTTTCGTATCAGGAAGTGCTCACGCGCGAGCTGAAAGTGATGGACTCGCCCGCCATCTCGCTCTGCAAGGACAACGGCCTGCCCATCATCGTGCTCAACATCAACGAGCCTGGCGCGGTCGCTGCCGCGGTGAAAGGCGAAGAGCGGGGCACGCTGGTCAGCTAGGGCGGCCGCGATTATCTTCGGTCCCGAACACAGGTTCCGTGGTGGAGGAGCACATGGCTACGCACGCGGAAGTGCGGGCGCAGATGGAGAAGACCGTGGACGCGATCCGCCGTGAGTTCTCGGGCGTGCGAACGGGCAAGGCGTCGCCCGGGCTGCTCGACTCGGTGCGCGTCGATGCGTACGGCTCGAAGATGCCGCTCAACCAGGTGGGCACGGTGAGCGCGCCGGAGCCGCGCATGCTGATCGTGCAGCCGTGGGACAAGGGCCTGATAGGCGAGGTCGAGAAGGCGATCCGCAGTGCCGACTTCGGCCTGAACCCGGCCAATGACGGCACGATCATCCGGATCCCGATTCCGCCGCTGAACGAGGAGCGCCGCAGGGAAATGGTGCGGCTGCTGCACAAGCTCGGCGAGGAAGGACGCATCGCGGTTCGCCACGCGCGCCAGGAAGCCAACAAGCAGATCAAGCAGCGGGAGCACGATCACGAGATCGGCGAAGATGAAGCGCGCCGGCAGATGGACGAGATCCAGCAGTTGACCGACGAGCACATTGCACGGATCGACCAGCTCCTCAAGGCGAAGGAGGAGGAGGTCATGGAGGTCTAGGCTTGACGGTGGTGCCCGGGTCAACGGACCCGCTTGAGGAGATCAGACTCGGAGGCCGGGTCCCGGAGCACGTGGCCGTCATCATGGACGGCAACGGCCGCTGGGCGCGGGCGCGGGGACTGGCGAGGTTCCGGGGGCATTCGGCCGGGATGACGGCGGTCCGGGACACGATCGAAGGCGCGATCGAAGCCGGCGTCTCGTACCTCACACTGTTCGCGTTCTCGCAGGAAAACTGGAATCGGCCGGCCCGCGAAGTGGGCGCACTGATGCGGCTGCTCGACCGCTACGTGAC
>Ga0302046_10000885_pt1 | contig 28649 bp, 36 predicted proteins | sample RVTome_11_FD_200261 | JGI IMG/M metagenome (GOLD analysis project Ga0302046, IMG submission 200261) | Soil microbial communities from uranium-contaminated site in the Upper Colorado River Basin, Wyoming, United States - RVT147D111 (version 2) ...
CCGAGACCAGCCAGCACCGCAAGAAGCAGATGCTGAAGCGGCTCAAGATCCTCGACGCGTTCCGCAACTCGGGCGACACGGGCGACCGGCGCAACGATCCGGCGTGGATGATCCTGGACGTCGTGCCCGTCATCCCGCCCGACCTGCGGCCCCTCGTGCCACTCGACGGCGGACGGTTCGCGACGAGCGACCTGAACGACCTGTATCGCCGGGTAATCAACCGGAACAACCGGCTCCAGAAGCTGATCCAGCACCGCGCGCCGGAGGTGATTCTCCGCAACGAGAAGCGGATGCTCCAGGAGGCGGTGGACGCGCTGTTCGACAACGGCCGGCGCTCCAAGGCCATCCGCGGGCGGGGGAAGCGGCCCCTCAAGTCGCTGTCCGACATGCTGAAGGGCAAGCAGGGCCGGTTCCGGCAGAACCTGCTCGGCAAGCGCGTGGACTACTCCGGCCGGTCCGTGATCGTGGTCGGGCCGGAGCTGCGGCTGCACCAGTGCGGCCTTCCCAAGACGATGGCGGTCGAGCTGTTCAAGCCGTTCATCATCCACAAGCTGGTTCAGAAGGGCATCGCCGAAACGGTGAAGCGGGCCAAGAAGATCGTCGAGCGCGAGACGCCCGAGGTCTACGAGATCCTGGAAGAGATCATCCAGGACCACCCGGTGATGCTCAACCGGGCGCCCACGCTGCACCGGCTGGGCATCCAGGCCTTCGAGCCGGTGCTGGTCGAGGGCAAGGCCATCCGCATCCACCCGCTCGTCTGCGCGGCGTTCAACGCCGACTTCGACGGCGACCAGATGGCCGTGCACGTGCCGCTCTCGTTCGAGGCGCAGCTCGAGGCGCGGGTCCTGATGATCTCGTCGAACAACGTGCTCAAGCCGTCGGACGGCCGTCCGGTGGCGGAGCCGAGCCAGGACATGGTGCTCGGGGCGTACTTCGTCACCAAGCAGCCGGCCAACTTCGGCGACGAGGCCGTCCAGGCCGCGGCCCCGCGGTTCGGCGCGCTGGCCGAGGTCGAGATGGCGCTGGCCACGGGCCGGCTCGCCTACCACAAGCCCATCTGGTTCTGGTATCTGGCGCCGCGGGAGGCCAGTCCGGAGTTCCGCAGCGGCTGGCACTACACCACGGCGGGCCGCGTGCTGTTCAACAGCATCCTGCCGCGGGCCGTGCTGGCGGAGCTGGGGTTCCAGAACACCGTCATGCGCAAGGGCGCGCTGTCGGGCACGGTGTTCGAGGCGTATCGCCGCGCCGGACTGGCCGAGACGGTGCAGTTCCTCGACCGGCTGAAGGACTTCGGGTTCGCGCATGCCACCAAGGGCGGCGTGTCCATTGCCGTCGAGGACCTGGAGATCCCGTCGGAGAAGGTGCAGATCCTGGATGGCGCGCAGGCCCGGGTGGACCGGTTCCAGCGGGCGTACGGGGCGGGACAGATCACCTTCGGGGAGCGGTACAACAAGGTGATTGACGCCTGGACCCACGCCAACACTGACATCGCCGAGGCGATGGTGGACGGGCTCGCCAAGTCGCACGGCGGGTTCAACCCGGTGTTCATGATGTTCGACTCCGGCAGCCGTGGCAGTCGCGACCAGATCCGGCAGCTGGCGGGGATGCGGGGCCTGATGGCCAAGCCCCAGAAGAAGCTCACCGGTGGCATCGGCGAGGTGATCGAGAGCCCCATCCGGTCGAACTTCCGCGAAGGGCTGACCGTGCTCGAGTACTTCATCTCGACGCACGGCGCCCGGAAGGGCCTCGCGGACACGGCGCTCAAGACCGCCGACGCGGGCTATCTCACGCGCCGGCTCGTGGACGTGGCGCAGGACGTCACGATCACGGAAGAGGACTGCGGGACGGTGCTGGGCGTGGAGGCGACGGCGCTGAAGGAGGGCGAGGACATCATCGAGCCGCTCCGCGAGCGCATCGCCGGCATGGTGGCGGCCGACGACGTCGTGGACCCGCACGAGCGGGACGAGTTCGGCGAGCCCAAGCTGCTCGTGGCGGCCGGCCAGCTCATCAACGAAGACACGGCGCTCGAGATCGAGGACGCGGGCGTCGAGATGGTGCGGATCCGGTCCGTCCTCACGTGCGAGGCCCGGCGGGGCGTGTGCCGCATGTGCTACGGCCGGAACCTGGCCACGATGGCCATGGTGGATCTCGGCGAGGCGGTCGGGATCCTGGCGGCCCAGTCCATCGGGGAGCCGGGCACCCAGCTCACCCTGCGCACGTTCCACATCGGCGGCACGTCGGCGCGCATCGCCGAACGCACCGAGCGCCGGACCAAGCTGGACGGCCGGATCCGGTATGGCGACCGGCTCCTCGTCGTGGACGCCGAGGACCGGAAGATCGTGACCGGCTACGAAGGCGAACTGATCCTCGAGGACCAGGACGGCCAGGTGCGGTCGCGGTTCCACGTTCCCCTCGGTGCCACCCTGGCGGTCGAGAACGGCGTGGATATCAAGAAGACCGACCTGCTGTTCGAGTGGGACCCGTACACCAACCCGATCATGTCGGACGTCGCGGGCACGATCCGGTTCGTGGACATCGTGGACGACGAGACCGTCCGCGAGGAGCTGGACGAAATCACCGGCCTCCGGCAGCGGGTCGTGATCGAGGACCGCGAGAAGCGCCTGCACCCCCACATCGAGATCGTGGTGGTGAAGGGGGGCAAGGAGCGGAAGGTGCGCGACTACGTCATCCCGGCCGGCGCGCAGCTGACCGTGGAGGACGGGGTCCAGGTGCCCGCGGGCGCCACGCTCGCCAAGATCTCCCGCGAAGCCTACAAGACCCGGGACATCACGGGCGGCCTGCCGCGGGTGGCGGAGCTGTTCGAGGCCCGGCGCCCGAAGGACCCGGCGACCATCTCCGAGGTGGACGGGGTCGTGAAGTTCGGGGAGATCAAGCGCGGCAAGCGGGAGATCTTCGTGCACCCCGAGGGCAGCGACCCGCAGCTCTACGAGGTGCCCGCCTCCAAGCACCTGCGCGTGCACGAGGGCGACCGCGTGCTGGCCGGCGACCGGCTGACCGAAGGACCCGTGAACCCGCACGACATCCTGCGGATCAAGGGCACCCAGGCCGTGCAGGAGTACCTCATGAACGAGATCCAGGAGGTCTACCGCCTGCAGGGCGTGAAGATCAACGACAAGCACATCGGCGTGATCGTGCGCCAGATGCTGCAGAAGTCGCGCGTGCTGGATCCGGGGGACGCGGACTTCCTGGAAGGCGAGCACGTGGACAAGCTGATCTTCCGGGAGCGGAACGAACGCGTCCGCAAGAAGGGCGGGCAGCCGGCCACGTCCGAGCCGCTGCTCCTCGGGATCACGAAGGCCTCGCTCACGACGCAGTCGTTCATCTCGGCGGCGTCCTTCCAGGAGACCACGCGGGTGCTCACCGACGCCGCCATCCGGGGGGCGAAGGACGACCTGCTGGGCCTGAAGGAGAACATCATCATCGGGCACCTGATCCCGGCGGGCACCGGGACGTACCGGTACTCCGAGATTGACATCGAGCCGCCCGAGGGATTCGAGCCGCCGCCGCCGCCGCCGGCCATCGAGGAGGGGGCGCCGACGCCCATCCTGGCCGGGTCCCTGGGCGACGACGAGGGAGGAGGGGTCTGAGGAGGGTCCCCGGGGGTTGACCCCGGGACACGTTCGCGAGTAGCTTGAAAGTCTCTGTGGAATATTCGTTTGCGGGGTGTTTTTCGTTCGTATGCCGACCATCAATCAGTTGATTCGCCAGGGACGCCGTGAGGTCGCGCGCCGGGACAAGGCGCCCGCGCTCCGGGGCTCGCCGCAGAAGCGCGGCGTGTGCACGCGCGTGTACACGACGACGCCGAAGAAGCCCAACTCGGCGCTGCGGAAAGTGGCCCGCGTCCGGCTGACCAACGGGTTCGAAGTCACCAGCTATATCCCCGGGGAGGGCCACAACCTCCAGGAGCACAGCATCGTGCTCATCCGGGGGGGACGCGTGAAAGACCTGCCGGGCGTGCGCTACCACATCATCCGGGGCACGCTGGACGCGGCGGGGGTGAACGACCGGAAGCAGAGCCGGTCGAAGTACGGGGCCAAGAGACCCAAATGAGCCGGCGCCAGAAAGCGGTCCGGCGGCCCGTGCCGCCCGATCCGCGCTACGACAGCCAGACCGTCAGCAAGTTCGTGAACAACCTGATGTCGGAAGGTGAGAAGGCCATCGCGGAGGGCATCTTCTACAAGGCGATGGACCTGATCGAGCAGCGGACGGGGCAGCCGGGCGTGAACGTGTTCAAGCAGGCCCTGAACAACGTGAAGCCGGCGGTCGAGGTGAAGAGCCGGCGGGTGGGCGGGGCCACGTACCAGGTCCCAGTCGAGGTGCGGCCGGACCGGCGGGCGGCGCTCGCGATGCGCTGGGTGCTCCAGTACTCGCGGCAGCGCGGCGAGAAGTCCATGGCCGAGCGGCTGGCGGCCGAGTTGATCCTCGCGTCGAAGGGCGAGGGCAACGCCATCAAGAAGAAGGAAGACACGCACCGCATGGCGGAGGCCAATCGGGCCTTCGCCCACTACCGCTGGTAGGCGCGGGCGGCACATAGGTCCCCGGATGGGGACCGCGTCGCAGGGTCGGACCCGGACGACGGCGGAGCGAGACCGGTCTGCGGTGCAGACGCTACGGTCGCCCCGCGCTTTTTACGCCTTGGCCGTTGGGCGAAGGTCGGGAGAGAAGTCAGGACCATGGGGACGAGGCAGACACCGCTCGAAAAGATTCGGAATATCGGCATCATGGCGCACATTGATGCCGGGAAAACGACTACGACCGAGCGTATCCTCTATTACACCGGCCGCACGCACAAGCTTGGCGAAGTGCACGACGGCGCGGCGACCATGGACTGGATGGAGCAGGAGCAGGAGCGCGGCATCACGATCACGTCGGCGGCGACGTTCTGCCAGTGGCCGCGCCTCGGCGAGCTCTACCAGATCAACATCATTGACACGCCGGGCCACGTGGACTTCACGGTCGAGGTCGAGCGGTCGTTGCGCGTGCTCGACGGGGCGGTCACGCTGCTGGACGCCGTGGGCGGCGTCGAGCCGCAGACGGAGACGGTCTGGCGGCAGGCGGACCGGTACGGCGTGCCGCGCATCGTGTTCGTGAACAAGATGGACCGCGTGGGCGCCGACTTCGATCGGTGCCTCTCCATGGTGCGGCAGCGGCTCGGGGCCAAGGCGTTTCCCGTGCAGTACCCGCTCGGCTCGGGCGAGCTGTTCACCGGGCTGATTGATCTCGTGCGGCAGGTCGAGGTGATCTACGACGAGGCCTCGCTGGGCTCCAAGTGGGTCGAGGGGCCGGTGCCGGAGGCGTTCCGCGAGCGGGTAGCGCAGTTGCGGCACGAGTTGATCGAGGCGGCGGTCGAGCACCACGAGGAGCTGCTCGACAAGTACCTCGGCGGCGAGGATCAGCTCACCGAGGACGACATCCGGCGGGCCATCCGGCACGCCACCGTCAACGGCTGGATCGTGCCGGTGTTCTGCGGGGCGGCGTTCAAGAACAAGGGGATCCAGCGGTTGCTCGACGGCGTGATTGACTTCCTGCCGAGCCCGCTGGAGGTGCCGCCCATGCGGGGCCACCTGCCGCATCACGACGAGACGTTCGTGGAGCGGGTGGCCGACGACGCGGCGCCGTTCAGCGCGCTGGCGTTCAAGATCGCGACGGATCCGTACGTCGGGAAGCTGACGTTCTTCCGCGTGTACTCGGGTGTGCTGCCGGCGGGCTCGTACATCTACAACTCGACGAAGGACCGGCGCGAACGGATCGGGCGACTCCTCCAGATGCACGCCAACAAGCGGGAGGAGATCGGCGAGGTCCGGGCGGGCGACATCGCCGCCGCGATCGGGCTCAAGGACACGCGCACGGGCGACACGCTCTGCGACGAGGACGATCCGGTCATCCTCGAGGCCATGCGGTTCCCGGAGCCCGTGATCTCGGTGGCCATCGAGCCCAAGACGAAGGCGGACCAGGACAAGCTGTCCCTGTCGTTGCAGAAGCTCCAGGAGGAGGACCCGACCTTCCACGTGCGGTCGGACGCCGAGACGGGGCAAACGATCATCTCCGGCATGGGCGAGCTGCATCTGGAAATCCTGGTGGACCGGATGAAGCGGGAGTTCAAGGTCGAGGCCAACGTCGGCCGCCCGCAGGTGGCGTACCGGGAGACGGTGCGGCAGCGCGTGGAGTGGGTAGAGGGCAAGCTGGTCCGGCAGACCGGCGGCCGTGGCCAATACGGCCACGTCGTGATCCACCTCGAGCCGACGGAGCCCGGGCACGGGTTCGTCTTCGAGGACAAGATCGTGGGGGGCTCGGTGCCCCGGGAGTTCATCGGGCCGGCCGAGCAGGGGATCAAGGAAGCGCTCGAGAACGGCGTCCTGGCCGGCTATCCGGTGGTGGACGTCCGGGTGGAGCTGGTGGACGGCAGCGCCCACGACGTAGACTCGAGCGAGATGGCGTTCAAGGTGGCGGGCTCGATGGCGTTCAAGGAGGCCGCGCGGCAGGCCCGGCCGGTGCTGCTCGAGCCCATCATGGACGTCGAGGTCGTGACACCCGCCGAGTACATGGGCGACGTGATCGGCGACCTCAGCAGCCGCCGGGGCAAGATCGCCGGGATGACCCAGCGGGGGGACGCGCACGTGATCGCGGCCAGCGTCCCGCTCGCCGAGATGTTCGGGTACTCCACGACGCTCCGGTCCATGACGCAGGGACGGGCGATCTACACCATGCAGTTCGCGCATTACGCCGAGGTGCCGAAGGCGAAGGCCGAAGAGATCATCAGCAAGCTCAAAGGATGAGGCGAGAGACCAATGGCTAAGGCAAAGTTCGAGCGGACGAAGCCCCACGTGAACGTGGGTACCATCGGGCACGTGGACCACGGGAAGACCACGCTCACGGCCGCGATGACCAAGGTGTCGTCCGACAAGGGGCTGGCGAGCTACGTGAGCTACGACCAGGTCGCCAAGGCGTCGGAGTCGCAGGGGCGCCGGGACGCCACCAAGATCCTCACGATCGCGACGAGCCACGTCGAGTACGCGACGGAAAACCGGCACTACGCGCACGTGGATTGCCCGGGACACGCCGACTACGTGAAGAACATGATCACGGGCGCGGCGCAGATGGACGGGGCGGTGCTCGTGGTGAGCGCGGTGGACGGGCCCATGCCGCAGACCCGGGAGCACATCCTGCTCGCGCGGCAGGTGAACGTGCCCAACATCGTCGTGTTCCTGAACAAGTGCGACCTGGTCGAGGACGAGGAGCTGCTCGACCTCGTCGAGATGGAAGTTCGCGACCTCCTGAGCAAGTACAACTTCCCCGGCGACGACGTCCCGGTGATCCGGGGCTCGGCCATCAAGGCCATCGAGGGCGACGCGAAGTGGATGGCCAAGGTGGACGACCTGCTCAAGGCGCTCGACGCCTACATCCCCGAGCCGGTGCGCGAGACGGACAAGCCGTTCCTGATGCCGGTCGAGGACGTGTTCTCGATCACCGGCCGCGGGACGGTGGCGACGGGCCGGATCGAGCGGGGGCGGGTGAAGGTGGGCGAGGAAGTCGTGCTGGTGGGTTTCGGGGCCACCAAGAAGACGGTGGTGACGGGCGTCGAGATGTTCCGCAAGCTGCTCGACGACGGGCAGGCCGGCGACAACGTCGGGTTGCTGCTGCGCGGCGTGGACAAGAACGAGATCGAGCGCGGCATGGTCCTGGCCAAGCCCAACTCGGTCACGCCCCACACGAAGTTCGAGGCCGAGGTGTACGTCCTCACGAAGGAAGAGGGCGGCCGCCACACGCCGTTCTTCAAGGGGTATCGCCCGCAGTTCTACTTCCGCACGACGGACGTGACCGGCGACGTGGAGCTGCCCGAGGGCGTCGAGATGGTGATGCCGGGTGACAACACGAACATGAAGATCGCGCTCATCACCCCCATCGCGATGGAGGAGCAGCTGCGCTTCGCCATCCGCGAGGGCGGGCGGACGGTGGGGGCGGGCGTGGTCACGAAGGTGATCGAGTAACGGCGGGATAGCGCTGACGAGAGGCACGAACATGGCTGGCCAGCAGATCAAGATTCGCCTGAAGGCGTTCGACTACGCGGTGCTCGATCAGGCCGCGGCGGACATCGTGCGCACGGTCGAGAAGACCGGGGCGGCGGTGTCGGGGCCCATTCCGCTGCCCACCAAGACGCAGCGGTGGACGGTGCTCCGGAGCCCGCACATTGACAAGAAGAGCCGCGAGCAGTTCGAGCTGAAGACGCACAAGCGGCTCATCGAGATCCGGGACTCCCGCCCGCAGACGGTGGACGCGCTGACGAAGCTGGATCTGCCGGCCGGCGTGGATGTCGAGATCAAGGTCGGCTGACGATGAACGGGATCATTGGACGGAAGCTCGGGATGTCCCGGTTCTTCCGGGAGGACGGGCACGTGTTCCCCGTCACGGTGCTCGAGGCGGGCCCGTGTGCGGTGCTCCAGGTGCGGGAAGCCGCGCCGGGCGTGCACCAGGTGCAGCTGGGCTTCGGCGTGCGCAAGGCGAAGCACGCCACCCGGGCCGAGCAGGGCCATGCGCGGGCCGCGGGACTCGCCGAAGCGACGCCGGCCGTGCTGCGCGAGCTGCGCGTGGCGGGGGCGGCGCCGGCGGCCGGCGAGGCCGTGACCGCGGCGATCTTCGCCGAGGGGGACCGGGTGAAGGTCACCGGCGTCACGAAGGGGCGCGGCTTCCAGGGCGTGGTCAAGCGGCACGGCTTCTCCGGCGGACCGGCCTCGCACGGCAACACCCGGCATCGCAAGCCGGGGAGCATCGGGCCGGGGACGGACCCGTCCCGCGTGCTCAAGGGCAAGAAGATGCCGGGCCAGTTCGGCAACGTCCGGCACACCGAGACGGGCCTGCGGGTCGTGAAGGTGGACGCGGAGCGCAACCTGGTCTACGTGCGCGGCGCCGTTCCGGGCCCGGAGCAGGGGATCGTGGTGATTCGCAAGCAGGGGAAGCGGAGCCGGTATGCTTGAGGCCCAGTTCTACGCGGCCAACGCCAAGGCCAAGGGCGCCTACACCCTGCCGGCGGAGTTCGACGGCGTCGTGAAGGAGGGCGCGCTGTACCACGCCGTGCGCGCCCACCGCAACAACCAGCGCCAGGGGACGCACGCCACGAAGACGCGGGCGGAGGTCTCCGGCGGCAGTCGGAAGCCGTGGCGCCAGAAGGGGACCGGCCGGGCGCGGCAGGGCTCGACGCGCGCCCCGAACTGGGTGGGTGGCGGCATCGCGTTCGGTCCGCAGCCGCGGAGCTACCGGACCGATCTGCCCCGCAAGGTGCGAAGGCTGGCCCGGCAGTCGGCGCTGAACGCGCGGGCGGCGGTGGGCGCCATCCACGTGCTCGAGGAGTTCACGTTCAGCGCGCCACGGACGCGGCAGCTGGCCGAGCTGCTGGGCGCCCTGCAGCTGACCGGCCGGAACGTGCTGCTGCTGACGGCCGAGACGAATACGCACCTGTACCTCTCGGGCCGGAACATCCCGGGCGTGCGCGTGATGCGGTATCAGGACGCGGCGGCCTACGACGTGCTCTGGGCGGACGCGCTGGTGGTGGAGCAGGCGGCGCTGGGCGGGACGCCCGGCCCGGCGGCGGCCGACGCCGCGCCGGCCGCCAGGACCGCGCCGGCACGCGCCCGCAAGGCGGCCGCGCCCAAGAAGACGGCCGGCCGCGCGGCGGGTCGGGCGCGGGCCAAGAGCGGCCCGGCCGCGGCCCGGAAGAAGCCGGCCACGCGCAAGGCCAAGGCGGCGCCGAAGCCCAAGGCCAAGGCGACCTCGAAGAAGAAGAAGGATGGCGGCGATGCCTGAGCTGTACCGGACCATCGTGCGCCCGCTGCTGACCGAGAAGTCCCAGGCGCAGTACGGGGCGCACGTGGAATACACGTTCGAGGTGCATCCGGACGCCACCAAGCCGGAGATCCGGAGCGCCATCGAGCGGCTGTTCGGCGTCCACGTGGTGTCGGTGCACACGATGATGCAGCGCGCCAAGCTGCGGACGATGGGGAAGACCTCCGGCCGGCGTCCGGCGTGGAAGAAGGCGCTCGTGCGGTTGCGCGAGGGCGACACGATTCCAGGGGTGTTCGAGGTCTGAGATGGGTGTACGACAGTTCCGTCCGACCAGTGCGGGCACGCGGTTGCGCTCCGTGTCCGACTTCGCCGAGGTGACGCGGGCCGAGCCCGAACGGTCGCTGGTGGAGCCGCTGCGGAAGCGCGGCGGCCGCAACAACCAGGGCCACGTCACGACGCGGTTCCGTGGGGGCGGGCACAAGCGGCGCTTCCGCCGGATTGACTTCAAGCGCGGCAAGCCCGGTATCCCGGCGCGGGTCGTGGCCATCGAGTACGACCCGAACCGGACGAGCCGGATCGCGCTGCTGGTGTACGCGGACGGCGAGAAGCGGTACATGCTGCATCCGCAGGGGCTCGCGGTGGGCGACACGGTCGTCTCCGGGCCCGGCGCCGACATCCGGAACGGGAACGCGTTGCCGCTGCAGGAGATCCCGCTGGGCACCACGGTGCACTGCGTGGAGCTGAAGCCGGGCCGGGGGGCGCAGCTGTGCCGCTCGGCGGGCACCAGCGCGCAGGTGATGGCGAAGGAAGGGAAGCACGTGACGCTGCGCCTGCGCAGCGGCGAGGTGCGCATGGTGCTCGGCGTCTGCTGGGCCACCGTGGGCGAGGTCGGAAACGCCGAGCACGAGCTGGTGCGCGTCGGGAAAGCGGGCAAGACCCGCTGGCTCGGGCGGCGGCCGCACGTGCGCGGCGTGGCCATGAACCCGGTGGATCACGCGCTGGGCGGCGGCGAAGGCAAGACGTCGGGTGGCCGGCCGGCCGCGTCCCCGTGGGGGAAGCCGGAAGGCCGCAAGACGCGGAAGACCAAGAAGGCCAGCACGAAGCTCATCGTGCGCGGCCGCAAGCGCGGCAAGGCCACGCAGTAAGCGGGAGCGGGGATGGCACGAAGCATCAAGAAGGGTCCGTTCGTGGAGGAGTCGCTCCTCCGCAAGATCGAGACGTTGAATACCGCGAACGAGAAGCGGGTGCTGAAGACGTGGTCCCGGCGCTCCACCATCACGCCGGACTTCGTCGGGCACACGATCGCGGTGCACAACGGGAACAAGTTCATTCCCGTGTACGTCTCGGAGAACATGGTCGGCCACCGGCTCGGCGAGTTCGCGCCGACGCGGTTGTTCCGCGGCCACACCGGCGCGAAGGCGGCCGCGGCGGCGGCCGCGGCGGCGGCGGCCGCGCCGGCACCGGCGCCGGCCGACAAGAAGTAAGGAGCGGGCGATGGCGGCGAGAGCGATCCAGCGCTGGGTGCGCCAGTCTCCGCGGAAGATGCGGCTGGTCGTGGACCAGATCCGCGGCACCGACGTGAACACGGCGTACGCGATGCTGAAGTACTCGAAGAAGCGGGCGGCGAAGCAGATCGAGAAGGTTCTGCGGTCGGCCGTGGCCAACGCGGAGCAGGACGCGCTGCGCGAGAACCGCGGGTTCGACCTGGACCGGCTGATGGTCGCCTACGCGGTGGTCAACGAGGGACCCACGCTGAAGCGGTGGACCCCGGCGGCCCACGGGCGGGCGACGCCGATCCGCAAGCGCATGAGCACGGTCGAGATCCGCGTGGCGGACAAGAGGGGGGCATAGTGGGGCAGAAGACCCATCCGTACGGCTTCCGGCTCGGCATCGTCAAGCCGTGGCGTTCCCGCTGGTTCGCGCGGGGCGACATGCCGGCGCTGATCAAGGAGGACGAGCTCGTCCGCCGGTACCTGAAGACCCGGCTCGGCCACGCGGCCATCTCGGACGTGCACATTGACCGCCGGCCCGGCCGGGTCGCGGTGACCATCTTCACGGGCCGGCCCGGGGTGGTGATCGGCAAGCGGGGCGCGGAGGTGGACAAGCTACGCGACGAGCTGGCGCAGCTGACCGGCAAGGAAGTCGGGATCAACGTCGAGGAGATCAAGCGCCCCGAGGTGGATGCGCAGCTCGTCGCCGACAACGTCGCGCACCAGCTGGTGCAGCGCGTGTCGTTCCGGCGCGCCATGAAGCGGTCGCTCCAGAGCGCCATGCGCATGGGCGCCCAGGGCATCAAGATCCGGTGCGCCGGGCGGCTCGGCGGCGCGGAGATCGCCCGGAGCGAGATCTACCGGGAGGGGCGGGTGCCCCTGCATACGCTCCGCGCGGACGTGGACTACGCGACCAGCACCGCCAAGACCACCTTCGGCGCCATCGGCGTCAAGGTGTGGGTGTTCAAGGGCGAGGTGGTGGACGAGGCGCGCGGCCGTACGTACAGCACGGGAGCCTGAGCCATGCTGGCGCCGAAGCGGGTGAAGTACCGGAAGATGATGAAAGGTCGCACGAAGGGGCACGCGACGCGCGGCGCGACCGTGGCGTTCGGCCACTTCGGGCTCCAGGCCACCGAACCGGGATGGATTTCGAACCGGCAGATCGAGGCGGCGCGCGTGACGCTCACGCGCACCATGAAGCGCGGCGGCAAGGTCTGGATCCGGATCTTCCCGGACAAGCCGATCACGAAGAAGCCGGCCGAGACGCGGATGGGCAAGGGGAAGGGCAATCCCGAGGGCTGGGTCGCGGTCGTCAAGCCGGGCCGGGTCATGTTCGAGCTAGAGGGCGTAACCGAGGCGGTGGCCCGCGAGGCGCTCAAGCTCGCGGCGGCCAAGCTGCCGGTCGCGACGCGGTTCGTCATGCGGGAAGAGGGCTGAGAACATGGCGTTGAACGCGGAACGGAAGGCGCTGGACCTGGTGGCGCTGCGTGAGCTGTCGGACGACGAGTTGCGGACCGAGCTGGCCGCGCTGCGGGAGGCCCAGTTCCGCCTCCGGTTCCGGTCGGCCACGGAAGACATCTCGTCCGAGAACCCGATGCGGTTCCGGACGATGCGCCGCAACATCGCGCGCATCGAGACGGTGTTGCGGGAGAGGACGCAGGCATGAGCGAGCAGACGGCGGCCCGGGCGCGGCGGAAGACGCGGACCGGCCTGGTGGTGAGCGACAAGATGACCAAGACGGTCACGGTCGAGCTCACGCGGCGGTTGGCGGACCCGCTGTACGGCAAGCAGGTCAAGCGGACGAAGCGGGTGGCGGCCCACGACGAGCAGGGAGCGAAGGCCGGGGACACGGTGCGGATCATGGAGACCCGCCCCCTGTCGCGGACGAAGCGCTGGCGGGTCGTGGAGATCCTCCAGCGGGCCCGCTAGGGCGGAGGGGGAACCGTGGTACAGCAGGAGTCCATCGTCAAGATCGCGGACAACTCCGGCGCCCGGAAGGCGCTGGTGATCCGCGTGCTGGGCGGCAGCAAGCGGCGCTACGCGGGCCTCGGCGACATCGTCGTGGTCACGATCAAGGACGCCCTGCCCACCGGCCAGGTGAAGAAGGGCGAGGTGGCCAAGGCGGTCGTCGTGCGGACCGCCAAGGAAACGCGCCGGCGCGACGGCAGCTACATCCGGTTCGACGAGAACGCCGCGGTCCTCATCAACGACCAGGGCGAGCCGCGCGCCACGCGCATCTTCGGCCCGGTGGGCCGCGAGCTGCGTGACCGGAAGTTCATGAAGATCGTGTCGCTGGCGCCGGAGGTGATCTGATGAAGCCGCTCGTCTACAAGAAGGCGCGGCGCCGGCGGACCACCACCGTCACGCGCTACCGGATGCGGATCACGAAGGGCGACCGCGTGCGGGTCATGCGGGGCGAGGACGCGGGCAAGGAAGGCCAGGTGCTCCGCGTGCTCCCGAAGCGGAACCGCGTGGTGGTGGAGGGCGTGAACGTCGTGAAGCGGCACCGCAAGCCGACGCGGGCGGACGAGGAGGGCGGGATCATCCAGTTCCCGGCGGCCATCCACGCGTCGAACGTGATGCTGCTGGATCCGAAGGGCAACGCGCCCACGCGGGTGCGGCGCAAGAAGAACCAGGATGGATCGGTGGAGCGCCTGGCGGTGAAGTCGGGCCAGCCGATCCCGAGGAAGCGGTAGGCCATGGCCAAGACGAAGACCAAAGACGCGACGCCCGCCGTCCCGCGGGCGCCCGCCGAGCCGGCGCCGACGCCGCGCCTGCAGGTGCACTACCTGCAGCACGTGCGGCCCACGCTGACGCGGCAGTTCGGGCTCGGGAATCCCAACCAGATTCCGCGGCTCGTGAAGATCGTGCTGAACGTGGGCGAGGGCGAGGCGGCGAAGAACGCGAAGCTGCTCGACGCGATCGTGGTGGAGCTGGCCCAGATCACCGGCCAGCGCCCGGTGGTGACGCGGGCCAAGAAGTCCATCGCGAACTTCGGGCTGCGGGAAGGGATGGCGATCGGCGCGGTGGTGACGCTGCGGGGCGCCCGCATGTGGGAGTTCCTCGACCGGTTCGTCAACATCGCGATTCCGCGCGTGCGCGACTTCCGGGGGCTGCCGTCCCGGTCGTTCGACGGGCGGGGCAGCTACTCGATCGGCATCAAGGAGCAGATGATCTTCCCCGAGATTGACTACGACAAGGTCGAGAAGATCCACGGGATGAACATCACGTTCGTGACGAATGCGGGGCGGGACGACCTCGCGATGGCGCTGCTGCGGGAGCTGGGCATGCCGTTCCGCGGCGAAACGCCGGTCGCCGTCGGCTAGGAGAGCACCACATGGCGAAGAAGTCGTGGATCGCGAAGCAAAAGCGGACGCCCAAGTTCGGCGTGCGCAAGTACACACGGTGTCAGCGGTGCGGGCGGTCGCGGGCGTTCCTGCGGCGGTTCGGTGTCTGCCGCATCTGTTTCCGCGAGTTGGCGCTCCGGGGCGTGCTGCCGGGCGTACGCAAGGCCAGCTGGTAAGGAGTCGAGACGGACGCTATGAGCATGACAGATCCCGTCGCCGACATGCTGACCCGCATCCGGAACGCCTGCGCCGCAGGCCACCGGAGGGTTGACATGCCGGTCTCGAAGCTGAAGGTCGAGATCGCCCGCCTCCTGCGGGACAATCACTACGTCCAGGACTACAAGGTGCTGGACGACGGCCGTTTTGGCGTGCTGCGGCTGTACCTGCGCTACCACGGCGAGCAGCCGGTCATCCGCGAGATGCGGCGCGTGTCCACGCCGGGCCTCCGCCGCTACGTCAAGGTGCGGGAGATCCCCCGGGTGCGGAACGGACTCGGGATGGCCATCCTCTCGACCCCGCGGGGCCTGATGACCGATCGCGACGCGCGGACCGCCCACCTGGGCGGCGAGCTGCTCGCGATGGTCTGGTAGGGGGGGCCATGTCGCGTATCGGCAGGAAGCCCATCCCGCTCCCCAAGGGGGTCGCGGCCACGGTGGACGGTCTCACCGTGGTGATCAAGGGACCGAAGGGCACCCTGACCCGCACGGTCCACCGGGACATGCGGGTCGCGCAGGAGGACGGGCAGCTGGTGGTCAGCCGCCCGTCGGACGGGCGGGAACACCGCTCGCTGCACGGCCTCACCCGGTCGCTGCTCGCCAACATGGTCGAGGGCGTGACACACGGGTTCCGGAAGCAACTGGAGCTGCACGGCGTGGGCTACAAGGCGGAGGCGCAGGCGAAGGGCGTGAAGCTGGTGGTGGGCCTCTCGCACCCGGTGCAGTTCCCGGCGCCGCAGGGCGTGCAGATTTCGGTCGAGAACAACACGCTGGTCAAGATCGAGGGCATTGACAAGGAGCTGGTCGGTCAGGTGGCCGCGGAGATCCGCAAGGTCCGGCCGCCCGAGCCCTACAAGGGCAAGGGCATCCGGTACCAGGGCGAGCACGTGCGGCGCAAGGCCGGCAAGGCGGGAGCGAAGTAATGCGGCCCATTCACAAGCCGAAGACGCGCGAGGAGCACCGGTACCGGCGGCACCTGCGCCTTCGGAAGAAGGTCGCGGGGACGGCCGAACGGCCGCGCCTCGTGGTGTACCGCTCGCTCAAGCACATCTACGCGCATCTGGTGGACGACGACCGCGGCATCGTGCTGCTCGGGGTCGCCGACCGGACGAAAGGCGTCGAGGTGGAGGGGGCGGGCAAGGTGGCCCGGAGCCGCGCGGTGGGGAAGCTCCTCGCGGAGCGGGCCAAGGAGCGTGGCATCACGCGCGCGGTGTTCGACCGCGGCGGCTATGAATACCACGGGCGCGTCCGGGCGGTAGCCGATGGCGCGCGCGCCGGCGGATTGGAGTTCTAGCATGGCGGCTGACAAGGAGCGGGGCCCGCGGCGGGACCGCCGGGAGCGGGAGCGGGAGCGGGAATCGGACCTGCTCGAGAACGTCGTCGCGATCAACCGGGTCGCGAAGGTCGTGAAGGGCGGGCGGCGGTTCTCGTTCACGGCGCTCGTGGCGGTGGGCGACGGGAACGGCTCGGTGGGCGTCGGGACCGGGAAGGCCAACGAGGTGTCGGAGGCCGTCCGGAAGGCCGTCGAGGCCGCGCGGAAGGCGATGGTGCGGGTGTCCCGCGTCGGGACCACCATTCCGCACGAGATCGTGGGACGGCACGGGGCCGGCCGGGTCCTGCTCAAGCCCGCGACGTCGGGCACGGGCGTGATCGCCGGCGGTCCGGTGCGCGCGGTGCTGACCTGCGCCGGCGTCACCGACATCCTGACCAAGTCGCTCGGGTCGTCCAATCCCTACAACATGGTCTGGGCCACGATGGACGGGTTGGGTCATCTGGTCACGGCCGAGCAGGTGGCGCGCGAGCGCGACGTGCCCCTGGACACGATCCCGTTCCGGCCGCGGCAGGAGGTGGCCCGTGGCTGAGGCCGTCAAGCGCGCCGCCCGGGCGCCGCGCACGCGGGTCGCCGGGAAGGGCGGCCGGCTGCGGGTGAAGCAGGTGAAGTCGGGCATCGGGCACGCCGAGACGTACCGGCGCACGCTGCGGGCCCTCGGGCTCCGGCACCACCAGCAGGAACTCATCGTGAACGACACGCCCTCGGTACGGGGCATGCTGCACAAGGTGCGGCACCTCGTCCGGGTGACTGAGGAGGCGTGATGGCGGAGAAGGACAAGGCGCTCGGCCTGCACAATCTGGCCGCGCCGCGGGGAGCGACCACGACCCCCAAGCGGAAAGGCCGGGGACCCGGCTCGGGCCTGGGGAAGACGGCGGGGCGCGGCCACAAGGGCCAGCGCGCCCGGAAGAGCGGCAACGTCCGTCCCGGCTTCGAGGGCGGGCAGATGCCCCTCGTGCGGCGCGTGCCCAAACGCGGGTTCACGAACCCGTTCCGCGTGGCGGCGCAGCCCGTGAACCTGCGCGACCTGGCCAAGCTGACCGGCACCGAGGTGACCCCGGCCTCGCTGATGGCGGCCGGCCTCATCAGCCGGGCCGACCGGCCGGTCAAGGTCCTCGGCACCGGAGACGCCTCCCGCGCCTACGCCGTGACGGGCTGTCTCATCTCGGCGAGCGCGAAGGAGAAGATCGAGCGGGCGGGCGGCAAGGCCGAGGCGTGAGCCGATGACCGCTCCGAACCTGCCGAATTTCTTTCGCGATCCGGAGCTGAAGAGCAAGATCCTCTTCACGCTCCTCTGCCTGCTCATCTACCGGGCCGGGGCGCACATCGCCACGCCCGGCGTCAACGTGCTGGTCCTCAAGGACTTCATGACGAACCAGGCGGCCGGGACGCTGTTCGGCGTCTACGACCTGTTCGTGGGTGGCGGCCTGTCCCGGGCCACCGTCCTCGCCCTGGGGATCATGCCGTACATCTCGGCGTCCATCATCTTCCAGCTGGCCGGCGCCGTCTTCCCGACGGTGGACAAGCTCCAGAAGGAAGAGGACGGTCGGAAGAAGATCACCCAGTGGACGCGCTACCTGACCGTGGCCCTCGGCGCGGGCCAGGCCTACGGGTTCGCGATCTTCATCGAGTCGCTGAACGCGGTCTCGATGGCGAACCTCTGGGGGTTCCGCCTGCTCACGGTGCTCACGCTCACCACCGGCGCCGTCTGGATCATGTGGCTGGGCGAGCAGATCACCGAGCGCGGCATCGGCAACGGCATGAGCCTCCTGATCTTCTTCTCGATCATGGAAGGCATGGTGCCCGGGTTCTTCCAGACCATCAACTTCCTCCAGACGGGGATCATCACGTGGCCCCGGCTGTTCGTGCTGATCGCGGTGATGCTGGGGGTGATCGCGGGCGTGATCGCGATGACCATCGCGGCGCGGCGCATCCCCATCCAGATCCCGCGCAAGGTGATGGGCCGCGGGCGCATCCGGGAAGGGCAGAAGACGTTCATCCCGATCCGCATCAACTCCGCGGGCGTAATGCCCATCATCTTCGCGCAGTCGTTGATCATCGTGCCGGGCACGCTGGCCGCGTTCACCACGGTGCCGTGGCTGCGCGGGTTCGCCGACGTGTTCGCGCCGGGCACGCTGGCGTACTACACGACGTACGGCGTGCTGATCGTCTTCTTCACGTACTTCTACACGTCCATCATCTTCAACCCGGTGGACCTGGCCGAGAACCTGAAGAAGCAGGGCGGGTTCATTCCCGGCGTGAAGCCGGGCGCGGCGACGGCCGACTACATTGACGACGTGCTGAGCCGGGTCACGCTGCCGGGCGCGCTGTTCCTGACGCTGATCGCGCTGATGCCGTTCTGGGTGTTCGACTGGTTCAACGTGCCGTTCTCGTTCGGCGGCACCGGACTGCTGATCGTGGTGGGCGTGGGCCTCGACACGTGGATCCAGATGCAGCAGCACCTGCACCTGCGGCACTACGATGACTTCATGAAACAGGGCCGCGTCAAGTTCCGCGGGCGTCGGCGCCTCATGTAAACCGGGGTGGGGGGGATCGTGGACCTGATCATCCTCGGTGCGCCGGGTTCGGGAAAGGGCACGCAGGGCGCCCTGCTCTCGACCCGGCTTGCCATTCCGAAGATCTCGACGGGCGACCTGCTGCGGGCGGCGGTCAAGGACGGTACGCCGCTCGGCGCCAAGGCCAGGGGCTTCATGGACAAGGGGCTGCTCGTTCCCGACGAGGTCATCCTGGGTCTCATCGAGGAGGTGCTCCACTCCAACGGGGCCGCCAAAGGCGTCATCATGGACGGTTTTCCGCGTACCCTGGCCCAGGCGGAGGCGGTGGACCGGCTCCTCGAGCCGCTGGGCCGCGCGGTGGACCGGGTGCTCCTCATTGACGTGGCGGAAGAGGCCCTGATTGACAGAATGGTCAAGCGGGCGCAGATCGAGGGGCGGGCCGACGACACGCCCGAGACGATCCGCCGGCGCCAGGAGGTGTACCGGGACCAGACGGCGCCGCTGATCGCGTTCTACGAGCGGCGGGGCGTCGTGACCCGCGTGGACGGGCTGGGGACCGTGGAGGAGATCGCCAAGCGCATGGAGGCCGCCGTCGCGCGATGATCACGATCAAGTCGCCCCGCGAAGTGGAGATCATGGCCGTGGCCGGCGGCATCGTGGCCGAGACCCTGCACCTCGTGGCGCGCCACACGCGCCCGGGGATCTCCACCGAGGAGCTGGACGACCTGGCCGAGGACTTCATCCGCGGCCACCCCGGTGCCGTGCCCTCGTTCAAGGGGCTCTACGATTTCCCCAAGTCGCTGTGCACCTCGATCAACCAGGAGGTGGTCCACGGCATCCCGTCCCGGAAGCGCGTGCTGCGGGACGGCGACATCCTGAGCGTGGACTGCGGCGTGCACCTGGAGGGTCTCCACGCGGACTCGGCGGTGACCGTGCCGGTGGGCGAGGTCGCGGACGACGTGCGGCGGCTGTTGCAGGTCACGCAGGAGGCGCTGGAGGCGGGCATCGCGCAGGCCCGCGTCGGGAACCACGTGGGCGACATCGGGCACGCGGTGCAGCGGGTGGCGGAGGCCGCGGGTTGCAGCGTGGTGCGGGAGCTGGTGGGCCACGGCATCGGCACCAGTTTCCATGAAGAACCCCAGATCCCGAACTACGGCAAGCCCAAGCGGGGTCCCCGGCTCACGCGGGGCATGACCATCGCCATCGAGCCCATGATCAACCTGGGCCGGCCCGAGATCCGCACGCTCGCCGACAAATGGACCGTGGTGACGCGGGACGGAAAGTGGTCGGCCCACTTCGAGCACACCGTGATGGTGAACGAGGGCGGGCCCCGGGTGCTGACGCTCCTGCCGGCGGGCGTGCGGGAGTAGGCCCAAAGCCAACGCTGGCGGCGGAGGGGCGGGCCCAAGCGCGCCGGGTTGGACTATCCGGGCGTGTGGACCCTACCTTGGAGCCCGTGCCCCAGCCGGTCCTGGTCCTGTCCAACCCGCCGCACGGCGACGTGGATGTCGCGGCGGCGGGACCGGTGGTGGGCCTGGCCCCGGCGGACCTCCGGCTCAAGGTCAACTACGCGGTGCCGGAGATCTGGCTGGCGGAGGACGAGCAAGCCGCGGCCGACGCGGCGGCGACACGCCTGCGTGCGGCGGGTTTCCGCGTCGTGGTGGTCCCCGGCGCCGCACTGGCCGAGATCCCGGAACGCCGGCCCGTTCCCGTGTTCACGTTCGAGAGCGATGCCCTGGTGCTGGAAGCCGCGGAATCCGTGCGCCTCGCGTACGGCGCGCCGCTTCTGGCCGTACAGTGCTCGGTGCGACCCGGGGAGGCCAAGGCAGCGCTCCCGCCTTCGTTTCTCGATCTCTACGCGGTCGTCGAGTCGGCGCTCGGCCGGTGGACCGTCGTGCAGGGCGCGACGGAGTTCGGTGGCCTGGCCGGCCGGGCCACCGCGAGCTTCGGCACGAACGTGCAGACCCTCACCTCGGAAATCGAGCGCCGGTTTTCGCGGGCGACCGTGGATCGCCGGCTCGTGAACATGCAGGTCCGGCGCCGTGTGGGCGCCCCGCCGCCCGGCGTGGTACGCCGTGGGTTCTCGTACGCCACGGCCCCGCTCCACGAGCTGCTCGACCGGCTGAAGCCCGGCCTGTCGGAGATGGAGCACCAGGAGCTGGCCTCGCGCCTGGTGTTCCTGACTCACGCGGCGGGCTGACTGACGCCGGGCCGCGGGTTCACCCGCGCCTCCCGCGCTCCCCACGCCCCGACTCCGCCCCCACCTTGGCGACGACATCGAGCAGCCAGGCGTGCATCCCCGGCGGCCCCGCCACCACGTCGCCCGCCTCGAGCCCCAGGGGCGCCCCCGCGAAGTCCGTCACGAGACCACCGGCCTCGCAAACGAGCACCACCCCCGCCGCCACGTCCCACGGGGCCAGTCCGATCTCCCAGAACCCGTCCAGCCGCCCCTCGGCCACATGCGCCAGGTCCAGCGCCGCCGAGCCCGCGCGCCGGATCCCGCTCGTCTCGTGCAGCACCGCGCGGAACTGCCGGAGGTATTCGTCAATGCGACCGCTCGCCGGCGCCTTGAACGGGAACCCCGTCCCCATGAGCGCGAGCGCGGGCTCGCTGATGGTCGAGACACGGAGCGGACGGCCATCGCACCAGGCGCCGTCCCCCGCCGTTGCGCGATACGTCAGGTTGCGCACCACATCCACGACGACCCCCGCCACCAACGTGTCGCCCACCGCCGCCGCCACGCTCACCGCATACGCCGGGTACCCGTGCAGGAAGTTCGTGGTCCCATCCAGCGGATCCACGATCCACGTCACGCCCGCTCCCGTCGCTGCCGTCGTTCCCGTCGCTCCCATCGTTCCCGTCGTCCCCAACTCCTCCCCCATCACCCGCGATCCCGGTGCCCCCGCAAGCAGCACCTCCGCGATCAGCCGCTCCGCTTCGCGGTCCACCTCCGTGGCGAAGTCGTTCCGGGCCTTGCGGTCCCAGGCCTCCGCGGCCGGGCGATGGGCCGCCCGGATGAACCCGGCCGCCCGCCCGGCCGCCTGCTCCGCGAGATCGAGTAAGTGACGGTAGGAAACCACCTTGCGACCCTGCGCCTCCCGGTCATACCTTGCACGCCATGGCGCGCGTGTTCTCGGGCATTCAGCCCTCGGGTGAACTCCACATCGGCAACTACCTGGGCGCGGTCCGCAACTGGGTGGCGCTCCAGGAAACCCACGAGTGCCTCATCTGCATCGTGGACTACCACGCCATCACCCAGGACTACGATCCGGCCCTGCTCGAGCAGCGCACCCTGGACATGGCGGTGGGGTTGCTCGCCGCGGGCATTGACCCGGCACGCACGATCCTGTTCGTGCAGTCCCACGTGCTCGAACACACGGAACTCGCGTGGATCTTCACCACCGTGACGCCGCTCGGCGAGCTCGAGCGGATGACGCAATTTAAGGACAAGTCGCAGCGCCAGGAAAGCGTTCGCGCCGGGCTGCTCAACTATCCCGTGCTCCAGGCGGCGGACATCATGCTCTACCGCGCGGAGCTGGTGCCCGTCGGGGAAGACCAGCTCCAGCACCTGGAGCTGTCGCGCGAGATCGCGCGCAAGTGGAACACGCGGTACGGCGAGGGCGTCTTTCCGGAGCCGCAGCCCCACATCGGCGCCGTGAAACGCATCCTCGGCCTGGACGGCGAGGCCAAGATGTCCAAGAGCCTCGGCAACACGGTGGGCCTGCTCGACCCGCCGGAACGCATCTGGGAGCTGCTGCGCCCGGCCAAGACGGACCCGGCGCGGGTCACCCGGAAGGACCCCGGCGATCCCGAGAAGTGCAACATCTACACGCTGCACGGGCACTTCTCGCCGCCCGAAACCGTGCGGCACGTGGCCGCCCAGTGCCGGAGCGCGGGCTGGGGCTGTCTCGATTGCAAGCGCGTGCTGGCCGACAACATGGCCGCGGCCCTGGGCCCCATGCGGGAGCGGGCGGCGGCCCTTCAGGCGGAGCCCGAGCGGGTCCGCGATATTCTGCGTGACGGCGCGGAACGGGCCGCGGCCATCGCGCGGGACACCATGCACGCCGTCCGCGGCGCCATGGGATTGCTACCGGCAAAGGAGGCGATCGTACGTCCCTAGATCAGATCTGGCCGGTGCTCGTCGAGCTGCTGCGGCTCGACCTGCTCGGCGCCGTCCTCCTGGCGGTGGTGTGCGGCGGCGCGGTCGGCCTCGAGCGGGAGCTGCGCGGCAAGGCCGCGGGGCTCCGGACCAACATCCTCATCTGCGTGGGCGCGACCATGTTCACGCAGCTCTCGATCCAGATCCCGGTGGCGGGCGGCGATCCCGGGCGGATCGCCGCGCAGATCGTGACCGGGGTCGGCTTCATCGGCGCGGGCACCATCCTCCACTCGCGCGGAGCCGTGACCGGGCTCACCAGCGCTGCCACGATCTGGGTGGTGGCGGCAATCGGCGTCGCGCTGGGCGCGGGCGCCATACTGGAGGGGGCCGGCGTCACGCTGCTGCTCATCTTCGTCCTGCGCGGGCTCGGGTGGGCGGAAAGTCAGGTGCGGCGGCGCGCCATCGAGGCGACGGTTTCCGTGGAAGTGCCCGCCGGCCCGGAACAGGTGGAGCGGATCGAGGCCATCCTCCGCGAGTGCGGTCTGCACATTGCCGATCTCCGCGCGGAGCCGGCACGGGAGGGGCGCGTCGTGCTGTCGGTCACCGTGCGCGGGAAGACGCATCAGCACGATGAGGCGCGGCTGGCCATGCTGCGGGCGACCAGCACCTATCGGCTCTCCATCAGCGAATGAGGCGGGCCGTCCTCGACCTCGCGTCCACCCGGCCGGTCTGGAGCGCGCCGCCGGCGGTGACGCGGGCGGTGCGCCGGGCGTTCGGGCGGGGCTGGCGGGTGGTGACGGTCCGCGCGTTGGCGTCGAGCGACGGCGACGGCGGGGCGGGGAGTGCCGCGGCCATCGCCGCGGCGGCGGGCGCCGAGGTCTACATCGGCTGGGGCGTCCCGCGCGACGTGGTGGCCGCGGCCGCGGAGACGTTGCGCTGGGCGCACACGGCCGCAGCCGGCGTGGGGGCGAGTATCACGCCCGAGCTGCGTGGCACCGGCGCACGGCTCACCAACTCGCGGGGGATCCACGCGGAGCCCATGGCGGACTGGGTCGTGGCCGCCGTCGGCTTCTGCCTGCGCGGCCTGCACCACGCGGTGGCGGCGCAGCGGGACCGGCGCTGGGTCAAGGACGCGTTCACCGACGGGCGGGTGGCCGTGCGCGAGTTCGCGGGCACCCGGGTCGGGCTGATCGGATTGGGCGGTATCGGACGGGCGGTGGCGGCGCGATGCGCCGCGCTCGGGATGCCGGTGTCGGCGGTGCGGCGTGTGCCGGGCCGCCGGCGTCCCCGCGGCGTGCAGTGGGTGGGCGGGCCCGGCCAGCTCCGCGCGCTCGCCCGGCGCAGCGACGTGCTGGTCGTGGCGGCCCCGCACACGGCGGCGACCCGGGGGATGGTGGATGCCGCCGTGCTGTCGGCCCTGCCGCGAGGCGCGTTCGTGCTGAACGTGGCGCGCGGCGAGCTGCTGAACGAAGGCGCGCTGGTCGCGGCACTCGACCGGGGTCGGGTGGCGGGCGCCGTGCTCGACGTGTTCGACCGGGAGCCGTTGCCCCGCTCCCATCCCTTGTGGCGCCATCCGCGGGTGCTCATCTCCCCGCACGTGAGCGCTGTGTCGGACCGGTTCTGGAGCCGGGAAACGGACCTGGTGGTGGAGAACATCCGCCGCTACCGGACCGGCCGGCGACTCCGTAACCTCGTGGATCCCGATCGGGGGTATTAGCGCCGATGGAGAACATCATCAAAGCGGCCGTCGAGCGCGGCGCGTCGGACATCCACATCAAGGCGGGGGACGTGTTCCGCGCGCGGATCGGCGGGGTCCTCAAGGCCCTCACCAAGCAGCGTCTCACCGCCGACCAGACCCGCGCGATCGCGCTGGACCTGATTCCCAACGAGGAAGACCGCAAGCGGATTGACCAGATCCGCGATTACGACTGTTCGTGGGGCGCCCCGGGGATCGGCCGGTTCCGCGTCAACATCCTGCGCCAGCGGTCGTCCTTCATGCTGGTGCTGCGGGCCATTCCGTTCGACGTGCCCACGTTCGAGCGCCTCGACCTGCCGCAGGTGCTCGCGCGCATCGCCGAGGCGGACGGCGGGCTGGTGCTGGTGGTGGGCGGGGCGGGCAGCGGCCGGACGTCCACGGTGGCGGCCCTCATCCATCACATCAACACGAATCAGACGCGCCACGTGGTGACGATCGAGGATCCCATCGAGTTCCTGCACCGCGACGTGAAATCGTCGGTGACGCAGCGGGAAGTGGGGATGGACACGACCGACGTCGCGACCGGCCTCAAGACGGCCATGCGTCAGGATCCGGACGTCATCGTGCTGGGCGACCTCCCCGATCTACCGACGCTCCAGGGAGCGCTCCGCGCCATTGACATGGGGCGGCTGGTGATCTCCACGATGACGGCCCCCGATGCGGCGCACAGCGTGGACCGGCTGGTGGCGCTCTATGGGGCGGCGGACCAGTCCGCGGCGCGCGTGCGACTCGTGGAGTCGCTCACCGCCGTGATCGCCCAGAAGCTGGTGCCGCGGGCCACCGGTGAAGGGCTCGCCGTGGTGGTCGAGGTGCTGCTCGGCATGCCCGACGTGCGGGACGCGCTGCGCGCCCCGGACGCGACGGCGACCCTGCCCGACCTGCTCGCCGCCGGTCGCGAGAGCCACGGTATGCAGACGTTCGATCAGCACCTGGCGGATCTGGTCGAGGCGAAGGTGGTGCGCGCGGATGTGGCCCGCACGGTGGCGCGCGATCCCGACGCGCTGCCGGAGGGCGCATGACGCAGGCGCGGCCGCCCCTCGCCGGCGTGCTGGTGCCCGTCACGACGCCGTTCGATCGGGTGACCGGCAATCCCGCGCCCATTCCCCTGCGGGAGAACGCGCGGGCCTGTCTGGCCGCCGGCGCCGCCGGCGTCGTCGCCGCCGGGTCCACCGGGGAAGCGAGCCTGCTCGACGAGACCGAGTTCCGGCAGATCGTCGAATGGCTGCGCGACGTCGTCCCGCCGGAGCGCGCGTTCGTGGTGGGCACCGGCCGGGAGTCCACCCGGGGCGTCGTCGAGGCCTGCCGCGTGGCCGCCGAGCACGGGGCCGATGCCGTGCTCGTCCGGGCCCCCGCCTACTACGGGTCGTCGCTGTCCGCCCAGGCCCTCACCGAGCACTTTCGCCGGGTCGCCGATGCCTCGCCGGTGCCGGTGCTGCTGTACAACATCCCCAAGTACACCCACCTGGCGCTCGCCGACCACCTGCTCGCGGCGCTCGCCGACCACGAGAACGTGGCCGGCGCCAAGGACTCCTCCGGCGACCTCAAGAACTTCGCCGCGTACGCGGCGGCGGCGCCGCGCTGGGCCCACTTCATGGGGTCCGGGGTCCATCTGTACGCCGCCCTCGAGCTGGGCGCGGTGGGAGGGATCCTGGCGGTCGCCAACCCGGCGACCGCGCTGGCGTGCTCGGTGTGGGACGCGTGGACCGCGGGCGACCGCGCCGCCGCGGGGGCCGCGCAGGAACGCCTGGCCCCCATCAACAAGCTCGTGGTCGGGGAGCTGGGGGTCCCGGGAGTGAAGGCGGCGCTCGACGCGGTAGGCCGCGCGGGCGGCCCGGTGCGGCCCCCGCTCGTGGACCTGGGCGCCAGCGATCGCGCGCGCATCGCGGCGGCCCTGCGGGCCGGCGGCGTGCCCGTGGCTGATTGACCGCGCCGTGCCGCCCTCTTAGCTTGCTCCAGAGGATGCCCCGGGAATCCCCCGGGGCTTTTTTTGCGCCGCGAGGTGGAGATGTTCGGACCGAAACGTCAGTGCGTGGTGGTAGTCGGCGCCCAGTGGGGGGACGAGGGCAAGGGGAAGATCGTGGACGTCCTGGCCGAGCGCGCGGACCTGGTGGTGCGCTACCAGGGCGGCGCCAACGCCGGCCACACGGTGGTGAAGGGGGACGAGGAGTTCATTCTCCACCAGATCCCGTCCGGGATCCTCCACGAGGGCACCCGCTGCCTGATCGGGAACGGGGTCGTCCTCGATCCCGAGACGCTGCTGCACGAGATGGAAGAGCTGGCGGGCCGGGGCGTGTCGCTCGACGGGCGGCTGCGCATCTCGGACCGCGCGCACCTCGTGCTTCCGTATCACAAGCTGCTGGACCGCGCGGCGGAGCAGCAGCAGCGCATCGGGACCACGGGGCGGGGCATCGGCCCCGCGTACGAGGACAAGATCGGCCGGCGGGGCGTGCGCGTGGCGGACCTCCGGCATCTGGATCGGGCCGCGGCGCTCGTCGGCGACCGCGTGGAGCGGGCCAACCGCACCCTGGCCATGCTCGGCGCGGCCGAGCGGGCGTCCACCGAGGAGCACGTCGCCCTGATCGCGCGCCTCGCGCCGCACATCCTGCCGCTGGCGGTGGACGCCGGCCGGGTGGCGTGGGAGGCGCTGCGCGGCGGCCAGCGGGTCCTGCTCGAGGGCGCGCAGGGGGCGCTGCTGGACGTGGATCACGGCACCTACCCCTACGTGACGTCGTCCAACACCACGGCGGGCGGGGCGGCCGTCGGGGCGGGCATCGGGCCCACGCTGATTGACGCCGTACTGGGCGTGGTCAAGGCGTACACCACGCGGGTGGGCAACGGGCCGTTGCCCACGGAAGCGGACGAGGCCCGCGGCGAGCAGCTGCGCAAACTGGGCGCCGAGTATGGCGCCACGACCGGGCGGCCGCGGCGGTGCGGCTGGTTCGACGCGGTCGTGGTCCGCTACGCCGCGCGGGTGAACGGACTCACGCATCTCGCGGTCACCAAGCTGGACGTGCTGGACACCATCCCGGAGATCCCGGTTTGCACCGGATACCGGGTTGGGGGCGCGCCGTCCGACGACGTGCCGGCCGACGCGGAATCGCTCGGGCAGGTGGAGCCGGTGTACGAAGTGCTGGAGGGCTGGCGGCGTCCTACCAGCGGCGCTCGGCGGCTCGCGGACCTTCCCCCCCAGGCGCGTGCATACCTCGACCGGATTCAGGATCTGGTGGAGACGCCGATCGCGTTCGTGAGCGTGGGGACGCGCCGGGATCAGATCATCGGGACGTGAGCGATGGCCGAGGGCCGGGATTGACGCCCTCGGCACGTCGCTTCGTTGCTCAGCAGGCTCCCCCTCCACTCGGGCTTGAGGATCGTGTTGTGATCCTTCCAGCCGCCCAGCGCACACAGGTCCTTGAGGCTCGCGGCTTTGAGTTCCGTGGCGAACTTCCGCCGGAGCGAGTGCCATCCTCGGCCGGGGACTCGGGCGATGCCTGCCGCCTTTTCCGTCCGGTCTCACCAGTCGCGCGCCAGGTGTCGCGACATGGGCTGGGTCGGGTCACCCGAGGGGACTTGCAGTATTTACTAGATCAGATAGTTTTACGTATCCGTAAATAAAGCTATTACAGTATAACTACTTGCTAAATATGAATATACAGGCGCTGCAATCAGCCATCATAAGCGAGCTAGAGCGCTTGGCCGAAGCCGGCTTTGGGTACCGGCTCCGCCATGCACCGGATCCACGTCTCGACCTGCTCATCGAAATTGAGCGCGACAGTGACGGCTGGATTCCCATCGCGGTTCAGATATGCGGTAACCCGCGCCGCGGGCCAGTTCGCGACATCGCCGCGCATGCAAGGAATCTCGCCGAACCGCTCGGGGCTATCCCAGCCGTAGGTTTGCCGAGAATCGGGCCCGGCCTGAAGCAATTCCTTCGGGATCTCGGCGTGGGCTATGTAAGCGCCGATGGTCAGATCTATATCAAGGGTCCCGGAATCCTAATTGATCGCGAGGTCCCCGCTTCCAAGCGCAAGCTTCTTTGGGAGCAAGGGAGCAATCTGTTTGCGGACAAGTCCTCGCTCGTCCTCCGGTATTTCTTCAGGC
>Ga0302046_10000886_pt1 | contig 28637 bp, 23 predicted proteins | sample RVTome_11_FD_200261 | JGI IMG/M metagenome (GOLD analysis project Ga0302046, IMG submission 200261) | Soil microbial communities from uranium-contaminated site in the Upper Colorado River Basin, Wyoming, United States - RVT147D111 (version 2) ...
GTTCACGGGTCCCGGCAGGTCGATCGGGAAGTAGCGATGGGTGGCCATCCCCGCGAGGCGGTCCCCCACGATCCGGGCGCCGGTGGGGGTGACGGTGGTGAGAACGATGCCCAGCTCGGGCCACCGCCGCCGGATGCCCTCGACCAGGGGGACGGCCGTGGTGGCCTCGCCCACCGACACAGCATGGATCCAGCACCGAGGCGCGGCTGGGAGACCAGGCTCGAGCGCCCCGAACCGCTGGGCCAGCGAACCGCGGTAACTGCGGCCGAGGCGACGCGCCAGGAATGCGGGGAGGTAACCGAGCATCACGAGGCCGAGCGCCATCGAGTACAGCGCGTACATTCAGGCCATGGTCTCCTCGTGAGCCTCGCGGCTCAGGTCCGTGAGGGCCGTCTCCAGCTCTCTTCGCGCGGCCTTCTCGACCACGGGCTCGGCATCGCGCGGCACGCGGAGCGGCTTGCCCGCGCGGAGCACGCAGCGGGCGAAGGGCTTCGGGATCCTCAAGGCGTCCCACGAGCGCAGCCGCCACTCGGCGGAGACGGCCAGCACGACCGGCACGATCGGGGCGCCGGTGAGCCGCGCCAGCGTCACGATCCCGGGCTTGACGACCTCGCAAGGCCCCCGCGGCCCGTCCGGCACCACCACGACGTGCCAGCCCTCGCGCAGCGAGCGGGCGAGGGCGCGGAGCGCATGGCCTCCGCCCCGCGAGGACGAGCCACGCACGGTGTCGAAGCCGAAGCGAACGAGGAAGCGGGCCAGGATCTCGCCATCCTGCGACCGGCTGGTGAGGGCGCAGGGCCGGAACCAGCGCGCCCAGAACCGGGCGTAGAGCGGAGGCATGAGCAGGATCTGCGAGTGCCACACGGCGTAGATGAGGGGCTCTCGGGAGAGCCAGAGCGGCATCACCATCTCGTCGTCGACGCGAATGCGGAGAGAGCGCGCGAGCAGCCGAACCCCCCAGGCGCCGAGGCCCGGGCCCGCGGCCAGCAACAACGGTGCGAGGAGCCTCATGCCGCGCGGGCCACGCCGAGCACGGCCCGGGCCGCCCGATAGCCTACTCCCGGCTCGCCGAGCCGCGCGCGCAGATCCTTGAACGCCGCCCGCTGGGCGGTGGCGGCGGCTGCATCCTCGAGGAGCCTCAGGGCCTCGACGGCGAGCCTCGTCCCCGACACATCGCCCTGCAGCAGCTCGGGGACGACGGCGCGCCCCGCTACCAGATTCGGCAAGCTGATCCAGGAAACGTGGGCGCGCAGCCGGGCGATCAGCTCCGTGAGGCGCGACACGCGGTAGCAGACGACCATCGGGGCGCCCAGCAAGGCAGCCTCCAGCGTGGCCGTGCCCGAGGCCACCAGCAGCACGTCGGCCGCGGCCATCACCTCGTGGGTCTTTCCCTCGAAGGCCTGCACCGGCGGCGCCCCGGCCGCTACTGCTCGCTCGAGCACCGTGTCGATCTGCCGCCGCTCCAGCGTGGGCGCCAGGCCCAGCACGAAGCGGCGCCGGCCATCGGAGGCGGCCAGTCGTCGCGCCGCATCGAGCATGGCCGGCAGCAGGCGCTCGACCTCTTCCCGCCGGCTGCCGGGAAGCAAACCGACCGTGGGCTGTCCCGGCGCGACCTGCAGTAGACGGCGAGCTTCCTCGCGCTCGAGCCCGAGGGGCAGGGTATCGAGCACCGGATGGCCGACGAATTCCACGGGCACGCCGGCCTCCTCGTACAGGGCCCGTTCGAAGGGGAAGACGGCCAGCACCCGGCTCACGCGACGGGCGATCTGGCGGATGCGCCCGCGGCGCCAGGCCCAGATCTGCGGCGGGATGAAGTAGACCACCGGCACGCCGGCCCGGTGGGCCTGCCGTCCAAGCCGCATGTTGAACTCGGGGAAGTCGATCAGCACGAGGGCACGCGGGCGCTCGGCCCGGAGCCTTGCGACCAGGTCCCGGTAGGCGCGGTACAGCGCGGGGAGTCGGCCCACCGCCTCGCTGGCGCCCACCACCGCCTGCCGCGTGGGATCGACGACCACCTCCATCCCCGCCGCGGTCATCCGTGGACCGCCCATCCCCACCAGCCGGATCCCGGGCGCCATCTCCACCAGGGCGCGGCACAGGGTGCCCCCGTGGACATCGCCGGAGGCTTCTCCCGCCGACAGCATGATCGTGGTCATCGTTCCCTGCCATCCACGGTGACCACCGCGATTCCGGCCCGCTCGGCCAGCTCGATCATCTGCGGGCGCTCCAGCAGCAGCACCTTTCCTCCGTCCAGAGCCAGGACCGCGGCCCTGCCTTCCGCCATGGCTCGTAGCGTGGCCGGTCCCACGGCGGGGATGTCGAAGCGATAGTCGTGTCCCGGGGCCACCGCCTTGACGATCACGGCGCCCGGTCCCGCCAGCCGGGTCCCGCGCCGGATCGTCTCGTCGGTTCCCTCCACGGCTTCCAGCGCCACGGTGACCCCGCGCGAGCGCACCACCGTCTGGCCGATACCGCGACCAGCCAGGTAGCGGGCCAGCTCGAAGCCAGCCCGGATCTCCTCCCACTGCTCCGGGGTCGGCGTCCGGGAGGCAAGCGCGCCACCCGTGGCCAGCCAGGCGCCAAGAAAGCGACGCTGGTCCAGGACCTCGATTCCAAGGTTCTCGAGGGCGGCGACGGCCATCTCGGCGAGGACGGAATCGGAGAGCCCCCGGCGGATCATGCCACGCCCCGCCTCGTCCGCCTCGCCGGCGCGCGCGAGCATCTCCTGCTTCCCGAGCTTGCCGGCGAAGAGCACCGCGCCGATCCCGCGCGTGGCCAGCGCCTCGAGGACGGGGCCGAGGTCGGTGAGACGGGCAGCCACCAGCTCGTCAGCCTGCTCGGCGAGACCCGCCGCCTCGGCGAACGCGAAGGCCACCACCCGCCATCCCTGCCGCCTCGCTTCGGCGGCGGCGCGGCCGGGGAGGTCCCCGGCCCCGGCCATCAGACCGAGGGCACGCTCCATGGAAGGTCCCCCGGCCAGGCGATCTCCCGCCGACCATCCTGGATCATCCGCTCGATCTCCAACGCGACGGCCAGGGACCGGAGATCCTCCTCCTCGGCCAGCTCCACCTGCCCGCCGCCGGCGGCCCGGGCCGCCGCCACGAGGTGGCGGATCTCCAGCTTCAGCGGGTTGTCCTTGTGGACGAGCAGGTGCTCCACGAAGGACGCCCGCCGGTAGCGGATGGACTCGCGGTTCACCGTGTATTCCTGGTCGGCGCGGCGATGGATCTGGATGTCCTGGTCGGGGTAGTTGAGGACGATGTAGGCGTCGGGCTGGGTGATGGCCAGCGTGCGGATCTTCTGCTCGGTGGCGCGGCTGGCCGTGATGGTGGCCACGGTGCCGGAATCGAAGAGGATCTGCACGTTGGCGACGTCGGCCACCCGGGAGTGCACGGAGCCGCCCACCGCGGCGAGCCGGCGGGGCTCGCCCGTGACCAGCCCCAGCACGATGTCGATGTCGTGGATCATGAGGTCCATGACCACGGAGTCCTTCTGGACCCGCGGCACGAAGGGCCCGAGCCGGCGCGACTCGATGAGGATCGGCCGCTCCACGATCTTGCGCAGCTCCTGGACGGCGCCGTTGAACCGCTCCACGTGCCCCACGTGCAGCACGCGCTGCTGCTGCCGGGCCACCCGGAACAGCTCCTTGGCCTCCTCCAGGGTGGCCGTCATCGGCTTCTCCACCAGCACGTGGACGCCGGCCTCGAGCAGGTCGCGCGCGACGGCGAAGTGGTGCTCGGTCGGGACCGCCACCGTGGCGACGTCGACGAGGCCAGCCAGCTCGCGATGAGCGCCGAACGCCCGCGTCCCGTAATGCGCGGCCAGCTCCCGGGCCCGGGCGACGTCGGCGTCGACGACGCCGACCAGCTGGACGTCCCACAGCTCCATCATGGCCAGGATGTGATACTGCCCCATGTGCCCCGCGCCCACCACGGCGGCCCGGGTCTTCGTCTCGTTGGCCGGTGTCAAAATACCCTCTCCTCGCGCTCGGCGCCTTCGGCGGTGCCGAGGCTCTCGGCGCCGGGAATGATCCCGCGCTTGGACACCTCGATGAAGGCCACGAGGCGCATGATGAGCGGATGGCCGCCCAGCTCGGCCCGCAGCCGCTCCACCGCTCGGGCGGGCGTCAGCCCCGAGCGATACAGGATGCGGAACGCGGTCTGCATCAGGCGCCGGCCTTCCCCATCGATGCCGCCGCGACGCATCCCGATGACGTTCACCGCCCGCGCGGTGGCGGGAACGCCGTCGGCGATGACGAAGGGCGGGACGTCCTGGGTGACCTTGGACCAGCCTCCGATGTACGCGTAGGTCCCCACCCGCGTGAACGGATGGATGCCCGACATGCCGCCGACGGTGGCGCGGTCCTCTACCGTCACGTGGCCCGTCAGCCCGGCGGCGTTGATGACGATCACATGGTCGCCCAGCACGCAGTCGTGGGCGATGTGAGCGGTGGCCATGATCAGGCAGTGCCGCCCGATCCGGGTGTCGGCGCCGTCCCGCGTCGCCCGGTGAATGGTGGCATACTCGCGGATCACCGTCTCGTCGCCGATCCGCACCCCGCTCGGCGTGTCCTCCCGGTATTTCAGGTCCTGGGGCGGAGTTCCGATGATGGCTCCGTGCCCGACGCGGCAGCGCGCGCCGAGGCTCACGCGGCCCTCCAGCACGACGTGGGCGCCGACCTCGGTGGCCTCGCCCAGCTGCACGCCGGGCCCGATCACCGAGCAGGGGCCGACCCGGACGCCCTCGGCGAGCTCGGCCCGGGGATCCACCACCGCCGTCCGGTGGACCTCAGGTGCCACGGCGCTCCTCGAGCGCGCGCACCTGCTTCTCGAGGGCGCGGATCCGCTTGACGAGGTCCGGCAACATCGCCTCCGCCGCCCAGATGCGGCGCACGAGCGCGGCCGGCCGCGCCGGAGCGCCGCTCCACACCCCGCCGGCGGGGATGTCGCTCGGCACCCCCGCCTGCGCCGTCACGACGGCGCCCTCGCCCACCGTGACGTGGTCGGCGACGCCGACCTGCCCGGCCAGGATGACGCGCCGCTGGATCCGGCACGAACCGGAGATGCCCGCCTGGGCGACGATGATCACGTCCTCGCCGATGTCGCAATTGTGCGCGATCTGCGCCAGGTTGTCGATCTTGGTGCCGCGGCCGATCACGGTGTCGCCGAGGGTGCCGCGGTCCACCGTGCTGTTGGCTCCGATCTCCACGTCGTCCTCCACCCGCACGCCGCCCACCTGCGGGATCTTCCGGTGGGCGGAGCCGTCGAAGGCGTAGCCGAACCCGTCGGCGCCCAGCACCGCGCCCGGGTGGACGATGACGCGGTCGCCGATCCGCACTCCCTCCCGCACCACCACGTGCGGGTACAGGGTCACGTCCTCCCCGACCACCGCGCCCGCGCCGATGAACACCAGGGCCCCGACCCGGGTGCGCGCGCCCACGACCGCCTCGCGCTCGATCACGGCCAGGGGCCCCACGGCGGCGGTGGGCGCCACCCGGGCGCTCTCCGCCACCACCGCCGCCGGATGGATGCCGGGAGCCAGCGGCGGCTCCGGATGGAAGAGCCGGAGCACCTTGATCAGCGCCGCCTGGGGCGACGCGACGCGGAGCAACGCGCCCGGCAGCCCCTCGGCGTCCCCGGGCACGATGAGGGCGCCGGCCCGGCTCGCCTGGGCCTGCCGCCGGTAGCGCATGCTGGTCAGGAACGACACGTGCTCCGGGCCGGCCGTCTCCAGCGGGGCCACCCCGACAACGACCCGGTCCGCGTCCCCCTCGAGGGAGGCGTCCAGCGCCTCGGCGAGCTGACCGAGCGTGTAACGCCCCTCGTCCCCCACCTACTTCTTGCCTTTCCGGGCCTCGTCGTCGAAGGCGCGGATGACCTCGTCCGTCACGTCGGCCTCCGCCGCCGCGTAGATCACCCCGGCGTTCCGCCGCTCGACGATCATGAAGAAGCCCTTCTCCTTGCCCACCTTCTGGACAACCCCGGACACATCGTTGAGCACCTTGGCGAGGAGCTCCTGCTCCTTCTTCTGGAGCTCCTTCTGGAGGTCGTCCACCAGCCGGCGGACATCGCGCACCTTGCGCTCCAGGGTCTCCTGCTTCTCCCGCCGCGCGTCCGCCGACAGGAGCTGGCCCTTCTTCTCCAGCTCCTCGCGCAGCTTCTCCATCTCGCCGCGGTGCCCGTCGACCTGCTTCTGCATCGCCGCCTTCTCCCGCTCCAGCTGCTCGCGGACGGCCACCCCCGTCGCCGAGCGGGCCAGCACGCGCTGCACGTCCACGAAGGCGATCCGGGCGGCCTGGGCGCCCTGAGCGGCGCTCTCCGGAACCGCCCACCAGGCCCCGGCGCCCAGCCCGGTCACCAGCGCTACCACCGCCAGCACGATTCGTCCACGTCCCATCCCTGCTCTCCTCTTTAGAATGGGGACCCGACCGAGAAGTGGAAGTTCCCGAAACGCTCCCCCTCCCGCCGGTCCAGGTTCACCCCATAGTCCACGCGCAGCGGTCCGAACGGTGACGCCCAGCGGAACCCTACACCCGCCGCGTGCCGGAGCTCGCCCAGGTCGAAGGTCTGCCGGTCCGAGAACACCTTGTCCGGGCCGTACACCTGTCCGATGTCGTAGAAGATAGCCGCCCGGATCCCGTAGAACAACGGGATCACGTACTCCAGGTTTCCCAGGATCTCGATGTCGCCCCCGATGCGGGTGCCCGTCTCGTCCCGCGGAGAGAGCTGGCGGGCCTTGAAGCTCCGCACCGAGTTGGCGCCTCCCAGGTAGAAGCGCTCGAAGAGCGGGATGGGGTCGTCCTCCCAGCTGACGGCGTACGCGCCCGCGACCCGGGCCCCGAGGACGTGATTCCACCAGAGCGGCTGGAAGTAGGTCCCGCTGGCCGAGACCCGGACGAACCGGCTCCCGAAGCCGACCCCGGCGAAGTCCACGCCGAGGCTGGCGGTGCTGCCGCGAGTGGGCTCGAACACGTTGTCGCGGGTATCACGGGACAGCGACCCCCCGATCAGGGAGGTGAGCCGCGTCCCCTCCTCGTCCCTCAGGGCCTGGCTGGCCCTGTCCACCACGTCGGAGATGTCGTCCTGGGTGACGCGGTAGGTCAGGTTCCACCGCGAGAACTCGCCGATGGGGTGGCCGACCCGGATCGCGCCGCCCAGCGAGTTCACCGTGTACTCGTCGAACTCCCGGCGGTTGTTGAACAGGTCGAAACCCGCCGACAGCGGTCGGTCGAACAGCCACGGCTCCGTGAAGCTCAGGGTCCCCTGCTGGGTGCTCCCGCCCGCCCGCAGCCGCAGGGTGAGCTCCCAGCCGCGTCCCAGGAAGTTGCGCTGCGAGATGTCGAGGGTCCCGATGAACTGGTCCTGGGTGCTGTATCCGCCGCCGATGGAGAACAGCCCCGTCGGGCGCTCGGTCACCGCGATGTTGACGACGATCCGGTCCCGTGCCGCGCCGGGGCCGGTGGTGGCGTTGACCTGCTCGAAGTAGCCCAGGTTCACCAGCTTCTGCCGGGCCCGGGCGAGCTTCTGGGACGTGAAGAGGTCGCCCTCGTGCATCGGGATCTCGCGGCGGAGGATCTTCTCCTCGGTCCGCGTGTTGCCCGTCACGTTGATCCGTTCCACGTAGACCTCGGGCCCCTCCACGATCTCCAGCGCGATGTTCACCCGCCGCGCAGCGGCGTCCTGGTTGATTCCCGGGACGACGTCGGCGCTGGCCCGGCCGATGGCGCTGTAGAGGTCGATGACGCTCCGCACGCTGTCGCGCAGCTTGGCCCGGGAGAACACGTCGCCCGGGGCGAGCTGCACGCGCCGCTTGATCTCCTCCACGGGCAGCACCGTGTTCCCCGTGATGTCCAGGGCCCCCACCCGGAACTGCGGCCCTTCGACCACGACGATCCGGACGGTCACGCGGGCGCGGGTCCGGTCCACCTGGATGTCGGACGACTCCACCCGGGCCTGGATGTAACCGGCGTCGCCGTAGAGCTGGACGATGCGCTCCAGGTCCTCGTCCAGCTTCTGCCGCTGGACGGTGCCCCGCAGGACGAAGTACTGGCGCTCCTGGGTGGCCATCACCGACTTGATCTGCTTCGGCTTGATCCCCTGGGCGCCCTCGATGACGATCCCGTCGATGGTGATCTTGCGCCCCTCCGCGACGCGGAACGCCACGGTCACGTCTCCATCGGGCAGCCGCTCGACGTCCGGAGTGATCACCGCCTCGAAGTACCCGGCCTCCTCGTAATGGTCCTTCAGCTTCTCGACGGTCCGGTTCACCTCCACCGGGTTGTAGACGCTGCCGAGTTTGAGGTCGCTCTTCTCGAGCAGCGTCGCGGTGTCCACCTGCTTGTTCCCGGCGAAGACGATGTCCCGGACGAAGGGCCGCTCGACCACCACGAAGATCACCTTCACGCCGCCCTCGAAGTCCTCCACCTTCATCTGGACGTCGTCGAAGAACCCCAGGGCGAAGATCGCGCGCAGGTCCTCGGCGAGCCGGGTGGGGGCGAAGGGACCCCCCACCGTGGTGGTGACGCGGCCGAGGATGACGGCCTCCTGGATGCGGCGAGTGCCCTGGACGGCCAGCTCCTTGACGAGGATCGGCGGCTCGGTGCTCGGAGGAAGCGCCTGGGCGAGGGCCGCGTCCGGCGTCACCGCGAGGAGGGCAAAAAAAATGGAGAGAAAGACTCTCCCCACCACGGTCATTCCAGAAGTTGACCCGTTGCGCGCCGGTCTAGTGTTCAGCCAGTGCGAGCCGCGGCTCCGCGATCTGAATCTCCCGGAAGACGAAGTCCTCGCCCTGCATGTCGACCTCCACCCGGGCCCCCTCGCCGAACTGGCCCCGCACGATGGCCTCGGCGAGCGGGTCCTCCACGTGCTTCTGGATCGTCCTCCGGAGCTGGCGCGCGCCGTAGGTGACGTCGAAGCCCTTGCGCACCAGGAGGTCCAGCGCGGCCGGCGTCGGCTCGATCTGGATCCCCTTGTCGGAGAGCTGGCGGTTGATGCGGCCAATCATGAGCCGCACGATGCCGGCGATGTCCTCGCGGCTCAGGGCGTGGAAGACGATGATGTCGTCGATACGGTTGATGAACTCCGGCCGGAAGGCCCGCTTCAACTCCTCCAGTACGCGCTCCTTCATCCGGTCGTGCGTCGTGTCCTCCCCCTCGGCGAGGAACCCGGGCGCGGTGCGCTTGCCGATGAAGCTCGTGCCCAGGTTGGACGTCATGATCAGGATGGTGTTCTTGAAATCCACCACGTGCCCTACCGAGTCCGTCAGGCGGCCGTCGTCCAGCACCTGGAGGAGCATGTTGAAGATGTCGGGATGCGCCTTCTCGATCTCGTCGAACAGCACGACCGAGTAGGGCCGGCGGCGCACCTTCTCGGTGAGGAACCCGCCCTCCTCGTACCCCACGTAGCCGGGAGGGGCGCCGAGGAGCCGGGACACCGAGAACTTCTCCATGTACTCCGACATGTCCACGCGGATCAGCGCGTTCTCGTCCCCGAACAGGTACTCGGCCAGAGCCCGCGCCAGCTCCGTCTTGCCCACTCCGGTCGGACCCAGGAAGATGAAGGAGCCCACCGGCCGCTTGCTGTCCTTGAGTCCGGCCCGGGAGCGGCGGATGGCGCGCGACACCGCCACCACGGCGTCGCCCTGGCCCACGATCCGCTCGTGCAAGGCCTCCTCCATGCGGGCCAGCTTGGCCGACTCCTTCTCCTCGAGCTTGGACAGCGGGATGCCCGTCCAGCGGGAGACGATGTACTCGATGTCCTCCTCCCCCACCGTCTGCGGGCCCTTGCTCTTTCGCCGATCCCACTCCTGCTTGAGCGCCTCGTCCCGGCCCCGGAGCAGCTTCTCCTTCTCGCGCAGCGAGGCGGCCTTCTCGAACTCCTGGGCTTCGAGGTACATGTCCTTCTCGCGGACCACCCGCTCCACTTCCTTGCCCAGCTCCTTGATCTCCGGGGGGGGCATCAGGGCCATCAGCCGCGACCGCGACGAGGCCTCGTCGATGACGTCGATGGCCTTGTCGGGGAGCTGGCGGTCCGTGATGTAGCGGTCGGCGAGCTTGACCGCCGCATCGATGGCCTGGTCCGTGATCTTGACCCGGTGGTGCGCCTCGTACTTGTGGCGGAGCCCCTTGATGATCTCCACCGACTCCGTCACCGAGGGCGCCCGCACGATGACCGGCTGGAACCGCCGCTCCAGCGCTCCGTCCTTCTCGATGTACTTGCGGTACTCGTCCAGCGTCGTGGCGCCGATGGTCTGGATCTCCCCGCGGGAGAGCGCCGGCTTGAGCATGTTGGAGGCGTCGATGGCGCCCTCCGCGGCGCCGGCCCCGATGAGGGTGTGCAGCTCGTCGAGGAACAGCACGACGTTCTCCGACTGCCGGATCTCCTTCATCACGGCCTTGAGCCGCTCCTCGAACTGGCCGCGGTACTTGGTCCCCGCCACGAGCGCTCCCAGGTCGAGCTGCAGCAGGCGCTTCTGGGCCAGCACGTCGGGCACTTCGTGGCCGACGATCCGCTGGGCCAGGCCCTCCACGATGGCCGTCTTGCCCACGCCAGGCTCGCCGATCAGCACCGGGTTGTTCTTGGTCCGCCGAGCCAGGATCTGGATGACGCGCTCGATCTCCATCTCCCGGCCGATCACGGGGTCCAGCTTGCCCTCCCGGGCGAGCTGGGTGAGGTCGCGCGCGAACTCGTCGAGCACCGGGGTCTGCGAGCGCTTCTTCGGCCGCGGGTAGTACTGATCCCCGAGGAGAGCCAGCGTCTCCTGGCGGACCTCGTCCAGGCGGGCGCCCAGCGACTCCAGGATCTTAGCGGCGATGGACTGCCCCTCCTTCATGAGGCCGAGGAGGAGGTGCTCGGTGCCGATGTAGTTGTGGCCGAGCTGCCGGGCTTCCTCGATGGAGAGCTCCAGCACCCGCTTGGCCTGGGGCGTGAACGGGACCTCGCCGAAGGTCAGGGTCTTCGGGAAGCCGGCCAGGGCCCGCTCGACCTCGGCCTTGACGGTCTCGAGCCGCAGCCCGAGCCGCTGGAGCACCGCCGTCGCGATCCCCTCGCCGTCCCTGATCAGCCCCAGCAGGATGTGCTCCGTCCCCACGAAGTCGTGACGAAAACGCCCTGCTTCTTCCCGCGCCAGGATGATGACCCGCCGCGCCCGCTCCGTGAATCGCTCAAACACGTGGCAACCTCGCTCCCTGTGGTCTGATCCCCGGCAGCCTGCCGCCCGTTACACCTGCCAAAAGTATACCTCCCGCGCGACCCGGCTCCTAGAGTTTTCTTGGCGCGGGGCGAGGACGCGGCCCCAATCCGCTGAAAGGCCGATCGCCTCGGGCCTCCGGCCACCGGGGTCGCCCGCGCGCGGTGCTCCGGGGCTCGTAGGCCATCGCCCGCCAGGCCGCTGCACCCTCGCATCGCGGTCGCCGCGCTCACGGCCACGGCATGGCGCGGCCCTCGACCAGCCGGTACCCGCGGTCCGCCCTCCGGGCCAGCTCGTGGTTGTGGGTGGCGATCACGAAGGCCAGCCCGCGTTCGGCCTGGAGCCGCAGGAACAGCTCCCAGATCACCTCGCTGGTCTTGGGATCCAGGTTGCCGGTGGGCTCGTCGGCGAGGATGAGCCGCGGGCTTCCAACCAGCGCCCGTGCGATCGCCACGCGCTGTTGCTCTCCTCCCGACAGCTCCCCGGGACGGTGCGTCAGGCGATCGGCGAGCCCCACCTCCTGGAGCGCCGCCGCCGCGCGCTCCCGCGCCTCCACGGCGGGCCGCCGCTGCAGCAGCGCCGGAATCATCGCGTTCTCCAGCGCCGTCATCTCGCCCAGGAGGTTGTAGAACTGGAAGACGAAGCCCACCTCCGTGCGCCGGAACCGCGCCAGCGCGCCCTCCGGCCGCGCGAAGACGTCGTCGCCGGCGAAGAGGAGCCGGCCGCCCGAGGGCCGGTCGAGGGCGCCCAGCAGATGGAGCAGGGTGGACTTGCCGACGCCCGAGGCGCCGATCACCGCCACGCTCTCGCTCGCGTTGACGGTGAGGCTGGCGCCGCGGAGCACGCGGACCACCTCCGGGCCCATGCGGTATGTCTTCTCCAGCTCCTGGGCGCTCAGGAGGGGCGTGGCGCCCGCCTCCGCGCCGCGCTCACTCATAGCGGAGCACCTCCACCGGGTCCAGGCCGGCGGCCCGGCGGGCGGGCGACAGGGTGGCCAGGAAGGAGATGACCAGCGTCGCCCCGATCACGAGGACGAAGTCCACCGCGGTGAGCGTCATCGGCAGGTGATCGATCTGGTACACGTCGCCGGAGAGCCGGATGATCTTGTAGGTGTTCTGCACCCAGATGAGGAGCAGGCCGAAGGCGCTGCCGGCCGCCGTCCCGACCAGCCCGATGAGCATGCCGACGGCCAGGAAGACGGAGGCGATGCTCCCCGATGTCGCGCCCATGGCCTTCAGGATGCCGATCTCCTTGCGCTTCTCGGCCACGAGCAGGATCAGGTGGCCGATGATGGCGAAGGCCGCCACCAGCACGATGATCGTCACGATGACGAAGAGCGCGAGCTTCTCCAGTTCGAGGGCGGCGAACAGGTTGCGGTTCATCTCCATCCAGTCGCGGATCCAGTACACCCCGCCCACGCGGGCCCCGATGCTCCGCCCCACCGCCTTGGCCGCGAAGGGGTCGTGGAGCTTCACCTCGACGCCGGTCACGCGGCCGCCCAGCCCCGCGAACTCCTGGGCCGCAGCCAGCGAGGTGTAGGCCAGCGACGAGTCGTACTCGTACATCCCGACCTCGACGAGCCCGACCACCTGGAAGCGCCGCATCCTCGGCACCAGCCCCACCGCGGTGATGGCCCCCTGGGGGGAGATAACCGTGACGGACTCGCCGGGGACGATGCCCAGCGAGCGGGCGAGCTCGCGCCCGAGGAGGACCGCGGGCTCGCCCGGCCCGCGCAGCAAGGGCTCGAGGCTCCCCAGCCGCACATGCGAGGCCAGCTCGCCGCGCACCGCCGGCGAGGACAGGTCGACCCCGCGGAGCAGACCGCCGGTGGCTCCGCCCCCGCGGGCCGTGAACAGCGCCTGCTGGAGCACGAAGGGCGTGGCCGACCGGACGCCGGCGACGGGCCGGACCTGGGCGGCGAGGGCGTCGCCGTCAGCCACGCCGCGGGCCCCGCCCTCCAGGATGAGGATGTGCGGGTTGGCGGCGATGATCTTGTCCTTGATCCCCTGCTGGAAGCCCGTCATCACGGCCAGCACGACGATGAGGGCGCTCACGCCCAGGAAGACGCCGCCGATCCCGATCCACACGAAGAGCGACAGGTTGGTGCGCTGGCCGCGCGCCCGGAGATAGCGCAGCCCGAGGAAGAGCTCGAAGGGAAGTCCCCGCCTCACGGGACTCATCGGTCCCCGCCGGTGCCCCCGTCCGGGGCCGGCGCGCGATGCTCCGGGCGCAGGTGGGGGAACAGGATCACGTCGCGGATGGACGCGCAGTCGGCGAACAGCATGGTGAGGCGGTCGATCCCGATACCCTCCCCCGCTGTCGGTGGCATGCCGTACTCCAGGGCCCGGACGAAGTCCTCGTCCATCCAGTGCGCCTCTTCGTCTCCCCGCGCGCGCTCGGCCGCCTGCTGCTCGAGGCGCTGCCGCTGGTCGATGGGATCGTTCAGCTCGGAGTAGGCGTTGGCGATCTCGCGGCGGCAGATGAACAGCTCGAACCGGTCCACGAGCCGCGGGGTGCCGCGCTTCCGCTTGGACAGTGGCGAGAGCTCGATGGGGAAGTCGGTGACGAAGGTGGGCTCGACGAGCGCGGGCTCCACGAGGGTGTCGAAGACCTGCTTCCACAGCGCCACCGCGCCGGCGGCCGGGTCCGGCGCTGCGAGACCCGCCCCTCCGGCGGCGGCGGCCATGATGGCGGCATCGGTGTCCGGGCCCAGCGGGACGCCGACGGCCTGGGAGAGGGCCTGGAAGAAGGGCAGCCGCCGCCACGGCGGCGCCAGGGTCACCGGCGTGCCCTGGTAGGTCAGCTCGATACGGCCGAGGAGGGTCCCGGCCAGGTGGACGATCAGCTCCTCGGTGAGCTGCATCAGGTCGTTGTAGTCGGCGTAGGCCTGGTAGAACTCCAGCATCGTGAACTCGGGGTTGTGCTGGGTGGAGATCCCCTCGTTCCGGAAGTTGCGATTGATCTCGTACACGCGCTCGAGGCCGCCCACCACCAGCCGCTTGAGATAGAGTTCGGGGGCGACGCGGAGGTACAACGGCATGTCCAGCGCATTGTGGTGCGTCGTGAAGGGCTTGGCGGCGGCGCCGCCCGGGACCGGCTGCATCATCGGGGTCTCGACCTCCAGGAACCCGCGCTGGTCCAGGAAAGCCCGGATCCCCTGGATGAGCCGGCTCCGCAGCGCGAAGACCTCCCGCACGTGGGGGTTCACGACCAGATCCACGTAGCGCTGGCGGTAGCGGGTCTCGACGTCCTTGAGCCCGTGCCACTTCTCCGGAAGTGGGCGGAGCGACTTGGCGAGGAACTCGAACTCCTTGACCCCGACGGTGATTTCCCCGGTGCGTGTCCGGAACAGCTCGCCGGTGACGCCGATGAAGTCGCCCACGTCGAGGTCCGTGAACAGCTCGTACCGGTCGGCCAGACCGTCGGCTCGCGCGTAGAGCTGGATCTGCCCCGACTTGTCCCGCAGGTGGGCAAAGCAGCTCCGGCCGTGGTGGCGCAGGGCCACGATGCGGCCGGCCAGGCTCACCGGGCCGGCGGCGCCCAGCTCGTCCCCGGCCGCGTCCTTGAACCGCGCCACCAGCTCGCCGCCCCAGTGGGTGACGGGGAAGCGGCCGCCGAAGGGATCGATGCCGCGGGCCTGGAGGGCGCGGAGCTTCTCGTGACGCCGGCGGATCAGCTCGTTGGTCTCCGGAAGCGAGCGCTCCGGCGCGGAGCCGTCGCGCGGGGGCGTGGTCGGCATGGGACGCTATCCCGCCCTCGCGGCCAGGGCCAGGTACGCCTGGATGAACGGATCCAGACCGCCGTCCATGACGGCGTCCACGTTCCCGACCTCGAGCCCGGTTCGATGGTCCTTGATGATCTGGTACGGGTGGAAGGTGTAGGAGCGGATCTGGCTGCCGAAGGCGATCTCCTTCTTCGCTCCGGTGAGCTCGGCCAGCTCCTCGCGTTGCTTCCTCTCGTAGAGCTGGAACAGGCGCGACCGCAGGATGCGCATGGCGGTGTCGCGGTTGCGGAGCTGAGAGCGCTCGTTCTGGCACGCGACCACGATGCCCGTCGGCAGGTGGGTGATGCGGACGGCCGAGTCGGCCGTGTTCACGCCCTGGCCACCCGGCCCGGACGAGCGGTACACGTCCACGCGGATCTCGTCGTCCTTGATGACGACCTCGACATCCTCCACCTCCGGGATCACGGACACCGACGCGAAGGACGTGTGGCGCCGCTTGGACGCGTCGAAGGGGGAGATCCGGATCAGCCGGTGCACGCCGATCTCGCTCTTCAGGTAGCCGTAGGCGTACTCGCCGGTCACCGTGATGGTGGCCGACTTGACCCCCGCCTCCTCGCCGGGCAGCAGGTCCACCACTTCGGCCTTGAACCCCGCCCGTTCCGCCCAGCGCAGGTACATGCGCACGAGCATCTGGGCCCAGTCCTGGGACTCGGTGCCGCCGGCGCCAGGGTGGATGGAGAGGATGGCGTGCTTCCGGTCCTGGGGCCCGGAGAGGACGATCTTGATCTCGAAGGCGCCCAGCTCGTCGCGCAGCTTGCCCAGGCCCTGGGCGATCTCGGCGCCCACACTCTCGTCTCCGGCGTCGGCGGCCATCTCCCAGAGCAGGCGCAACTCCTCGGCCTGGGTGGCCAGCTCCGTGAACCGGGCGATGGTACGGGACAGCTCGGAGCGCTCCTGGACCAGCGCCTGGGCCTTCCGGCTGTCCTCCCAGAAGGCCGCCGACGCCATCTCGGCGTCGATCAGGGCCAGCCGCGCTTCCTTGGCGGGAAGGTCAAAGATGCCCCCGGAGATCGTCCAGGCGCTTCTCGACCTCGGCGACGTCGCGCTTCAGCTCCCCGAGCATTGCAGGGACGGCCTCCGAAAGAATGAGTGGCCGAGCAGCCCCGCGGAAAGGGCCATGCACGCATAGGAGAACCAGTCGCCCCAGCGCGTGTAGAGGGTTGTCCTCCCGCGGAGGGCGATCGCGCCGGTCAGCACGCCCCGCTCCTGAAGCGGCAGGATGGCCCCCACCCGGCCCGTGGGCTCCACGAGGGCCGAGACCCCGGTGTTGGCTGCCCGCGCGATGGCGACGCGGTGCTCGACGGCGCGCAACGGCAGCATGCCCAGATGCTGCCAGGGGCCGCTGGTCTCGCCGAACCACGCGTCGTTGGTGATATTGGCCATGAACGCCGCACCCTCCCTCACGAATTCCCGGAACAGCTCGGGAAAGATGACCTCGTAGCAGATCACGGTGCCGAACGGGGCGCCGGGCAGCGGGAACACCGTCGCCGTCTCGCCGGCGGCGAAGTCCGAGATGAACGCCGCCCAGCCCCTGACGAACCCGATCAATCCCGACAGCGGCACGTACTCGCCGAACGGGACGAGGTGAATCTTATCATACTTCGCTCTAATGCCTTGTTCGGTGAGGAAAAATGCGCTGTTCAGGAACTGGCCCCGGGGCCCATCGAGCCGGTCGATGGAGCCGACGATCAGCGGCGCTCCGACTTCCCCGGCCAGCCGCGTCAGACGGGCCAGGAGCTCGAGGTCCCCCCGAAGGAAGATGGTGGCCGCGGTTTCCGGCCACACGATGGCCGCCGGCCGGGAGCGGGCGGCTGCCCGGGTGAGCCCCTCGTACACGGCCATGGTCTCGGCGTGACGGGCGGGGTCCCACTTGAGCGACTGCTCGATGGAGGGCTGGATGACGGCCACCCGTACTGTTCTCCGCGCCGCCCGCTCCTCGTCCGCCAGCGCGCTCCAGCCGAAGATCAGCGCCGCCACGAGGAGCGCGGCCGTGGCGGCGACCCCGGGCGCGGCCCGGCGGACACCCAATGTCACGCCTGCCGCCAGGGCGGAGTTGGCGGCCACCACCAGGAAGGAAACGCCGTAGACACCGGTCAGCTCGGCGAGCTGGATGACGGCGAGCCGCGAGTGCTGCGAGTAGCCGAGGAGGCCCCAGGGGAAGCCGTCCATGAGATGGCCCCGAACCCACTCCCCGCCGACCCACAGCGCGGGCGCGGCGGCCAGTGCCGGGCCAGCGCCGATCCGCCGGGCCAGCCACGACACCGCGGTGGCGGTGATCCCGACGTACAGGCCACAGTATGCGGCCAGCGCCAGGATCGGCAGCCAGGTCACGGGCCACGGGATGGCGCTGTAGTGGCGGAAGGTATGATCCAGCCAGCGCAGGAGGACCACGAAGAAGGCGGTGCCGCAGAGCCACCCGTCGGAGAGCGCCTTGCGGGGCCGCCGGACCACGGCCGATCCCAGCACCGGGGCCAGCCACCCCCAGGCCAGGAGCCACCAGTCGGTGCCGGGGAAGGCCAGGGCGCCGAGCGCCCCGGCACCGAGCATGAGAGCGATCCGCACCGGGGGCTCTGGGAGCGCCCCGGGGCGGTCAGACTCCATGCGCGAGACGGTCCGCCAGCATTCTCGGCAGGCCGGCCGCCAGGATCTTCTCCGCGGCTGCGCGGTGGTCGTAGGGCACGCGCCGGATGCTCACGATCCGCTCGTCCTGATCCCATACCGCATAGGCGGCCCGGACGTCCCGGTCGCGCGGTTGGCCCACGCTTCCCACGTTGATCAGGTAGCGGCGCCCGTCCTCCAGCCGGATCCGGACCGGCCAGGCGCGGAAGCTCTCGTCGTGGTGGGGGCCGCTCGAGCCCAGCGACCACATGCCTGGACGATGGGAGTGTCCCACGAAGCACAGGCGCGTGGCGAAGTCGCCGAAGACCCGGAACCCCTCCTCCTCCGTCATCAGGTAGTCCCACTCGTCGGGATGTCGCGGGCTGGCATGCACCAGGGTCGCGTCCCCCACCACCGCGGTCAGCGGGAGGCCTCGCAGGTACCGATGATGATCGTCGCTGAGCCGCACGCGCGTCCAGAGGGCCGCCGCCCGCGCGGCGGGGTTGAACCAGTCCAGGCCCATCAGCCCGGTGGCGCCGTGCTCGTGGTTGCCGGCGACCAGGGCCGCGGCGCGCTCGTCCACCGTCTCCACGCAGGCCGTCGGCTCGGCGCCATAGCCGACCAGGTCGCCCAGGCAGAGCACCTTCAGCGCGCCCTCGGCCGCCGCATCGGCGAGCACGGCCCGGAGCGCGTCGAGGTTGCCGTGCACGTCGGACAGGATGGCGTAGCGGATGGTGACCTGCCGTCAGCCGGACGGGTGATGTTCTTTGTGGATGCGGTCGAGGATCCCGTTCAGGAAGCGGCTGGACTCCTGGGTGCTGAACTTCTTGGCCACCTCCAGGGCCTCGTTGATGGCCACCTTGGGCGGCACGTCCTCCATCCACAGCAGCTCGAAGATCCCCTCCCGCAGGATATTGCGGTCCACCACCGCCATGCGGTCGAGCTCCCAGTTCTCGGCGTAGTGGGAGATCATCGCGTCGATCTTCTGCTGGTGGAGCTTGGTCCCGCGCACCAGGGCCTCGGCGAAGCTGCGCGCCTCGGCGTCCACGGGATGCCGGCTCCAGAACTCTTCGAGGTGCGGCTCCGGGCTCGCCTCACCCTGGAGGTCGAGCTGGTACAGGAGCTGGAGCGCCAGCTCGCGGGCCTTGCGTCGCTTGCCCATGCTATCGTCCGCGTCTGCCGCGCCCGTCCACACCGCGCAGCCTCCGGCCGGCACCGATCTGGTGGAGCCAGCGGGCCATCTCCAGCGCGGCGAGGGCGGCCTCCTCGCCCCGATTGCCCACCGCGCCGCCCGCCCGGTCCCAGGCCTGTTCCTCGGTGAGGGCGGTGATCACGCCGAAGCTCACCGGGACGCCGGTACGGAGCCCCGCCTCCCGCACGCCCGCCGCCGCCTCGCGCGCCACATGCTCGAAATGCGGCGTGTCGCCGCGGATCACGACACCCACGCAGACGACGCCGGCGTACCGGCCGGTCCCGGCCAAGGTCAGCGCCGCCAGCGGCAGCTCGAAGGAGCCGGGGACCCAGTGCACCTCGGTGCGGCCGGCCGCGACCCCGTGACTCTCCAGCGCGGCCAGCGCCCCGTCCACGAGCTTCTTGGAGATACCCTCGTTGAAGCGCGCCGCCACGACGGCGAAGCGCTCCCGCCCGCGCCGCGCAGGCCCGGGGCCCAGCTTCGCCTTCGGCGCACGGCCGCTCATCGGCGCTCCCGGCTCCTGACGCAACCCCTCACCGTGATCCGCTCCCGCTCCGGGGGCGAGGGAACCGAGGCAAGCTCCCTCTCCTCTGGCGGGAGGGGCCGGGGTGGGGGGGCCTGCGCTCACGCATGACCCGGGCTAATCGGGCAGCGAGGAGAAGAGATGGCCCATCTTCTCCCGCTTGGTCGTCAGGTACCGGCGGTTGCTATCGGTGGCGGGCACCTCCAGCGGCACCCGCTCGACCACGTGGAGGCCGTACCCCTCGATGCCCACGATCTTCTTCGGATTGTTGGTCAGGATCCGGAGGTTCTTCGCCCCCAGGTCCACGAGGATCTGGGCGCCGATGCCGTAATGGCGCAGATCGGCGCGGAAGCCGAGGGCGTGATTGGCCTCCACCGTGTCCTTGCCCTGGTCCTGAAGCTCGTAGGCCCGCAGCTTGTTCAGAAGGCCGATGCCGCGCCCTTCCTGCCGCATGTACACCAGGATCCCGCGGCCCTCCATCTCCAGGATCGTGAGCGCCTTGTGGAGCTGGGAGCCGCAGTCACAGCGCCGTGAGCCGAACACGTCCCCGGTCAGGCACTCGGAATGCACCCGCACGAGCACCGGCTCGTCGCCCGCCACCGCGCCCAGCACCAGCGCCACCGGCAGCCGGTCGTCCACCGTGGTCTGGTAGGCGATCACCTTGAAGTCGCCGTAGTCCGTGGGCAGGTGCGTGATGGCCGCGCGGCGCACCAGCTTCTCCTTCTGGATCCGGTACTCGATCAGATCCTTGATGGTGATGACCTTGAGGCCATGGGTCCGGGCCAGCGCCAGGATCTGGGGCACGCGGGCCATGCCGCCATCCTCGTCGAGGACCTCGCAGATGACGCCGGCGGGAGCGCAGCCGGCCAGCCGGGCCAGGTCCACGGCCGCCTCCGTGTGCCCGGCCCGCCGCAGCACGCCCCCCGGCATCGCGCGCAGCGGGAAGATGTGCCCGGGGCGCGTCAGGTCCTCGGGCCGGGTGGCGGGATCCACCAGCGTGCGGATCGTCACCGCCCGGTCGTAGGCGGAGGTTCCGGTGCTCACGCCGCGCCGGGCATCCACCGTGGTCGTGAACGCCGTGCCCAGCGGGGCCGTGTTGTCGGAGACCATCATCGAGATCTTCAGCTCGTCGAGCTGGTCGCCCATCATCGGCACGCAGATGAGCCCGCGGCCGTGCTTGGCCATGAAGTTGACCGCCTCGGGGGTCGCCTTGTCGGCGGCCATGAGGAGGTCTCCCTCGTTCTCCCGGTCCTCGTCGTCCACCACGAGGACGAGGCGCCCGGCCCGGATGTCCTCCACCGCGTCGGGAATCGTCGCGAACTCCCGGTCCCTCACCGTGCTCACCGATCGCGGCTCCTCGGGGCTACAAGGCGCTGCACGTACTTGCCGATCATGTCCGTCTCCAGGTTCACCCGATCCCCGGCCTTCAGCGCGCCGAGCGTCGTCCGGGCCAGCGTGTGCGGGATCACCATGATCTCGAACGCGCCGGCGACGAGCGCCGCCACCGTCAGGCTGACGCCGTCCACCGCCACCGACCCCTTGGGGATCAGAAGCCGGCCCAGGGCCGTCTCCTGCCATTCTATCCTGAGACGCGCCGTCTCTCCTTCCCGAGCCGCCGCGGCGACGACGCCGACCCCGTCCACGTGGCCCTGGACCAGGTGCCCCCCCACGAACCCATCGAGCCTCAGCGGGCGCTCCAGATTGACCCGCTGACCCGGCGCCAGGGCGCCGAGCGTGCTCCGGGCCAGCGTCTCCGGGCCGAGATCGAAGGCCAGCCGTTGGGCGCCGCGATCCACTACCGTGAGGCAGACTCCGCTCACCGCCACGCTCGAGCCCCGCTCGCTCCCCTCGAGGACGGCGCGCGCCGCCACCACGAGGCGCGCGCCCTCGCGCTGGAGCACCTCGCCCGTCTCTTCCACGATCCCCGTGAACATGCTAGGCGCCCTCCGGGTAGCGGGCCACGTCGCCCTCGATGAGCCAGTCGAGCCCCACCGGCCGCACCTCGAGGCATTCGAGCCGGATCGCCTGCTCGAGCCGGCGCCCGGACCCCGCCACCGGCGTGGGCGCCTCGCGCCCGCCGATCAGCATGGGGGCGACGAAGAAGGCGACGCGGTCGACGAGCCCCGCCTCCAGGAACCCGGAATTCAGCTCGCTGCCTCCCTCGACGAGGATCCCCATCACGTCCTGGGCCAGCAGCCGCCCGCAGAGATCCTCGAGGTCCACGCGTCCGCCGCGGCCCTTGCACCAGAGCACGGTGACGCCCCGCTCCTCCAGTGCGGCGACCCGCGGCGCGGGTGCCTCGTCGGTGACCGCCACCACGGTACGCGCCGGGATACCGGCGTCGATCACGCGCGCCGTGACGGGAAGCCGCGCGCGGCTGTCGACCACCACGCGGAAGGGCTCGCGCGGCCAGGGCGGCTCGAGCCGTACGGAGATCTCGGGATCGTCGGCCAGCGCCGTGCCGATTCCGACTACGACGGCGTCGGCCTCGCTGCGGAGGCGATGGCCCTCGCGCCGTGCGTCCTCGCCGGTTATCCAGCGAGCCGAGCGGTCGAAGGCGGCAATCTTCCCGTCGAGGGTCATGGCGCACTTGAGCGTCACGTGGGGTCTCCGCCGTGAGGCGGCCGTGAAGAAGACGCGGTTCAGGCTGCGCGCCTCGGCCTCGAGGCATCCCAGCGTCACCGGTGCCCCGGCCGCTCTCAGCGCCCGGGCGCCCCCGCCCGTCACACGGGGGTTGGGATCGGCGGTGGCGGCCACCACGCGGGCGATCCCCGCGGCGAGGATGGCCTCCACGCAGGGCGGCGTCCGGCCCTGGTGGTTGCAGGGTTCCAGCGTCACGTAAAGCGTAGCCCCCCGGGCGCCGGCGCCCGCCTCGCGCAGCGCCTCGGTCTCGGCATGCGGCGCGCCGGCGCTGCGATGATACCCCTCGCCGACCACGGTGCCGTCCCTCACGAGAACCGCGCCGACCATCGGATTCGGCGAGGTGAGGCCCCGGCCTTTCGCGGCCAGGGCCAGCGCGTGGCGCATCCAGGCCTCGTCATCTCGCGGTCCCCGATGAACGGGTGCCGATGGGTGGCTCATCGGCTCACTCGGGCAGGAGCCCGGCCACGAAGGTCTTGGGATCGAACGGCTGGAGATCCTCGATCTGCTCGCCGACCCCGACCAGCTTGATGGGGAGTCCCAGCTCCTGGTGGATCCGGAACACGATCCCCCCCTTCGCCGTGCCGTCCAGCTTGGTGAGGACGAGGCCGGTGAGCTCGACAGCCTCGTGGAAGAGCCGGGCCTGGGCCAGACCGTTCTGCCCGGTGGGCGCCTCCAGCACCATCAGGGACTCGTGGGGTGCGCCGGGCATCTGGCGCGAGACAACCTTCTTGAGCTTCACCAGCTCGTCCATCAGGTTGGACTTGGTGTGAAGCCGGCCGGCCGTGTCCACGAGGAGCACGTCGGCCGGCCGCGCCATCGCGGCCTTCATCGCGTCGAAGACCACCGCCGAGGGGTCCGCCCCGGCCGCCTGGCGGACGACGTCGACACCGGCCCGCCGCCCCCACTCTTCGAGCTGCTCGATGGCGGCCGCCCGGAAGGTGTCCGCCGCGGCCAGGAGCACCGTCTTCCCGGTGGACTTGAGCGCCGCCGCCAGCTTCCCCGTGCTGGTGGTCTTGCCCGAGCCATTGACACCCAGCATCAGGATCACCGCGGGACGGGCGTCCAGGCGGAGCGGCGCCGCCGAGGAGGCGAGCGTCTCGTCCATGAACTGGCGCAGCCGCACCTTCACGTCCTCCGCCGTCATGGGGCGGCCGCCCCAGGCCTCTTCCCGGACGCGATCCACGAACAGCGAAGCTGTCGCGACGCCCACATCCGCGGCGATGAGAAGCTCCTCGAGCTCCCGGAGAAAGTCCTCGTCGACCGGGCGTCCCCCGGCCAGCAGGCCCTCGAGCCCATCCTCCAGGAGCTGCTTGGACCGGCGGAGGCCCTCCTTGACCCGATCCGCGAGCGCACCGAAGAAGCTCACGATCGCGGCGCACCCTGCTCCGGAGGCAGTACGAGGCGCTGGATCACCGTCCCGCTCGCCCCGAGGCGGGGAATCTGCCGGCCGTTCAGCTCCACCTCGATGCCTCCGGCATTGCCCACCGTGAGGACGAATCGCTGATCCGCGGTCCATTCCCGGGTGGCGCCGGCCGGCAGCAGCTCCTGGGTGACCTGGCCACTGTCGGCCTGCACGCGGATCCAGGTGGGCTCCAACGCCCTCACCACGAGCCGCTGCTGTCCCGAGGCGACGGCCACCGAGGGCGGGGCGGGCGGCTGGCGTCCCGCGCCCGGCTCGGCAGACGGGGACGCCGTGCTAACCCCCGGCGAAGGCGCGGGTGTGGCTCGCGATCCGGCCGGCGCCGGGGCCGGAGCAGGTTGGGCCACGGCGCCAGCCGGAGGCGGTGGCGGCGCCGAGCTGTCGCGAAGGCCCATGGCGACGGCGAGCAGGGTCAGGCCCAGTATCGTAAGGAGGACCAGGCTCAGGGCGACGGGACGCTTCGGGCGGCCAAACTGGCGCGTCGGCCGCGGTCCGGGCGCGGCGACGGGAGCGGTCTCTCCGAGATCCTCGTGGTAGCGGACCAGGGCCTCGTCGGGAGGGACACCGAGAAACCCGCAGTAGGAGCGCAGAAAGCCCCTGACGAATACCGGCGCCGGGAGCTCCGAGAAGATCCCTTCCTCCAGCGCCTCGAGATGCCCCTTGCCCACACGGGTGGACCGGGCGATGTCCTCGAGGGACGCCCCCCGGGACTCTCGGAGCTGGCGTAGATAGGTTCCCAGAGAGCGCATGGCTGATCGGCTCGGCTCGCTCACCTTATCAGAGCGGAGTGTAATCCCGTCGAGCCGGAACAGTCAACGAAGGAGCGCAGTTATGCTTCGGTCAGCCTGACGGAGACGAGGCGGCTGAGACCCGGCTCCTCCATGGTGACCCCGTAGAGCACATCGGCGGCCTCCATGGTCTTGCGGTTGTGAGTGATCACGATGAACTGGGTGTGGGAGCACAGCTCCCGGAGCACGCGCAGGAAACGGTGGATATTGGCATCGTCCAGCGGCGCATCGACCTCGTCGAGCACGCAGAAGGGGCTCGGCCGGTAGTAGAAGATCGCGAAGAGCAGCGCCAGGCCGGTCAGGGCCTTCTCGCCGCCTGACATCAGGGTCACGGCCTGGAGCCGCTTGCCGCGGGGTTGGGCCATCAACTCCACTCCGTGCTCGAGGGGATCCTCCTCCCCCTCCTCGGCTGCCACGATGCGCAGCTCGGCCCGGCCGCCCTCGAAGAGGCGGGAGAAGATATCGTTGAAGTGCCGGTTGATCTCGGCAAAGGCTTCCTCGAAGCGCTGCTGAGCGGTCCGCGTCATGCCCCGGAGCGCCTTCTCCAGGTCCTTGATGGAAGCCGTGAGGTCGTCGTGCTGGGTCCGGAGGAACTCCAGGCGCTCGGCCAGCTCGCGGTACTCCTCGTCGGCCACCAGGTTGACGGGCCCCATGGCCTCCAGCTTGGCGTGCAGCTCCTGGCGCCGCGCCTCCAGGCCGGCGCGGTCGCGGGCCGCATCGTGAGCGCCCAGCAGTGCCTCGGCGCCGTCCACCCCATGGCTGCGCCGCGCTTCCTGGATCAACTCCTCGCGGCGCACCCGGCCTTCCGTCTCGCGGAGGTCCAGCTCATGCAGGCGCCCGATCAGCCGGTGGAGCTCCTGCTCCACTCCGCGGCGCTCCGTCTCGAGCCGCTGGCGCTCCGTCACCTGACCCTGGTGCGCCTCGGCGACCCGCGCGACCTCTCCCTCCAGCCGGTCCCGGTCCACCGCCACCTCTTGCGCCCGCGCGTCCGCGCGCTCCCGCTCCTGGCCCACCTCGGTGCGGCGCTCGGCGAGCTGGGCCCGTCGCTGTGCGCTCTGCTCCCGGCGGGAATCGAGCTCGCGCTCGAACTCCGCCAGCCGCGCGATGTCCTGGGCGAGGCCCTCGACGCGCTCCGCCACCGCGGCGAGATCGAGCCGGTAACCGGTGACCTCACCGAGCAGGGCGGCTTCGGCCTGCTGGGCCGCCTCCACGACCTTCCGCAGTTCCCCGAGCTCCCGATCGAGGGTGGCCTCGACTGCCCTGATGCCGGTCAGGGCGCGGTCCAGCTCCTCGAGCCGCCGCGCGGTTTCCACGCTCTCGGCGTCGAGCTGCTGGCGCTCGGCGGCGAGGGTGTCCAGGTGACGCTTGACGCGGTCCTCCTCCCGGAGCACCGACTCCAGATCCTTCTCACCCGTGAGCCGCGCCGCTTCCTGGACCTGGACCGAGGACTGGAGCGTGCTCTGGCGCGACCGCAAACCCGCGATCTCGGGGTCGAGAAGCTCGAGCCGTGCCAGGGCAGCCTCGGTAGCCCGCCTCAGCCCCGCCACGTCCTCCTCGAGCTGGCGGATCGCCCGCTTCCGGCGGAGGATCGAGTGATCGCTGTCCTGGCGGTCACCGTTGCGCCGTCCCCCGCTGAGCCGGCCCGTCGCCGAGAGCACCTCGCCGGAGGGCGTCACGTAGGTGGCCACCATGCCGTTCCGGCGCCATAGTTTCTCGGCATCATCGAGGTGGGCCACGACGCCGACCCGGCCCAGCAGGTAGCTCACCAGGGCCGGGTGCGGCCCGGTGATCAGGGGCGCGGCCCACCGCACCTCCGGCGAATCCTCGGTCACCACGGGGGTCTGGGGAATGGTCTCCAGGGGCAGGAAGGTCGCCGAGCCCGCCCCTTCCCGGTCCAGATAGGCCACTGCCGCCCGGGCCTGCTCGAAGCGCTCCACGACCACCCACTGGAGGCGATCGCCCAGGACCGCTTCCACGGCGGCCTCGAGCCCCGACGGGACTTCGAGCAGATCGGCCACCGTGCCGACGACGCCCGGCGGCCCGGCGCCCGGGGCGCCGGAGAAGATGGCGCGGACGCCAGCGCCGTAGCCTTCCCGCTCGTGCTCGAGCCGCCGGAGCCCTTCCAGCGCCGACTGGCGGGATGCCAGACCGAGGCGGGCCTCCGCCAGCGTGGCCTGGACCTCGCCCCGCTGGCTCTCCCGCGCCTCGAGCCGGGCCTCCACCTGGCGCCGCTCCGATTCGAGCAGCGAGAGCTGCGCGCCGGTTTGCCGATGGCTCATCTCGAGCCGGCGGCGCTCGGCGCCCAGGCGCTCGGCCTCCCCCCCCGCCGCCGCCGCCTCGCTTCTCAGCCGCTCCCACTGCCGCTCGAGGTGCAGCCCGCGCTCGCGCAGCTCACCCGCCGAGCGCGTCAGGTCGGCGCGCTCGGCCGCCACCTGGATCTGCTCCAGGCGGAGCCGCTCCAGCCGCTCCCGCTGGGCGCGCAGTGCGCCGCGCCCGCCTTCCAGCTCTCGCTCCAGGCCCTCCACCGCGCGCTCGCGCTCGGCCTGCCGCTCACGGCCCTCGCCGAGCGCCCGCTCCTTGTCCCGCTGCTCCGCCTCGAGGGCCTGGCGGCGCTCGCCGACCCCGCGGAGCTCCTCGACGAGGCGCACGTCCTCCGCCTCCAGCTCCTGGAGCTGAATGCCCATCTGCTCGCGCCGCTCGAGCAACCGCTCCACCTCGCCCTGGATCTTCTGCGCCGACTGTCGGAGATCCCCCAAGCGGTGCTCGGCGGCCTGGATCGCGGCCTGCTGGAGCGCCTCCTGCGCCTCCATGTGCGCCATGCGGACCCGCCGCGCGGCCTCCTCGCCCCGGAGATGCTGCATCTCCCCGGTGAGCGCGTGGTGCTGGGCGCTGAGCGCGGCGAAGTCGGCGGCCAGCATGAGGAGCGCGAGGGACTGCTTCTCCTGGTGGAGCGCCTTGTACTGCTGCGCCCGCCTGGCCTGCCGCTCCAGGGAGCCGAGCTGCCGGCGCACCTCGTCCATCACGTCGCGGACGCGCTGGAGGTTCTGGCGGGTGGCCTCGAGCTTGCCCCGGGTCTCCGTCCGCTGCTGCTTGTAGCGGGCGATTCCCGCCGCCTCCTCGATGAAGACCCGCCGCTCCCACGGCTTGGCCGTCAGCACGTGGTTCAGACGATCCTGATCCATGAGGGCGTAGGCCTTGGGGTTGACGCCGGTGCCGGCGAACAGGTCGTGGATGTCCCGCAGCCGGCACACGTTGCGGTTCAGCAGGTACTCGCTCTCGCCCGTGCGGTACAGGCGCCGGGCGACGCCCACCTCGCTCCACGGCACGTCCAGCGCCCCGTCGTTGCTGAAGAGCAGGCTCACCTCGGCGAGCCCGAGCGGCTTCCGGGAGGCCGAGCCCTGGAAGATGACGTCCTCCATCCGTTGCCCGCGGAGGACCTTGGCGCTCTGCTCGCCCAGCGCCCAGCGCACGGCGTCGGCCACGTTGGACTTGCCGCAGCCGTTCGGGCCGACGATGCAGGTCACGCCCGGGAGCAGATCGAGCTCGGTCTTCTCGGCGAAGGACTTGAACCCGTGGATGACGATCGTCAGTAGCCGCATAGCCCGGCCCGCTGCGGAGCCTGGTCACTGATACCACAGGGGGCCGAATGCCACCAAGAAAAAAACCCCACGCCTGGGGGGCGCGGGGCCTGGCGGGCCCTAAATCTTGAGACTCAGGAGCCGTCAGCCCGTCGGGATGACTGCCGCTCCCAGAAACCCTCTTCCCACTGGAGGCTTTGCCGGCGGAACCCGTTCCCAAGTGGAGGCCCCGGAAGGCGCCGTCGAGGCTCCCCCCGACTCCAGACTCAGGCGCCCTTCAGCAGGCAGCACTTCTTGTATTTCTTGCCCGATCCGCAGGGGCAGGGGTCGTTGCGACCGATCTTCTCGCCGCTGGCGTTGCGCGGCTCGACCCGGCTGACCGGCCCCCGCGCGGCCGCCGCGGCGTCGCCGCTCCGGTTCTCCTGCCACCGCGGGGCGGCGGCGCGCGCCACCTGAACGGGCGCCGCTTCCTCGCGCACCATGCGGACCTTGAAGAGCTGCTCCACCACCACCTCCTTCAGGTGATCGACCATCTCCTGGAACATCTCGAAGGCTTCCCGCTTGTACTCGGTGAGCGGATCGCGCTGGCCGTATCCGCGGAGGCCGATGCCCTCCTTGAGATGGTCCATGTTGAGGAGATGGTCCTTCCAGAGCTGGTCGATGCCCCGGAACTCCCCGTCCTCCCAGCGCAGCCCGAGCATGATCCAGCGCTCCAGCCGGTGGAAGGTCTCGGGGCCGAGCTGCTGCTCGCGGTCGCGGTAGCCCTTCTCGGCGGTGCCGCGGACGAGCTCGACCAGGTCTTCCTGGGAGCCCAGCTCGCCGGCCTTGGCCTCCGGCGGCAGCCGGAAGTCGAACTGACGGTACAGCGCCTCGTTGAGCCCGGCCAGGTCCCAGTCCTCGGGATGGGCGTCGGCGGAAGCGTAG
>Ga0302046_10000887_pt1 | contig 28625 bp, 15 predicted proteins | sample RVTome_11_FD_200261 | JGI IMG/M metagenome (GOLD analysis project Ga0302046, IMG submission 200261) | Soil microbial communities from uranium-contaminated site in the Upper Colorado River Basin, Wyoming, United States - RVT147D111 (version 2) ...
GGTAGTGGTAGGCGGCCCCGAGCCGGCCAACTACGTCGAAGAATACCTGGCGCGCGGCGCCGACGTGGTCGTCATCGGAGAAGGCGAAGAAACCCTGGAGGCCCTGCTGCCGCACCTGGCGCGCTACGGCCTCACGGATCTGGCGTCCATCCAGGGCATCGCCTACCGCACCGGCCCGGACGCCGTCGTCCACACCGCGCCCCGCCCTTACCTCGAAGACCTGGACGCCCAGCCTTTTCCGGACCGCGCCGCGATCGACCTGGACGCCTACGTGCGCGTCTGGCGCGAGCACCACGGGCAAGGGTCCGTCTCGCTCATCACCGCGCGGGGATGCCCCTACCGGTGTACCTGGTGCAGCCATGCCGTCTACGGGTACAGCCACCGCCGCCGCTCCCCGCAGAACGTCGCCGACGAAGTCGAACACCTCCTGGAAGCGTACCGGCCGGACATGCTCTGGTACGCCGACGACGTGTTCACCATCAAGCCGAGCTGGTTCTTCGCCTATGCCGACGAACTCAAGCGCCGGGGCATCCGGATTCCCTTCGAGACGATCTCGCGGGAAGACCGGCTCAACGAAGCCGTCGTCCGGACGCTGGCCGAGATGGATTGCTTCCGGCTATGGATCGGCAGCGAGAGCGGCTCGCAGCCGATCCTCGACGCCATGCAACGCCGCACCCGGGCCGCCCGCGTCCGCGAGATGATCCGGCGGCTGCAGCACTACGGCATCGAAGCCGGGCTTTTCATCATGCTCGGCTACGAAGGCGAAGAGTTGACGGACCTCGAAGCCACCATGGCCCACCTGAAGGCCGCTCCGCCCGACCGGCTCTTGACGACCCTCTCGTACCCCATCAAGGGCACCCCGTACTACGAGCAGGTGGCGGATCGGGTGATTCCGCTCAAGCCCTGGGACGAAGGCTCGGATCGCGACTTCACCGTGGCCGGCCGCCGTTCCCGGCGTTTTTACCGCCATGCCACGCGGTGGATCGTGAACGAGACGACCTGGCACCAACAACGCCGTAGCCCCGATAAAGACTACGCTACGATGGCGAAAGCCTTCGTCGGCGCGCGCGCCGGGCGCCTGGGGATGCTGCTGACGAAAAACGAGCGCGAACCATGAACGCCGCGCCTTTCGACATCGTAGCGGCCGAATACGACGCGGCCTTCACCGAGCATCGGCTGGGCCGGTGGCTCCGTGAGGCGGTCTGGGCGCATCTGGATACCGCGTTCGCGCCCGGCGATCACGTGCTCGAACTGGGCTGCGGCACCGGGGAAGATGCCGTCTACCTGGCCCGGCGGGGTGTGCAGGTGCATGCAACCGACCGTTCTACCGGCATGCTCGCCGTCGCCCGGCACAAAGCCGCCGTCCGGGGCGTGACCGACCGCATCACGTTCGAACAGCTCGACATGCGTCTGTTTCCGTGTTCTCCCGCGCACCGGACGGTGAAACGCACCTACGACGGCGGCTTTTCCAACTTCGGCGCGCTCAACGCCCTCCCCGACTTTCACGCGCTGGCATCCATCCTGGCGCACTGGATCCGGCCCGGCGGGCGCGTCTTGCTGGTCGTGATGGGGCCGCTGTGCCCGTGGGAATGGGGGTGGCACCTGGCGCACGGCCAGGTGCGGACCGCCTTTCAGCGTCTGCATCGCGACACTGTCGCCCACATCGGCCACGGCACCTTGATGCGCGTCTGGTACCCGTCTCCTCGTCGGTTGCGCCAGGCGTTCAGCCCCTACTTCCGCCACCAGGCGACGGTCGGCGTCGGGGTGGTGCTTCCGCCCACCTTTGCACGCGGCCTGGTGGATCGCCGGCCCGGCCTCTTCGAACGGCTGGCCGTCCTCGACCGGCGTGCCGGACGCACCTTCCCCGGCACCTGGCTCAACGACCACTACCTCGCTTGCTTCGAACGGACGGAGCACGCTCTCCCCGCACTACCTGCCTCCCCCCCCGAAATACACAGCCCGGCACCATGAAAACCTCCCGGATAAAACGGACCGGCGGGCGGCGTTCCTGGTTCGGGAACACCCTGCCCGTACTCTCGCCGCAACGCGGCTACGACCGCTGGGCGGCCAGCTACGAAGAGGCGATGAATCCGGTGCAAGTGCTCGAAGCCGAAGCGCTGGCGCGCCTCCTGCCGGACCTCAGGGGCCGTGCCGTGCTCGACCTCGGCTGCGGGAAAGGCCGCGTCTCGCGGCTGGCGCTCGACCGGGGCGCCCGGGAAACCGTGGGCGTAGACCTCTCCGAAGTCATGCTGCGCGCGGCGGCCGACGCCCTCGCCGGCTTGCCTGCCCGGTGGATTCAGGCCGATACCTGCGCCCTGCCCTTCGAAGCCGAGGCGTTCGACACGGTCGTCTGTGCGCTGATGATGGGCCACGTAGCCGACCTGGAGACGGCGCTGGCCGAGATCGCACGCGTCCTGCGGCCTGGAGGCGTCTTGCTGCTCTCGGACTTTCACCCGTACGCCGCGCTGCGCGGCTGGCAACGCGCCTTCACGGACGTAGCGAGCGGCCGGGCGTTCGCCATCGAGAACCATCCCCACCTGTTCGAAGCCTACCTGCGCTGTTTCCGCGCAGAGGGCATGGTGCTGGAAGCCCTCGACGAACCGTGCTACGAAGGGTATCCCCTGGTTTTCGTCCTGCGTGCACGGAAGAAGCATGGATAATGCCGTGGACCTGCTCTTTAAACATATCCGCTGGTACTCGGAAGGCGCTGAAGGGTGCGGGGATATACGCATCGGCCGGGGCCGCATCCGGGAAAAAGGACAGGGCCTGGCGCCGCGCCGACGGGATCGGTTGGTGGACGGCAGCGGGTACCTGGCGCTGCCGGGCCTCATCAACGGACACGACCACCTCGACCTCAACCTGTTTCCCCGGCTCGGCAAGCCGCCCTACCCCAACGTTTATGCCTGGGGACGCGCTATCTACCACCCGGACCAGCCCCCCCTGTGCGACCTCCTGCGGGTTCCCCTGGCCGACCGGCTCTGGTGGAGTGCCTACAAACAACTCCTCTCGGGCGTCACGACCGTCGTACACCACGACCCCTACCACCCGAGGGTGTTCAGGCGGTCTTTTCCGGTCAAGGTGCTCAAACGATACGGCTGGTCCCATTCGCTCGGCTACAGCGACGACCTCGCGGCGACGTTCGCCCGGAGCCGGGGGCGTCCTTTCATCCTCCATGCCGCCGAGGGGGTGGACCAGCGGGCTGCAGATGAAATCGGCCGGCTCGATCGACTGGGCGTGCTGGCCGCCAACACGGTACTCGTGCACGCCATCGCGCTCTCGAACCAGGCGATACGAACGCTGGCCGAGCGGCAGGTAAGCGTGGTCTGGTGCCCGTCTTCCAACCAGTATTTGTATGGACAAACCGCGCCGGTCGATGCGCTCAAGGGCAAGGTCCGCGTGACGCTCGGTACGGATGCTACCCTGAGCGGCCCCCCGACGCTCTGGGACGAGCTGCGCACGGCACTGGGTACGGGCCTGGCCGGCCCCGACGAACTCCTGATGATGGTGACGGCGACGGCGGCTTCGGTTTTCGGGCTGACGGACGGACGGGGCACACTGCGGCGGGATGCCCCCGCCGACCTCCTCCTTTTGCCCGACGCCGGGGCTTCCGCGCCGGAAACCCTCATGGCCTCGACGCCGGCCTCGGTGTCGTTGGTGCTGATCGACGGCAGGCCGCGCCTGGCCGACCCGGCCTGGGCCGAACGGCTCGACCTGGGCGCTTCCAACACTTTCGTGGAAGGCCTGCCCCGCTGGATGACCGGGGCGCTCCAAACCCTGCGTGCCCGGATGGCACGCCTTGTAGATGCAACCATCCTGTCCAGGAATCCGCTCTGGACCTTGCTGGAAGAGGAAATTCCTGTCCTGTAAACCCTGGCCCGAACGACAACCATGCCTGCCCATTTTGCGCAACGAAACGCCCTCCTCGTCGGCCTTCACTGGTCATTGAGCCGCCTTTACGATCTAATGAAAAAGCACAGCGAAGCCGCGCAAGCCCCATGACGGTCGCCTGCCCGCCGCCCGTCCCCTGCAAAACACCCGCCGAGACTTCCTCCGACTGACCCTTGCGGCTTCCCTGATGATCATCCTCTACAACCCCTGGAGCACGCCCTCTGCCAAGAAGCCGCTGCCGATGTCCCTGCTGGCCGTCGCCGCGATGCTCGAAGGCGAGACGGCGTACGAGATCGTAGACGGCAACCTGCACGACGACCCGGTGGGTCACATCATCGAGGTGGGCCGGACCACGCCTCTCACGGCTATCGGGATCAGCGTGATGCCGGGGCCGCAGTTGAACTACGCCGTGCCGCACAGCCGTCGGCTCAAGGCAGCCCTGCCCGGTGTGCCCATCATCTGGGGAGGCTATTTCCCCTCCCACCACGCCGACACCGTGCTCCGGGATGAGGCCGTGGACTACTGCATCCACGGGCAGGGCGAGCAGACTTTCAGGGATCTCATCGATCTCCTCCGGCACGGCGGCGACCCGGCGTCCATCCCCGGCCTCATCTTCCGCGACAACGGAGCGGTCCGCCATGCCCCGCGCCGTGCCCTCCTTCCGCTCGACGACCTGCCCGACTGGCCGTACCACCGGCTATCGATGGACCGCTACTTTCACAAACACTACCTCGGTCACTGCGTCGGCGCGCACCACTCCAGCTTCGGCTGCCCGTTTGCCTGCAATTTCTGCGCGATCGTCGAGCTGTCGAAGCAACGCTGGGTCGCCCAGTCGCCCGAGCGCGTCGCCCGGACGCTGGCGATGCTGCAAGCGCAGTACGGCATGGATGCCGTGCAATTCCACGACATGGACTTCTTCATCCACGAAACCCGCACCGCCGAGATCGCCGACCGGATCGCACCGCTGAACATGACGTGGTGGGGGCTGGGGCGCGTCGACGAACTCATGCGCTACAGCGACGCCACCTGGCAGGCGATGAAGCGCAGCGGGTTGAAGATGGTCTTCTGCGGGGCGGAGTCCGGCTCCGACGCCGTCCTCAAGCGCATGAACAAAGGCGGCAAGGTATCGGCCGACCTCACGCTCGAGCTGGCCCGGCGGATGAAAGCCGTCGGCGTCGTCCCCGAGTTCAGCTTCGTCGTCGGCAACCCGCCCGATCCCGTCGCCGACCTGGACGCCACGTTCCGGTTCATCCGCCGCCTCAAGGCGATCAACCCCGCCACCGAGATCATCCTCTACGCCTACACCCCGGTGGCCATGGACGGCACCCTGTACGCCGACGCGCGCGCGCACGGCTTCACCTTCCCGGACACCCTCGACGCGTGGACGACCGGCTTCTGGCGCGAGTTTGCGCTCCGGCGCGACCCCCGGACGCCCTGGCTGAACATGGACATCCGAAACAAGATGCGCAACTTCGAGCGGGTCCTCAACGCCTACTATCCGACCGTGACCGACAGCAAGCTCACGGGGATGAAGCGAACACTGCTGCGCGCCCTCGGCGCCTGGCGATACCGGGCCGAGATCTACACGTTCCCCATCGAGTTGCGCGCCTTCCACTGGCTGTTCCGCTACCAGCGCCCGGAGACAACGGGTTTTTGAAACGGGAAACGTAAAACGTGAGGGTGCCTCCGATGAAACCTGAAAGCTTCGATGCCTGGCTGGCGACTGTACCGGAAGCGATTAAAAGAGATTCGCTCTGGAAGATGGAAGCGTACCGCTTGGCGCTGTATGCCGTAGCCATTGGCTGGTACGATGTAACGAAATTGAGGCGAGATAGAGGCACGCGGGACCTGGCAACCCAACTCTTCGAAGCGCTGGGTTCTGTCCCGGCAAACATCGCTGAAGGATATTCGCGAGGTACAGGAAAAGATCGCGCGCGGTTCTATGAATATGCCCTTGGCTCGGCTCGTGAGAGCCGTACCTGGTACTACGCCGGCCAACACGTGCTGGGCGAAGAGATCACCCTTCATCGGATACGTTTGCTCACTCAAATCATCCGTCTGATGCCAACCATGGTGCCGCAGCAGCGAAAAAGCACGATCCGCGAATCCCGTTCGCTCTATCAGGTGAGCCATGATACCCATCAGGAGGCGACTTACGACCGCCTGGATTCCATCCCCTACCCCGACTAAAAAATCACGTTTCACGCATCACGTTTCACACATGCCTTCCCCCCTCGACATAGCCAGGCGCCAGGCCACGCTGACGACGCACCGCCTCCATACGCTGCCCGTCGTGGTGTTGATGCCGCACAGCCGGTGCAACTGCCGCTGCGTGATGTGCGACATCTGGAAGGCCAACCGCCACGGCCGGCAACTCACAGGCGAAGACCTGGAACCCCACCTGGATGCCCTGCGCCGCCTGCGCGTGCGGTGGGTCGTCCTCTCCGGGGGCGAGGCGCTCCTGCATCCCAACCTGTGGACCCTGTGCGCCCTCCTCAAGGCCCTCGACGTCAAGATCACGCTGCTCTCGACGGGCCTGCTGCTGGCCCGCTACGCGGCCGAGGTCGTCCGCTGGTGCGACGAGGTGACCGTCTCGCTCGACGGCAGCCGCGCCGTCCACGACGCCATCCGCCGGGTGCCGCACGCCTTCGACCGGCTGGCCGAGGGCATCGCCGCCTTGAAGGCGCGGGCTCCCTCCTTTCGCGTCACGGCCCGCTGCGTCGTCCAGCGCGCCAACTATGCCGACCTGTGCGGCATCCTTGATGCAGCGCACGCCCTCGGGCTGGATCAGCTCTCGTTCCTGGCCGCCGACGTATCGACGGAAGCCTTCAACCGCCCGACACCCTGGAACGACGAGCGGGCCTCCGAGGTCGCGCTCGACCCGGACGAGACAACCGCCTTCGTTCGGATCGTGGAGGATGTGATCACGCGCTACGCCGACGATTTCGCGGCGGGCTTCATCGCCGAGAGCCCGCAGAAGCTACGGCGGCTGCCGCGCTATTTTGCCGCCCTCCACCGCGACGGCGACTTCCCGGAGACGATCTGCAACGCGCCGTGGGTCTCCACGGTCATCGAGGCCGACGGGACGGTACGCCCCTGCTTCTTTCATCCTCCGTTGGGCAACCTGCACGAACAGCCCCTCGAAGCCATCCTTAATTCGCGGAGCGCCCAGACCTTCCGCCGCGCGCTCGACGTGAAGCACGATGCCATCTGCCGGCGGTGCGTCTGTTCGCTGTACCTGAGCCCCACGGCCACCCTCTGACTCTCAACCTCGCCCTGACCATCCAGCCACAAGCCAAGCCATCCATGATGTATAAACCCTCTCGAAAACACCCGGCCTACAGCGGCGCCCTGGCTCTTTTCTTGCTTTTTTTCGCGCCATTTGAGACGGCGGCCCAGGACGTTGCCCAACTGGATGTAGACGCGCTGGAAAGCCGCGTCGCCGACCTGTTCGAGCGAAGCTGTGCCCGCGTCGGCTGCCATGCCGCGCCGGTCCCGCAGCAGGGCATGGACCTGAGCCGGGAGGTGTTCTACGCCTCTATCGTAGACGAGCCGAGCCAGGAAAAGCCCGACCTCAAGCGCGTCCACCCGGGCCGGCCCGACCTCAGCTACCTCCTGATGAAGGTCAACGGCGACCCGGAGATCGAAGGTGTGCAGATGCCGCTTGCCGGCGACAAGCTCACCGAGGAGGAAATCGATACCATCGAAGCCTGGATCAGCAAGCTCACCGAGGTGGACCCGGCGCGAAAGGCGGCGCAACCCGCTGTCGCCTATCCCTTCGCCGGCTGGAAGGTCGTCAACCTGCCGACGACGCGCACGCTCGACGCGGGCAGCTTTTTCTTCCTGATCAGCCACCGCTTCGTCCCGCCGGTCAACATAGGCTACGAAGGACTCTACGGCCTCGACGGCAGCGGCGTGATCTTCCTCAACTTCGGCTATGCCCCGACGGACAAGCTGCTGCTGGTCCTGGGCCGCAGCAACGCGTCCGACGACGTCGAACTCTGGGCCCGGTATCGGGTCGCCCAGCAAAACCGGGAAACCCGATGGCCCCTTAGCGTGGGTGTACAGACCTCGCTGAACTGGATCACCGAGGGCGACGACGCCTTCAAGTTCACTGCTCAGGCCCCGCTGACCCGTCAACTCACCGACGGCCTGGGGATCGGCGTCGTGCCCGGCATCCTCTTCAACGCCGACGAAGGCACCGAAGGCGAGGACCCCTTGATTACCGTAGGACTGGGCGGTCGGTGGACCTTCTGGCGCAACGTATCTCTGGTCGGAGAATGGGTGCCCATCGTCAGCGGCTACACGGAGACCTTCACCGTCGGCACCTTCAACCGCTTCGATAGCTGGAACGGCGGCCTCGAAATCGCTACCAGCGGGCACGTCTTCCAGATCGTCGCGGGCAACGCGGTGGGCCTTGCCACAGACCACTACCTGCGCGGCGGCGACCTCGACCCCCGCGACTTTTTCGACGGCGAATTCCGCCTCGGCTTCAACATCTTCCGCGTTTTGAATTTCTGATTGCTGATTCTGCGAATCAGCAAAACCTAAACACCTATTACCTATGAAAACTTTGAAACGGAGTATCCTTGCGTGTTTTGTTGCTGCGCTCCTCGTTGCCGGGTGCGACCATGCCGACCCGGACGACGGCCCCGGTAACCAGCTTGAGCCGACGCTCGCCAGCATCCAGGCGAACATCTTCACCACGACCTGCGCGGTGTCCGGCTGCCACATCGGGGGAGGTACCGTGCTGCCGGGGGCGATGACGCTGAGTGCAGGCCAGGCCCGTGGGAATACAGTGGGCGTCCCCAGCATAGAAAACCCCGACCTGTCCCGCATCGCGCCGGGGGACCCTGACAACAGCTACCTCGTCTGGAAGATCGAAGGCCGGGCGCAGCCACGCATGCCTCTCGGACGTGCACCGCTCTCTGGCGAACAGATCGGCGTGATCCGGCAGTGGATCGCCGACGGCGCGCCGGATAATTAGGAATCGTTCAAGGTTCGGGGGTTCTTTTCAGGGCGTACGCAACCCACAACCCTGAACCCGGCCTCCTTCACCCCTTCCCGTGCGATGCCTATCCCGTTTGCTCCGTCTCGGCTGCGCGCATGGAGCACGCCGGCCCTGTTGCTCTTGCTCGTGGGCTGGTACGGGCTCGGCACGGTGCCCTACCTGGGCGACTTCCCCCGCGCCGAGTGGGCACAGATGGGGATTGCAGCGCCGGCGTACCAGCTTGCTACGACGGGCGTCTACGGCAACGACTTGTTCGAAGGCTTCTACCGCACGGAAGTCTACAACTACGAGTACCTGCCGCTCTACCCCCTGCTCGTCTCCTTCTCGTTCAAGGTTTTCGGGCTGGGGCTCCTACAGGCCCGCCTGGCGTCGGTCCTGTGCGGCCTCGTCACGTTGCTGCTGACGTTCTACCTGGGCCGCCGGCTCTACGACGACACCGTCGGCCTGCTCGCGGTCTTCGTGCTCTGCGTCGTACGGCTCGGCGTGGCGACGGATCTGTACGGGTCGGGTATTCTCTTGATAGACCTGGCGCGCGTCATCCGATATGACGTGCTGGTGCCGGCCTTCGTGCTGGGCGCCTGCCTCCTTTTTCTGTGGTCGCACGCCAGGGCGTCGCGCACGGGCTACGTGGCGACCGGGATCCTGGCCGGGCTGGCGACCCTGAGCCACATGTATGGCGCGTTCATCCTGGCCGTGTTCGGCATCGTCTTGTGCTGGCAACACGGCGGGCGCATGGTGCGGAGCGCCCCGCCCTACCTGATCCTGGCAGGCTGGGCGCTCGCCCTGTTGCCCTGGCTTCTCTACGTCCTGCAAGACGTGGCGGCCTATCAGGGGCAGATGTTGCGCCATCAGGATCGGTTCGATGTGTTCGACCCGCGGTTCTACATGACGAACCTGATGCGTGAAGTCTATCGCTACACACCGTGGGTGGGGCCGAGCCTGCGCACGCCGGTGCTGGGGCGGCCGGGCCTCTGGGTAGCGGCCGTTGGCGTGCCCTGGGCGGCGAGGCTGCTCTGGCAGCGAGCCCGGCGTACGGGTCAGGCCTCCGATCAACTCCTGCTGGTCGCATGGCCGGCGCTGTCGCTCTTGCTGGCGCTCCTCCTCAGCTACAAACGCTACGCGTACCTGGCGCTCACCCTGCCCTTCCTCGCGCTCTGGCTGGCACTGCTGCTCGCCGAGATACGGCACGGGCTCGGCCCGCGCAAGCGATGGAACCGGTACGGCTTCGCGGTGCTGCTGCTCATCCTCAGCCTGGAAGGCGGGATCGGCATGGTCCACGCCTGGCGGCAGGCCCGCACGACGACGCCGTACACCCAGATAGCGACAGCACTCCAGGACGCCATCCCCGCCGGCGCGCGCGTCCTGCTCTCGCAACCCTTCTGGCTTGCCCTGGCAGACTACGAGACGCGCTCGATCAACCTGGCGTTCGTCCTGTCCGACCCGCGATACGGCCTGAGGCCCGCCCGCACCATGGCGGAAGCCCTACAGGCCATCGATCCCGATTACGTCGTCGTCGAGCGGACTTTTCTGGAAGACTACGTCGATGACCCCAACCGGCTTCCCTGGCCTCGACACCAGTGGAGCGAGTTCGGCGCCTCGCTCAAGCTGTTCTGCCGGAGCCTCCTCACGACGATCCGTACGCCCGACTACGGCGACGTGCTCGTCTATGGCTGTGGCTCCACGCCCTGATCGCGGCGGACTTACGCACGAGGAACGGCTAGCGCGGCTCGACGCGGTGTTCGTCGATGGCGACGGCCTGCGTCCAAACACCGTCTTCGATAACTTGCCAGGAGCGCGTCTGGTGGTCGGGGTCAACCGTCACAATGGTTTCGATGATACGGAGACCGGGGGGAGACGTAGCGGTCCCCAGATACACAGACCAGGAGGCTCACACAGCACAACCCCAGCACAAGATAGGAGCGCTTTTTCATACGACTTCGTTCTGTTTTCGGAAGCACCCGGCCCTGCTCGTATCCTCCGTACTTCGGACGATTCTCTCCAGGGTCCGTCAAGACCCCAAGAAGCGCTTCGCACAGGAAAATACGGACCGCCCGTGGGAGGTTTTCTGAATCGTTAAAAATGGGGTCTTCTGGTCGTTTCTTTTGGTCTTGACTCCCAAACGCTTAAGTCCTACCTTTTCATCTGACCACGAAAGTAAGCGCTTACATGAAACAGTCAATGTAAGCGCTTACACTGTTGTGCGCAGTACCGGCAATAACCTTATCACCAAAACCCTACCGGATATGGTTGTTAGATACTCACTTCTGACGGTCTTGCTGCTTGCCACTGTCGGGCTGGCTTACGGACAAGCCAGGCAGATCACGGGTAGCGTCACCGAAGAGTCGACCGGCTTCCCGCTCCCTGGCGTCAACATCCAGATTCAGGGTACGATGACGGGAACCATCACAGGCATTGATGGGACCTACAGCCTGCAAGCCAGTACCGGCAACGTGCTTGTCTTCTCGTTCGTCGGCTACGTGAATCAGGAAATCACGGTGGCCGGGCAGAACGTCATCGACGTGGCCCTGGCTGAAGACGTAGAACTGCTCGAAGAAGTTGTCGTCGTCGGCTACGGGACGCAGCGCCGGGCCAACGTCACCGGCTCGGCTGAACGCGTCGTCGCCGAGGAAGCCAACGTGGGCCTGATCAGCTCGCCGGAGCAACTGATCCAGGGCCGTGTGGCCGGGGTGAACATTATCCAGAACGGCGGCGAACCCGGCGCTCCGGTGACCGTCCGCATCCGGGGCGGCACCTCGATCAGCGCCAGCAACCAGCCGCTCTACGTGATCGACGGCGTGCCGATCGACAACTCCAGCAGCTCGCCGGGCGGCGCCGGCGATGCCGACTCCGGAGCCAAGAACCCGCTCGTCTTCCTGAACCCGAACGACATTGAGTCGATCGACATCCTCAAAGACGCCTCGGCTTCGGCTATCTACGGTAGCCGAGGCGCCAACGGCGTCATCCTCATCACCACCAAGCAGGGCAGGGCCGGCCAGGTCCAGGTAGATTACGACGCCTACGTCTCTACGTCGAGCTTCATCAAAGACCTGCCGCTGCTCACCGCCTCGCAGTACCGTGCGTTCGTCGAGACGCAGGGCTTGCCGACGGTCAATCTCGGCAACGCCGATACCGACTGGCAGGACGTGATTACGCGTAATGCGCTCTCGCACCAGCATAACCTGGCCTTCGGGGGGGGCACGACCGCCACGCAGTACCGCGCCTCGCTTAGCTATCTGAACCAGGAAGGGATCATCATCGGCTCCGCGTTGGAGCGCGTCTCGGGGCGAATCAACGTCAACCACAAAGCCTTTAACGACAAGCTCCGGCTGGATACGCGCCTGACCGGTTCGTTCTTTAACGACGATCGCACGCCGAACCCGGAGACCGGCGGCTTCGAGGGCGGGCTGCTCACCAACGTGATGAAATACAACCCGACGCTGCCGGTTCGGAATGCAGACGGGACGTTCTACGAGATCCCCGGCCAGACCTCCGTCCGCAACCCGCTGGCGCTGGTCGAGCAGGTCGAGGACTTCAACAAGACCACCCGCCTGCTCGGCAGCTTCAAGGTCGATTACGAATTCGTGCCCGGGCTCATCGGTACGGTGAATATCGGCATGGATCGGCAGCAGGCCAGCCGGCGGGTTTTTGTGCCGCAGGCCAACCCCCTGCGGTCGGCGGTCGGCGGCGAGGCCATCCAGGGCAACAATGAACTCAGCTCGCAGCTCGCAGAGATCTACGGCAATTACAACCGCACCTTCAACGAAGCCCACAACGTCGGCATCACCGGCGGGTATTCCTTCCAGGGATTCACCACGGAAGGCTTCAACGCCTCGGCCCAGGGTTTTGTGAGCGACGTGTTCTCCTACAACAACCTCGGCGCCGGAACGTCCAACACCTTCTCGCTCGGCTCCTTCAAGCAGAAGAGTCGGCTCATCTCCTTCTTCGGACGCCTCAACTACGACTACCAGGGCCGGTACATCGTCTCGGCCTCGCTCCGCCGCGACGGCTCCTCCCGGTTCGGCGCCGACCAGAAGTGGGGCATCTTCCCGGCCGTCACCCTCGGATGGCGGCTCTCGGACGAGGGCTTCATGCAAGGGATCGAGACCATCAACGACCTCAAGCTCCGCGTAGGCTGGGGCATTACGGGAAGCCAGGAGATCGGCAACCTGCGGTCCCTTCCCATCTTCTCGGCCTCGGGCAGCGCCGTCCTCGGCAACGCCGAGGTATCCGGCGTGGCGCCGACCAACTTTGCCACCCCGGACCTGAAATGGGAAGAAACGACGCAGGTCAACATCGGGCTCGACTTCGGCCTGTGGAGCGACCGCGTCTACGGCTCGATCGAGTACTACATCAAAAACACCGACGACCTCCTGTTGGAGTTTGACGTTCCTCAACCCGCTGCCGTGCCCACCCGGCTCGCCAACGCGGGCAAAATGGAAAACACGGGCATCGACTTCGTCCTCAACGCGCGGATCCTCGACCGGAGCGATCTCTCCCTGGAACTCGGTGCCACCTTCAACGCCAACAGCAACGAAATCACCGACCTGGGGGGCCGCACGCAGATCTTCACCGGCAGCGTCAGCGGCGCGGGCCTCTCGGCGATCAACGCCCAGATCATCACACCCGGTGAACCCTTCGGCACCTTCTGGGGGCCGACGTTCCTGGGCTTCTGCGGCGTCGATGCGGACCAGAACGCCGCGGCATGCCAGGGCCTGCCTCAGGGCTCTCAAGCTTTTGAAATCGACGCAGACGGCAACCGCGTCCTGGGCATCATCGGAAACGCCCAGCCGGACTTCCAGTACGGCCTCACCGCCAACCTGACGTACAAGGATTTTGACTTCAGCTTCTTCCTGCGTGGCGAGCAAGGCCGTGATCTCCTGAACAACACGGCGCTGGAGTACACGTCCAAGAACCTCGTCAACACGAACGTCAACTTCCTGGAGGAAGCGCTCAACGATCCGTCCCCGCTCGCCGAAGCGCCCGTGTACTCTTCGCGGTGGGTCCAGGATGCCTCGTTCCTGCGTATGGAAAACGTGACCCTCGGGTACTCGTTCAGCAACATAACCGCCCTGAGCGGCGCCGTAGGAACGATCCGGAGAGCACGAATCTATGTGGCGGCCAACAACCTGTTCATCCTTACCTCCTACGACGGGTTCGACCCCGAAGCCAATACCACGGCCTCTTCCAGCGTCGGGAACATACCGATCCTCAGCCTGGGTATCGACTACACCAACTACCCGCGTCCCAGAACCTTTACCGCCGGCATCCAGCTTGGCTTCTAACGCGCCAAGAAATCCCCCTCTTCGTCATTTTCCACGAAGAAAAATCCCAAACCCATGAATGCGCTCAAAACTTCACCCAGGACCTGGATCGTCGGGATGCTGGCGTTAGCCCTGCTGGCTCCCCTGGCTGTTATGCTCCAGGGCTGTACCAACCTTGACGAAGATACCTTCGGGGTCATCACGCCCGACCAGTTCTTCCGGACGGAAGCAGAAATCATCGCGGCTCTTGCGCCGGTCTATGCCCAGCTCCGGAACGGTATGTGGGGTTTTCACAACCTGAGCGAGCATACCTCCGACGAAGCCATGGTGCCCGTGCGGGGCACGGACTGGGACGACGGCGGGCAATGGCGGCAATTACTCCAGCAGACCTGGACCCCCATCCACCCCGACGTCAACGGGAGCTGGGTAGACGCCTTTACGGGGGTTGCACGGGCTAACGTGGTGCTGGAGAACCTGGCCAACGCGGACGTGCCCGATAAGGCAGGTATCGAAGCGGAGCTCCGCTTTCTGCGCGCCTTTTATTACTGGCAACTCATGGACTTCTTCGGCGGCGTCCCCATCGTGACGACGGCGGCCACCGATCCGGATAATCCGCCGGCACAAGCGGAGAGAACCGAAGTATTCGACTTTATTGAGGGCGAACTGGTGGCGATCCGGGACATCCTCCCCGTGGCCTCGGCGGACAACGGGCGCCTCGCAGGCGGTGCCCAATTCGGGCGCGCTACGCAGGGTGCCGCCGATGCCTTGCTCGCAAAGATATACCTCAACGCCGAGGTCTATACCGAATCGGCGCGCTGGCAGGACGCGATCGACGCCTCCGACCGCCTGTTGAACTCCGGCGTCTACAGCCTCGCACCCGACTATTTCGATAACTTCCGGGTCAGCAACCACACCTCGCCGGAGATCATCTTTTCGGTAGGGCACCTGGCGAAAGGCGGGCTCGGCCTGAGCTTCATCATGCGGTCGCTGCATTACAACCAGATCCCGCAGACGCCCTGGAACGGGTTCATGACGCTGGCCGAGGTCTTCAACTCGTTTGATGATGCCGACGCCCGTAAAAACATGTTCCTTGTAGGCCAGATGTACGCCCAGCCCAACCAGGGCTGCATCGGCAATGAATGCTTCAGCGACCCGAACAGCGGTGCCCTTGAGGACCGGGTGGGTAACCCGCTCATCTTTACGCCGGAGGTGTTCGATCCGAACGGCAATCCCGTTACCGGCACCCCGATCGGCGTCAACGAGACGTCCGGCGTGCGGGTCTTGAAATGGGAGATCGACCCGCAACGCGTAGACGGCGACAACGGCAACGAATACGCGTTCTTCCGCCTCGGCGAGATCTACCTGACCAAGGCCGAAGCCCTCAACGAACTGGGACGCACCTCCGAAGCGATCGACCTGATCAACGTCGTTCGCGAGCGGGCTTTCGAGCCGGATCAGCCGCTGAGCGCAGGCGACTACAACCAGCAGTCATTACGCGAACGTATCCTGATGGAACGGCGGTATGAACTGATCTGGGAGGCTACGCGGCGCCAGGACCAGATCCGGATGGGGACTTTCACGGACGCCTGGGAATTCAAAGCCCCCACGGAATCTTTCAGGAACCTGTTCCCGATCCCGCAGACCCAGATCGATGCCAACCCCAGCCTGACGCAGAACCCTGGTTACTAAGCCAGCGGATCGTGTCACGAAACCCTCAAAGAAGCCCCGCCCTCAAAGCGGGGCTTCTTTTTTGGAAGTGCTCCGAAAGAGGAATCATTGCCCAATCCGGTTGATCCGTCATACCCCTCCGTCGCTTCGCGACACCTCCCCCTGGCTCAGGGGAGGAACTAAACGGTCCGAAACGAAAACGCTCTCCCCCTGAGCCAGGGGGAGGGGGTTTGTGGTCTCGGGCAAAGCACCACGCTTGAACCGGATTGGGTCTCAGGATCTACCTACCGCGTGTGTTGCCGAATCAGGACGCGGCGGAGAACGCGCGTCCCCAGGGTTCGCCCGGTACCGTCCTGGGCGCGCACATGGATCAGATACGTCCCGCTCGGAACGATACGCCCGGCTTCGGTGCGCAAATCCCAGCGCAGCGCCGCATCCGTGCCACGCCGCTCCAGCGCACGGAGCAACGTACCCTGATCCGTGTGAATTTGCACCGTGGCGCGCGAAGGCAGGTTGGTGAAACGCAGCAAGACGCCGCCTGTCGCTACCGAGTCCACGGTGGCATCCGGAACCAGCCCGATCTCGTCCACAGCCGGGCCGTCCGCCGGAAGGCTGTCCGGCAACGGCGTGACGGCCCGAACGGCGGTGATGCGTTCCTCCCCGGCACGCCCCGTCGTCTCGAAAAGGAGCATGGTGCGGAAAACCTCGGTGTTGGCAGGATTCAGGTGCAACGCTTTTCGGAAGGCCTCTTCGGCAAGCGCCTCTTGATGGCGTGCTACCAGCGCCGTCCCGAGCGCCAGGGCAGCGGCGTCGAACCACGGTTGTTCCGCCAGCGCGGCTTCGTACGCGGCTACTGCTTCTTCTACGCGCCCCTGTGCCTGCAAGAAATGCCCGTACCGAACACGCACGTCGGCCAGGGCCGGCTGTATGCCGAGGGCCTGCCGATACAGCCGCTCGACGACGCGCGGATCACGCGCGTCGTCCTCGTAGGCTTGCGCCAACGCACTGAGCCGCTGCGGCACCCGGGGATCGGCGCGGACGGCACGCTCCAGCGCCGGGATTGCCCGGTCGAGCGCGCCGAGTTGCTGGTAAGCGACCCCGAGCAAGAAATACGCTTCGCCGTGCGTCGTATCCGCCCCCAGGCCGGCCTCCAACGTCGCCGCGCCTGTCGCCATCAGCCGGGGGCTGTTCTGCTGGCGCCCGTGGACGATCAGCGCCATACCCAGGTATCGCTGGCCCTCCCGGTTGCCCGCGTCTCGCTCGAAGTACGGCTCCATGACGGCACGCGGACGATCCGGAACGGAAGCCGCTGGCTCGCCTCCCACGACGCGGATCCAGTGATCCGTGAACGTAGCGTGGGGTGCATCGCTGGCCTCCACTTTCGGCATGTGGCACCGGATACAGTTGGCCGTAGCCGCATGTTGCTGGCGCACCTCAGGCTGCGCCATCTGCGACGCCAGTGCCTCGGCGTTGTGGCAGCGTGTGCAGGTGTCGTTGAAATAACGGGGACCTTGCTCGCGAAACCCTTCGTGGGGATTGTGACAGGTGAGGCATTCGAGCGGACGCTCCGCCGTCCTCGTGGCGCGGAAACACGCGCTCAACCGCATTCGCTCGGCGTGCGAGACAACCGCGACGTCGTCTTCCGCACCTGTCTCGTCATGCGCTACGAAGAGGGCGAGGTGGTTGCTCAGGGCCTCGGACGGTTGAAAACCAAAGATGGTTCGCCCTTCCCGCAGGACGGACACCGTCGTTTGCAGATGGCACTGGTTACATACGTCGAGCCGCCGCTCGAAGGAGAGATGGCGTGGGTTGACAATGGTATCGTCCACATCGCCGGCCGGCTTCGGGTCGGCCAGGCGTTCGGCAACGTGGAGGGTGCCCGGCCCGTGGCACCGTTCGCACCCGATGCCTTCCGGCACGGCGGTGTATTTCCCTTCGACGAAAGGAAGGCGCCCGGGATAACTGTTGTGGCAGGCCATGCACCGGTCGGGCATCAGCCGGTCGAATCGCCCGTTCTTCGTGGCATAGCCGGGGCTAAAGTCCCACTGCTGCTTCTCGGTATACCAGGTCAGGGGGAGTTCGTAGAGCCGCCCGTTGCTTTCCGTGAGGTAGGTTCGCGCCACATGCCCGCTCCCGATCACATAGTCCATCCGCCGCCGCAGGCGATGCGTCTTTCGGCCGTCCGGCGCCAGGATGAACTCCTCCTGGTACAGCCCGTCCTCCTCCGCAACCACCGTGTAGGTCAACCCCGACGCCTCATGCCGAACCTCCACGTTCGCAACATCTTCGACGCGGTTCTCCACCGTGAGGGGATAGAACGAACGCGCCATGCCGTGTTCTTGATACCCCCGGCTGATCTCCTCATGACAGGAAAAGCAGGCAGCATCACCCGTGTATTCGGTCGGCGAGGCTACATTGCGAAAATCACGCGCGCCTTCGGTAGACCGATCCGGGGCGCCGAACTTGCCACAGCCAACCAGGCCCGCGAGCCAAACGGCGCCCAGGCACAACCTGATCCCGCGATGCCAACCAACAGGACGTATAGAGCCGCCGGCTCGTGAGATCCCGGCACTCCGGCCGGGATGACAAGCACAGCGGCCCCTGCGTTCTGACAACATAGCGAGCGGAGCGAAGCAGCGCAGCATGAAGGCGCCCGGGCGTTCGTTGGAGAAACCGGCCCCTCCCTGAAGGACGAGAGCGTGGATCGGACGAGCCATCTATGAACGCAGCCCGACGACTTCGGTTTGAAAAGAAGCCGAGATACCCCCTGTGGAAACGCCTCGCTTCCGCAGGAAATCCACAGACTTTTTAAGTCGAGGTTCCTACCTTTTTGCATGGGCCGCACACCCCTTTCGTCACGTTACTTCTGTATGAGACAGCCTCTCGTTTCCCGGCCGCTGTACCGGTTGCTCTGCCTACCGGCCTGGCTCTCCGTCCTCCTGGCCGTACCCTCCCTCCACGCCCAGCCCGTCGACGGCCTCGTGCCCCGGTTCGAGGTAGCCAAGAGTGCGCTGGCACTTGCGCGGCCCACCCAGGCGGGCGCGTTCTTCGACGTCGTCGGGCGACGCGCGGCGGTGTTCGGATACGAGCATCATCCGCTCGAAGTGTGGACCTACCCGCTCAAGCTTATCCGCGACTTTCAACTCTCCTTTCGGCTGGAGGGCTACCCGGGCACCTTCAACGGGCTGGAGACGATGCGCCACATCGAAGTGCGGCCCGAAGCCACAACGATCACCTACACCCACGCCGCCTTCACCGTCCGGCAAATCCTCTTCGCCCCGGTGAATGAGATGGGGGTCGTGATGCTGCTGGACGTAGACAGCGCCCGACCGCTGGAGATCACCGTCTCGTTCCGGCCCGATCTGCGCCTGATGTGGCCTGCCGGGCTAATGACCGGCGGGTTGAGTTGGGATGCCGCGCAACACACCTACAGTATCGTCGAAGAGAGCGGGCGGTTTGTCGGTATGATCGGCGCGCCCGGTGCCCGCGATATTTCGGTGATGCCGTATCAAGAAGAGCCCCGCGACGTGCCGACGCGCTTCGTCCTCGAAACCACGCCGGCGATGACGGCTACCTCGCTGATTCCCATCGTCGTGGCCGGCAGCGTCACCGGGCGCGAAGACGCGCAGGCAACGTACGCGCGGCTGTTGCGTGATGCGGAAGCGCTCTACCTCGAAAACGCCCGCTATTACCAGGCGCTCCTCGACGAGACGTTGCACCTCCGCACCCCGGACCGGCGGCTCAACACGGCCTTTGCCTGGGCCAAGATCGGCACCGAAAAGGGGCTGGCGACCAACCCGATGCTCGGCACGGGGTTCGTCGCCGGCTTTCGCACGGCGGGCAACAGCGAACGACCGGGCTTCGCCTGGTTCTTCGGCCGCGATGCCCTGTGGACAACCCTCGCCCTCGTCGCATACGGCGATTTCGACGCTGCCCGCACGGCCCTCGACTTCCTCAAGCAGTTTCAGCGCGACGACGGCAAGGTCCCGCACGAAATCTCCCAGAGCGCGGCGCTGCTGCCCTGGTTCGAAGACTACGCCTATCCCTGGGCCAGCGCGGATGCCACCCCCCTCTTCATCATCGCCCATGCGGACTACTGGCGGGCCAGCGGCGACCTCGACTATCTGCGCGCCAACTGGCCAGCGCTCCGGCAAGCCTACGCGTTCACCGAGGCTACGGATACCGACGGCAACCACCTCGTCGAGAACACCAACGTCGGGCACGGCTGGGTGGAAGGCGGTTCACTCTACCCCGTGCACGAAGAGATCTACATGCAGGGACTCTGGATCGAGGCCGCCCGCAGCCTTGCCGAGATGGCAGAAGCCCTGGGCGAGGCGGGTACGGCCGAGACCGCCCGGCAGGCCGCCGAGCAAACGCGCGAAGCCACAGAGGCCACCTACTGGCGCGACGACGCCGGCTTCTATGCCTTTGGCACCCGCGCCGGCGCGGCCCCCTCCGAAGAAGACACCGTGCTCCCGGCCGTCCCGCTATGGTGGGGCCTGCTCGACGACGCCCGTGCCCAGCGCGCCCTGGACCACCTCGGCAGCGGTGCCCTGGCTACCGACTGGGGCACCCGCATCCTCTCCGCGCGGAGCGAACGCTACGACCCCCTCTCGTACCACAACGGCTCGGTCTGGCCGCTCTTTACCGGATGGGCTGCGGGGGCCGCCTATCGCTACGACCGGGCTCTCGTCGGCTACCAGGCCCTTATGGCCAACGCCCTGCTGACCTACCAGGACGCCCTCGGGTACGTCACCGAGTTGCTCTCAGGCGATTACAACACCGCCTTCGGCCGTTCCTCGCACCATCAAATCTGGTCGGAGGCGATGGTCGTCACGCCGGCCGTGCGGGGGATGCTCGGCCTGGAAGCCCGGAGCGGCGCCCGCCTCCTGCGCTTTGCGCCGCACCTGCCCGCCGACTGGGACTTCGTCGAGGTCAACAACGCAGCGGTGGGGCAGGCACGCTATGACCTCTCCTACGAACGCACCGCAGCGGGCGTCCGCATCGTCATCGAACAACGAGGCGATGGAGGCGCCGCCCAGATCGAACTGGCGCCGGCCTTCCCGCGCGACGCCGTCGTGCAGACCGTCCAGGTCAACGGCCGCACGGCGCTCTTCAACCTGACCGAACAGGGCGATGCCCAACGCGCCGTCGTCCGGATAGACGCTACGACGCCCCGGATCGAAGCCCTCTTCAACGCCCGGCCCGGCACCGGCGTCTACGTCCCGCAGGACAGTGCTCCGCCGGGGTCGAAAAACCAGGGCCTTCGCGTCCTTCAGGCACGGACCGAAGGCAATGCACTCTACCTGCTCGTCGAAGGGCTCGGCGGGCGCACCTACCCCCTCTACGTACGCACACCGCACCGCCTCGGCACGACCGACGGCGTCACCGTCACCCAGGTCCCCGGGCGAGACGCCGTGCTGGAAATCGCCTTCGAAGGCCCGGCCCGGGACTACATACGGCGCACCCTCCGCGTGCCGCTGCAAGACGCGTAGGCAGGGCACCTTTCGGGCATCCAGCGTGTACCACCAGGGAGTATCGGGGCTTGCCGGCAATAACCACCGCGATGCCCCCTGATGCCTGCTTGACGCCACCCCGCTCCCTCAACAGGTCCACAACCATGTATCGCACGAAAGGAATACACGTCGCCGGTTTCGTCCTCTGCGCAGGGCTCTTCGGGTTCTATGCCGGATGTGCCGGCTCTGCCGGGACGGCGAACCGACCCGAAGTGAACACCGTCACCAAAGAAGACGCCGGGCGAACCCCGAACAAACGGCTGGCAGACTTGATCGTCGAGCGCGTCGCCGGCATCAACCTGACGGAGACGGGCGACGGACGCCTCCAGGTCCGGCTCCGCGGCCCCTCCTCGTTTACGTCGGACACCCAGCCGCTCTTCGTCGTGGACGACGTGCCGGTCGACCCCAACCCCGACGGTTCCTTGCCGGGCGTCCTGGTCACCGAAATCGAAGAAATCCGCGTGCTCAAAGACCCGGTCGATACGTCCCGCTACGGCATGCGCGGCGCCCACGGTGTGATCGTGGTAAAGACCCGGTCCGGCAGGGGATGAGGCTGTTTGGGACTTCCTTTCAACCCCGCTTACAAAAATATTTCCTTGAAACGAGTGCACACGGAGCACACGCGCGCTTTGCGGCTCTCCGGCCGGTGCGCCGAGGTACGCTTCGCCGCCGTGCTGCTCCTCGTCGTCATCCTGCCTATCGGATGCAGCCGGCCTACGGCCCGACCTACCCTCTCCGTCGACCACCTCTTTACCCGGCTCCCGACGGCCTACACCGGGATCGATTTCGTCAACCGGCTCACCGACACCGAAAAGTTCAACGCCTTCACCTATCGCAACTACTACGACGGCGGCGGCGTCGGCCTCGGCGACTTCAATAACGACGGGCTGGTCGATGTCTACTTCACGGCCAACCAGCAAGACAACCGGCTCTACCTGAACCGGGGCGACTGGCGCTTCGACGACGTGACCGATGTGGCCGGCGTGGCGGGATCCCACGCATGGAGCACCGGCGTGAGCATCGCCGACGTCAACGGCGACGGCCTGCTCGACCTGTACGTCTGCAACTCCGGCGACGTACGCGGCGACGACCGCGCCAACGAATTGTTCATCAACCAGGGCGCCGGCTCCGACGGCGTACCCCGCTTCAGGGAGCGGGCCGCCGACTTCGGCCTCGCCGACCGAAGCCACTCGACGCATGCCGCCTTCTTCGACTACGACCGCGACGGCGACCTCGACCTGTACCTGATGAACAACACATCGCGCCCGCTCAGCAGCTTCACCGTCCAGAACGTCCGCCACGTCCGCCACGAGGGCGGCGGCGATAAGCTCTACCGCAACGACGGCGACCGGTTTACCGACGTCAGCGAGGCCGCCGGCATCTATGGCAGCGAGATCGGCTTCGGCCTCGGCATCACCGTCGGCGACGTCGAGGCCGACGGCTGGCTCGACGTCTATATCTCCAACGACTTCTTTGAGCGCGACTACCTCTACCTCAACAACCGGGACGGCACGTTTACCGAGGCCCTGGAGGACCGGATGCGCCACATCAGCCTCTCTTCCATGGGCGCCGATATGGCCGACCTCAACAATGACGGCCACCCCGAGATCTACGTCACGGACATGCTGCCCGAGGACGACCGCCGCCTCAAAACCACCGCAACGTTCGACGCCTGGCACGCCTATCAGGCCGGCCTCAAGAACGACTTTTACCACCAGTTCATGCGCAACATGCTCCACCGCAACAACGGCGACGGCACCTTCAGCGAGATCGGGCTGATCGCCGGCGTGGCCGCTACGGACTGGAGTTGGAGCGCCCTCCTCGCCGACTTCGACCTCGACGGCTTCAAGGATATCTACGTTACCAACGGCATCTACCGGGACCTGACGGATCAGGATTTTATCGCTTTCTTTTCCAGCGAGGAGGCCATCAAGGAGTGGATCCTCGAAAACGGCCGCGATTTCCGCAAGCTCCTCGACGAACTCTCTGCTACGCCCCTCTCGAACTACCTCTTTGCCAACAACGGCGATCTCACGTTCACAAACGAAGCCGCCGCCTGGGGGCTGGCCGCACCGAGCTTCTCGAACGGCGCGGCCTACGGCGACCTCGACAACGACGGCGACCTCGACCTCGTCGTCAACAACGTCAACGCCGACGCTTTCGTCTATCGCAATGAAGCCGACACGCTGCTGGAGCGTCATTACCTCCAGGTCCGGCTCGACGGAGACGCGATGAACCGCTTCGGCATCGGCGCGAAGGTGACCGTCCGGCACGACGGCGCCGTCTATTACCAGGAGCAGGTACCCACACGCGGCTTTCAGTCGAGCGTCGGCTATGTGCTTACGTTCGGCCTCGGCGCTATCGACCGCGTCGACTCGCTCGTCGTCGCCTGGCCGGACGACCGCGTGCAGATCCTGACGGACGTTCCGACGAACCAGCGGCTGACGATCCGCCAGGCGGATGCCGTGCTGCCTGACGTGGCACCCGATGCCAAGGCCGGCGCGGCCCGACGGCTCTTTACGGACGCCACGGACGAGGCCGGCCTGGCCTATGTGCATCGGGAGAACGCATTCGTCGATTTCGACCGGGAGCCTCTCCTGCCCAAGATGCTCTCGACCGAGGGACCGCGCCTCGCGGTGGCCGACGTCAACGGCGACGGCCTCGACGACCTGTTCGTCGGGGGCGCCAAGGAGTCGGCGGGCGCGCTCTTCGTGCAACGTCGCGGCGGCGGCTTCGCGCGGACCAACGAGACGGTGTTCGAACACGATGCGATCTCCGAAGACGTGGACGCCGCGTTCTTCGACGCCGAGGGCGACGGCGACCTGGATCTCTACGTCGTCAGCGGCGGCAGCGAGTATGCCCGGCAGGCACCCGGCCTCATGGACCGCCTCTACCTCAACGACGGACGCGGCACCCTCACCCGATCGTCCGGGCGTATACCGCGAATCGTCACCAGCGGAGCCTGCGTCGCGGCGGCGGACTACGACGGAGACGGCGACATCGACCTGTTCGTCGGCGGGCGGGTAGAGCCCTGGCGCTACGGAATCGACCCGCAGAGCGTCCTCTTGCAGAACGACGGTACGGGGCGCTTCACCGACGTCACGGCCCAGGTAGCCCCCGCCCTCGCCCATATCGGCCTGGTGACGGACGCCGCCTGGGCGGACTATGACCGCGACGGACGCACAGACCTCGTCGTCGTCGGAGAATGGATGCCGGTGACGCTGTTCCGCAATACCGGAGGCACCCTCGAACCGCAGGCGGCTACGGGCCTCGAAAACAGCCACGGCTGGTGGAATCGGATCCTCGCCGACGACCTGGACCGCGACGGGGATCTCGACTTCGTGGTGGGTAACCTGGGGCTGAACACGCGGTTGAAGGCCGGCTCGGATGCCCCCGCCACGCTGTACGTCCACGACTTCGACCGCAACGGCTGGACCGAGCAGATCCTCACGCTCGACCACGAAGGCAAGCCCTACCCGATGGCCCTCCGAGCCGACCTGGTTGCCCGGCTTCCGTTTCTGGCCAACCGCTTTCCGCGCCACATCGACTACGCCGGAAAGGGGATCACGGACGTCTTCAGCCCCGGCGAGCTGGCGGGCGCCATCGTCAAAGTGGCCTACGAATTCCGCACGTCGGTCCTCGACAACCAGGGAGACGGTGCCTTTGCCCTGCGCCCGCTGCCGTACGAGGCGCAACTCTCGCCCGTCTACGGCATACAGGCAGACGACTTCGACGGAGACGGGCATACCGACGTACTGCTCGCCGGTAATTTTTATGCCTTCAAGCCCGAATTCGGGCGAATGGATGCGAGCTACGGCCTGTTGCTACGAGGGAACGGCGCCGGCACGTTCACCTCGGTGCCGACACGCAACAGCGGCTTCTCGATAGCCGGGCAGGCGCGCGACATGGCTTTCCTGGATGATAGTCGCCTCGGGCGGCTGATCCTCGTAGCGCAGAACGACGGGCCGATGCAGGTTTTTGCTTTTGAATGATGGCACACGGATGACACCGATGGGACGGAAATAGAAGTCGGCCTGCTCTTAAACTTTGGCGAAAAACCCGAGATTGTGCGCAAAAAATTTACCCCCGACCGAAAACAGCACCGCTTCAAAGGATTCCGTGTAAATCCGCTTCATCCGTGCCAATCCGTGTGCCATCACAAAAAAAATCTCCTCTTCTTCCTCCTCTTCCTCCTCACCGGCTGCGGAGGCGTGGGGGACCGGAGCGCGCCCCTGTTCGAGCGACTGCCGGAAAACGTCACGGGCATCGGCTTCACCAACACACTGGCTCGGGACACGACGTTCAACATCCTCAACTACCTGTACTACTACGACGGCGGGGGGGTGGCCGCCGGCGACGTCAACGGCGACGGCCTCCTAGACCTCTACTTCACGGCGAACCTGGGGCCGAATAAGCTCTACCTGAATCAGGGCAACTTCGTCTTCGAAGACGTGACCGACCGGGCCGGCGTCGCCGGGGCGGCCGGCTGGACCAAGGGCATCACGATGGCCGACGTCAACGGTGACGGGCACCTCGACCTCTACGTCTCCACCGTCACCCACGCCGGCAAGCACGGCCCCAACGCCCTCTACCTCAACAACGGCGACGGCACCTTCACCGACCGGGCCGCGGCCTACGGCCTCGACCACCAGGGCCTCTCCACCCAGGCCGTCTTCTTCGACTACGACCGCGACGGGGACCTGGATATGTACCTGGTCAACCATTCGCTCCATGACATCGTCACGCTCGGCGACACCTCCTTCCGCCGGAACCGCCATCCCGAAGCCGGCGACAAGCTCTACCGCAACGACGGCAACCGCTTCACCGACGTCAGCGAGGCCGCCGGCATCTACGGCAGCGAGATCGGCTATGGCCTGGCCGCCGTCGCCACCGACGTCACGCTCGACGGCTGCCCGGATCTCTACGTCTCGAACGACTTCCACGAGAACGACTACCTTTACGTCAACAACTGCGACGGCACGTTCACCGAGTCCATCGCCACGGCGACGGGCCACACCAGCCTCTCGTCGATGGGCAACGACGCCGCCGACGTCAACAACGACGGGCGGCCCGATATCGTCGTCGTGGACATGCTCCCCGAACGCGAAGACATCCGCCAGACGGTGGTGAGCGACGAAGCCTACGACGTCTACCGCATCAAGTACGACCTGGGGTACCACCCGCAGTTCACCCGAAACACGCTGCAACTCAACCTCGGCGGAGGCCGCTTCATCGACGTCGGCTACTTCGCCGGGATCACGGCTACCGACTGGAGCTGGGGCGCGCTGCTGGCCGACCTCGACAACGACGGCTACAAAGACTTCTTCGTCACCAACGGCATCTACCGGCGCCCCAACGACCGGGATTACCTCCGGTTCGTCACCACACCCGCCGTGCAGCAAACGCTGAAGGATACCGTCATGCAGGAAAACCTCACGCTGCTCGACCGGATGCCGCAGGTGCCCCTGGCCAACTACGCCTTCCGCAACGAGGGCGATCTTACCTTCACCAACCAGGCTGAGGCGTGGGGCCTGGCCGACCCCGGCTTCTCGAACGGTGCGGCCTATGCCGACCTCGACAACGACGGCGACCTCGACCTCGTCGTCAACAACATCGGCGCGCCCGCCTCCCTCTACAAGAACCTGGCGCGGGAACAGACGGGCAAACACTACCTCACCGTCGTGCTCGAAGGCAGCGGCGCCAACACGGCGGGCATCGGGACGAAAGTGTTCGTCAAACACGGAGACACGCTGCAACTCCAGGAACAATCGCCCACGCGGGGCTGGGTGTCGTCCGTGGACCCGCGCCTCCACTTCGGGCTCGGCGACGCCGCTCTGATCGACACGCTACGCGTGATCTGGCCCGACGGCAGGGCACAGACGCTCGCGAACGTCGCCGCGGACCAGCGCCTCACCCTGCGTCAGGACGAGGCGAACGATACCTACACCTACGCCGCCTCGCGACCTCCTCCTCTGTTCGAAGACGTGACGGCCGCGACGGCGCTCGCCTATGAACACCGGGAAAACCCGTTCAACGGCTTCACCCGAGAGCCGTCGATGCCGCACCTGCTTTCGACCGAAGGACCCGCCCTCGCCGTGGGCGACGTCGACGGCGACGGGCTCGACGACGTCTTCGCCGGGGGCGCCAAGTGGCAACCGGCGCGCCTTCTGGTGCAGCAACCCGACGGAGCTTTCCGCACCGTGAACGACGCGTTGTGGCAGGCCGACAGCCTGTACGAAGACGTCGACGCCGCGTTCTTCGACGCCGAGGGTGACGGCGACCTGGACCTGTACGTCGTCAGCGCCGGCAACGAGTTCTGGGGCCGCAACGACGCCTTGCAGGACCGCCTCTATCGCAACGACGGGCGGGGCCAGTTCGCCCGGGCAGAGCAAGCCCTGCCGCCCCTGTTTACCAACGGCTGCTGCGTCGTACCCGCCGATTACGACGGCGACGGAGACGTAGACCTGTTCGTCGGCGGACGTGTGGTGTCTCGCGAGTATGGCCGTACGCCGCCCAGCTATCTGCTTGAAAACGACGGCACCGGCGTTTTTACGGAGGTGACGCGGGAACGGACTGCGGGCCTGGCTGAAGCCGGCATGGTTACGGGTGCAGCCTGGGCGGACTACGACGGCGACGGACGCCTCGACCTGATCGTCGTGGGCGAATGGATGCCGCTCCGGCTTTTCCTCCAACAGGACGGGCAGTTCGTCGAACGCACCGCCGAAGCCGGGCTCGGCGGTACCGAGGGCTGGTGGAACACGATCCTGGCCGAGGACATGGACGGCGACGGCGACGTAGACTTCGTCGCCGGCAACCTCGGGCAAAACGCCTACCTCCGCGCCGACGCCGAACACCCTGTCCGGCTCTATGGCAGCGACTTCGACGCCAACGGCCAGCCGGACCAGGTCCTCACCCTGTATAAAAACGGCAACGAATACCTCTTTGCCTCGCTGCACGAGTTGCTCCTGCAATTCCCGACGCTCGCCGCAAGATATCCGACCTATGCCGCCTTCCGAGGCAGCCGCCCCGAAGACCTCTTCGGTAAAGAAGCCCTGGCGAACGCCGAGGTCAAAGCGGCGTACACGTTCGATACCGTCTACGGCAAAAACGACGGCGACGGCACGTTCACGCTCCACCCTCTGCCGAGGCAGGCCCAGCTTGCCCCTGTACATGCCCTGCTCGCTGAAGACTTCGACGGGGATGGGAACAAGGACCTGATCCTGGCCGGCAACTTCGACGGCGTCCCGCCCCGACGGGGGCGCTACGACGCCGGCTACGGAT
>Ga0302046_10000888_pt1 | contig 28623 bp, 28 predicted proteins | sample RVTome_11_FD_200261 | JGI IMG/M metagenome (GOLD analysis project Ga0302046, IMG submission 200261) | Soil microbial communities from uranium-contaminated site in the Upper Colorado River Basin, Wyoming, United States - RVT147D111 (version 2) ...
CTTGTTACAGACTTCTGGCTTTTATTGCATTAAAGATGGAGCTGGCTTGGAGGAAAACGCCGGTGGGCAGGGTGAATCATAGATTACACTGGTTCACTAAATTCACACAAAATACTTGACAGTACCTTAAAAGTCAACACTATTCAAAAAAGGTTTTCAACCCTGGGTAGGGAAAAAATTAAAATTTTTGGAAGAGAAATTGTTTAAAACCTTACACCTTGTCGCCGTTCAAATTTTACTCCATCGCACTGATTAACGATCAGCATCGGGGAGATTTCCCCTGATTCTTTAAACCTACCCCGTCAACGCGTCGAGCTTTTTGAGGTCATACCCAAAAAGAGACAAGAGGCTCTCTCCCGCTTTTAAAAGAAGCTCCATGTACTTTTCCCGGTCATAGGAATGATTCGATGTTAATAGAGGATAGGCGCGGGCCCGGCTGGTGGGATCTTTGTCTTCTGCATTCGTAATGATGTATTGGATCGATTCACCGGGATCCAGCTTGATGCCCCTGGCGAGAAGCTCCTGTGCGGCCACGGCCGAAAGCGTGGCCTTCTGATACTGCCTGGGATCTTTGGAAAGATCACGGGAGATAACCAAGTCGCAAAGAGCCACTTGCCCTTCGTGAATCCGCTGCCGATAGTCTCTCAGAATTTCAAGAACATGAGGAATACAGGCTTCATAGTCTTTAAGGGTTTCGGTTCGATTCAACAGATCCATCATGTAAGTCTGCGCCTCTTTAATAATTGCTGGGGTATCCGACCGCCTCACCTCCAATCCCCGAACCTTGACTTTTCCATCCCGAAAAACACCGTAAAAACGGTTGGGCACAGAGAGTGTTGGCTTGGTTTTGGAGGGGAGAAAACCGATCCAACGGTAAATCCCTTCAAAGTTAATCGGAAGCTCCGTTCCATGAGAAATCGCTTTTGCAAGATTTTCGTAGTCCTGCTCCGCTGCACCCGGCTTTTTAAGCCAAAGGGAATCCACGATGGCATGAAGCAGTCGGAACCCCTGGGCTTCGGCAATCTCTTTCGCCCGGAGAAGCATTTCCCGGCTGTACGCCGTCACGCATTCGTGGGCCTCAATGCGACCAAAACGGGCATTTTTATATCCGAGATATCCAAACGAAACCACAAGAAGCCACTTTAGAGCCGTCTGGCGTTGATCATAGCGTTTTTTCTGAACGGGATCCGTGGCTGACTGCAACCGCTTTTTGTAATGGCTTCTCTTTGCAAGGAGAGGCTCCAAGGTCTGAGGCACCAGACCTTTTCGCCGGGTACAGATGGAGTAACCGGTTTCAGGAACGCGATTTTCCGGACAGCAGGAGCAGCCAACCGTCTCGGGCGAGACATTGAACTTCGCCATAATGGCAGGGTACATCGATGCAAAATCAAGTTCCGCTACTTCTTCGTAAAAACCCACAGGTGGGAGGAAGACCAGACCTCCTTTATCGATGGTTAAAAGTTGTTCAGCGGATTTAAACGCTTCCGGCTCTCGCTTTCGCCACGGGATCAGAATCCCCCGACGATAAGCTACTTCTAACTGCATCGATGTGATGCCGGTTCCCGTTGATGTTCTGGCCAAGTGCTGTAGCGGAAGTTTGGTCACCCTGGCCTGCTCAAAAAGCCCTTCCATGCCGGCTTCATGGAGAATAAAGGAATTCTGCCGGTCAATATGACACCGGCCAAACAGGGTTTGCGCTCCGGCATTGTAGACGATACGGCCATAGGAAGCATAGGACCGGGAGCGCTTTCCTGCCATCCGCCTCTCGGCGTCACGGTTCAATGCCAATGGAATCCTTGCTTCATCCGCCATCTGTTGAAGCTGAGGAAAGAGAAATGAATCCCCCCAGTCGGTGAAGACAATATCCGGATCATGCTTCAGCAGGTGGCTGTTGAAAAGTCCCAGGAGTTCCTCCGGATCCTCTGCTTCCAGCAGATAGCCCTCTTGTTCCGCAATCATCTCCAGTTTTCCCCGCCAGCCATGGTTGGGATTGAGTAGCTCCCCTTCCAACTTGAGATGCAGATTGCGCAGCGGGGGAATGCTGTAGTCCAGATCCCATGAGGAATTCAAGGCCTGGATCGATAGAACCTGATTATTTTCATTGAAAACAACGAAACAGAAAACCAAGGGAAAAAGATCCCGTTCATAAAAATAGAGTTGCGTGAGGTTGATGTCACAGTTGTAGAACCTGAGTGCATTTAGGGTCCGGGTGATTCTTTTGACAACATGGGGAAATCCAGAAGGCTGATCAACGATGACCTGAACCACCGGGATGGGTTGACCGCTGAAGAACTCGATGCGCTCAACCTGTTTGGCGATAAGAGGAGTTTTTTCTTCCGAAAGAAGAAGGAAAGCGTTTTGAAGCTCTCGCGTAGGACCATCAAAATAAAAAGAGGGATGAAACGAATCCATTAACCGGACCCGTTGCTGCTCCTCTGTAATGAACCACAGGGTCATCCCATTAGAAGAGGGATAGGCATCCAGAAGCCAGCCTTTAAGCTCTTTTTGCAAACCTTACCTCAAGTTCTTTCACCTTACTTTGTAGAGCAAGACTTGCTTTCCGTTCTTCTAACAGCATGGAAAGGAGCATGGCCGAAAAGGCATCCGTCGGAGCAAAATAAGCACCCGCCTGGGCATGGTAACGGGCATGGGCAAACAATCCTTCAAGAACCGCCTGATCCTCTTTTCGCAAGGCACGCTTGAACTTGCCCCATTCCTCCAGGGCATGATTGATCTGCATGGTAAATGTGGCCAGCGTGCGACCCATCGCATCACCTCCCAGGATACCGTTTCTTTGAAAACGGTAATGTCAAAAAACCCGACGGTTTGCCTCTCGTTCCCTTTGCATCATCTTTCAAGATGAGGGTTTTCTCAGATCGGCATAAAGTAAAAACACGGTCCGCAGATCTAACCGCAATGGATACCAGACCTTTTCTCTTTCCAACCAGCATCGTCGAATCAGGAGCCAGAATGATGATCCGATTTCCCTGATCAGCCAAGGAACGTAGCCAATGAACGACCCGCTGGAGTATCGGAGCCGCCTCCCATAGCGGGACTTCCTCATCCCAAAAACCATCCAGCAACCCAGAGACAAAACACAAACGACTATCACAGGCCCTTAGCTTTCCAGCCAATCGATCCTGAACCACAGCCTCCAGCTGATGGATGGTAAAAGCCCTTGAGATAAAAATACGTTTGAGAAGCCTTCTCGCATCCATCTGAAGTGCCCGGGCCGCCTTGGTGATAAAGGGAAGATCAAACACATTAGCACTATCGATCAATACAACTGCTTCTCCCTCTATTAACCGCCATGTCATCAGATAATGTCCCAGCGCAAACAGACCCTCATGCCCGGTAAACAGGATGAGCTGACCTCGATCACATGCCACGGCCTCTAAGGCTGATGGAATCAGAATCTTGGGCCAGGAAAGTCCTGAATGCTGGATGTCAATATGGAATGGGACAGGTGGTTCATGAACCATGACTGAACTCTGTTCTTAGTGGAACAACCCCCGGGCTCGAATCAAAAAAGAGATTGCTTCCCGCACTACCGGCAGGTGGGCATTTCGCCATGACATTTCTTTTCTAATCAATAGAGATTATTGCTCGGCGTTGCCCACCATTGCCGGATGTTTTGTGTTTGACTCAAAAGCAGGACAGAGGTCACCATCCTCATATTCCCATCTTTTTCCATCAATGGGAGCACCGCCTTGATCAATTAACTGACACCGGTTGCTCATCTTCTCGCGATTGAGCTCCCGCACATGGACACATGTAGGACACGTCCAAAAACGATAGTTTTGTTGAATCATCACCAAACCCTCTTTAGTTTAAAGTCAAAAATCGAACCGTACCCATGACCTTGCCAAGGATACGGAAGTCATCATCTTGTGTTAAAACAAGCGGTGATTGGTCCGGATTTTCCGGCTGCAGAACAACCTTGTTACCGCGATGGAAAAAACGTTTCACCGTGGCTTCATCCCCCAGCAATGCCACAACAATATCCCGATCCTCAGCATGGGGTTGTGATTTCACCAACACATGGTCACCCTCCAAAATTCCCGCGCCGATCATACTGTCACCCTTGACCTTCAACAGAAAGGGATAACGAAAGCGCACCACTGAACGATCAAGTGCAAAGGTTCCTGAGATATTCTCCTGAGCCAGGATCGGCCGACCCGCCGCCACCTGGCCCAGAATCGGAACCGGTATGCTCTGAGGCAAATCCGAAACACCGATCATACGGGCTCCCCTTCCTCGGGTCAGGCAGCCTTTTTCTTCCAATGCATCCAGGTGTTTCTTAACCGCACTGATCCCCTTGATTCGAAAACGTTTGGCAATCTCCCTGAGCGAAGGTGGATACCCTGCCTTGCGAACAAACTCTGCAAGGAACTTCAGAATCTCAAGCTGCCTTTTGGTGGGTTGAGTTTCCATAGGTGAACAAATGTTCACCCACTACTATAAACCAAGGAGTGCAGGGTGTCAAGATGGTTTTCAAATCCCGCCTTTGTTACCTGCCTTCTCCTTCCTTTTGAATCCGATTGAGAGCGTAAACCTTGAAAGAATTTAGATTTCGGAAATAAAAAAACAAAATACTCACAGGAACGGGTTTCATGAAACCGCTTAAGAAATTTTGTAAAGGTTTTCCTGAAAATCGGTGATGTGAATTTTGCTCCCACCTTGACTCCTCCCCTGCTCAATGGTATGGTAGCCTCCACCGATTAACCATCAAAACCAATATGAAAACAACGCGTTCCACACGTCTTTTTCAAAAAGCCCTAAGCTATATCCCTGGAGGAGTGAATAGCCCTGTCCGTGCTTTTCGTTCAGTGGAGGGAAAACCTCTGTTTATCAACCGGGCCAAGGGATGCAAACTCATTGATGAAGATGGCCAGGAATATATTGATTATGTCCTTTCATGGGGACCGATGATCTTGGGGCATGGGCACCCAACCGTTACCCGAGCTCTCAAAAAAGCCATTGATCACGGCACAAGCTTTGGCGCACCTACCTCTAAGGAGGTGGAGCTGGCCCAACGGATCACCCAAGCCTTCCCCTCCATTGAAATGGTCCGGATGGTCAACTCCGGAACGGAAGCTACCCTAAGTGCTTTGAGGCTGGCTCGGGCATGTACTAAACGGGATAAAATTTTAAAATTTGAGGGATGCTACCATGGCCATGGAGATAGTCTTTTAGTGAAGGCGGGCTCGGGAGCAGCCACATACGGAATCCCTGATAGCCCGGGAGTTCCGGAAAGCCTTGCTCAACTTACCCTCACCGCTCCTTTTAATGACCTAAAAACCGTGCAAAGACTTTTTGAGCAGGAAGGTTCATCCATTGCAGCGGTTATCGTAGAACCGGTAGCCGGTAACATGGGAGTGATTCCGCCAGCAGAAGGGTTTCTGGAAGGGTTGCGAAACCTCACCCGTGAGTGGGGAAGCCTATTAATCTTTGATGAGGTCATGACGGGGTTCCGGGTTGCTTTTGGAGGCGCACAATCCCTCTATCACATCCGGCCGGATCTTACTTGTCTGGGTAAAATCATTGGAGGAGGTCTTCCGGTAGGAGCCTATGGAGGACGACGGGAAATTATGGAATATGTGGCCCCTTCCGGGCCCGTCTACCAAGCCGGGACACTTTCAGGAAATCCCATTGCTGTTACAGCGGGAATCGAAACCCTCAAACAACTCGCACTGAAACGAAACTACCGCACCTTAGAGACTCGGTCTAAGCAACTGGACAAGGGACTGCGTGAAGCAGCAAAAAAAGCGGCTATTCCCATCCAATTAAACCGTGTCGGTTCCATGCTCTCTGTCTTTTTCACCAAAGAACCGGTGATTGACTACCGCACCGCAAGGCGTTCCGATACCAAGGCTTTTAACTGTTTTTTCTGGGCAATGCTTTCCCAAGGGATCTATTTACCACCCTCCCAATTTGAAGCCTTTTTTCTTTCACTTGCTCATTCGGAACGTGCGATTGAAAAAACCGTAAACGCCGCCCAAAAGGCTTTTCAATCTCTAAGAGAGTAGGTCATAAAAACCAACCCTTTGAAAAAAATACCCGTTCTTGACAGGAAAAACGGTCCAGCGATATGATGAGTTTGCCATTCCCGAAAAGGAGGAGCCCGTGAAGGAAAGGATCCAACAAAATTTCCAGGAAAGTATCGCAACCAAACAAAGTTTTTTGGCTTCTCATTTAGATAAAATCATAGAGGTGACGGACAAAATGGTTTCTGTCTTGGAGAGAGGAGGAAAAGTCCTTTTTTTTGGAAACGGCGGGTCGGCTTGTGATGCATCTCATCTCGCAGGAGAATTAGTCAACCGTTTTTATCTCGACCGAAAGGGTTTAGCGGGACTTTCTCTTACAACCGATATGTCTGTTATCACCAGCATCAGTAACGACTACCACTATCATGAAATTTTTGCCCGGCAAATTGAATCTCTGGGAAAAGAAGGCGACATGGCCATCGCCATTAGTACCAGTGGAAATTCCGCAAACGTGATACGCGGGGTTGAAATGGCCAAGTCCATGGGGTTAATCACCGTGGGGTTTACGGGAGGAAACGGAGGAAAGCTGGCTCCCATAGCAGACGTGGCTTTTATCGTTCCCTCCAAAGTGACCCCTCGAATTCAGGAAACCCACATCACCCTGGGTCATGTCATCTGTGAACTGGTGGAGGAGAGGCTCTGCAAACCAAAAACATGAAAAAACCTAACCGTTCCCTGCCTTGGGAGAAGATTAAAACCTACTCCTTAAAAACCCGTAAAAATAAAGTTCATTTTAAAGATGCCGCAACACCGTATACCCCAGGGTCTCCCTTTCATTCTTTCTTAAAATCCCTCCCCAATTTTCTTTCCGTTCAAGATTTTAGGTCTGTAGTGGATTCTCTGGTCAAAGCCCATCGAGGTCAACGGTTGGTCCTTTTTGGAATAGGCTCCCATGTCATTAAAGTAGGTTTAAGCCCACTCCTGATCGATTTGATGGAACGGGGAATCATCAATGGTATTGCCATGAACGGTTCAGGCATTATTCATGACTTTGAAATGGCCTATTTGGGGCAAACCTCGGAAGATGTGGACAAAGAGATCAATCAGGGAACCTTTGGAATGGCGGAAGAAACGGGGCGGATCCTCAACCAAACCATTGAAGAGGGAATGAAAAAAGGAGTGGGTTTGGGTGAGGCGGTTGGACAGCGCATCCTGAATGAAAAGTTCACCCATTATCGAAAGAGTATCCTTGCCAACGGTGTTCGACTCGGAATTCCGGTGACCATTCATGTGGCAATGGGAACGGACATCATTCATATGCATCCCACCGTCAACGGAGCGGCCATTGGTCAAACCTCACTTCAAGATTTCAGAATTTTTACTTCCTTGGTATCCCAATTGGAAGGGGGAGTTTACTTAAATATTGGATCCGCCGTTCTCCTGCCCGAGGTTTTTCTTAAATCGATCACCATTGCACGGAATCTGGGGTACCCCCTTAAGCGGTTTACCACGGTTAACATGGATTTTTTTCAACATTACCGCCCGCTGACCAACGTCGTTAAACGTCCGACTCAAAAAGGGGGAAAAGGATATTCTTTGACAGGCCACCATGAAATTATGGTTCCCCTTCTGGCTGCAGCTTTACTTGAAACCCTACATCCGACTAAAAAAAGGCGGCCCCAGTCCCCCTCAAAACATTCGCCTACGCCTTAATGGGTTCCATGGTCGATAAAATTAAAAAAGAGAAAGATCTCCTTGGGGTGATCCACCAATTAAAGCAGGAGGGGAGGAAAATTGTGATGACCAATGGATGTTTTGATCTCATTCATGTAGGTCATGTACGATATCTTCAGGAAGCCAAACACCAAGGAGACGTTCTGATCGTGGCCCTGAATACCGATCAATCCGCACGGTCCCTGAAAGGACCTCAACGCCCTATCGTTCCAGAGGATGAGAGAGCGGAAATTCTTGCGGCTCTGGCCTGTGTGGATTATGTTATTCTATTTGATGAACCCACTCCCCTGAGGTTGATTGAAAAACTTATCCCCCACGTTTTGGTAAAAGGAGGGGACTGGCAGACCCACCGAATCGTAGGCGCCCAAGTCGTCGAAAACTCTGGAGGAAAAGTATTGTCGATTCCCATGACCCCGGGCCGATCGACCTCAAACCTAATTGAAAAAATTCTTCAAATGTATCAGTAGGGACTTTTCGTGTCACAACCTCTTTTTAATTTTCCGTTCCAACAACCCATCCCATCTTTTTTATCTATTAAAGAAGCCCTAAAAAAAGGAAACGTTCCGATCCAAATATCCGGATTTGGGGGATCCAGCAACAAAGCCTTTTGGGTAACTCTGCTTTACAAAACCACCCCACAAAGCCTGCTTCTGGTCACCGAATCCATGGAAGAAGCACAATCGTTGTTCTTCGATCTTCAATTTTTTGCTGACCTATTCAAAGAAGATAAGGACTCGATCCGTCTCTTTCCTGGGGGGGAAACCCTTCCCTATGAAAAAAACTCCCCTTCCTTGGAATGCCGAATAACCCGAATGGAAACTTTATATCACCTATTGGGACAAAACCGTTCCATCGTCATCACCACCATACCTTCTTTGTGTCAAGGAACTCTTCCCCGGAGGGTTTTCGAAACAGGCCTTTTTCCCATTCGGGTTCACGACTCTTTTCCCCAAGAAACCCTTCTCTCTCACCTGGAAGAACTGGGTTACGTTATTAGCACAACGGTTCATCAAATTGGGGAATGTGCCGTTCGAGGAGGTATTATCGACATTTTTACTCCTGCATTTAAAAACCCCATCCGTTTAGAATACTGGGATGATACCATCGATTCCATTCGTGTGTTTGACCCGGTGACCCAACGCTCCACCGAAACCATCCCATCCGCTAAAATTATTCCGATCCGCGAACTCCTCCTTAAAAAGGAATACCTTCAAGACGGATGGGAGGAATTCAATAAAAGGGGCCATTCTCTGGGACTTTCCCCCTACCAGATCGAATTGCAATGGAACCACCTTATCCAAAAACCCCCTCGACCGGGGTTGGAAATTCTTGCTCCTTTCCTGACCCCCTTAAAAACCCTTTTTGATTTTATGCCGGGAGATTGCCTGGTTCTATGGGATGAATGGACCCAATTGGAAAAACAAACCGAAGATTTTTTCCATGAAGCCAATAAGGCCTATCAGGCCCTCCTCCAAGAAGGCCTGGTACTTCCGTTACCTGAGGAGCTTTTTCATCAGCCCCTGGCCCAATTGAGTTCCCAACACACACAATTGTATCTAGAGAGTATTTCACTCTCCTCCGGCAGGGCAAAGACCAGCCTCTCCACTGAATTTCGATCAACGCAAAGCCTGGGGTTTCAGCAAAAAGGAGCCTCTTTCTCCACCCAATTAGAACGGCTCCAGGCTTTTAGGGGAAAAAATCTTTGCTTGTTGGTTTGCAGAACGCCAACCCAACAGAAACGTCTTCGGGAACTTTTTGCAGAAAACCATCTCCCCACCCTCTCGGTTGATTCATCCGATCAAGAAAATCTTTTTTCCCAAAAAGAACAAAACCCATCCCCTTCCTTTTCATACAACACCGGTTCAAAACTCCCCCCTCCCACCCCATTTCCTCTGGTTCTTCTGATGGGAGACCTATCCAATGGTTTTTTGGCCCCCCAGGAAAGCCTTTTGGTAATCACAGAGGAAGAATTTTTAGGACACCGAGTCAAGCATCGGCCCACATCAAAAAGCAAACTCTCTCCCTTCCTGCCAGCCCTTGAAGAATTAGAACCCCGGGACTGGGTAGTTCATCTTCAACATGGAATCGGTCAATATATTGGGTTGGAGCGCTTAAATATTCAGGGAATTCAAAAAGAATTTATGCTGATTCAATACGCAGGCAAGGACAAACTCTACGTACCGCTAGAACACCTGGATCAGGTTCAGCCTTATTCCGGGGTGGAAGGGGCTTCCCCTCAAATGGATCGGTTGGGAGGAACCACCTGGGCAAAAACCAAACAAAAGGTGAAACGGGAACTTGAGGAAATGGCAGAAGAGTTGTTACAACTTTATGCAACCCGGGAAATTACAGAGGGATATACTTATCCTCCGGACACAACATTATCCAGAGAATTCGAATCCACCTTTGAATATGAAGAAACCCCGGATCAGCTCCGCGCCATTCAGGATGTCAAAAAGGATTTGGAACGGGACCGGCCCATGGATCGGTTGATCTGCGGGGATGTGGGTTATGGAAAAACCGAAGTGGCTCTTCGGGCGGCATTCAAGGCGGTGGAGGAAAGTAAACAGGTAGCAGTGTTGGCCCCGACCACTCTTTTGGCACATCAACATTTTCAAACCTTTACCCAGCGGTTCAACGCTTTTCCCGTTCGTGTAGAAATGCTCAGCCGGTTCCGCTCTCCGCGAGAACAGAAAGAAATAATTAAGGGTATTCGGAAAGGGGAGGTGGATATTATTATCGGAACCCACCGGTTATTACAAAAAGACGTTCAATTTCAAGATTTAGGGCTTGTGGTCATTGATGAGGAACAGCGATTCGGGGTCACCCATAAAGAGCACCTCAAACAGTTGCGTACCCATGTGGATGTGCTGACACTTACCGCTACCCCCATCCCGCGCACACTTCAATTCTCGCTACTGGGGGCAAGGGATATATCCCTTATTGAAACACCTCCTGCAGACCGTTTGGCCATTCACACCCTTACCGTTCCATTTGAACAGAAAATAATTCAGGAAGGGATTCAAAGAGAATTGGACCGTGGGGGTCAGGTGTTCTTTGTCCACAACCGCGTCCAAAGCATAGAGCGGATGGCCACTTTCTTAAAAAACCTTTTTCCGGAAGTCTCTATTGGAATTGCCCACGGACAAATGGCAGAACGTGCCCTGGAACAGGTGATGCGGCGATTTATCCAAAAGGATTGCCAAATCCTGGTCTGCACTTCGATTGTTGAGTCTGGCCTAGATATTCCGGATGCTAACACGATTTTTATTAATCGCGCCGATCAATTTGGTCTCTCCGAACTTTATCAATTAAGGGGGCGTGTGGGACGTTCTGGTTACCAGGCTTATGCCTATCTCCTGATCCCCCAGGGGAGAATCCTTACCAGTGAAGCCAAAAAGCGGCTTCGGGCTTTGCAAGAATTTACGGAGTTGGGGGCAGGCTTTCGAATCGCCGCACGGGACCTGGAAATCCGGGGAGCGGGGAGCCTTCTAGGGAAAAAACAATCGGGTCATATTGCCGCCCTGGGTTTTGAGTTTTACCTTCAAATGATTGAAAATACGGTCAAACAGCTCAAAGGGGAAAAGGTCGAAGAGGAACTGGAGCCCAATCTGGATTTAAATGTTTCGGCGTACCTTCCAGAGGAATACATCCCGGACACCCATCAGCGCCTCTCCATCTATAAACGCCTCTCCTCTGTGGCGGATGAGCATGAACTAAAAAAACTCAAAGAAGAATTAATCGATCGCTTCGGCCCCATACATGAAGCCGCCCAACACCTTCTTCAAGTCATGGAATTGAAGATGGATTGCAAAACTCTTCGCATTCTTCGAATGGACTCTCAGGAAAAGGGGTTTCGCATCACCCTGGACCCCTCCCATAGGGTTTCCCAAGAGGGGTTCACCCATTTGATGGACCAGTACCAGGAAAAAATCCGATTTCATTCAGAATACTGCTTTGAAATCCTTACGGAAAGAAAAAACTGGGAAGAAGAAATGCACCACATTAAAACCTGCCTTCATGTTCTTCGTCTCCATTGACGATTCATTTCAAGACAAATCTATGGTAGAGTATAGCGTGTTGAAACTTTCAAATTTTCTTAGGGTATGAGCCGAATTTCTCTTCTTCTTTTTAGCCGATTTTTAAAAATTTCCCGTTCCACATTTCATTTCTGGAAAAGGGTCTATCCTGTTTTTTTCCTGTTCCTCTCTTTGAATACCTGGGGTTGTGAAACTGCCAATCAAAAAGAAATCCCTTCGCCAATCCTGGCAACCGTAAACCAGGACTCCATAACCGTCAAAGAATTCAACAATTATCTTCGTAACCAATCCCTTCACCCTGGATCGGGAAAAGAATTTCAAACCCCAATGGAATTGGTGGAGGCCCTGATTGAGGAATTAATTGAACATCATCTCCTGCTTCAAGAGGCTCACCGACAGCAAAAAACGGTAAGCGATTCCGAATTAAATGAGGCCGTTAAAGCAATCAAGGACGATTATGCTCCCCAGGAATTCGAAACCCTTTTACAGGAAGAAGGAATAACCCTTTTGGAATGGGAAAACCAAATGCGGGAGGATCTCCTCGTTAAAAAAATTCTCTCCTTGAATATTGATCAAAAGATTTTGATTAGCGAAGAAGAGGTAAAAAATTATTATGAAAAACATAAGAAAGATTTTGTAATGCCCGAACAGGTAAAAGCCAGGCATATAGTCACCGCACAGGAAGAGGAAGCTAAAGAGATTCGTCAAGCACTTCTGCAAGGGGAATCGTTCGAATCGCTGGCCCGAGAAAAATCGATTAGTCCGGATCGGGAAATGGGAGGAGACCTTGGACTTTTCAAAAAAGGAGAAATGCCAAAAGATTTTGATGTGGTCTTCTCCCTCAAGGAATCGGCCATAAGCCCAATGGTTAAAACCCCCTATGGTTTTCATCTTTTTCAGGTTGAAAAAAAGTTTCCTTCAAGGACATTATCCTTTGAAGAAGTTCAGCTGCAAATTCAAGATCTTCTTTTTCAAATAAAAAGGGAGGGACTTTACGAAGAATGGCTTCAGGATTTAAAATCGGCCAGTTCTATCAATATCAACCTTTCGGTCCTCAAAACAGAAACGTGAAAAAAATGAAAACCCTAAACCGGATATTGCCTCTGAAATTTCCAAAAACGTTACTAACATTTTTTATTCTGTTTTTTGCCATTTGGAAGGGGCCGGAATATGCTCAGGGAGAACCCCTTTTAATTGATCGAATTGTTGCGGTTGTCAACCAGGAGGTCATTACGCTTTCCGAACTTCAGGAAAGCGCTATGTTGGCCTATCGGCAAAAAAGCCTCTCTAAAACAGGTGAGGAACAGGATCCACTGGACCAAAATTCGTTGCGTGTTATTTTGGAAAAAGAAATTGACAAGAGGTTACAACTTCAGGAAGCACGGAAAAAAGGTATTTTTTTATCGGAAACGGAGTTGGAAACCGCATTGGGGGATATTAAAGCCAGAAACGGTTTCGTCAGCAATGAAATTTTCGCCCAAGCACTGGCAAAAGAATCTCTCACCTTGGAGCAATACAAAAATGACCTTCGGGATCAATTAACCATCCTAAAACTGGTCAATCGTGAAATTTCCTCCAGTATGACGCTGGAGGAAGAAAAACTGAAGGAATTCTATGAACAAAACCAGCATCTATTTGCCGGCTCCCCCCGCATTCAGGTTCGCCAAATTCTCTTGAAAATAGGGAGCCCCGAAGAATCCCAAGAAAAAATGAAACTTGCGGAAAAAATTGTTGAACAGATTCACCAAGGATCAGATTTTATTGATATGGTTGACCAATACTCCGAAGGCCCCGAGAAAACACGGGGTGGGGATTTGGGTTATTTCAAATCGGGAGAATTAATGTCCCCTTTAAATGAAACGGCCTTCTCTCTTTCTGTTGGGGAGGTCAGCACACCCATCCAAAGCTCCTTGGGAATTCATATCCTCCAAATATCTAAAAACGAAACTGATCCATACAAACCCTTTGAAGAGGTGAAGGGAGAACTCGGAGAGAAACTCATCCAGATAAAATCAGAGGAATTCCACCATGACTGGCTACGGGAACTGAGACTCCACGCCCATGTGGCCATTAAATTCTAAACCCTTTTAAATCCCTAAACGGAATAACCCAAACCGAACCTTATTGAAAGCACCCTTAGGTGTAGTTTTTCCTTATCCCAATAGGGAAAATTACAATATTTTTCAAACAGTTAGGTGAAGTCCAACCCAACTTGACAGCTCCTTTGACCGGTGATATAGTCAAACTACACTCTCCACACTAAGCTTTTGAAAAGACAACATAAATTATTACAGGGAGAAAAATAATGAAGGCCTTACTTTGGAGTGCAATCACCTTTCTTTTCCTCATCTTTCCCCAAACGGGTGTTTTCGGGGAAGATCTATTTGATACACAGGCCTCCAATAAACATTTTCAAAACGGCTTGAATCTTTACTATCAAAAACAATTTGTGTCTGCTATTCAAGAATTTAAAACCGCTATTTCAATTAATCCCGAAAATGTAAAAGCCCATTATTATTTGGGGTATACTTTTTACAAAATGGGAGATTTTACAGCGGCCTTTAAAAGGTTTGAAACGGCCTACCAAATTAACAGGGCCTATACCCCCATTCCCCCGGAACAACCCTTTCCCTTACCGCAATCTCCTATGGGAAATCCTCAAGGGTAATTCAAAGTTCCTTTTCCTCTCAAAATTTTTTTTAACACGAGAGATCTGCAAATGAAAGGCGCTCACCTCTTTTTCCGCGGAAGTTTTTGGAAACTTTCGGAAAAGAGAGAAAAACCCCTTTCGGTTGGCCAGTACCCATTAGGAAGAAAAGAGAAGTTCAAAAATTTTTTTCCAAAGGGGAGAAAGGCCTTCTCCTGTTTTTGATGAAAACGGAACCACCCCTTGATGGAGAGGCAATAAAAGGGTTCGATTCAAATCCTGAAAACAGACTGAACGCTTTCCCCTAGAAACCTTATCCACCTTGGTAGCAACCAAAACATAGGGTTTTGAATATTCCTCCAGCCATTGCTTCATGGCAATATCTTTTTCGGTGGCCCCCACCCGTGCATCCACCAAATGCACAACCCCCTTTAAATTAGACCGGTGGATGAGATATTTTTCCACAAATGATTTCCATTTTATCTGTTCCGTTTTTGGAATTTTCGCAAACCCATACCCCGGAAGGTCCACTAAATAGAACTGTTCATTGATTCTAAAAAAGTTGATTAATCGGGTTTTTCCTGGAGAAGAGCTCACCTTGGCCAAATTTTTCCTGTGAAGAAGAACATTCAAAAGAGAAGATTTTCCAACATTAGAACGTCCCACAAAAGCCACTTCTGGAATCCGATCATGGGGACAATCTGACAAATGCTGACAACTTTTGATGAACTGAGCAGTCTGGATTTTCATGAGTTTAAACCATTCGTAAAACGCAACGTCCAAGACAATCGGGGTTCTTTTTCAGCGAGGGCCGTGAACAAAACGGTCCTCCCATTATGAGTAAATACAAAATTGACATTCCTTCTTCTGTTAGTGTAGATTAAAAACCCTTCCACTTTCCATCTGGGTACCAAAAAAGAACCGAAGGAGAAATAATGGATGAGAATTTCGAACATCTCTACCAACAAGGCCGACGTCTTTTTGAAGAGGGGCGATTTGATCGCGCAGAACCCATCTTTAAAAACCTCATTGAACAAAGCCCAAAAAGGTTTGCAGATGTCTACAATAAATTGGGCATTATCTTCCATCAGAGGGGCGAATGGGAACGGGCCAGCCTTTTTTTTAAAAAGGCCTTGGAGATTAACCCTAAATACACCGAGGCCTCTTTAAATCTGGCCGTCACCTATAATGACCTGGGTCGTTATGAAGATGCAAACGAAATTTTTGGAAAAGCCGCTCAAGTGGTAAAATCAGAACCGGTTCCCATTGACCCTTTTATTCAAGGCAAATTAGCCAATGAACATGCTCTCCTCGGAGACCAATATTACGATTTAAGCCGGTATGATGAAGCGCTGGATGAATATCGCAAAGCTCTTAATCTTCGGCCCACTTTTGTTGATATTATCACAAAAATCGGTGTCACATTAAGGGAAAAAGGACAGTTTGACGAAGCGATTCGTGTATTAATGAGAGCAAAAGAACTAAACCCCAATTACTCCCAAGCACTGATTCACTTGGGGGTCACATATTACATGAAAGGTTTTATAGATTTGGCTATGGAAGAATGGGGAAAAGTACAAGACATCAATCCCGAAAGTCGAGAAGCGAAAGTCTATCTCTCCTTAGCCAAACGAGAAACCGTATAAAACAAAGAGGAGCATCCTCCAAAGCGTGGTAGGCCCCATCTTACAGGTTGAAAACCTGGTCACTGAATTCTCCACCCCATCGGGAACCCTCAAAGCCGTTGAGGGCGTCAATTTTAAAATAGAAAAGGGAAAAGTTTTAGGAATTGTCGGAGAGTCTGGCTGTGGAAAAAGCGTCACTGCTTTATCCATCATGCGGTTGCTTCCACTTCCTTTTGCAAAAATCAAAGATGGGAAAATTCTATTTAAAGGGGAAAACCTTCTAACACGCTCTGAAAAAGATATGCAAAAAATAAGAGGGAAGCACATTGCCATGGTATTTCAGGAACCCATGACATCTTTAAACCCCGTTTTTACCATTGGCACCCAAATTTCAGAAATGGTGAGACTTCACCTCCAACTCAATCGTTCCGATGCAAAACACAGAACCATTGAACTCCTCCAACGAGTTGGAATTCCTGCACCAGAACGCCGGGTGGATGAGTACCCCCATCAGCTTAGCGGGGGAATGCGACAAAGGGTCATGATTGCAATGGCCATCTCATGTAACCCGGACCTCATTATTGCCGATGAACCTACCACCGCCTTAGATGTCACCATACAGGCTCAAATTTTAGCCCTCCTACAAGATCTTCGAACCCAAATTGGGATGGCAATGATTCTTATTTCCCATGATCTGGGCGTCATTGCAGAGGTTGCCGAGGAGGTGGTCATTATGTATGCAGGACGGATCGTGGAACAGGCCAAAACAGAAGATCTTTTCGCAATACCAAGACACCCTTATACAAAGGGCCTTTTAGATTCTCTTCCCCGGTTCGAACAAGGAGAAGTAAAAACCCGTCTTCGTACCATAAAAGGGTCTGTTCCCAAACTAACCGATCTTCCCTCTGGGTGTAAATTTTCCACCAGGTGCCAATGGGTGATGGACCGCTGCCATACCGAAGAACCAGGCCTTTTAAAACAGGCCCCCCAACATTTTTCTCGATGCTGGTTGGAGGAACCGCCCAAATGATTGGATCTAACCCTTCCGTTCAAAACCAGCCCCTTTTATCCGTTCATAATTTAAAAAAACGGTTTCCTGTCAAAGAGGGGGGGTTCGGGCAGCAAAAAAAGTGGATCCATGCCGTCGATGGGGTCTCTTTAAGCCTCCAGCGTGGAGAGGTATTAGGGTTAGTCGGTGAAAGCGGATGCGGGAAATCCACCTTGGGAAGATTAATTCTTCGATTAATGGATCCGACAGAAGGGAAGATCGTTTTTCAAGGGGAGGATATTACCCACCTCTCCCAGCGGAATTTAAAGAAATTTCGAAAAAAAATTCAGATTATCTTTCAAGATCCTTATGCCTCTCTCAATCCGAGAATGACCATTGGGCAAATTCTCGAAGAACCCCTCATGGTTCACGGGTTGGGAAATCGGCAAGAACGCAAGAATCAAGTGGTGCAACTTTTAGAAAAAGTGGGCCTTTCTCCCGATGCACAAATGCGTTATCCCCATGAATTCAGCGGAGGACAAAGACAGCGTATAGGAATAGCTCGGGCTTTATCTCTCAAGCCGGAGCTTATCGTAGCTGACGAACCCGTTTCTTCTCTGGATGTCTCCATCCAAGCCCAAGTCATTAATCTTTTGCAGGATCTCCAAGAGGAATTTCATCTTTCCCTTCTGTTCATCGCTCATGACCTCAATATGGTTCGCCACATGAGTGATCAGGTCGCAGTCATGTATCTGGGCCGAATTGTTGAAATGGCAACCGCCAAGGACCTGTATACCCGTCCACAACATCCCTATACCCAGGCCTTATTGAATTCGATCCCTCAGGCCGATCCAAAAGTTAAAAGAAACAGAAACCTTTTGGAGGGAGACCTTCCCAGTCCCATCGATCTTCCCAAAGGTTGCCGATTTTATTCTCGTTGCCAGAAGCGAATTCCAGAATGTTTAAAAGAAGACCCCCCTCTTGAAGAAGGTCCCCAAAACCATTTCACGGCTTGTATTTTGGTTTAAAAAAAAAATTAATTTATAAAGCTTTTAAGAAAAATCAAAGGCTTTTAAAAAAAGAACATCTGGAATAAATGTAGGATGGCTTCCACAGGATTAAAGCTTAGGCAGGAACTAAATTAGCACTCTTGAACCAACAGTGCCCAGGAATCATAAATTTCCTTGAAATGAGATCTTTCTTTTTGAAGATCGTTTTTTATTTTAAGAATCATCTCTCCCCTCTTCGCATCAACGGAATCTTTAAACAAGCGATATTCTTTTTTAAGATTTCCCAATCGTTCATAAGCCAATAACAGCTTATCGTGAGTAGCATGAACCTTTTTTTCCATCAATTCCCGAAAATCTTCCGAAAAACCCGTCAGATTTTGCTGAACTTTTTCTTTCTGCACCTCCAAGCGAGCTTTAAAAATATGAACCTCTGAGGCCGTTTTTAGATTTCCTGTCAAACCGAATATTTCAAGGGTTTTAATCAGCCACTTTGAAGGATCAAAATGATACCAGCGCACCCCATTTCTGTAATCAAATTGAAAACGGTGATGAAAGTTGTGATACCCTTCCCCGTAGGTCACTAATGCAACCAATGCACTATCCCGCGAAGAGTCTTTCAAGGAATAGGGTTGTTTTCCCATAAAATGGCACAAGGAGTTAATTAAAAAGGTGCAGTGATGGACAATCACCGTCCGGGCAACTCCGGCCAACAAAAAACACCCAAGGGGAGCATTGAATAGAAAACCGATCAGCAATGGAACTCCCCCGCCTACCCCAATCGCCAGGGGAATATAATACTTGTGCTGCCACCGCACCATAGGGTCTTCAGAAAGGTCCCGAGCATTCTCTACCGTTTTATTAGGGTCCCTCATTAAAACCCATCCCATATGCGCATAGAAAAACCCTAACCGGATATTATATGGGTCACCCTCATTGTCAACATACCGGTGGTGATTTCGGTGATCCGAGGCCCACTTCAGTGCGGAATTTTGGCAAGCTGCAGCCCCAAAAATAAGGAAAAAAAGTTTTACAATGGGTTTAGCGGTAAAGGACCGATGGGAAAAATACCGGTGATATCCTGCGGTAATGGATAAGCCCGTTGCAGCCAGGTAAAAAGCAAAAACCCAAAAAACAGGAAGAGGTATATCCCAATAATATACATAAATCGGCAACCCGATAAGAGCCACTAAAGGGGTTAAGGTCAAAAATAAGGTATTCACCCAATCGAATGAAAGATTCCTACGAACGGGCTTGTCAATTTTCATGGTGGAAACAGACATAAAATCCCTCTAAATTAAAAACAAAAGTGAATTAAACAGACCCAATAAATTCAAAATAAAGGCTGGCAAAACTCGGTTTTAATAAACCAGCGGTGAAAATCCCCTTCGGGCCAGCAAAAACCTATTTTCGATTTTTCATTGAGTATTGGTAAATCTTGAGAATTATAAGAGAAATACCTCAAAATGTCAAGAACTATTTATTAAAACCCCCGGAAAAACGGGGAGGAAATTACTCACTCCCATTTGATTCCATTTAAAGGGCTATGCTACGATGTTTTCAATTCCAATTGAGAAAAAACGGTGCCATTACCCATCAAAGTTGATTACTATACGGACCCCCTGTGCTCCTGGTGTTATGCCATGGAAGAAACACTGGATCAAATAAAACACTTTTTCGGCCCCCGAATTGATATCCGCTACAAAATGTTTCCTCTTTTTGAAGACGTTATGGAAGTCATGACCCCCCTTAAACTTTGGACAATTGCCGATCGGTGGGCTGTGGTGTCCAAAAAAACGAGGGTTCCCATTGATTCTGGTCTTTGGTATGAAGATCCCCCCCAATCCGCCTGGCCTCCCTGCATCGCGTATAAGGCGGCAGAACATCAAAATAAAGAAAAAGCCGAAACCTTCTTAAAACTCCTCCGAATCGCTGCAATGACCCAACGAAAAAATATTTCGAAACATGAAATACAAATTGAATTGGTCAAGAAAGCGGGCCTGGACCCCATTGCGTTTGAAACCAGGGTCCAAAAAGAAGAATTAAAACAAGAAGTGGCCATGGATGTTCAAGAAGCAGAGGGTCATGGAATTGATGTCCGCCCTACCATGATTTTTTCAAATGCTCAAGGAGACAGGGTCATCACTGCTGGACTTCGGTCCTTCATCCTTTTTCAACACGCCATTGAAGCCCTTGATGCGGAATAAAAAACCCCCTGAAAAGGATTGATTTTTCTAACAAATAGATTTCGGCCACCCCGTTCATCAAAATAGGGGTTTACCTGGTCATGATAATCCTTTTTTGGATGGAAAGGATAAAATCATTCTTGAAGTTTTTTTGGTATTTCAACTTAGCTATCGTTTCTAATGAGTAGATCCTCTTTTCCGTTTCCAGTATTTTCAGGCCATTCCTGCCTAAAGGGACTACCCCCCAATTCTCTATAAATTACCCAATCCCTTTTGACAAAAAAGTTGAACTCATCCTTTTTCCCGTAAAAATGGATAAAAAACAGACAATATTGACAAATAAGGGATGACTGTTACTTTTATATTTGAGAGAGACAGGGCTTCCGAAAAAGCACAGTCAACCGAAGGGTTGAAATCGCCCAGTCATGACCCTAAAACCCAGCCGAGGAAAAAGGGGGGCGATGACCACTGAAGAGCCCTTCCAAAGGCCCCCACACCTTAATGGAAGGCATGGTTTTTTTGTGCCCAAAAAGGAACCCCTCCAAAGGAGGTTTCTGAAAGAAGATGGGGGCCGAAAAAATAGTTGGTTCCGGGAGAAAAGCTCTTGGGCAACTACGATTTATATTAAAAATTTTCCCTCACCCAGGGGCCCTGTTTGGAATGGCACTCATTTTCCTAATAGCCTCCCATTGGGTGGATCCTCACCCAGCCAGTGGTTTTGAGGTAAGCCAGCTGGCCCAAATTGGAATGGCTTTTTTAACCAACATGGCCATTCACGAATCCGGCCATTTCATAATGGCAGATTCCTTGGGGGCCGAAGGAAATCAACTCAAATTTTTCACCCAACAAAAGGGCTCATTTTTCCTGGGTCTAAGCACTTACAACGAAATGGAGGAGGAGGGAAAGTTACCCTATCACCTGGCAGGGGAATTTGCAGTCAGTCAAACCTTTGAATACTCATTAACCCGGTACCGCAACAATCCCACCACATATCACAACGCGCTTTTATTTTTTAGCGCAACCGATTTCGTTTTTTATTCCCTCTATGCCTTTTATTTGAGCCCTGTTCAGGATGACCATTATGATCCCGTTAGCATTTCCAAGGACACAGGCCTCAGTCAAGAAATCATTTTCTCAGTTGCTTTAACCCAGGCCCTATTAAATGGCCTCCGAGTTTTTTCAGGGGAAGACCGACTGGTCCCTTATTTTACCATCGATCAAAAGTTTGCTTCTTTCAATATTCAGGTCCATTTTTAAAAAATCCAAATACCCTTTCAATTTTGGTTTGGTTGAGAAAAGATTGCCTCATTCCCAAAAGCCAGATGCGATCGCCGTTTGAACGTTATCGGAAGAAGGCCAAAAATTGTTAACCCCCCCAATTCCAGATTTTGAAACCGGATACCCATTTTTCCTGGGCCCAATGATGATCACCTTCTCTCCAATGGGCGCCCATTCTTTAGGATGGGTGGGCCCAAAAATAACATAGGTGGGGACACCAAGGGCTGCGGCCAAATGGCTGACCCCTGAATCACATCCCAAATAAAAACAGGATCTTTTAATGATGGCCCCAACCACCTTTAAAGGTAAATTATGAAAATGATTTTCGGGGGATGTTTGGATGTCCTTGTATAAATGATCGACCAGGTCTTCCTCCGCGGGACCGGTCAAAAAAAGGGAAGGGAGGTTTAGATTTTTCTGGAGCCAAAATACAATTTTGGAAAATTGCTGGAGAGGCCAGCGCTTTTTGACCCCCCCACTTCCAATATGAATCACCGCAAAAGGTTTTTCCCGAAACGGAATCTTACGGTTTTTTAATTCAAAATCTCCAGAGATTAAATCCTCATGTTTTAAATACAATGAACATCCTCGAACCCGCTCATCAATTCCCAGGGGAATAAGGGTGTTCAAATAAGCTTGAGACGCATGCGTGGTATTGAAGCTCTCGCCCTCACGGGTTTTAATTCTTTTCCTCATTTTTTGAATGGGGGTAGCCACTAATATTTTTTTTACACCAACGGCCTTGAGGTTTTCCTCAACAACCCCGCCGGCTCCCCCCATCCATGAAATCACTAAATTAAATGGGGAAAAAAATTTTTGAATGTCTTTTCGTTGGTGGGGATCACAAGTAAAAAGCAAAGCGATATCTTTCCCATCCAAAGACCAAATATTTTGTGAAAAATTTAAGATTTCAAGGAAGGAACGGTTTCCGGCCAACGTAAATGTGGCTTCAGGAAAACGCTGACGCAAAACCCGAAGCGTCGGTAACGATAAAACCACATCCCCAAGTCCTCCCGGATGAAGAATCAGGATATTTTTGAATTCCACAGGGTTTACTCATTTTTTTTGATCGGGGATATGTTGATCCAACAAAAGGACACGGCACCTTTCTCCCGCATTGACCTTTCGCTGTTTTTCAGGGAGGATTAAAAGTCCATTGGCTTTTACCATGGACATTAAAATTCCTGAACCCTGTTCTCCCGAAGGGGTGGCAACATATTGATCTCCCACCCGTTCAACCATCACCCGAATTAGGTAGGTTTTTCCCGTATCGTTGGACAGGTCCTTCCCAACCACAACTTCTAATTGTGTACGGAACCAAGAAGGGAGACCCATCATTTTTAATAAGGCAGGCCTTACAAACAGTTCAAAGGTAACCATGGAGGAAACAGGATTACCGGGTAAACCGAAAAAAGGCTTCCCTTGTAAAAGGCCAAAAGCCAATGGGGCACCTGGTTTCAAGGCAACCTTCCAAAACTTTAAATCCGCTCCGAGAACTTGACTGGCTTGTTTAACAAAATCATAGGAGCCCACAGAAACCCCTCCAGAAACCAAAATAAGATCAGCATCCAAACCCTGGGAAAGCTTTGACACCACATCCTCTTGGGTATCCCGGGCAATTCCCAATAACCGGTATCTGGCTCCGCACTCCCCGATTTGGGCAGCCAAAGAAAAACTATTACTATTTATAATTTTCTCAGGCGTTATCTCCCCATCCACTTCAACCAACTCATTTCCTGTTGCCAAAATGGCCACCCGGGGAACTCTGAAAACAGTTAAAAACGAACGCCCAACCGATGCCAGCATTCCAATTCCCGCAGGCCCAATGGGAGTCCCTCTTCCTAATACCATCTCCCCTTTCCGAATATTCTCCCCTCGCCTCCTGATATTTTCGCCATCCTGGACTTCTCCGAAAATCGAAACCTCATTTCCTTGGCGCTGAGTCTCCTCCACCATCACTACCGCATTAGCCCCTTCCGGAAGTGGTGCTCCTGTCATAATCTGGGAAGCCGTCCCCTGAACAACTCTTTTCTTAGGCAGCGTTCCTGCGGGAATTTCTTCGAGAATTTTTAAATTCTTGGGTATGGTCCGACTTCCTCCTTGTACATCCTGCCACCGGACAGCAAACCCATCCATAGAAGAATTATCCCACGGGGGTAAATCCCGCTGGGAAAAAACATCCTCAGAGAGAATACGGCCCAAAGCCTGCAATAGACCAACGCGTTCCAACCCCATCGCTTTAATCTCATGCAGAATGATCTTTTGTGCTTCCTCTACGGAAATCATTCTCTTCACCCCCGGGTTCCCTCAGTGACTAGCTTGATTCATCCTAGAGAATAAACCGAAGTCCGAAGTACCATGCCAAAGCATTATTATCTACAGCCCCCCGAATAGAAAGACCTGTAAAGTTTAAAAGCAGCGTACTGCTTGCAGAAACATTTCGAGCAATTCGGTACTCCACTCCACCGCCAATGGGAGCCAGGAAACTCGTATCACTATCATCCCCCCCTCCAGGCAAATCTAAATCCGCAAACACAAACCCGAGACCTCCCTGCAAGTGCGGCCTTAAATTTGGGTTTCCCGCAAGGTTGATATGATATTTTCCTTGAAGGGAAAAACCAATTTGGGTCAGGTCATCATTGAGGACAAACTGAATCAGGGGCCCTACCGAAAAATTTCGATCCAGAAAATAATCTCCATTAAAAGCCAGGGCAAAAGCAGTCCCATCCAGGGTTTCAACTTGAAAACCCAAATCCGTCCCTATCTGTAACCGCCCCTCCCTATCGGTTTTTTCCATATTCTCATGGGCGTAAAGAAACCCGGGAAACCCCATACCAATCAAAAAAACCAATGCCCAAACCATTTTCCCCATATTTTCTCCTTATACAAGAAATGTTTCTCAAATGAGTTTGCCAAAATTACAGCGTAGTATACGGATTTGATCTGAATCACGTCAAGGTTTTTCACAAAGCCACAATGTTCCCATAAAAATAAAACTTTTATAAACCTTTATCCCTTTTTTACTGAAATGACATTTTTAGGTGGTATCTTTTAAATAGAGAAGGAGGGATTGATGAAACCCGTTTTAAAAACCCAAAACCCTTATGGGGACCTCAAAGAAGACCCCAAGGTTCCTGTGATTAGCTGGAAAATTCAAAGGGTTCTTTTTTTCCTTTATACCCATTTTTCAGAAGAAATAAAATTGGGGGAAATCGCTAATCGCTTTGGCTACCACCCAGATTACCTTTCTAGGAAGTTCAAACAAGAATTAGGAGTACCCTTCCAGGAATATCTTTTTGAAATAAGAATACAAAAAGCAAAACACCTTTTACTCCAATCGGAGAAAAGCGTAAAAGAAATTAGTTATGATACGGGTTTTTGCCGCCCGGAATTTTTTTCCAGAGTTTTTAAAAGAATGAGCGGGCTCTCCCCAATCAGATACAGAGTTAACTTTCAAAAAACCAACCATTTTCGAAGACCCTCAAACCCTAAGGGTTTAAGGCCCCATTCCTGGGCCCTATAAAAGGCTGCCTATCTTTCAACATTTTTCCAAGGCCTTACCTCCGCTTTTTCGTTTTTCTTACAATAATAAAGAAGGCTCACATCCCCTGGTGGAAGGGAATCGGATTCCGGAAAAAAACAATTCTATAGTCAAATTTTAAATGACCCCTAGACCGGAAAGGGAGGTATATCAGGTAGAAACCCTTTGAAAGGTTTTTTTAAATCAATCTTTCCCCCAGGTGGTTTAACCCAAAAAAAGGTTTTTAATAGCGGGGTTGAGGTGATTAAATATGGAGAAATTTTCTATCCTTCAGTCTTATGGATAAGGGTTCAGTCCCGTCACCCTTTTGGAATCCAACACCTTTTTAAAATCTTTACTCACGTACTAAAATGGTTCCCCACATTTCCATATGGATGGCACAAAAATAATAATAGGTGGAAGGGGTTTTAAAAGAGTGGTGGTACCGGTCACCGGGATGAAGCAATTGGTGAATCTCTAGCTTGTCCGTTCCCCCGGTTACCCCCTGAGACCAAGGGCCCGCCGAGGTTAAGAAGTGGTCTTCCTGATCTTTGTTGAACCAGGATATTTGATCTTCTAAGGTCACGCTAACAGATTGGGGGGAAAAAATCCTACTTCCTTCATTAATAACGATTTTAATTGTCCCGGCAGGACTGGTCCCGAGACCGGCAATAAGGAAAAAGAAGAGGACCCCTCCCATCAGAGTGATTCTCCTATTCAATTTTTTTTTCAAGGAAATCACCTCCTTTCAGGGTTCAAAAATAAAATTGAAACCGTTTAACCAATAATGGCTAGGCTTTTTTCCAATGAGAACATTCTAATACCAGGGCAGTAGAAGTCATTAAAAACCACCCTCACACTCTATAATCTATTTCAAGGCAACCCCATCATTCAATAAAAAACACCTGTCTAGGGTTGTTTTTTCAAGAGAAAATTTGATCAAACCGGCTACTTTTTGACATTAATATTTTCAGCAATATTAGGGTCCAACATAGAAGTAAAATGGGAAATGGAAGGATAAGGACCTAACAGATCGGTCAAGGAACCTTTTCCCAACCACCCTTTTCCAAGAACCGGATAATGGTTTCGAAACTCCCTTGGAGAACACCCTGCCATTCGTCTGAAAGCCCTTGAAAAGACCTCGGGTCGGCTAAAACCAACTTCAAAGCTAATTTCCTTAATTCCTTTTTCGGACTCCATCAATAAACAAATGGCTTTTTGGACACGCACTTTCAATATAAATTCGTGAAAAGGAATACCCATTTCTTTTTTAAATTTCCTGCACAAATAATCGGGATGGTATCCAAACCTCAACCCTACCACGGCCAACTTCAAGTCTTGTGAAAAGTGTTCCTTAACATGGTCTACAACATTGCGGATCTTATGACTCATCAACTGACATTTCTCAGAGTTGGCCCAATTATGTATTTCATTATTGGTTTTCATGGGAACACCTCCTTTGGTTATTCATCATGAACAACCATACCGCTTGATCATGTTCCCTTGTTAAAGTCAGGGTAAGGTTAAATAAAGGTTGGATTTAGAAACTGTGAAAAACAGTTTTTTTCATCTTCCAAACAGCTGGGGGAGACGATCTCAGACAAAGAAGTAATTTTAAATTTGGTTTCCAGGGAGGGGAAAGGTTATAGGGGATTCAATAACAGGAAGAGAATAGATGAATAGGTCTCCAGTCTTTTCAGGAAACCTTTTATATCCCTCATTTGTCTCTCCAAAGGTAATAGAGGACGGCGCCAAAAGCTAAAAAGACAAAACTTAAGAGGATTATTGGAAAAACTTGAGTTTGCATTCAGATGGCCCTTTTACTGTATTTACCCTTTGGCACCCCTTCTTTTACCTATTGTCCAACACTCCTGAAAGGGCAATCCTGAATCACCTCCCCGCACGGGTCTATCTTATTTAAGATAGTGCCAATTATTGGGGAATTGTACAGAGCCATCTGCAGAAGCGGAGAATCATTGCCGAGGGTTCCTATACAGCTCTATTTTAAAAATTCAATAAGGTTTCAGTAAAGAAACGGTAAGGAATTTCTTCTACCCAACCCTATTGGTTTAGGATCATGTAACCTTAGACCCATAATAGGTTTATCCTATCTCTTCTAAACCGCATTCAGGGATTCCAACTCCTCTTCCATTTCTTCTTTCTTTTCCAAAGGGTCCATGGATTCCAGGACCTGGTCCCATACCAGCTCCTCCAAAAGCTGGGCTTGGGTCCTTTGCTTTCTTTCATAACTTCGATGGCCACAGGAAATACATCTCCACGCTTTTTCGTTTAGGTCCCAAAATAATCCCACAGAATTTCCATCCTCCCCAGCTCTACAATGGGGACAGCTGAGGGGGCCTTTCCTTTTCAGGGTACAGTTGATAATGTCCAAATCAATCACCTCCTTGTATCTTGAAAAATGGAATTATAAAATATGTTAAACAAAGTTAAAAACTCATCCATACGGCGTGGTAGACCGACCCTCCTTCGGTTAAAAGAACCCGTTTGTAAGCTTGGGTCACCACGTCCACTATTATCGTAGCCCGAACAGTTGCCAGGGCCATGAGAGCCCGAATGTTGCAAGGAAGGGCTAAGAATTGGAGGAAATCTATGAGGGTGCCTTCTGATGATACCCTGGAAACAGGTAATGAAATTTTTGTTGGGATTGATATCTCCAAAAGTACGTTGGATGTTGCGATTTGGCCAAGTGGCAAACAATGGTCTGTTGACAACGATGCCACTGGCATCAAAGAACTTATTGAGCAACTCAGAGGGTTTAATCCCGCGTTGATCGTTTTGGAAGCAACTGGGGGGCTGAAAGTCTACTTGGCGGGAGAATTGGCTGTCAGTGGATTCCCTGTCGTGGGCGTGAATCCTCGACAAGTCAGAGATTTTACCAAGGCCATCGGCAAGTTGGCAAAAACCGACAAGATTGATGCGCAGGTTCTTGCACAATTTGCCCAAGCGGTTCGTCCCGTTCCTCGCCCATTGCCGGATGCCTCTACGCAAGCTTTGGGCGCATTGGTAGCTCGTCGATGCCAAATGATGCAAATGCTTGTGGCCGAAAAGAACCGCCTCCAGAGTTCTCCTAACCCAATTCGTAAACAGATCCAAAAACATATTCTTTGGCTGGAGCGTCATTTGACTTCTCTGGATGAGGATTTGACACGATCTATTCAGCAAAGTCCTCTGTGGTGTGAGAGAGAAAATTTGTTGAAGAGTACCCCTGGGGTCGGACCTGTGATGTCTAGAACCCTCTTGACCGATCTGCCGGAGTTGGGAACCTTGAACAACAAGCAGATTGCGGCCTTGCTCGGGGTGGCCCCTTTGAACCGTGATAGCGGCAAATTGCGAGGAAAACGCTCTGTCTGGGGTGGTAGAGCACATGTTCCTTCTACTCTCTATAAGGAGTACCTTGGCAGCGCTTCGTTTCAATCCGGTGATCAAGGCTTTCTATCAAAGGCTGCTGGTAGCGGGAAAAGCTAAAAAGGTGGCCCTTACCGCTTGTATGAGAAAATTGTTGGTCATTCTGAATGCTATGTTGAAACATGGAACCCCGTGGAAAACTAATTTTATAATCTCCCCTTGACTTTTAAGACAGTTGCTTACAA
>Ga0302046_10000889_pt1 | contig 28578 bp, 22 predicted proteins | sample RVTome_11_FD_200261 | JGI IMG/M metagenome (GOLD analysis project Ga0302046, IMG submission 200261) | Soil microbial communities from uranium-contaminated site in the Upper Colorado River Basin, Wyoming, United States - RVT147D111 (version 2) ...
ACGGACATGGGTTTCTACGAACTTCGCTACGCCGGAAAAGCGGCGTCGTTTCTTCGTGGCTTCCGCGCGGTGTACCTGGGCGTCTTCCTCAACACGATGATCATGGCGACGGTCACGCTCGCCGCCATCAAGATTGGGGGCGTGCTGCTTGGTGTCGACAAGTACACGGTGGTGTTCGTTGCAGGGACCGCCACCGTCCTCTACTCGGCCACATCGGGTCTCTGGGGGGTTGTCGTCACCGATCTGATGCTGTTCGCCGTCTCGATGGTCGGCTCCATCGGTGCGGCCGTCTATGCCTTGCGCCACCCGGAAGTCGGTGGGCTCACGGGCTTGTTTTCCCACCCGACCGTCGCCGACAACCTGTCGTTCCTCCCGGATTTCACCGATTGGAGGACGGCCGCTGCCGTATTCATCGTACCGATCGCCGTGCAATGGTGGAGTACATGGTACCCCGGAGGTGAACCAGGTGGGGGTGGTTACGTGGCTCAACGCATGCTTGCGGCCCGAAACGAGCGGGAGTCCATGCTGGCCACGCTCTGGTTCAACATAGCCCACTACGCGCTCCGTCCATGGCCCTGGATCATTGTTGCGCTGGCTTCGATAATCGTCTATCCCGACCTGGCGTCTCTACGCACACAGTTCCCCGCAATCGATCCACGTATCGTCCAGAACGACCTTGCGTATTCAGCCATGTTGCTGTTCCTGCCCCACGGATTGCTGGGCCTCGTTGTTGCTTCACTCGCGGCCGCGTACATGTCAACGATCAGTACACACCTCAACTGGGGTGCCTCGTATGTCGTTGACGATGTGTATCGGCGATTCGTCGCCTCGGCCAAAACGGAAACCCACTATGTCCGCGTTGCGCGCGTCTCCACCGTCGTTCTCATTCTCCTCGCCGGGGCGATCAGCCTCGGTCTCGAGAACGCGCGCCAGGCGTTTGGCATCCTGCTGCAAATCGGCGCTGGTACCGGCTCTATCTTTCTCCTCCGATGGTTCTGGTGGAGGATCAACGCGTGGAGTGAGATCTCGGCGATGGTCATTTCGTTCATGGTTGCCGTCTACTTTCAGTTTCTCCACCCGTTTACCGGAATGACCGCGCTCGACGATCCAACCATGCAGCTCGTCGTGGGTGTGGCGATCACGACCGCCGGGTGGGTCACCGTCACTTTCCTGACCCCTCCCACGGACCGGGCCACCCTTCAGGCTTTTTACGACAAGATCCGGCCAATCGGCCTCGGGTGGCGGCGCGCCGTCCGTACGGTTGAAGGTGGCGACACCTCGAGCATCACCGCCGCATTCCTCTGCTGGTTCCTCGGTTGCCTTGCAGTCTATAGCGCATTGTTTGGAGTGGGTTTTCTGCTGTATGGCAGGACTGCGACCGGGTTGGTCAGCCTGATCATGGCAGCGACCGCCGGACTCGGCCTTGTACGTACCGCCCCACGCGTGGGATTCGAATAATCACAGATCGTAGACCTGGGCACCATCCGACGGTACGCACTCGAATAACCGGTCAGCGACGTCAGGAGTACTTCGCGCATCGTAGAACGACCGCTTGACACCAGCGATCATGGTCTCGAGTTGATCCGAAGCGCACAGCCCTACTGCACAACCGCCAAAGCCCGCACCCGTAATGCGGGCACCAACGGCTCCGTGTTGCACCAGGCGTTCCACCAGTTCGTCCAGAGCCGCGGTACTCACCTCGTAGTCATTCCGCAGACTCGAATGCGATTCCAGCATCAACCTGCCAAATTCGTCGAAAGCACCCACCGACATGGCCGAGACCGCTCGCCTTACCCGTTCACCTTCTGATACGGTGTGTCGAAAGCGCGCGAGCAGCGCACGGTCCAACACACCTTCCGCGACCCTGATCAACCCATGCGACCCGAAATTGTCCACGAGTTCCCGATAACCCGGCCCATCAGGCTGTCTGCTCTCCCATTGCAGGGTTTTCACGACTAATTCGAGCGCAAGCCGACAGTCCGTTGTACGCCGATTGTAGGCAGCTTGCACGGCGCCGGACTTCTCCGCGGGTTGGAGGCTGTGCGCCACGACAAACCGCCAGCCCTCCGGAACCTCGACGGGCCGCAACGTCAGGGGACTGAACCCAATCTCGACCGCGAATCCTGACGCGCCTCCCAGGCAGACCGCCTGGTCCATCCCCCCGCCCATCGTTCCGACGAAGCGTTCGGCGTTCGCCATGAGGTCCGCCATGACCAGGGGTTCGAGGTAAATGTCGTTGGCTCGTGCACTTGCCAGGCCCGCTGCCACCACCAGAGCGGAGGACGACGATAATCCGGATGCGATTGGTATCGTGCTCGAGACTACTGCGTCGAATCCGTGACGAGCGCCGTGCTGTTCAGCCAGCGCCCTCGCACCGGCCATGACATAGTTCCACCACGACTGCTTTTCCGGGTGCAACTTCGCACTCATCGCGAAGTCGCAAGGCGGGAATCGCGCATCAACGTTCACCAACCGGACACCGCTTCCGGAACGGCTCCGGCCAACGATGTGGACTGCGCGTTGAATTGCCATCGGGAAGACGGGCAGTCTGTTGTAGTCGGTGTGATCGCCAATCAGATTGACACGACCGGGGGCCCGGACGCACCAGCTGGGTCGCGTGCCGAAATGTTCCTGGAAACGATCTACGAGTTCAACGGATTCCGGATCTGTCCCAATCTGTAGTGGATGCGTCATGGAACTCACTCAAGGACTGCGGCCCCCAGCCGATAACCATTACTACGAAGTACGCGCAAGGAGTCCCGCGATGATTGGGATTACCGGAGCTTCGGGGAAGCCGTTTACCCCGAACCTGATTCACAGCCCTCGGGCCCAGGCCATACGCCAGGCTGGCGACGCCGATGGGCATCAGCGCGGCACCGCCGTCGACGGAGCCGTCCGGGCGAATGCCGTGCCGACTCGGGCCGGGCCCAACGAGGCTCACGGATCCGAATCGGTCCGCGCTGACGGACGCGCTCAGCACGCCCACGACCTGCATGAACGAAAGGAAGTCGCGCAGCTTCAGGCTCGTGACCGCCAGGTCCGCGCTCATGAAGCGGCTCACAAGGCAGCCGGAGGCCGGTACACGGGAGCGGTCAGCTACGATTACTCCGTTGGGCCGGACGGTCGCCGATACGTCACGGGCGGTGAGGTTTCGATCGATGCGTCGGCTGTGCCGGGCGACCCCCAATCGACCATCGATAAAATGGAAGTCGTCGTTCGTGCGGCCCTGGCCCCTGCACAACCTTCAACGCAGGACCGGGCGGTTGCCGCAAGAGCACGACAGATTGCAGCGCGGGCCAGACTCGATTTGATGTCGGAGCGGATGGCGCCGAACGATCAAAACGGCGAGCGCCCACCGCCGCTCCTGATGCCCGACAAGATGACACACCAGATGGTGGGCAGGAACCTGGACATCGTAGGGTAAGGCAATCACTGGTCCAGGACAGCGATCAGACGTTCGAGCGCACTCTCCATTGACGCTTCGATGACCCGTGCCTCTTCCGTGTTGAGGCCCCATCCGCACCCCCTGATACACACCGCGCGTTGTCCCGGGCCGAGTGAGAAGGCCTTGAACTCTATCACGCCGTTGATTTCGTCCCAAGCCACAGCGATTTCCCGGGGCGTTTCAGCAAGGATGGCGCCGCCGATGGACCGGCCGTCTCGAAGCACCAGTCGGACCGTTGGCTTCCCTGAGACGATTGCACCCTCGTTCGTCAACCACTGCGCCAGTTTGAACTCTTCGCGATAGAATGTGATGAGTTGATCGTATTCGAACGTCGCTTCCCGAACAGCGAAGAAACTCTGTCTGTCCTTTCCCCAGTAGTTCTCGAGATAGTGTTTCAGGATTCCGAGGGCCATCTGCCAGCCGGATTCGATGCCGGCGAGCTCATCTTCGAGTTCGACGTCCTCTTCGAGCCCCGAGTTGATCACCCGAATCACCGTTTCTCCGCCACCATCCTCCACCAACACTTCCAGCTTGAACGCAGACGCTGCGGATTCCGGTCCCAGAACGAGTCGCTGGCCTTCCTCCGCAAACAAAACCCGATAGCGCATGCTCATGTCGAAGCGATCGAACCTCCAGGCCAGCAGGTTACCGGTCTGACACTGGCCTTCGGCGCGGTCGGCAAACCACCTCGTCAGGTGATGGGGATCGGTCCACGCCTGCCACGCAAGGGCCGCGGGGGCAGACGTGCGAATGGAAACGCGAATGGCGCGGCCAGTGTGCGTCAACTCCGTCATGAAATCTGACCTTCCAATACGCGTTGGAGGGTGGTGACGACTTCTTCACCAGTGAATGGTTTGGGCAGTGTCCCAGCGGCACCGAGTTTCGACGCCTCTTCCAGAACCGCGGTAGGCGACGCCCAACCCCCGCCACTCATAACGATGACCCGGGCATCTGGAAACTCCGCAAGCATTTTGACTGTACCTTCGACTCCATCGCCTTCGGGCATATGAACGTCGGTCATGACGACGTCCGGCCTCGATTTACGATAGAGATCCAGGCCGCGCGCACTGCTCTCCGCTTCGGTGACCACGTGCCCGGACGCCTCGAGCGTGCGGCGCAACGCTCGTCTCAAGTCTCTGTCATCGTCGATCACGAGAATATGGGCCATGCTGCCCCCGGGTTATTTCCGGGTCATAATATGCCGCACCCTGGTCGTTGTCGGCAGGGCCACTTAGCCGGTGCTCCCAATGCCGCCAGCCCGATCTGTCACCGGTTGGACCGTTCCTTCCTGCCACGCGACCGTCTGGAACTGACTGATCACCGCCTGTGCGACGCGGTCTCCGTGCCGGATTCGCGTGACACCGGATGCACTGGCGCGAACCAGAACCATCCATTCGTCCGGGAAATCCGCATCGATGGTTCCCGGCGCGTTGGGCACCGTCAGGCCCCGGGTGAACGCCCACGATGAGCGCATCCGGATCTGTGCCTCGAACCCACGGGGTAAGGTGGCCTTGAATCCGAGCGGCAACAGCGCGACGTCCCCTCTCAACAGCGCCAGCTCGGCTTCCTCGTCCGACCCGCACGCGCGAGTTTCTTCCACCCCGTCCTCCGAACAGACCCTGACCTCGCGGCCTTTGAGGTATACGTGGAGATCGTGCCCTGCCGATTGTTCTGTGGCCCGTTGCGGAACACGCGCGTCGGGGTGCAGGAGCTCAAAGACAATCGTGTGATTCATCTTCCTTCGGGCGGGGCGAGGTCGCTTGACTCGAAACTCAGACTCACTGACCCACTCGTGCGGTCGACGGCACTTCCCAGATCCCGAAACATTGCCCAGTTCCCTGACGGGTCCTCGACACGCACGGTGCTGTTTCCAAACAGGGGGTAATAGCCGATGAACTCGCGCCGAGCGCCAGGCGGTACCTGGCAGTCGCATGACATCGCTGCGATGAGTCCGGCATTTGCGGTTACGCTGAGCGGCTGATCGGTGAGATTTGTGATGAATGGAGTGAAGAATGCGCTGTCCCCTGGTTGAGCCGTCGCTTCAATACGCACAGTCCCGCGTGACTCACGCATGACATCAACACCGTGTAACTCGATACCCATGGGCTGGCCCGTCGGGGTCATCGGTCGGATGAGGTGCCATTGAATCGAAAGCTGCCCACCACGCGCGACCTTCTGCGCAAACTCCTCCCTGGCATCCACCTCCGATTCCGGCAGCCCGCTCACGGCCAGTCGAATCGGCGCATACAGGTGGTTCTGCACAGCAACGGACGGGCGGCTGAAACGCACGAATCCGAAAGCGCCGGCGGCACCCAGCAGCAGTATCGTCATGATGATGGGAACGGCCCGCAATTTCTTCCTGGTAATTCGCCCCGGATCATTCTTCGCGCCGGGCTGTTCACTGGTTGGCACGAGCTCGGTTTCGTCCGTTTGAATCTTGCGGACCACGTCATCCGCGCTGACCGAGACACCTTCACTGAATCCCTGCCCGTCATCGAGCGCTTGAATCATGGAGGCCGCCGACTGAAAACGATCGGCCGGCGCCTTTTGCAAGCATCGTACGATTACATCGGACAACCATTTGGGGATCCTGGCATTGTGCGCGGTGGGGACGGGGGGAGGTTGAGCAATGTGTTTGGCAACGATCTCCTGCGACGTGTCACCGTCGAACGGAGGCGACCCAGTGACCATCTGAAACAAGACCGCGCCAATCGAATAGAGATCCGAACGCGCATCAAGCTGTGATTCGCCGAGGGCCTGCTCCGGACTCATGTACTGTGGTGTGCCGACGACGAATCCCGTCTGTGTGAGGTTCTTCTCTTGATCGATCTGCTTTGCGATCCCGAAGTCCACCAGCAGCGGCCGCTGCGTGGTCACGTCGATCATGATGTTGTCCGGCTTGATGTCCCGGTGAACCAGACCACGCTCGTGAGCGTGCTGCAGCGCCTCGAGGACCGGCCGCACGATCGTGACGGCTCGATCGACACCGAACTCAGCCGTAGACCGCAGGAGATCACCCAGGGACCGGCCTTCCACAAAGGGCATCGCGTAATAGACGAGGCCCGCACCTTGTCCAACGAAATGGATCGGCAGGATGTTCGGGTGATTGAGCCGGGCCACGGCGCGAGCCTCGTGACGGAATCGGTCCAGCATGCCGGACGTCCAAGCCACATCGGGTCGAAGGACCTTCACCGCAAGTCGCCGCTGCAGCTCGATGTCCCTCACCTCGAACACCTCTGCAAAGCCACCGCGGCCAACGAGACGGCGAACCTCATAGTATTCACCCAAGGCGCGACCGAGTCGGATTTCCAGGGGTGCGTCGGTATCGTGAACGGAATCTGGCGGCATGGTTGTGGTCGATAATATCGAGCGGGCCATGTCACACCGTAAGGGGGGAACAGACCGCCGCCTCGGTGCGCTTCGCTCTCTGCCAGGCGTAGGGCGGAGCCGACCGGACCGGTGTGACCTGAGTTACCGCATGCTCACGGGCATCGCGCCAACTTGGCATCCCCAGTTATCCAAGCCCCCAAAGCCCCAGGTGGCCGCGATGTGGTTCGTTCGTGTATCCCCATTTGTTCTTCCCGTCTGTGCATTGCTCGCGACGTCCTGTGAATCCGCTCCAGCCCCCACGCCGGGCGTGATGACACCGTCGAGCCCCATCACCGATCGTGTGTCCGACGGACTGCTGCACAACACGGACCTTCAGGACGTCGTGGCGGCGCAGACCGCACGAGACGTCGAGCAGCTCGATGCATTTCTCAACCACCGCAACCCACTCGTGAGGGCACGCGCGGCCTTCGGCGCTGGTTCCGTGCGATCGGCAGCACTGACCCCCCAGCTCCGTCGGTTGCTACAGGATCCCGATCCGCGGGTGAGGGCCGACGCCGCGTTTGCACTCGGTCAGAGTGGCGATACGTCAGTTGCCATCGCGTTATCGGCCGCGCTCGAGGGAGAAACTGAAGTCACGGCTCAGTCACGGATCATCGAGGCCCTGGGACGGGTGGGGACACACGAATCCCTCATGGAACTCGCGTCCATGGATCCGAGTCGAGCGGAAGCCCCAGCCGTGGCACTGGCCATCACCCGACTCGGAGCACGCAACATTCACGACCCAGCCGCCGTATCATGGATTGCCGATCGGCTCACGGCCGGCAGCGCACAATTGCGCGTCAACGCGGCTTACTACTTTGCCCGGATGCCCTCTTCAAAGCCATGGGCACTTCACGCCGCGTTCGTCCGAGATGCGCTCGAGGATTACGGCCTGGATGAACCGGCCGCCATGCATCTGGTGCTCGGCCTGGGTCGATTTCACGGCGCCGATGGCAAACTGCTCATCCACAGACTCGAGAACGCCGTGGATTGGAGGGTCCGGGCCAATACCGCCGCGGCCCTGGCACCTCTGAGCTCCGATCGCCGCATCATCGAGAGCCTGATCAGCTCCCTCGACGATGCGAATACGCACGTTGCGGCCAACGCGGCGGCCTCCCTCGATTGGTCCGAGATCCTCGAACGGGACGATCTCGATCGGATCGAGGATTGGCTTACCCGACACCCCGGAACATCAGTCGTCCATGGAGCCCTGCTGGGTGTCCTGGCCAATCGGGAGCGCGGACAGGTCGTCCTCGAATTCGCCAACGAAATCCGAACAACCAATGAACCCGGGCTCGCGGCCATTGTGCCGGCGATTGGGCTCGTACAATCGAAAGATGGGTTGAGCCTGCTCGGCAAGTTGGCGTCGTCCAATGATCGACAGATCCGTCGAGCCGCTATCTCTGCCGTCGGCAACCGATGGGCGCGTTGGGGAGCAGCGGTCGACGGTACGACACCATTTTTCGACATCATGTCTGACGTCCTGCAAACCGAAAACGACGAGAATGTGCTGCCCGCCGCGTCTGTTCTGACCGATCCGGCCTTCCTCCCGGAGGGATCCGTCGACGTACTGCTCTCAGCTTATGACCACATGATCCATGACGACACACCACCTGGGATCATGGCCCCACTCATTCGCGTCCTGGGCACGACCGAACATGATGACATCAGACGAGCGCTGGAGAAGACCGTCCGACACCCGCACCCAGTGGTGCGCCAGGCTGCCGCCCATACCCTCGAGGGAGGGACGGGGGCCGCACTGGGGGTCGACAACACTTCAATGCATCCGGCACCGGAAATCGACTGGTCGGCCTTGTCGAGGTGGGGCCCTAATCCCCAGGTACGCCTGGAGACGAACCAGGGTGACGTGATCGTGGAATTGTCCACCGAGCAGGCGCCACACACCGTCCAGCACTTTGTCGAAAAGGTGCTGGCTGGGCAGTACGACAACACACCATTCCATCGCGTCCTGCCTAACTTCGCGGCCCAGACCGGTACCACGCCCCCAGTCGAATCGCGACCGACGCGGGGTTACCCTGTCAGCGAGTTTACGCGGATTCCATTCGCGCGTGGTGTGTTAGGTATGGCCAATTCGGGAAAAGACACAGAGAATACGGAGTTCTTCATTATCCACAGCATGCAACCGCATCTGGACGGTCGCTACACGGCATTTGGGCAGGTCGTGCATGGAATGGATGTGATCGATCGCATCACGACCCAGGACGTCATCGTCTCAGCCAGCCTCATCGGGAACAACATCAGCTCTTGAGTCGAAGGGGGCACGCCGGGACCACCAGTCACGCGCCTGCTTGGGTCCCCAGCCGCTGAGGCCAAGCGCCCCCATTCGGTCGATCACCTCATGAGCCGTCTGGGGACGGTCTCCCGGGCTCTTTGCCAGACAATCCATCACCAATCCCTCCAACGGACCCAGAGCACCCGTGGGTGCGCGCGGTTTCAAATCAAGATGCTGCTGCAGCGTCTCGACCGTACTACCTCCGCCAAAGGCAGGTTCACCTGTCAGGAAGTAGTAGGCCACCGCGCCCAGGGCGTAGAGGTCCGAGCGGCGATCGACCACAGCCCCCCGAATCATTTCCGGTGCGGCATACGCCGGCGTCCCAACGAGCACACCGGGCCGCGTCTGAAACCCATAGTCCTGATCGATCTCCTTGGCCACGCCGAAGTCGAGCACCTTGACGAAATCGTAAAGCCCGCCACGCTCACACAGAAAGATGTTGGATGGCTTGATGTCGCGATGGACCAATCCCCGATCATGGGCCTCCTGGAGCGAGCCGCAGACCTGGGTCAGGATGTAGACCGCTCTGTCCGGACCGAGCCGGCCGTGCTTCTCGACCACCTGCTGGAGGGTGAGGCCGATCAGGTGCTCCATTGCATAGTAGAACGCGCCATTCCAGGCGTGACCGTAGTCATAGATCGCAATGGTATTGGGGTGCGAAAGCTGGGAGGTGTTCTCCACCTCCCGTCTGAACCGGGCGATGCTTAGCTGGCTCGTGCGGTCCCGCGGCAGAAGTTTGATGGCAGTCGGCCGTCGCAAATGCTTGTGACTGGCTCGATACACCACCCCCATCCCTCCTTCTCCGATGACCTCCTCGAGCTTGTAAGGCCCAACCCTGGATCCCAGCCCAATGCGTCGTTGCCACAGGAAGGCAACGATTCCAACGATGACGACCACTGACGCCACGATCGCCGACGAATATTGGAGCATTCAACTGCATTAGCTTGCAGGAAAGGAGAACACAAGAACGGAGATTGGCGCATTGAATCGGGCGATGCGTGGGCCCGCCTCTCTCCCCTCCGAAAGAGCACCAAATCTGGCGATCCGGTGTCCAATGCGCCTCATCATCCAGAAAGCGGCGTCGGCCAAGCTCATACTATATGCCGCGTGCGTTTCTTTCCGGTCACCGCTGGTTCTTGATCGCGCAGATGACGGGGAGGTGACACACGTCAGGTCGGCGGAGATGCTCCCGTGAGGCTTGCAAAACGGGGATGGCCACAGAGGGGTTCCCACAGCGGATCAAGCCGCAGGAGGGCTTCAGACATCCACCCCGGACCCCCGATCAGCTCTTCGAGTTGACCGACGGCGGCGTCGAATTCTCCTACCTTCATATAGATCTCGGCGAGGGCCTCGACGAAGATCGGTCCATCCAGAGCGTCGTGCGAAATGGGTCGGAGCCGCACGGCCATGGTACCCTCGCGGATGGCCGCGACCCGATTCCCGAGGCCCGCGTAGGCCAGGCCGAGTTCGCTGCGCAGGAGGGGATCGCTGGCCGAGTGTTCCACCAGACGCTCCAAGGTCGTGCGGGCGGAGTCATAGTATTGGATGGCGACGTCCGGCAGTCCCTGGCGTTCGGCCAACCCGGCTTTGGCCAGGTAGAATCCGCCCGTATCAGAACGGACCACGTCCAGCGTGAGACGACTGAGTGGTTCGTCGAAGATGTCACTCAGAATTCGGTGAAGGGAAGCCCAGCGTCCGCGGGCGAGGTGCATCACCTGGTCGGTGGCGGGATCGAGGGGATGAAGCAGCGCACTCGCCCCTGTCGAATCACCGTACTCCGTGAGCCATAGCATGGCCCCAACGTGCCGGGGCAGATGGAGTTCCGGGGAAAGAGCGAGCGCCCGCTCGATCGACTCCTCGGCGCGAGGGATGTCCCCGGTCACATAGTACGTGTACGACATTTCGGCACGGCATTCCGGACACAACCCGGCTTCCGCCTCGGCCCGAGCATACAGAACGAGGGCCTGATCGAGATCGCCTTGCCGCCTGAGAATGCCTCCGGTCAGCAACATGGCTTCCGCCGATCCCGCCCATCCGGAGTTCACCATCCTCAGGTGACGGAGCGCCCGGTTGTAGTCGAACTCGCCCAGGTAGTAATACCATCCGGCCGCCAAATGTGTGACCTGGAGATCCGGACGGAGTTGCATTGCCTGATCCATGGCATCCTTGGCCAGCGCCAACCGGGCGGATGTGCGATCGAAGTTCCAGTGGAACATCGAGGTGTGTGTGATTGCAAGACGGGCCAGCGGTAGAACGAACGTCGAGTCCATTTGGAACGCCGCTTGGAAGTGATCGACGGCACGGGCAAAATCGGCACGTGGACCGAACGCCGTCCAATCCCTTCCGATCCACCCAGCTCGCTCGAGCGCAGCGATTCCCATGAGATACTGCTCGTAGGCCTCGGGGCGGAGTGTCGGAAGCTCCCCCAGGGCGGCGCGTTCGTCCGCCAGGGTGTGAATCCCCAACCCTTCGATGACGCTCGTGGCTACATCCCTATCCAGCAACATGATGTCCGAAAAGTCGTGATCAATCGTGGTGCGCCAAACGGCCGATTGGTCCCGAGCACGTGTCACGGTGCTCAACACGCGGACCCGGGACGAGTCCGGACCGAGCCGATCTCGTTGAACCGAGGCCCGCAGGACCAGGGCGTTGTCGTACTGAATGCCCGATCCGGACAGGGTGTCGGCCGCCGACACGTCGTCTCTTACCCACCCGATAACCCGTAGAGAAGCCACGTCCGACAATCGATTCAGGACACCTTCTGCGATCCCGTCGGCGAGATATTGATCGGCCGAGTCCGTGAGTGTCACGAACGGCGCCACAATCAACGTCATCACAGGAGATGGTGTTACGGTACGCTCAACCAGACGACCGGCGGCGAACCACGAAATCACCGCGATTACCGTCAGAGCCAGGCCCCACCGGACAAGTCCGGCCCACGGTCGTGTCGCGGACCCCTCCGGAGTGACATGCGCTCCACTTCTGTCGGTGCCGGATATCGAGAATCTCTCAGTCGACCAGGGTCGTCCGACGGAAAGCCTGTCCCCGTCCCCGGAGTCCGCCAGCCTCGTGGCAAGCGCGCTGATGCGCTGGTCCGGTTCCGCCCCCAGGTCACGCATGACGAGATTCTGATGTGCTCTGGCAAGCTGCTGCGCCCCCGGACGGTCATTGGCGGATTCCAGCGCCCGCATGAGCCTGAGGGTAATCTCAGAGTCGTAGGGATCGTGTTCGGCCCGACGACGCAACCAAGCGACGACCTTGCCGTGGTCACCTTTGTGTGAGAGTGCGACGAGGCCATCGAGCGCGCGCACATAGGAGTCGCCCAGACGGAGCCGCTCCGCCTCGACCCAGCGCTCGAACTCGTGCGACTGGTTGACGGCTACGGCGTTGAGCAGTGTTCCATCATAGAGGGCGACGGCATGCTCCCAATCCTCGTTGATCACGTGCTCCTCGAACTGTACCGCGTCACAACGCAAGCGCAGGCGATCGACACCCACTTCTTCCGACCCGCGTGTTCGGATCACGTCCTTGCCGAGAGCCTGCCTGAGGAAATGAAGCGACTGACGGAGGGCGTGCCGGGCTCGAGAATCGCTCAGCTCAGGCCAGAAGATGGGCAGGAGGGATTCTCGCTGGTGAAATCCCCTGGGACGGGCAACCACCAGGTAGGAGAGGAGGGCGAATCTCTTAGGCTGTACGAGAACGGTGCGGAGTTCCGTCCCACCCGCGTCGCGGAGATCGATGGCTCCGAGGATCTTCAGGTCAATCATTCGAAATCGGGTAAACGGGAAACGCGGTCAGGGTTTGCGGCCATGCACGCGGACCGCGATGACGTCGCCGGCCCGGAATCGGATTGGCCCGAGCACCGAGGCCACCAGGCGTTGTCGTGCGTCGAAGTCGCGGGGATCCAAAATCAGGATGCCGTTCGCCCCAATCCTGCCGGCTTCCTCTTGCAGGTCCGCCACCCAATCGTCATCCAGCTCCGGTTCGATGATGAATTCGCTCTTGATCAGGGCGAGACCGTCCCAGTCGAACTCCTCCAACTCCACCAACGAAAGAAAGACTCTCACGGAATCCGGTTCAACAGCTTCGTAGTCCCTGGGAGACGCGGTCAGAAAACTCTCCGAGGAACGCCAGCAGGCCGCTCCGGCAACCATCATGGCTGTCAGGACCAGCGCCCTGGTCAGACCGATTCGTTTGTGAGGATGAGCAACTGAGGATCCCCAGGACACGGCGTCAGATCGCTCCCGTTTGGAATGCGGCACGTCCTCTGAAGGTAACCTGGTACACCCCGGGGGATCCTACGTTCATGGCAGGATCCCGGTCGTTTATTGGGAATTTGCCGTTGCGGGACCCGAGGCAGGGGGATAAGAAAAGCCCCCGGAGATCCGGGGGCTTTCCGTTACGTATGAGGTAACCTGGTGGGGGTCAAACTTTGACGACGTTCTCCGCCGCCGGGCCTTTCTGGCCCTGCACGATGTCGAACTCGACTTGCTGACCCTCCTCAAGAGTCTTGAAGCCTTCGCCTTGAACCTTACTGTGGTGGACGAAGCAGTCCTTTGATCCATCGTCGGGCGTTATGAAACCAAAGCCCTTGCTGTCGTTGAACCACTTCACCTTTCCTGTAACACGCATTGCCGCGCTCCCTGTGATAACGGTAATCGGAGACGGCGCTGCCGTTGCTACCGACTACTGACATTAATGCGTGGCTTCTCGCCCGCCACGCTTGGGCTCGTCCGGACCTATCCCGGATCGTATCAGACTGGCTCACGGGACTAGCCCATGGCTTCATGAGTACACGACTCCGCACTTCAGGCCTTAAGGTAATGAGGCGTTGCGGGAATGCAATACAGAAAACACCCCACAGCAACACTGATGGCCACGTTCACTTTGAAACCTGAGACCGAGTCAATCCGTCAGATAACAGGACCACATGGTAAACTGATGGAGTCAGCAGTGGAATACTTTTCATTTCCGAAACCAGCCGAGCCCGCCGTCTGCGCGGATGTCGAATGTCCTTGCCCCAAGGAACCGTTGCAGAACGGCTCCGGCTACCTCTACGTAAGCCCCCAGGTGATCACGGAGCGGCGTCGCAACCCGGAGTCGGATATCCAGATTGCCCCCCTCCTGCTTTGCCGTGAGGCGGCCCGAAAGCGTGACCTGGACCTCAAGGTGGCGGCGGAAGATGCGTCACATTGGTGGAATACCGGGTCCGTTGCCATGCGGGCCAGTCCGCGGCGAGAGCTGAAGTTTCAGGATTTCGAGGGTCTTACCGTCGAGGAAGCCAAAGCCCGAGCCAAAGAGGTGCTGGGCGCCGACCTCATCGGTATCGACGTCCTCCGCGACGTACAGGACGCCTCTTTCGCGGCCCAGGGTGACACCGAGGCGGAAGCGCTCGAGGCCGCCAGGGCTCGGGTCCCGGCCCAGGCCTTTGATGTCCAGGAACCTGCCATCATTCAGCAGGGTGGCGAGGGAGGAGTCGAGATTTCCGGCTTCGAGGAATCAGAAGCCCGTCGGTCCTGGCGGCGCAAAGCGCCCCGTGGTTCTGATTTGGTCTCGTTCAACATCGTGCGTCCGCCGAAGAAGGGGCTGGTGGGCATTGGTAAGCAAGAGGGTACCTGGAACGCTCGTTGGGCGGCGCCTTTCTATGCCGAAGTGAAATTCAAGATGCCGGCAGCCGTTCAGGCTCGATACTTCGGCTGAGCGGTGTCGCCACCCGCCACCACCAGGACCCGACCAAACGGCCACCCACGCTCACCCGCTTGCCGACGCCATCGAGCTAGCGAGTTCTGAGACATGGGCATCCGGTCAAAGTGACACATCTCGTTGAAGTGCTCGAGATTGCGAATGACATCGGCACTCCCCACGCCGATGCGATTCAGTACACCCTATCCGGTACGATGTTTGGAACCACGGACTCCCGGCGCGCGGGAGGAAGCAGTATTGCGACGGCGAACGCAAGAGCCGCGCAGACCGCCAGGCCCACGAATACCCAGTAGAAGCTCCCGGTTCGTTCGCTCACGCGAGAGACGAACAGCACAGACAGGGGAGCCGCACCGAACCCGAGGGCGAACTTCAGGCCGAATGCCACCCCGTGACGATGCCCCGGCGTATACTTGGCCAGCAGCATGTTTTCGGCTGGTAACATGCCCACATTCCCCATCACCATAACGGTTACCACGAACATGAGTGGCGCGCCGCCGAGACTTGCTGCCATCCAGAGCATGGGGATCTGCAGGAAGAGCGCTCCCAGGTAGACACTCTTCAGGGAAAACCGATCGGCGAGATGTCCACCAATGATCTGCATCAGACCGGCTATCGTATAGACTCCTGCAACGAGCAGGCCGACGCCTAACGTGCCGTCTCCAACGAGCCCACCGTGCCGTTCGGCGAACACCTTTGGAAGACCCGTTTGTGTCGTATGATAGACCATGCCACCGAGAAACATGGTCAGCAGGAGAATGGTGAACGCACGCGCCATGTCCTGACGGCTGGGGGCGGACCCGGAGTCCAGCGGCGGTTCAGCGTCCGGGATCCGGCCCCTGGCCATGGCCCCCAGGAACACGACGCCGGTGGCGCAACAGATGAGCCCTGGTGCGATGAACGCGGCCCGCCAGCTGAACGCATCGATCAGGAAACCCGCCGTAAGCCCGGCGCCAGCCGCCCCCAATGAACCAAAGATCCCATTGAACCCCAACACCTTGCCCCGCTCAGCACCGCCATTTCTCACGAGCCACGGGATCCCGACGGGATGGTATATGGCGGCAAAGCCCCCAATCCCGGTGAGCGCAAGCATCAGGATCAGTGGTGAAGTCGAAAGCCCGGCCGCAATCGAAGACAATCCCAATCCAATGAAGTACACGGCCATCATGCGAGCCGCGCCGATCCGGTCGCCGAGCAGACCCGCGGGCAATGCGGCCGCTCCAACCAGGAGCGACCCCAACGTCCACAACTCGATGAGTCGGTGATACGGCAACTGCCAATCGACTTCCAGCGCCAGCACGATGACAAAATAGAATGCCGTGCAGAGATGAACGTACAGGTGTCCAAGGGACGAGAACACCACGACGTGGCGGGACTTCACATGTCGAATCGCGTCGATGATTCAGCTATTCTGGAGACGGCGCAAGGCTGCCAGAATGTCGTCGTTCTCAGGTCGAATGCGGTAGTTGATCTCCGTGAACTTCCATTGCACGACGCCGTCCCGATCGATGACCAGAACGGTTGGGTGGGGCACGGGGCGTCGTCGGGACTCATCGGGATTGAAAAGGCCATAGCGGTCAATCACCCGGTGATCCGCGTCCGTGAGAATCGTATACCTGATCTCTACGTTGTACTCCTCCATGACTCGGTCCTTCATCATCTGAATCTGCTCCGGCGGATCGACCGAGACGGCAATGACCTCGGTGCGCGCCCTTTCTTCGTCGGTCAACAGCCCCTGCAGCTCGCCCAGCTGCCGCGCACAATGGGGTCACCAATGGCCACGATAGAACACCAGCACGACGTCCCGATCACCGCGGAGATCGGACAGCATCAGGGTATCGCCGTTGGAGGCCGGCAGTCGGAAATCAGGGGCCACGTCACCTATCTGGACGCGTCCGGTGTCGATACCCGGCAGGTCATGTCCATCCAGGGGCCCCAAGGGCCGTTCCTGCTGCCCGCGCATCCAGAGAAACCCCATGAAACCGAGTGCCAGGAGGACAGCCAGTACACCCAATCCAGTCGTCGAGCTTTTTTGCATGTGAACTCACCGTAGCAAAGCGAAACGAGATCGATGAATACGGTAAGGTCCGACCCGAGTCTTGGCAATTCGCCGACCGGTCGAAGGAGCTTCCCGTCGCGGAACCGTACCACTTGCCCAACGCCCTTGTGGCAACGCAGGTTCCCTTGGGAAGAAAGGGAGACCGATGCACGGGTTCCGGAGAGCGTTGTACCTCACATCCTGCGCCATCATGATGGGCGCTTGCGCTACCGCACCAGACGGTTCCGATTCGGTGCCGGAACCTGCCCTGGCAGGTTTTCCAGGTTTCTTTTCAGATTCACAGGCCGATCGCGGCCGCGAGACCTTCGCGTTCGCGTGTTCCGAGTGTCACACTACGTCTGATTTTCGAGGTGATGACTTCGAATGGGAGTGGCGACGACGGACAGTCTGGGATCTCTATCGGCGACTCCGGGAGACGATGCCGGAAGACAACCCGGGGTCACTTTCACCGGGCCTGTACGCCGACGTAATCGCATACATCCTCCAGATCAATCAATATGCCTCCGGCGATGCCGAACTGATTGCGGAAGAGGAGTCGATGGATACCATCCCCCTGGGACCTGACGCGAATAAAACGGGAAGGAGTGCGTCATCGGGAAATGACGGTCGATAGACGAGAATTTTTGAAGGCGGCAACGGTGGGCGCCGGACTTACCATGTCCGGAGTGGGATCCGAATCAGCGCACGCTGGCCAGAGGCGCGCACGAAGACGCACGAGCGGTCAGGCACCGGACATTGCGGTAGTTGGCGCCGGGTCCTTCGGCATGTGGACTGCCCTCAATCTGCAGCGCATGGGCGCCACGGTGACCGTTGTCGATCCGTACGGTGCTGGCAACTCGCGACAGACATCGGGCGGCGAGACGCGTGGCGTACGGAGTTCATACGGAAACCGTCGGCACGGGTTGCTGTGGGCGGAATGGGCAAACCGCGCGATGCAGAAGTGGATTGAATGGGATGAGATGGGTGCTGAACGCTTGCTCCCACGCCTGTTCTACAACACCGGCGACCTGATCCTCCGAGACGAGATGATCCCGTATCTCGAAGATACGATCGCCAATTGGGACTCATTGAATCTACCATATGAGGTCCTTACCCCTGAAGAAGTCCAACGCCGGTGGCCCTGGATACACTTCGAGAACCTTGCGGTCGGCGTCTACGAACCGCGTGCGGGAGTGGTCCGCGCACGCAGAGCGATCGAATCCGTCGCGCAGGTTTTCCTCGACGGGGGTGGGGAGATCAGACTGGGTCGTGCGTCGTTGGGAAGCAGCGGTCAGAACAGACTCAACGAGATTACCATCGACCCTGGCGAGTCCCTGTCCGCTGGGAGCTTCGTCTTCGCCTGCGGCCCCTGGTTTCCCAAGGTGTTCCCCGAATTGATGGGCAAGCGCCTGCGCATCCCAATGGGACACGTGTTTTACTTTGGGGTTCCCGCCGGCGACAACCGTTTCTCATTTCCGAACATGCCGAGCTACGGTGTTCCCGGGTGTACGGGCTGGCCCGCGCTGGGACGAGATCACCGGGGATTTCGCGTACGCACGGGCGGACGCCCCCCGCAGGATCCGGATGAAAGCGACCGTTGGATCGATAAGGAGTTCCACGAGCGCCCCCGCGAAGTCCTGCAGAATCACTTCCCGGATCTAGTCGGTGCGCCGATCCTGGAAACGCGGGCGTGCCACTACGAAAGCAGCGTTGACCGGAACTGGATCATCGACACGCATCCGGACTACTCTAACCTCTGGCTCGCGGGCGGCGGCTCCGCAGAGGGGTTCAAGTTCGGACCGGTACTCGGCGAGTACATCGCTCAGCGCGTTTTGGGAACGAACACGGATGTCGAACTGGCCGAACAATTTCGACTCAAGGACGAGGAATTTGAGGACGAAACCGAACCCGGTTGATTCAGTTCACGGACATCCAGTACGTGAGCTTCAACGCAAAGAAGTGCTCGCCGCGCGCGCGTAATGCGTCGCGGAGGGATCCTGTCCCTACGAGGTTGCCGGTCTCGAGGCTGGACGAACGGTCCTGCTGCCACACCAGAAAGAACGTGCTGCCCGGCAGCCATTCCCACCGGAATACGAGGTTGGAACGGAACGACAGGACGTTGAAATCGGAATTGGCGATCGTAAACGCGTCCGCACCATCGGTGATCGTAAAGGAGTCGTCCGCTTCCCGTGTAATCTGCGTTCCCTGGGTTCCGTAGGTCAGGAGATTGCGGCTGCGAGGAGCCTCGAGTTCGCCATGGTTGAAATAACGGCCGCTCGCGGCAAAGGGCTCAACGTATCCTTCGAGTGAGAGGTCCGGGGTGAAGGCATAGTCCAAGCGCATGCGAGCCGAGATCGTGCTGCGCTCAATGAACCCGAACACGAATCGCTGGTTGTATGTCACGCTCCGCCCGCCGTCCAGGGTCTTGATATACTGACGCGCATTCACCGATCGGTTGTATGACGGATCGATGGAGAGCTGAACGGCAGGGATGGGTCTGATCGTGAAGCCACCCGCGATATTGTATCGCCAACCCCCGAGTTCGTCGTTCTCGTACCTTCCGTTCACGCGCAAGCGCGTTCCTGCCGAGAAACTGTTGTTCAGGCGGGCGTTCAGTTCCCACCCACTACCTGTACCCATAGATGGCCCACCGCGGGTCAGGAAGTCGCTCTGCGCTCGAAGCACGCGCGTCACACCGAAGTTCAAGCTCCAATAGTTGTGAAACGTGATATTCGTGTTGTTGGAAAGCTCGGTGGACTGGCGAACGCCGCCGAAGTTCCACCCTCCGCGGATCACGGTGCCCACCCTCCAGTTACGAAACAACGGCCCAGGTTGTGTCTCGCGAATCTGGATGTCAGCGTTGAAGTCAACATCGTCCGCCGAGCTCAAGCGACCTACGTCGTTGATCTCGAACCCGGGTGACCTGGCGCTGATCTGTGCACCCCAGAGAATCCGCCTCCCGGCATTCTTGTCGGCGCGCACCGAAGCTGTATACCCGGAAAGACTCGTGCGCGTTGGATCCAACGCCACATAGTCTGCATCCGGACGCTGGAAGTACCGGGCACTGGACTGCTGCGTCCGGGACAACGCGTCCGCTGTTCCACGGACGTGACTGAACCCAACGTAACCCGTAAGCTCATACTCGCCTTCTCGGAAACGCAGGCGCCAATCCGCGCCGCCGGAAACCGCATTCTCGTGAAGCGCCGCGCCGAGGTCGGAGGCATCGCCAAACGTTCTGTTCGCACTCGTGATCGTTGCGCCGATCGTCGACTGAGAACGGCCGACTTCCTGCTGCAATCGCACGACGCCGAACGCCGTCGGGGGCTCGACAACCACCTCGTCGAAGCCGGCTCCGCCCATGTCGAACGTCCGTGCGCTCTCCCGCGAGGTCACGGAGGCCAACGCACCGACGGAGAGACCGGAAGCCAACCGCCCCGAGATTTTTGCGGCCCCGAGAATTGTGGTGTTGTCCGGTTTATCGACAAAGTCTGCTTCGGGACTTCCGTGTGGACGCCGGCCTACACGGCGCGAGTAGTAATAGTCAGGACCCAATCCTGTGAGCAATTCATTCCCTTCAATGAAGAAGGGGCGCTTTTCGTCAAAGAAGGATTCGAACGCCGTAAGGTTGACCTCGGCGGGATCGCCCTCGACCTGGCCAAAATCCGGGTTGACCGTCAGATCCAGCGTGATATTGGGGCCGAGACCCACTTTGGCATCGGTGCCGAACCGGTTGCCCAGCACCTGGCTGAACGGGTCATCGGCGTCACGCTGCACGGCGCTCGCGTCCCCGGCAATGTAAGGCAACAGCTCTACACGCCGGGGAGGTGGGATGTCCTGGATTCCGCGCAACATGCCGAAGCGTGAGGCGAACCCCGTCTCGTCGCTGGGCACCATCACCCAGTAGTCCGTTGAGTGGAGGGCCGGCGTCCACCGCTTGATGTTCATACCCCAAACCTGTTCGTCCGCCCCGTTGAATCGTAGTTGGGAGTACGGAATCCTCATCTCCGCCGTCCATCCAATCGAGTCCACGGCGGCGGCGGCACTCCAGACCGGGTTGTATTCCGATTGAGAACGGTGTTCGTTGTCCGACGGGTGATAGGAATCAGAACGAACGCCGGCGGAGGTGACCGCGAAACTGTACGCGGTGCGGCGATCGAGGTAGGTGTCGAGCAGGACGGTTAGAATCTCGGCGTTGCTGAAACCATCCCGGCGCGTGACTGGCCTGGCCACCGAGGTTGGATCGTCGCTGGCCAGACGGGCACCGATGTACAGGGCATCGTCGTCGTACAGGATATGGACGGACGTCCTCTGCAGGGGCGCCGCACCCTCATCAGGCGATCGTTGGATGAAGTCGTCCACGGCTCGGGCGGCGGACCAGACGTCTTCGTCCATACGGCCGTCGATGTGCGGCGCATCACCCTGAATGCGTGAGGCCCGTGCCGTTTTGGACGAAGTCTGGCCAGCGGCGACACCCGGAAAGGCAGCGCACAAGCTCAATACGGCAAGACCCATGACTGCGGGCCATGCCCGTAAGTTTCGATATTTCAATTGCTTCCGTATTATCCAAGCGAACGAGGCCGTGTGGGACCCGGTTTAGCCCCGACATCCTCACCATACGTCTACGACAGGAAAAAGTTGACTGACCGCGACAACCCAGGCGTCATTGCCCCCCCACCCCTGATTTATCTTGGCTTTGTAGCAGCCGGTTATATCGTGGACTCATTCTGGGCCGTCCGCTATAGCGGTATTATCGGCCAGTCGTTCCTCGGGATGGCGTTGGTCTCAGCCGGCTTCCTGCTGAGCGGCTGGAGTGTCCTCGAGTTTGTACGACACGGGACCCATCCGGACCCACGTCGCCCCACCACCCGAATCGTGACGGCGGGACCATTCCGATTCAGCCGTAACCCCATCTACCTGGCATTCGCCCTCATGCACGCTGGAATCGCCATCTGGTCCACCCGGATGTGGATCCTCGTTGGGCTCCTACCCGCGGTCTACCTGATTCACCTTGGCGTTGTGCGGCGTGAAGAACGGTATCTCGAGAGAAAGTTTGGCGACGAGTACGTCCGATACCGTAGATCCGTCAGGCGGTGGCTCTGAAGGCCTAACATTAGCAATCCATGAGAAAGGTCCAACACTCGCGATCCAAATCTGGTGACTCCGGCCATGACGTTGCACAATGCTGACACCGCTCGAGCGGTCTCTGGCGGTCGGCCACCGCCCAACGGAACACACGGAGTCATCGACATGAAGAGAATCCTACAACTAGCCATACTCGCGGGTGCCGTTGCGGCCTGCGGAGATCAATCGACGCCGCTGGAACCCGATCTGGACCTGGAGCAACACAGCACTCGGAAGTTCCATGAGGACGGGGGCGCGGTGTACACCATGACCAACGCCGCGAGTGGCAACGAGATCCTGATCTTCGATCGCAATCGGGACGGCTCGCTGGAAGCTGCTGGTGCCGCGGCAACGGGTGGCCTGGGAACCGGCAGTGGCCTGGGAAATCAGGGAGGTTTGGTGCTTGGGCACGGGAACCGCACGCTGTACGCGGTAAACGCAGGGAGCAACGACATTTCAGTGTTCCATGTCGGACGGAGCGGCCTGCGCCTCCTGCAGACGGTGGAATCCGGTGGAGAGCGACCAATCAGCATCGCGACACATCGCAATCTCCTCTATGTGCTGCACGGAGCAGGAAGCGGCAGCGTCACCGGATTCCGCGTCAAATGGTTCGGCCGCCTGCGCCCAATCCCAGGCTCAACCAGACCACTGAGCGGAGCAGCAACCACTGATCCCGCCCAAGTATCATTTTCCCCTGACGGTCGAAGCCTCGTTGTGACCGAAAAGGCTACCAACCTGTTGGTCACCTACCGCGTGGGAAGGCGAGGGTTGCTGAGCGACCCGGAGGCTCATCCGTCCGCCGGCGAAACGCCCTTTGGATTTGCGTTTGGCCGCGGGAGCCTCCTGATCGTCTCCGAGGCCTTCGGGGGCGCGGTAGACGCCAGCACGTTGTCGTCATACGCGGTCGGCCGACATGGTTCGGTCCGCGTGCTGGATCCAACGGTTGCTACGACGGAGACCGCGGCATGCTGGGTGGTTGTGACGTCAAACGGTCGATACGTCTACACGACAAATACGGGCAGCGCATCGATCAGTGGATTCGCCATAGGTCATCGCGGTGACTTGGAATTACTCGATGCGGATGGGGTTACCGGATCTACCGGAACGGGTCCGATCGACCTGGCACTCTCGAACCGCAGCAAGTATCTGTACGCATTGAATGCGGGTGACGGGAGCCTCAGCAGCTTCCGCGTGCGGCACGACGGATCGCTGGAGCGTCTCGGAGAAGATGTCGGCAGTTTCCCTGCGGGAACAAACGGATTGGCAGCGCACTGATAGCATTTGCTGTTTGATGCGCACGCGATGACGAGAACCCCCTTGGGAGTCTGACGATCCAACGACTCAGATTCACAAGGGGTGACTCGTATCTCACTGACGCGTCCTTCGGGACCACCACCCGACTTGTGCAGACGTTCCCTGGCGGTCCGCCAACGTCATCCCGCCCCGCCCACGGGCGGACCATGCGGAGCCCGACCCCGCTACCTCCGGCCTGTTCTCGTGCCATGCCACTCCGCAAGCAGCTCGCGTTCCCGCTCGCGGGGCATGCCGGAACGGAGGTCCTGCTGCCGCTCTAACGGGCGTGACTTGTGAAACTCGAGGGTGTCGCGGGCGGTCACAGCGAGAGGCCGATATTTGATGCCGGCGGCCAATGGGCGCGAAAGGTCGAACTGCTGAAAGCCCACTCGATCCCCACGTGCCGGCATCCACAAGGGCATTTGCCCGTACGGCCTCACTTCACGCTCCAGCAGGAAATCCGTATCTACCCATGTAAAAGAGACCTGCGCGCTCGTCACCGCGCGGATTCCGTACAGCAGCTCCGCAAACGACAGCGGCGAGGCCGGACCGAGAGCATTGAAGACCCCGGTCGTCCCCTGCTCGATCAGATGCACATAAAAGTCAGCGAGGTCCCTTACATCGATGAACATCGCACCGGTGTTTGGATCCCCGGGTGCCAGGACCTCACCACCACTGTCGATGCGCACCGGCCAATACGTGAATCGGTCCGTTTCGTCACCCGGACCAACAATGAGACCCGGTCGCACGATCAGCATACGATCCCCGAACGCCCGACGCACCTCTCGCTCGCTGAGGGCTTTCCCCTCCCCGTACGACAGGCGCCGGCCCTCTTCGATCGCGGAAGGATCGGGGTCATATATCGGCCCGTCTTCGTTCATGCCCACAACACTGAAGTCCGAATAGACCGAGCGGGTGGACGTGAACAGGTACGTGCCCACGGCATCCTTCAGCAGCTGTGCGGAATCACGAACCCACTTCGGCGCGTTCGTAGCCGAGTTGTCGATCACGGCATCCCAGGTTCGCCCATGGAGCGCCGTGAGATCGTCGGCGCGATCGCCGATCAGCTCTTCGACGTTGGGGGGCAGGTCGGCCTCACTCCTCCCTCGATTGAAGATCGACACGGCGTGCCCCCGCTCGACGATGCTTCGCACGATGTGGGGGCCGATGAATCCGGTTCCCCCGAGAACCAGAATGCGCAAACCCTGACTCCGGGGCGCGCCGATAAACGGACCGATGGAGGCGGATGCGCGCTGAGCGGTCATCATGCCGACGGTGCCGGCGGCGAACTGAATGAATTGTCTGCGATTGGCCATTGGGCTTTCGTCGATTGCGGTTGGACCAATAACCTACTACGTGAGGGACATGGTCGACCAGAACCCTCCGGATTCTCAGACCCGACCAGAACCCCGGGGGGCTGGTGCAGATGATTCTACTCGGAATCACCCCGTCCCTTGCGGCCCAAAAGGGGTCACTGACCTCGTGAGGACACATGAAGACGGCGCAATCACGCGTTTCACAGCAACACGTCACCTACGCGTTACGATGAAAGAAGCGGCAAAGTTGGCATGGGAAGACGACATGGAGACCCAGGGACAGGAAAGGCCGAGGGGGGCGTCGCGCTTCTTCCCAACCGTCTTCAACGTCCAGCTGCAACTCGAGCCTCGGAATGCTCTCAACTCAGTCCGCCCGCAGTGCTGTCATGGGATCCACACTCGTGGCCGTTCGGGCAGGCGCCAGAGACGCCCCAATCCCAACGAGGGTAAGCACCGCCGCCACAACGAGGAACGTCACGGGGTCCGTGGGTTGGATCCCGAACAACATGCCGGACAGGAATCTCGACAGCATGAGCGCGCCGAAACCTCCGATGAGCAACGCGACACCGAGCATGGTGGCACCTTCCCGAATAACCATTCGGAGCACGGTGCCCTGGTCTGCGCCCAGCGTCATACGAATCCCGAATTCATTGGCTCGCTCGCTGACTGAAAACCCCAGCACCGCTACGACGCCAACGGCAGCGATCACCAGTGCCAAACCGGCGAAGATCGCAAACAGTTTCGCATTCAGCCGTTGCGGTGCCAGATTCTCGTCGCGAAGGGAAGCGAGTGTCTGCACATCGACGATCGGCCGATCCGCGTCCAGCCTACGAACCTCCTCCATAACGTGGCCCGCCAGCGGTTCGGGATCCGTCTGGGTTCGTACGAGGAGTGTCGATGGCGCGTATGACTGTCCAGCCGCGAGATAAAACGCGTAGATCCCCGAGCGATCCAAACCAGCCGACTTCGTGTCCCCGACGACACCGACGATCTCATGGTAATCAGTCCATTGACCGCCGGTGAATCGCTGTCGAATCCGCCGCCCAACCGGATTCCGATCGGGAAAATACAACCGCGCCATCGACTGGTTGATGATGGCAACGAGCGGGGACTCCGCATGATCGGCACTCGTGAATTCCCTGCCCTGCAACACCGGCGTTCCGATGGTCTCGAAGTAACCGGGACCGATTACCTCCCACTGCGTGACGGGCGTCGTTGCATCTCCGTCATCGATCATTCCCTCGACCTGAAACTCCATCTGCGTCACGTACGGTCCGTTCAATGGGGCGGTCGACGCCATCGCCGCGCGATGCACGGCTGGATGGGCGGACACACGATCAACGAGAGTGTTACCGAAATCCTGGCGTTGTTGCGGCGTCCGGCTTGCGAACGTGGGCACGTTCATGGTCAAGACGTTCTCCACCTCGAACCCGGGGTCGACGTTGCTCAGTGCTATCAGGCTCCTCACAAGCAATCCGGCCCCTACGAGCAACATGAACGACATGGCAAGCTGGCTGACTGCCAGCATCCACTGAGTCCGCCGACGAGACAGGGCGCCCGTCGACCGACCACCACCGGCGGCGGACAACGATGCGCCCAGATCCTGGGAGATTGGCAGGCGAGGCGCCCAGGCAAACAGAAGTGACGCCCCAACCGCGATCACGAGCGTGAAGGCGAGCACAAAGCCATCCACCCCGATCTCACCAGTCCGGGACGTGAAGCGCGATACATAGGAAACCAGCAGGTCGAGGCCGGACACGGCCAGCACGATCCCAAGCGCCGCACCCGCCAGCGATAGCAGGATGTTCTCGGCGAGCAACTGACCGCGGAGCCGCGCAGTGCCGGCGCCGAGCGCGGCCCGGATGGCCAGCTCACGCTCGCGCTCGATCAGTCGCGTCAGCGTCAGGTTGGCGACGTTCGCACACGCGATCGCCAGGACGAGGAAAGCCGTCCCGAACAGGATGATGAGCATCGGACGTGCCTGCTCCGTGATCATCTCCAACCACGGCGTGACGACGATTTCGTACCGGCGTGCTGCCGGGTACGACTCCGGGTATTCGCCCTGCAATCGGTGCGCTACTTCACGAGCATCGGCACGAGCGTGGTCAACGGATACACCCGGCGCCAGGCGGGCAAACACATCCGTCATACGATGAATGCGTTCATCCTGCATCGCCGCGCTCATGTAGTGATCGTTGGTGGGATAGTTGGCATACATGTCCTGCGACCCCGCCCGCCCACCCAATCCCGGTTGCGCGCTCATGGCCGCGTAGTGAGAACCCGGCGCCAGAACGCCAACGATCGTAGCCTGCTTGGCCGTGAGGTCCAGCGCCTGACCGATCACGGAGGAATCCGCACCGAATACGCGCGTCCAATACTCGTACGTCAGCACGACAACCGGCTCGGATTCACGTTGGTCGTCCGCAGGCAACAGCATCCGACCCAGGTGGGGACGTAGACCGAGCACCTGGAAGAAATTCGACGTCACGAGTCCGGCCCGGGTAACATGTGGCTCACCTCGACCCAACACGTTGAACGTCCAGTCTCCATACTCGACGACTTCATCAAACGACACAGTTTGCGTGCGGTATTCCTCCACCTCCACAAAGGAGAACGACGGATTGTTGGTCCCGCCCCCCCGCGCAACCTGCTGAACCACCATGATTCGGTCCGCCTCGGGATACGGAAGCGGCCGCAACAAGACGCCGTTTAGTACGCTGAAAATCGCCGTGTTGGCCCCAATGCCCAGGCCCAGTGTCATTACGAATGCGAGACTGTACCCCGGTGCACGCCACACGGCGCGAAGCGCGAACCTCGGATGGTTCATCATGGTTCGGTCCGGTTCTCCACGCGGTGGGATTCTTGATCGACGATCCTGGACTCGCGATGTTCATGCTGTCCACTCATATACGTGATATAATTGTCACGTATTCCTTGCCAGTCAACCCCGTGAGTTGATCGACCGGGCCACCATCATGTGGTAATGCCGCCGAGCCAAACCGAGCCCACCGCCGACGACAACCCGTCGACCACATACTAGTCCGGCCCCCGATGAGTACCAACCCGGATGTCGTTGTCATAGGTGGAGGACCGGCTGGGGCGTCAGCCGCGCGCCTCCTTGCCCGACACGGACACGCGGTCACGCTTCTGACCCGGTCGCCTTCGCGACACGCGCTTGCGGAATCCCTGCCACCGTCTTGCCTCCGCCTCTTTGACCGGATGGGGATTGCTTCAGCCGTCGAGCAGGCCGGTTTTCTGCGCTCGCGGGGAAACACCGTCTGTTGGGGAGACGGTTCGGTCCGGATCGAGGAGTTTCCCGGCAACGAGACCGGCCTGCAGGTCCGACGCGACACATTTGACCAGATACTCCTCGACCTGGCCGAGTTGGCGAACGTAAACGTCCAACTTCGCACGGCCGTCCGCCAGGTCAAGGTAAGGACCGAGGAGCCGGAGGTCGTCTACGTCACGGGAGGCGACACCGCAACGATTCATCCAGCCTGGGTGCTCGACTGTTCGGGGCGAGCCGGCGTGATCGGTCGTCAGGTCCGGCGACCGGATGACGAACGGTCCACGGTAGCCCTCGTCGGTTTATGGGAACAGGCCAGCCCCCGGGGCGAGACGGACGGGAACCACACGGTCATAGAGAGTTACGGGGACGGATGGGCGTGGTCGGTCCCCACAAACAGGAATGATCGCTACGTGACGTTCATGGTGGACCGTTCCCACACCAATCTGGAACGCTCCGGTGCGCTGTCGGCCATGTATCACGCGGAGCTGTCCAAGACCCGTCATGTGCGGGACCTGCTTGCGGATGCCGCACTGTCGGAAGACCCATGGGCCTGCGGTGCCGCGACGTACGGCGCCACACAATACGCCTTGGGGCGCTGTCTCCTCGTGGGGGACGCGGGATCGTTCATTGACCCGCTGTCATCCTACGGCGTCAAGAAGGCCCTGGCATCCGCCTGGGTGGCGGCGGCGGTTGTTCATACGTGCCTTGACAACG